>Ga0181612_107682_pt1 | contig 20919 bp, 12 predicted proteins | sample HoacroProtozoa21_FD_119630 | JGI IMG/M metagenome (GOLD analysis project Ga0181612, IMG submission 119630) | Hoatzin crop microbial communities from Cojedes, Venezuel. Combined Assembly of Gp0051906, Gp0051904, Gp0051908
GGCAGGGCTGCTCTCAATCCCTTCACTCCCCATCCTGTATTAATACTGGGGGTTGCCCCAGCCCATGTGCAGGACCTGTCACTTGGCCTTGTTGACATGCTGTACATCAGATCCTGGACCAGAGACACACCAAGAGTTTAGTGTAATGCGAGCGTGAGACCAAAGAAGACCCTTTGTGTTGTGAAACCAACACACCAGACTACAAACAAATAATGAATAACCAGTGCTATAGACCATAAAATATTACTAGTTTTTGCAATTTTGTATACAGTAATCAAGCATTCCTATGAAATCTCAATGTCTATTGATTAAATGATTTAGGAAGCAAAAATAAAGGTTTATCTTCCTATTATGTCCTTCAGAATCAACAGAAGGGCAAAGAACTGGACCTGAAGGAATCTGTTTTTGAAAAAGAGAATTAGCCACCAGATTACTTAGTCTGTTACATTAGAAAGCTAGTCTAATTTTCATTCACTTTTCATAGTGCAGCTTTAAAGACAATGTAATTTGGGAGTAAAAAGTATTTCAATATAAAGTAACATTTTTTAAAATTCCTTTATAATGCTTAAATATTGGGATGAAGATCTTGTTAGGTGAAGAAAAACATGGATACATGTATGTATGGTATATATATGTCTTTGCATAAGTAGGTATACGTAAATCAGTTCCTAGGATTTTATAACCCACTAAAATCCATTAGCTAAAATAGAAAGGAATATTACTAGGGGCTTCTGCCTCACTAAAGCATGCATTTGTATAGATAGGTTTCTTCAAGACTACTGAAAAAGATAAACTAGTTAATAACTAGTGTTATTAACATTTAAACTTCCTAGAGAGAGATTAGATAAAAAATGCTACTAAAAGTAATAGAGCTCATACATGCTAGCTAGTTCCCAGATATAATAACCAAAATATTTTTAACTGAAATTGTCAAAGTTAATATAATTTTAGATGTAATTCTGTCAGTTTTATTTCACTGAAGACATGGAATTGTAGACAACACCCTTAAATCAAATGTTTATGGACATTAGAGGGACATTTAAATAAAATTGGTCCATAAGTAAGGGTTTTTTTGTAACAAAATTTGGGTTATTAAAGAAACCTAACTAGAGACATCAACAAAATTTACATAGTTAAGAAGACTATAAACTGTAATGGAAGCTCTTCAGTGTCATCTAGGCAAGTGGTAAAAATCTTGTACGTAAGGATTCCAGAACTAGTTAAATGTGTAATTACTTGGGGGAAAAAAAGATATTAGAAATAAAGAACTTGAAAAAAAAAGGCAAAAAAGACAGAAAAGCAAACAATACTCCATTTAACAAGTCAAGAAATACAAGCATAGACAAGATCTGTCAAAGATCAAAATTATTTCAGCCTTGTAAGAAAACTAAAGCAGTTAATGAGAACACTTTAGAGATACCAAGAAAAGAAATATTGGGGAGTATGATATAGAAATGGCTGAAGTATTCAGCACGGATTTTGTCTCCTTGTTCGTGGAGAAGTTTGTTCTCAGACCTTTGTGCGTACCAGCATGGTTTTGGAAGGAGATGGACATTATACTAGGACTATCGACAAAAACTGGATGTATTCAGATATCTGGGGCCAGGTGGGTTTCACCCATGAATGGTCACTGTAAGTCTCTATGCAAAGTCATGGTGGTCAGGGGAGTTTCCTGATGACGTTAATCTTATATTTACTTTTAAAAAGTTCAAGATGACAGTATTGTGAGATAATAGACTGGTCAGCTTCATCTTAGTCTCTGAATCAAGAGCATATTCTGTTAGAAACCGTTTCCAAATATGTGAAGGACAAGACTGCAATCACAAACAAGAAATATGGGTTTCCTAGAATGATTTGGGTTGGAAGGACCCTATAGATCATCTAGTTCCAACCCCATATGTGGGCCATATCAAATTTGATCAGTAAGATTGCTTTTTGAGATTAAATTACTGACTATGTGAGTGAGAGAAGGATGGATGTAATGTAACTTGATTTTAGTAACACTTTTAACACCATCTCCTACAGCTGTTTCATTTGGAAGTAGAGGAACTAAAGGCTAATCCTGTTAGATGAATCAAAAATTGACTGGACTGCCCGGCTCAAAGGGTTGCAACTAATGGTTTGAAATTCAGTGGGTATCCGGTAACACATGGAATATCCTGGTGGTTGAAACTGAAGCCAAAATTGTTCAATACCTGCCAATAAACTGGAGGATGAGACAGAATGCAACCTTAGCAAATTTATGGCAAAATACTAAGTTGGGTGGGACTGACATTGGGTTTAGTGAAAATAGCTCAGTTGAAGATGAAAGCAAGACTTATAAATGTCAAGATCAAATTCCTCAGAACTCAAATGCAGAAAGAACTTGCATATGAAATCAAAGGTCTTGTCTCATGCCTTTAAATAACCCAATCAAGTTAATAGGATGGGAAAATAAGCATACTGAAAAGGGCAAAAGTACTCTGAACAAGTGCAAGAGCATTATTCAGACCAGATTAGGATGGAAGATTAAAAAAAAAAAAAAGACCAAAAAAAGAAGAAGAAAACCAATATAAATAGCAGTTCATAAAATTTCACCAAAGATAAATTTTATCTAACTGTGTCTTTGTTTCTTAAGATAATTTCTTTTAAAGGTGAAGAAATGTTGTAGGCTTGCCCTGTCTGGAGTTCAGAAAGTACTTGGTATGCCTATAAGGGAAATTACTAAACTGAAGATGTTGAAGAAGCTGAAGTTTATTAGGAAAACTGAAGTTGGACTAGGAGCTGGCCAAAGGACAGTGGGTTGTGCAAAAATTGGAGTTTTCAGGTAAGTCTTAAGTATTCCAAAATGACTGATCTTGGAAATGATTTGCTTAATGTATTCATTAATGATATGAGCATGAAATAGGAGGTGTGCTACTGAACAACAGCTGTGATTAAAAGCCAAAAAATACTGCCAATACACAGGAGGACTGATAATACCATACTGTAAAGTGAATGGACTTGGGGAACAGAATAATAGCAATGCGTCAAATTTTCAAAGCATAAAGTACAAGATAATGTAGATATGGGATAGAAGATAAAACAGTAGTAACAGTCAGCAGGGCAGACAAAAGAGGTGAAAGACATGGTTATATTAGTTGACTAACAATAAGGTTACAGAAAGACTACAAATGACAAGTGACATACATTTCTTAAGAGGACAAAGGTATTTGTAAATCATGTTGATACATTTCTAGTGAACATACAAAGTAAAGTTATAGATGCTGAGGTACAAGATCATGGTGAGAACTAATTTTTAATGCTGTTTACAGGTCCGATCACACATAAAATTATTCTGGCAAAATGAAATCTCTGCTTCTGTCTTATGAATAGATCAAAAGTGGCAGTGATGTAACAAAATCCAAAACAGAAAGGGATCTGATCAAAGTAAGGGCCAAGACGAGAACTAATGACTGTAATCCGGCAATGCCTAAATTTTTTCCAGGTATTCAGAATACAGTTTACAGTCAGAGGAAGAATGAGAATCAACAGATAACGTGTCAGATAAAAACTGTAAATTTCAATGAGAATTATTTTCTTATTTTTAATTTGCTTTCCACTGAAGCTCAAAGTGAAATTTAAGGTGTTTGTCTGCCCACAGAGACCCAAACTGAAGAGATTAACTACTAAAGCAAATTTCTGCCATCTGCTCGAACAGTATACAAGCACAAGCAAGTAAGAAAAGGGATAGGACATCCTTTCTGCTTGGAGTTGAAGCAAATAGCCTATTTTTGGTGTGAGATTATATTTACAGCAAACTTGGGCAATCTGAAAGTTAAGGTGGAATGTAAGCTTTGTGCTCATAGCTGTCTTGGGATTCAGTTTATCTGTAAGAATAGGGAGGAATTCAAGAACATTCTGCAGCAGTCAAAAGAAATCATTCCCTAGTAGTACTAGGGATTTTTTCAGTTGTCTGTATTCTGTTAATGGAAGATGCCGCTTTTTCAAATTATTGTTTATAGGAAATGGATATTCTTAACTCAGTAAGAAAAAATGTCAAATTGGCAGGAAAGGAATGAAATCTTGCTTATTAGAGAAATACCATTAGAGACATAACTGGATTACTTGGGGACTAATTAAAAGTATGTACTTTCCTTGTTCTGTTTGATTCATCCCAGAAGTTAAACTTACCCCTGTTTAGGTGAGTTCTCTGAAACTTTTGACAGTTGCAAGATTATGGACCTCTGAATAACTTCCAGAGATATATTTCAATTTGTGTTAACAATTGCCAAATAGGAAGAGATTTGGTCTGGAATTTCCCAGATCCCAAAAGTGGTCTAATTTTAGTCTTTGAAGTCTTGCTCTCCCACTTTTTCACATTTGTAAGGTATCAGGCTTATTCTGAAAGAGCACAGGAAAGCATTTTAATTCTCAAAAATTTCAAGCAGTGAAAAATGTGTTTTCTGCTAATTCTTTATGGAAGCTCCAATAAAGAGCTTAACTGATGAATCATAAAACACAAATAAAAATCTCACTCCTTAATTCCTCATAGGCCTTTTACATTTCAAACATTTTCTGTCAGCCTTGTAAGACACCTGGCGTGCTGGTGTGTCATTGGTGAACATTTGATATTTCATTTATATTGAGGAGATTATGAACAGTTTTCCCTTTGAGTGAGAAGTCATGGGGCTGAAAAGACTGAACTGTGTGTAGGTATTTACATAGTCCAAGGTTAGATGTGTAACCTATCTGCCCAGTATTCCCAAGCTCCCTATGTAGTCAATGCAGAAAAACATAGTTTTATCTTTGCAGGTTTATTCAGAGCAGGATCTTGGTATTCCAGGGGAGAACCTTACAATAGTGATACTGAATATCCTGCAGCAGACAAGTGTCTGGATGCTGAAATTGATATGTACATTCCCACCACAGTATTTTAGTTTTGACAAATCAATGTTTTCCATCAAAATTAGTTTGCTGAAAAATTTAGTCAGTGCCAGATGGCATGCGTCTACTTCTAGAGTCAGGCACAGACATTGTCTGCTGGCACACGTAACTCTTATTCAGACTGACACTATGATATGATGGCTATTTGGCAGGTTGGTCTTAGTACAGTGGCAAAGAGATGCCTCTCTCATCTTCTGCTCCTCCAGCCCCCATCATGTCTCTGCAACAGTGGCAAATTCTCTGCACATAGCAGCAACTCTGTAAATGACTGTCAGAAGGACCTGGAAAAAATGGGGTTTTGATTTAGATTTTTCATTTGACTGAAGAGACTGAGCAATGGTAACCTCCTGGTTAACAAAGTGTAAGTTATCACTTTTTCTTAGGAGATCAAGAAAAATAAACTTTTAAAAAATATTTAATCTACGATGAACACTTTATTTACTTTAACTTGAAGCTTTTTCTTAAATTACTTCTGGCAGTCTGTAAAAATTTTTGTCACAAAAAAAAATTGATTTTTTTGACAAAAAGAAAAAATAATTTTTCAAAGTTTTCCATTTTACTTCAGCTTGAGCTGCATGCCATATTTGACCTAAATTAATGAATAATTGCTCACTATATACCACTCACTCAGCCTCACTCAGAAAAGAGATAAGAAATAAATATTAAATTCTGCAGTACTCCATTTCCACAGAATTATGTGTATGGACCCACTGACTTCTGCCACACATGCTTGCAACTTATAATTAGGTGTTGAGCTGATTCAGGGCCCTCTACTTTGCAGGATATAACTCTGCAAAATTTCTCTCTCTCATGCAAGAATATTTCACACAACAATACAAATCTTCCCATTTCTTCCACTTACTGGGAGGCAATGGTTCTGCTGAAGTAACAGCTACTATCTTTTTTAACTCAGCTGTGCCTTCCACCTCAGTGTTAGTTCAACACGAGGTGGCCTGAGTCATCTTTTTCTTGTCAGAATGCTCTTTCTGAAATGAACACCATTGCTACAGTCTCCATCCCAATCCCTACTAGTGTCTGTGTTGCTCTTCCTCAGTTTATTAAGTCTTTCATCATTCTCCAAATTCTGCCCTTAGTTTTACTATCACATTTTCGTAATGATATTTAGCATAATTCTACTTCTAACCCATCAAGTTTATAATTTCCACTGTTTTCCTAGCTTTTCTTCCCAGTTTTTAAAGCATTCCTCCTACAGAACTTTTTCAGTAAGTGTTTTTCCTCTCACTCTTTCCTTTGCTGTTCAATCATACTTTCTTGAAACCATAATACATCTGACCCTACGTTTGACTAGCCATGTTGCTTCCTCATAGAGAAAGATGCCTAAATTTTCAAGCACGTCGCTTTCCATAAAGAAGGAATTGGCTGACACCTTCTCTGGCGTGTAATTCAAGTATATACAGTTGGTCAGCATAAAACCATAGAATCATAGAATAAATGTGGGTGGAGGGATACCTGGAGGACATCTGGTTCAAACTCTAATTACTGATATTGTTTATTGAAAACAGTAGGATTTGTGATATTCCTGTTCACTCTATGTTCTGTGACTCTGATAATGAATAAAAGGGCAATTAAAAATATTTTCCAAATGTCATGCAACATATTTTGCATTCTTTGATGATAAATGCAATCAACCTGAAGGAATTAAGAGTTTTGGATGTTCTAAGCTGTTTGATCTTGTTAAAAGGAGTGATTATAAGATGATTTATCACAGTTAGGAACCAAGTACCCTCACAGAGTATTAAAGACAGCCTAATATAACAGAGTTCTTCAAATGAGGGCAAGTGTGAGCTGCATCATTGCAGAGCTACCCTTAGTTTAGTTCATTTTTGATAATCTGGATTGGACTTTCTTTGAGAGGATCAACTGCCTTTTCAGTTTGTAAATTGCTTGTGCGGAAGGTATGATGTCTGATCTGGTTAATTGAAGGTCATGCCAATCATAAGGCTAATCTGAAAATAAAATAAAAAAGATAAGCTTAGCAGTCCCAGTTAAAATATTAAATATCTGCAGCATTTTAATTGTTACTCATTGAAAACTGATCATCTTTCTTTTCTGAAGCAACATTTTTGCTCTAAATTACAGATAATAATACTAGTTAAAAATCTTTTCTCATTGACTGAATCGGAAAGACTTGTTTGATCTTTGGCATATTGCTGCGAGGTGGAGCTGGATTTGAGATAGATGAGAGTCATAGGAGACCAAAGAGAACTGTGGGCTAATTACATCCTTGGTAAGGCTGAGGGTATTTTACGTTTATCTTCACTTAGAACAGTTCATATTACAGTTCAGACTGAATTACAGTCTGAATATAGTCTGAAGTCTTAAGTAGTGATTGCTGGTGCATCTCAGCTGGGTAACACTTCTGAAATACAGCAACATGAATGAAAAACTAAAATGACATTTTGTTTTTGTAGCAGAATGGAGCTATTACAATAAAAATTTCCTTTTGTATTTCAACAGAAGGCTTGCACTAACTTGTATCGCAAAGGGTAGGACAACTTCTCAGAGTGGGCATTATGGGTCACTGAGCTGCTGTGAAGAGCTTGCTCAGTCTTCTGTAACTCTTTCTGTGTTCCGCGGAGGTGGAGACTGTTTCTGATTCTGTGTGTGGATAGCTTTGTGCATGGTTATCTCAGAGGTCCTCTATATGCACTATATACACTATAAAATTACTAGTAGTATTTCAGTGACAAAGTTGTTATGATACATTTGGAATCTATCAGGTCATCTTGCGCATCTCGTGGTTAATGAAGACACATTTCACCACTGTGTTTTCAATTGTTTTGACCAAGCTACATTAAAATAATTCAGACCAAATGTGCCTTTATTGTTCATACAGGTAGGCTTTCGTTTTTCCACATTACATTCATGTATGTGATGTGTACTATAACAAAAGCCTGTTATTTCACTATTGCCATGAGTATGACTTTGGTTTCATTGGTCAGTTATTCTTTTTTGTATAGTATTCAAATTCATAAGAAGATAAGAAACTCAATGACCTTCTGTTTTTATCTGAAGTACTAACAGCAAGATACCTAACTCTCATCTTTTCAGAAGGAAAACTTGCCCTGGTGCTCCCAGGCTACTGGGACCAGGTTCAGAGCTTGGTAGCAATGCAACAGATGTTTCTAAATTCATTAAACAAGTCTATGAATACAAAGTAACCCTTGCTTTTAATCTTATAGAGGCAGAGCATTTAATGAAATTTGCTTATATTGATCCAACAGTTCGACATTAAAAAAGAAGTTATTCAAAATTAATGCAAGGTGTTGGTCAAAAGCATGTGATTTTCTGTAGATCATTAACCAGAGAACAGGGAAATATGTACAGTGCTTACTTACCTACTAGGTTTCTGGCACTGGCTAGAGTTGTACTTGCTGTACCAGACAGACAACAGTAAAGCAGAACAACGACCTACTTTGCTGAAGTGTAGTCACCTATACCTGCTTTTGTAAATAACCTCTGCATATTGTAAAGCATACAGCAGTGCTGCAGAGCTGTGCTTACAGGACAGAGGGAACAGGCTCAGAAACTTACCAGGACCAGAAACTTACGGATCAAACCGCTTGCTTCTTCGCTGGAGCTGGCAGGGGAAAGGGAAGCAGAGTAAAATAGTCCAGAAGGATATGCAGGAATCTTGCAGAGATTTTCCACATCAAAGGGTAATACTACTCAAAGGATGAAGAGTTCTGACCTGCAGTCTTTGTTCAGACTCTAAAATAAAATTAAGTGAAACTCTAGGTAGAAGTTGAAAAGCATTCCTCAGTGCTAATAAATTTCTAATAAGCTGGATATCAAACTATATAAATCATACATGTAGTCTTGCTCTGTAATAGCACAAAACAAAGATTGAATGTAATTTTTAGCACAGTCTTAAAGAAGCGATTGTTCTTTGTAAGCTCACTTAGGCAGTTTGTTATGCATGAATTCATTATTCCGCAGACTGGTTCTCGCAACTGAGCATATCCAATGGATTCAAGTGTCAGAGTAAAATAGTCTCACACCTAATGCTTACAGAGATTTCCAAAGCAATTGAGATTTGCTGTTTTAAAATCATTTCACAGTAGCCAAAGACTCAGAGATAGCATGAGCTCAAAAAAACAATGGAAAGGTGAAGTACATTTCCATTCTGCTCAAAGACACCACTGTAAACTGGAAAAGGGAGCCTGCACTACATCTCCTGAGTGACCACATGTTGTGTCCAAATATGTACCACTGAGCCCAGGAGTCCCACAGCAGGGTGTGCTGTCTCTGCCTTGTTTTGCTGTTTCAGAGAGAGATGAAGGCATCCTGCTGTTTGTTGTTGGCCTTCAGGGACACCTCGTTTCTGCACTCCCACACATGGATGTACTGAGCAATGTATAACCCAGAAAGTGAGACAATTATGAAGAGATGCCCTTTTTAAGGGCCAGCAGGGAAAGAAAGAACATCTACAGCATTAGCAGGGATAATGTTCAATCCCCCCAGGCTAAGGCGATATTGTAGGTAAGTGATTAACCCAGAAAAGGATATTATGCCTTTAAAAATGGAGAAAGCAAAAGCTAATTAAACTAAGTTGGAAAGGACTGTCTTAGCTTTGGAAAGTATTAGACGTCAGAAAGTTCATTGCTGAAAGGTAAATTCCTTAACTATATAAGCTGTTCAATTAACCAAAAATGTTTTAAAATTAGAGAATTTACCTTATGAAAATACTTAGACTTTCTGATTCTCCCTCCTTCCCAATGATGAAGTTGATCCTTTCATTCCTCTGCTCATCACCAAAGCAGACCTCTGCTGCATAACATCATTAAAATGGCAACTCCCACTGAGAGAAACAACTCTATTTGGGGAGTGGAAATCCTGACAGAGTGACAGCATGTCTGAAAACTTCACTGAATATTTTTGCCCTCTATCTGCATGATGAGTTGAGTATAGGCACACTTTTAGAAGTATGCATGTGTTGACATTTATGTAGAAAATATTGCCTGTGTTTAGCTCTGTAAACCCATTAAAAAATGACGGATCCTTTGTTTTCTGCACTATTCCCCCTTGTCATTAGGGGAATATAATGTCCAACAACCGAAGCTAATTTCAAAGGACTCAGATGTGCTGCTTTGACACACATCAGCATTTCAACAGCAGCAGCTACCTTCCTTTCACTGTAAAAGTGGTGTCCATCTGAGTTCTTCCAACAAACAGATAGGTAGGCAGCAGCACATCATGCACCAGGTCTGTCAGAAAATAGGAGCTGCAAAGTCCAGGAGAAGGCTTTTCTTCTTTTTGACAGCAAGATTAGCATCTTGCATTCCCCAGAAGGTTTATCAAGACATACATGGGCTTTCCAGGCTGATAGACCAGAATAAAACCGTCTTATTCCTGGCACTAACACCCCAGACTCTGCGCTAAGATGCCACACATTACTTTCTCTGCCCCAGATGCCTCAGCTATGAAGGAGATTTCTTCTAGTAGAGGAATAGACAGACAGGAAAATGAGAAAGATCATGTCATAGTCTGCTTCGGTTGCATCCACTCGTTTATCATTGCTCATAATACCCTGCAACTCCTCTAGAAGCTGCATCCAGCTCAGTCTTTTCCAGACGTTATTTCTGGATTTATGCATTGGACACAGGTACTCACTGCTTTATATTTTAGTGAACTTTAATACATTGGGTACTTCTTGTTTCTTTTTAAATGCCTCTTTTTAAGCACATGGAAAACTAAGCGTCATCTCCAGAACATGGCCAAGAAGAGCAGTTCTCGGGAGATCATTCCAGATGCAGTAAGCCATGCCATTTGGACTGTGGAGTACAAAATGGAAATGTGATGGACCTTAAACCTGGTTAAGAAAGGACAGCTGTGGAATGAATTGCTGTATTAAGGAAGAACATGTAGTAGTTTAATAGTTAAATATGTTAGACCTAAGGATAATATTATCCTTCTTTTAAACAGAAATGCTTAGGCAGGAGGTCAGAAAAAAATGTAGAACACCATCCATGTTCCTTTTTATTGATATACTTTCAAGAGCTACCTGAACCTGTCACATAGGGCTTCATCTGGTGCTCTTTGAAGTTAATGGAAATCATCAAATTGACTTAAGGCCACAGTTCAGTCCTATAATTGATCTAAATGAGATGCTAATTAGCTACTTATATTCATATATCTATTTTCCCTCCTCTAGTGGCTGGCACTACCATTTTACTATATCTTGGCTTAAGCTAAATTCATAAACCTCTGGGAGAAATGACAATATTCTTTGACAGCAGAGCTACCTAGAAAATGCACAAATGAAACATGGAATTTGGTAAAGGGGCCAAAGATAATTTCAAATATCTAAAATTTTTTGGTATGTTTTATAAGCTTGTCAACAAAAAGAAGAAAAAGTAAAAATATTCTGCAAAATGTTGGTTATACAAATCATGAACATGCAAACAAGGAATTCTGGAGACTTATCAAAATATTTTTATTTTTTGACACAAATAACTTGAAGCTGAATACCCTCACACTACCTAATCCATTTTAACTGAAGACAATCTTCAAATATTTCTGGGTGTTCCTGTGTTTCCCAAGTAAAAAAATATGACACATCATTGTTTATTTAAAATATCTGCATGTAGTTTTTTGTCAAGACTTTATAACAACACCAAAGATACCATGATTTGAATGTAACTAAAGGGTTGGCATGTCCTCATTTGAAACGAACTCTTCTTGCTTGAACTAACATTTTTGGAAAGGGGATGAAAAAAATGTAAAATTTTATATCTCTGCACAGATTGTCTCCACTAAATCCTGAATCAGAGTGTCATACGCATTCTCACTAATTAGCAAAGAAATCAGCAGTTGTATAGCAGCAAGCGTCTTGTGGGAGGCATATGACTAGGACGCCTAGTTTTAGCAAAAGCAGGGCTTCTTTTAGCAAAAGAGGTGCTCAGCACATCCTTGGCGATATGACTGTACCTATTGCACAGGTACAGGACATGTGCCGCTTCCCAGCAGAGCAGTCCCTTTGTGCATGCACAGCACGTGGAACCCTTCCACAGGAACACCGAACCCGCAGCACCTGCGTAGCTGCTCTACCACCAGCCTTCTGCCTGGCTGGAAGAAGGGCAAGGCAGAAAAATGGCAGCTGGTACAGGATGTCAGGCTGAGTGCTCTTTAAAGTGAAAAGTGTTTTAAATCTAGGTTTGGATATAAGAAAAAAAGTACATGGCAGAAGATCTGCAAGAGAGGAAAGACTTGTTCATAAATGCCTTAACTACTTTCTGCCTTTTTCATGGTATAGGTTTTGGTTGCAAGATAAGCCTGATATAATGCAGCCATTCTCTTTCTGCAACTTAACCATCTCTTAATTTAAAGAACTTAAAAAAGAAAGCCAATATCTTTATCCACTCTACTGTCACAACTTTATTAACCAAAGCTTTTTAGATTACAAATTGTCTAAAAAGAAAATATAAACAGACTCTAATGTAATATGTATTTCTAAAAATAAATTGGAAACCAATATAGTTAATTAGTTAATGAACGATCCAAGCCTCGCATCGTTGTAATAGGAGCATGTGCTGTACTTAACATTAAAATGTTGTCTAATACAGTCTGCTTTTTTGTTACCATCTGTCTATCTGCTGGTAAGACTTGAAAAATCTTGAAGGCCTTCACCTGTCCCAGCCCACACTTCACCACTGACTGGACGTGCAACTTGTATCACAGCAACAGAGAACAGAGAAAATGAGTGTACAATCAGGGTTTGGGTTTAGCAGGCTTTTCTACAAGGGTTAATACCCTCAATATTATAGAGCTCTACGGAGTTTAAAGGGTTCCTATGCACTGGACAGGACTTGAATCCTGTTTGCCATCACTGTTTAAAATATCCAGACATCATTATAAAGATGGATTTTCTTACACTTATATGAGAGATTGGCAAGAGACACTATAAGGACATTTTTCTGGGCCTCAGACACTGGCAATAGAAATTCATTCATCAATTTCTTTAATAAGGATGTACTTTCTGTCTCTTGAAACACAGATCCGTTGGAACAATAGCCAAACTTGACACAAAAACATAAAGCCCCGGAGAAAGCATCTACGCTATTGAGTCATATACTTTTCAGGAACAGATACAGTACTCTTACAGTCACAGTTATCTAACAGTATTTCATTTGGGAATAGCAAACAACTATTATTGGGTATATGGTGCCAAAATTCAATTCCCTTCAGTTTAATTTGCTCAGATACATGTGGATTCAGAGAATGTGCAGAGGAAGAGTGAATCTAGTATTATGGTCAAATTAATATTTAACCACATACCCTACATTGAATAGACAATAGACTGATAGCTTGGTCACTCTCCTGCCCTATGGGATTCAAATTTTTGTCTGTAAATAGGCAGGAGAGGGACTTGAAGCTTGGATTTACACAATCAAGATGAATAATTTCCTGGTCAACAGCTTCTGGATGCTTTTGGTTTTGGATGTTTTGTTGTTGTTGTTTTTATGGTTGTTTTTTTTTTTTGCTTTTTAAAGAGGAGGTGTTGCACAGCTTCCAAAATTATGAGAATGTGTAATAGGGGAAGAAGTGGTGCTGAGAAAAAGGAGTTCTTTCAGACAGTGAGGCAAACACAGTCATTAGAGAGACACGAACTACTTTCATCAAAGGCTGCTGTTACAGTTGTCTTATCCATTGGGGATGTCTGGTAAAGGCATATCAGTGTGTACAGATCAGTGTCTGGGGTCTTACTGTGATACTGTATTTGGTTTCCCCTTTTAATGATAAATTTTGTTTGCAAATTGGGATAATGCTAGGGTGTTCTTTCACTAAACAGTTATATTTAGATTCCTTAGCCTTGGGAATCTTAAAAAAATGATGAATCTGGGATTTTCTCTGTTTGCTCTTCTCCTGACAAATTCTGCAACTGATGACTTCCCTGTTGTTTGCTGTTACAATGACAATCATGCCCTTAGTTATAATACCCTAGAGAGACTAGATAAGATTTGCACTGCCTAATACTAAGACTTCTGTTGTAGTAGGCTACAAGAATAAAGATGTCAGTATGTCTGGAGCTGTGGAGTGTAGAAAAGAAGTAGCAAGTTTCTTAACATCTAAAGCAAATATCAAATTTGTTACACACATTTATTCCAGAGGAGAGGAAAGACCATAAAAGTCATTTAAAAGATTTTAGGACAATGAGACCTTGATGTTTTAACAATATTTGTTGGTGAGACTCAAAATTTTTTGTTTTGCACACAGAGAAAAAGTAGCTCAGGGTCTTGGAATACATCTTCCCTCTGTGCGGAAAAACAGTCTTTCTAAATAGCAACATTTTTTTTTCAGAATAAAAAGATTTACTTCCCAAATCAATATAAATCCTGCGTTGTATACAAGCAAAGTCCAGTCTTCTTATTTGTTCTTCCTTCTGATTCTTTTTTTCAAGGAAGCATTCAGCTACTGTAATTTTGCTTGAGAGATTCTCATTTCCTACGGAGGCTGCCTCTTAAGGATTGTGCCGCATGGCCTTGCAGAGCACATTTTGTTTTCTGGAGCGGCCTTTCTATTGAAGAAAAGGTTAAAACTGCTAACAGTGGCAGTGCAAGTTTTCCTGGTAATAAGCCTGAAACCTGAACTGCAGAAGCCATCAAGCTTGTTCATTGCCCGCATCTGATTCAGTGCTTGGCCTCGACTTTAGGAGAGTGGCCAAACATGAACACCAGTGCCAGCTGTGCAGCATTTTTTGTTTGTGTGTGGCGTATACACCTGTCGCCTGGTAACTGAGACCGTCAAATTCATTTCATAGCCAATGAGCCACTATCAGAAGTAATTCCAAGAAATTTTAGGTTACAATGGAGAAACTTCAGTTACCTGACGGTGCATCACATATACAGAAAAGAGTTAGAGAAATGTTTTTATTACCTTTACTAACCTGAGGTACTTTTCCCTTTATTAGTTCCAGGCAGTTCATATTTGTACACATATTACAGTTCACATCTCCCAAAAAGGAAAACGGGAAAAGAGCATCTGGGAGTAGTCATGGTACCAGCTGCAGAGGTCCAAATATTTCAACAACAGTTACTTACGTACAAATGATGGGATAACTGACACCTTTTACTCTAGAGATAACTAACAAAACAAAAGCAAATGAAAAAAAGAAAAAGATTAGAAACTCAAAAATAGAACAGGTCAAATGGATAGGGCAACAAAAATATTAACATAAAGGAGTTTTCACAGTTAAAAACAAGCTGCCTGCCTGTTTATTCTTTGGAAACTTGATGAATATGTTTCCCTGTCTAAGTCATTTTATATTCTAAGCCTTGGTTAAGTTACAGACCTATGATCTGTACTGTATGTTTGGATCTGTCTCCATTTTTAATTTTAGGAATAGATATTTCCACTTGCTTAAACAGAGTCTGTTATCTCTGAATTGTTATTTCCCCTTCATACACACAGAATAAGATCAAAACATTCACTGTTTACGCAGAACAGACATTTTGGCCCCAAAGTAATAATTTTTACACCTGCTCACGAAGCCCACCTGCAGCTTTTTAAAATATGTGTTTAGATTTGCTCCCAGCTGTTCCCATGGCTCCTGTGTTCTTCCTTGCTTGACTTCTTCATCTGAAGTTTAAGATCTAAACACCCACACTTACTGAGCAATCCACAAAAGTGAACAGCTCTTTGTAAGTAGTGATTCATTTTTGCTGTTGTTGCTTCACTTGTGCTCTGTAGGAAACGACAATCAAATGCCCACAAAGGTGACAGTCAGCTCTTTCACCTGGTTTCAGCAAAGGCCATGGCATTCTCACAGGGCAGAACAAATAGTCTTCTAGTATTCAAAACCAACATTTTGTTGGGTGTTAAATTTAGTGAATCTTTGCCCTACCATACAGCATCTCGGAAGCAAGAATAAGGACCTTAATAATTCAGCCAAATACCCACCTGATTAATCTACCCGAATTTTGGTTTCAAAGACAGAGTATGGTCCTGAAACACAGATCCGTCATTCAGAACTCATACTCTTTGAGTAAAAGTGTTACCCAAAGAAATAATTTGCCCAGTTCTTGAGCATTGCTTTTGCAGGTGACTTAGCCAAGAAAGCCTTTTCAGCACTGTGCCATGCAATGTGCTAGCTGGCAAAATCCAATTTAGAGGGCTGGGAGCTTCAGTCCATTTTGGATCATAAGAAATCAGTGTGTTCATTTGACATCTCAAATAGTGATGCCTTTGTCCATGAATAACATGCAAATCAATGTGCAGAGCAATTCCAAAAAACAAAGATCTGATGGGATTAGACGGTTCAAAATACTTGAAGATAATGCTCAGGTGCCGCATTAATAAGCATAGGATAGATCTTTGGAAAAAGGCAAAAATAAATAACAGGAAACATTAAACAGCCTTTCATCCCTCACAGATTATTAATGACTGAAAACTGTTACCACCTGATTAATGTTGGATAGGATGTTATAACATCAGTTCAATCTGCTAGCAAGAAAGAGCAGATCCACAAAAAAAGATTTATGTTCCGCCTGTGCACCAAAGTCCCACTTAAATCCTGCTTTGGGAAACTAGGTCCAAAAACTACTGTCATGCAGCTGGCAACTGGGACCCTCCGGCTGCTCACTCACCCCTCCACTTGCCCCCCAGTGGGATGGTGAAAGGAAATGGACAAAATGTAAAACTCGGGGGTTGAGATAAAGACAGTTTGAAAAGAGAACAAAGGAAACACTACTACTGCTACTACTACTACTACTGATAATAATAAATTTGCAAAACAAACTATATACAATACAATTTTCTCACCATCCAATGATCGATTCACAGTCAGTCTCCAAGCAGTGATTGTGGAACCCGGATACAGCGGCTTTTGCAATGTTGTTGAAAAAGACCAAATTCTCAGACAGAGAGGATTCAAACTCACTGAAATGAGAGAAGAAAGATTCCTTCCCCCTGGTCAACTCCCATTTATAACCTGAGCATGAGGTCTATGGTACGGAATATGTTCATTGACCAGTTTGGGCTGGCTCTGGCTGTGCTCCTTCCCAGCTCCTGGTCCCCTGCTCAGTAGCTGAATATGAGAAACTGGAAGAAGTCCTTGATTTCATAGCAACAACTGAAAACATTGGTGTTATCAACAGTCTTCTGGTAGTAAATCTAAAGCACAGCAGTTACTGAGAGGAAAATTAATTCTATCCTAGCCGAAACCAGAACAATTACAATTTCCAAATCTCTACCCTGAAGTTAGCTAAGATGCAGAGGTACCTCCGATTTTACATTCATTTTAACTGAGTGTTTCCAGTTCTGCTCTGGGAAAGGCCAGAAGTTTCTTGTATGAAGCACTAAGATCCTCATGTGCATGAGTTGTCAAAAACTCCAGGTATTTCATATTTCCCTCTGTCTTTTTAAGGATTTGAGCCTATCAGTGGGCCCAAACAAGTGCCTGCCAAACATCTAGCAGTTCCCATGGCTTTCTGTCAGAGGGTAGCAGAGCAAGACCCTCACCAGTTTAGAGTTTCAATGACTAAGACTCCCAACCAAAGTACGGGTAACTATTTTCTTTCTTGAAAGGAATCAAGTTGCTGTACTCTCCAGGTAACACCTCTTCCAGTGCAGACACAGTCTCAACCCTCCTGTTTACTTTGGTCCAAGCATTGCACGGCATGTAAAAAGAACTATCATCAAGCTAAAGAGCTAAGGGGAACATGACTCTGTAAGCTAGTAGGAGAGCCCATTTTTTGAAAAAGAAGAGGGAAAAAATTAAGAGCAAGTACTGCACGACACCCTAAAAATTTCTTAGGTTTCTTTGTCTAAGTGCCTGCAATCTCCACTGACTCTTCTGGTGAGCCTGGAGGATCCTGTGGCTCCTTTCATGGATCTAGGTCCGTATACTCACGTTATAAAAAATGCTTAAACTGCATCAGGAGTCAGAGAACAAGCTGAAAAAATACTGCACAGGAAGGGTTGCATTTGATTCATTTACTGATTTTCCTGTCAGGCCAGCACCAGGACAGGTGTGTGTCATTGCCAGTGTACAGATTTTGTGAATGGAAACAGCAGGTGACCTGCGGAACTCAGCCCACAGAGCTATACTCCAACTGGCTTTGGGAAACGACAAATCCTACCTGATAATGTAAACCTTCAAGCAGTATTTAAAAAAAAAAATAGTATGGTCTATAGGTATTTATATATTTTTTTTTTTTTGTTATGGGACAGAACAGAAGCTGATATGGTCACAAAGAATCATCCCTTGCTACTGAGTTCCTATAACTCCCGAAAGAGAAAGCTGGTTTGTCACTTCTTAAATACAGGACTCAAAGTGTGCTTGTAAACACGGCTATGGACTCATGCAGTACAAAGATAAAAAATTTCTTTCCAAAACTGGTAGAAATGTCTACCAGACAACTACTAATTTTTTTTTCTCTGGAGCATCTTAATACTGATTTCCCACTTCAGCTATATATGAATGCTAGATGTTCTTTCTTGAATTTGGTGTCTTCAAAAATCATCTTTCTGGAGATGCAACATATTTCACTTCTAAAGTCTTTACTTACTGGAGTTTTGGAACATGCATTAATAGACAGCAGCACATTTCTTGTCTATATTTCCAATCTAATGTATTATCATTTGTGTTCCTAGGAAGGATACAGATTGATGCATATTTATTTATTGTAAAATATTTATTTTGGTTTACCTACAAAAAATTCAAGGCTATATTCTTACTACAGGATATTCCCTTCCTGAACTCACAGGTTTCTTTCTACCATGGTCTTCCATCAGCTCAATGTACCAAACCAGGCAAGGCTAGGAAGAAGCTAAAGGTTTCCGAATGTGGACTCCAGTGGACCAAACAGCAGATATGTGTTACAAAGCTGATGACTTCTCATCAGTAACATGACTCTTCAAGTGAAAGAATGAGTCTTTTCTCTTTTAATTTGAGTGTCTCGGCTTAGTTCCACTGCTATAGTCATATAGATGAAAGCTATTGATTTTTAGTGTGATTAGTATGGAATCATCACCTCTAACTTCCCAGAGGAATAAACTGGCCTCTGGAAATCACATGAATTTGTTCTGGGGCTGGAAGACTAATAACATAAAAAAAAAAAGATTTTCACCCTACACATACATGGTAAAACTTATGTTTAGCAATCAGTAACACATTGATAAATACCACTGTATATTTGCTCTTATTAATGCTCCTTCCCTTATCTGTTTGGTGTTATTGCTGGATAGTGGGCTAAAGCTGGGTGCTAGTCATAATCACTTCTGCGTGAGCGTATGAAGATCCTGTAGCTGTTGCCTTGTAATGGCAACTGGAAACAACGTCTCTTCCTTGGCAGAAGTTGGTATAATATTTAAGATACAGAAGCTGCCCTTTAGGCAGTGCCTGACAAAGCTAGCTATTACCAATAATCCTCTTTCTGTTAGGCACTAAGTTAGCTGCTCAAAGGCATTGGGAAGAATGAGTGAAGGCACAGATCTGAATGTCACCAACATATCAGTGTTGCAGCTGCTTATACTCATGAACCTTGCTGCTGGTGCAATGTGTACCTAAGTTCTATATGAGAAAGCTTTATTGGTAGAAGAGCAGTTGCCAAGTACTGTGGAACTCAGTGAGGTTTTCCAGAAGCAAAGGAATTAAATCATTCAAGTGTGACTTTACCCCCGCTGGAGTTTTCCAGTGTTTTATCAATTGTCACACATCTAATCTTTGTCTATTACCAAGCTCATGCACGGTGTACCACACACACTGCTAAACCATTTTATGTGAAACAGCCCAGGAAACTTCAAACTGTGTTGAAATCACTTTATTATGATTAATTCCCTCTGTCCCCAAAAGAAGGTTTCTGGTACATGATGAAAACCCAGATTGAAAGACTGTCAAATTTAAGGATTTTTTTTAGCAAAGCTCGCCTACCACTCTTATCCAAGTAATCACTACTTCTCGTTCCTTCGCAGGCAAATCAAGCATATATCTGACTGACAGAACCTACTCCTAGAGCTCCAAAACTTCACCAGGTGGTACAGGCTGAAACTTCAGTAGAGAAGACTGGATTTAACCCCTAGGCACAACTCTGCTGCCATGGAATTAACTGGTTCCATCCAAATCTGAATATTCATATCCAAAAAATAAATGGAAATTTCTTCTCAGCGTATGTCAATACAGTCTTTCCTGACTATCTGGCATAATCTTCTTGATATCCAGAAAAAGATATTTTACACCCCTAGCATTCTGAGTAACAAAATGCCACAGTAAGTAGAAAATTTACCATAAATTTACATTAGCGTAGTCTTCATTCACATAGAATTGCAGATGAGTGCAAATGATTGCTGCTTTTTTCCAATATATACAGCCACATTTTCAAAACACAGAACAAATATTGACTAATTAATTAGTATTGTAATTAAGTCAGGAAAGATGCAGGAAATACTTTGGTATAACACTCTTCAGACATCACCCCAAACGTCTTTGTCATTGTTCTGATCTAAAAAGAAGATAGTTAGGAACACTTAAACTGAAGTTACTGGTAAGGAAACCAGATATTCTGTTTCCTCAAGGTTGATATACTTGGTATCTAAAAAATTATAGCTCGATTGAAATTTCTGTTCTACAGCTTTCATAGCATCCCTCTACTGAATGGATTTGTCAGGGTGAAATTTAATACACCTATTTAAGTGCCCAGTTTAGACCTTACTTCATTGAAAATATAGGATCATGAAGCAGGAAAGGAGGGGAGTGCAGCCAGTGTAAACTCCCACAGTCTTTATACTGCAAACAGAAAGAAGCAAGTCCCCTGAGAGACCTTCAGAGGGACACTTAGTCCACCTAGCTTACGTGGCTCTGTCTTCCTTTAAAAGTTAGGGCTTGCACAGGACAAGCTAATGCATCTAAGTGTTTCCTTATGGAGTCTACAAGAAAGATTAAGCATCTGTATTTGGTTCATAGAATCATAGAATCATAGGTTGTAAAAGACCTCTAAGACCATCAAGTCCAACCATCCACCCCCAAACACCATGCCTACTAAAACATATGCAGAA
>Ga0181612_139345_pt1 | contig 20919 bp, 19 predicted proteins | sample HoacroProtozoa21_FD_119630 | JGI IMG/M metagenome (GOLD analysis project Ga0181612, IMG submission 119630) | Hoatzin crop microbial communities from Cojedes, Venezuel. Combined Assembly of Gp0051906, Gp0051904, Gp0051908
ACGCGCTGCCACCGCCCCACGGAGCCGGCCCCCCTGCGCGGGAGGGGCCCCGCGCCCGGGGGGGGGCTCCTGCCCCCCCCCCGCCCGCTGCTTCCCGCCGGGCAGGCCTGGCCGCACCGCCACAGCCCCGGGCAGGGCCCGGCAGGCCGGGCCGCAGCGAGGGTCGGGCAGCGAGCAGCCCGAGAGAGGGGCGGGCGTGGGAGCTGCGGCCGCTGCCCGGGCCCTCTGGGCCGCGTGTGAGCTTCTCGGTGTCGGTTCTGAGGAACTGAAGCCACACGGGCTTGGGGAGGAGCTGCAGGAGGAAAAAAATTGTGTGGTCAAGTCTGTTTTAATAATAAAAAAAATCAGTAGGTATGGGTGTTAAACAAAACTGACTCTCTGAATTGGTGACTTGAAAATTGCACGTCTTGTATCAGCACAAACATTGCTGTCAAAGAACGCTTCCAACCCCGGTTTCTTTTCCCTCTGCTGTTGAAGGTTTTTCTGCAGAGTAGCCTGGGTACAACACCAGGAAGCGTGAGGAAAGGGTTTGCCCCAGAAGGGCTCTGGGACGAGATCCTAGCGCTTCGCCGGGGCGCGGAGTGGTCGCTTGCCTCAGTTCCTCGCTAAGGCCCTGGCGCTGCCCGCTCCTGGGGACAGCGGTGGCAAAGGGGGCCGGGTGCGGGGGGGGGAGGGCAGACACGGCTCCTGGCATCCTCGGGGACGGCGAACTGCGGCAGACACCCGGGTTTACTCTGCTCCCTTAGAAAGGAGCAACAAAGCCTTTTCTGCTCTAATTCTTGCTGTGAGACCTGAGATTTGTTGTTTGTAGATACTGCTAATCCAGTTTTTGAACACACCATAGGAGGCATAAGAAGGCTTATAAACCCAAATTACATGGAAGCTACCAGTAGGGTCTGGCAGGGAGAGATGAGATTGTATCTGTTTGGGTTTTTCCCACCTGATTTTGTTTAAGGTTGCCCTGCTTGCTTTGATGCTGGCTTCAACAGGAGTCCTTTTCTCCTGATGTTTCCAACCTGGTACTGCAACTGAGCTGCTGACATTTATTTCCATGAACCTTGCAGAACTGTTGTAGAAAGTTCAGGAAAATTTTAACACAATAAAGCATTTTTCTGTTTTATCCTTCTGCGCTTTTAGGGCACTCAGACACACTTATGATTCCAAGGGCTAGAAAAGGAGAAAGATTGCCAGTTGCTGGTGATGGAAATGGAGATCCTCACTTAGCCAGGAGACTCCCAGGTGTCTCAAGCAAACATCAAACCAAATCAAGAGTCAGATGCTGAAGTTGAGTGTTGGCACCTGGGCAGCCCTGGCTTCACCTGCCAGAAAAGAGGGGAGGGGAAGAGAGGCAGCTTGCTTAGAAGAGGAGAACTGGAAAAGAAAGCTGCAATTAAGTTGTGCTTGGTTGGAGCTGTGAATGAGAGCTGAAGCAATGTGTTCAACCTTGACGCTATTTGGGCTCTGATGTTTTTAAATGAAGAAAAAAGGCTGGGCTGGGGGAGAGAGGACAGAGGAGCAGAAAGAAGGGAAAATAAAAGAAATGTGGAAGCTAATCCCAAGCACTGTGAAAAGGTCATGTGCTTTGATATGAGTAATTAATTTTCTTAGAGCAATGTTGAAAAGGTTAACCTGATTTATGGAATGCAATTTAATTTAAAATGTGTTGTGTACCTTGTTAAAAGGGTCCAATTATAGCTGCTAATTCTGTGGACTGACACATGTGCTATGGTCTGATAATAACCCAGTGTGAGGGGGAATATGTGCCAGTCAATAATTAGGCATGGTGTATTGAAATTTGAGGGGGAAGGAAAAGGGGCAGAAATGCTGAAAGAACAACTGTTCTTTGTATCTGGATCCCATAGTGTCCTCTTTCAATTACCTGCTCTGTGAAGTACTCAGCGATTCATTTCAAGTCAGGTTTGCATTGAGTGGTTTATCACAGCGCTTTGAGACAGGAGTAAAAATGCCAGATATTTACAGATCAGCCTGCTTTGCTCCTTGACCTTCATTCTGTTAATTCTTCTAGTAAAAACTAAAATAACACCCACCATCCTTCCCCCGTGAGTTGATAAACAGTGGGCAATGGGATGACAAAATTGTACTAGTGATGCTTGGATGTAGTTCTTCGTAATCATCTAAACACCACAGGCCGTGTGGAGTGGGATCCTCAGCTAGAAGGACGTGTAGTCTGAATTTCCAGTCTGGAATTTTTTGTCCTAATTCACTCCTCGCTCAGCTGCTCATCCCTCTGGGACGCTGCGGTATCCCCGTTACTCCCAGCCCGGGGGAGCGTGTGCCCGGCCCCCCGTCGCTGGAGCAGCCCTGCTGCTCGCCGGCGGGGAGCATCAACACATCCCACCACGGCGCAGCCCCGAAGCCACTCGCTACCCAAGCTGCGGGGAAATATGTTTAGTTTCCTCTAGTCCCTCCTTACTTTCTGTCAGTCTCCAACATCAGCAGCCAATGTTACTCCCTCTGTATTTTGGAGCCACTCCTTTAGAGAGCCGTTAATGCAGTGCACATTAATGCAAAGTGACTAATAGCTGTGGGGGCATTCCTGCATGTGGTACGCAGTGTTCCCCGCAATGTTCTCCATTACTCCCTCCAACAATGAGCCTGGGCTCAGTTTGATACACATAAGATTAATGGAGGAACAATTGTAAACCAAAGAGCTGGTTGACAGGATACATATTCCTACAAGGAGCAGAATAAATTAATTGATTAATACAGCTCCAAGCTACCGCTTGTTCCTGAAGTGTGTTGATAAATGGCTGCCAAAACTGTGTGGCTACAAGTGATAGCTTTGGAAGTGGTCGCCCCAGCTGCATGGAACAAGGAACCGTGCCGTCGGAACTGGAGGGCTGCGTCTGCCCCAGGCGCGGCCGAGTCCGGCTGAGCAGGAGGGAGGAGATCTGCAGCTCAAACACACTGGTGGCTGCAGTTTATCGTGAAGCCAGAAAATATGCCCTGTGTTCAAAATGGAGTTTGACATCAAAAACCACAGGTGTTTCCAGTGTCAGATAGAGTTAGTGAGAAGTGTGCAGATGGATTTCCACCTTATTGTAGACTGTAAGTACTGAGCAATTGCTACATGACAGGCACTGTATCTGCTGCCTTCCTGGTACCCTCTCATGCATCATTTGTCAACAGTGTTTGAGGAAAATAAGCTGAGATGTACTCAAGAAGGGTTATTTGATGAGCACAGCATTCTTATTCCTTTGGTAGTACTTCTGCTAAGAAAAAGAACATGTGTGTATCAGGCTTTCCTAAGAAACTCTCCTGAAGTGCTGTGCTACCGGAGAAATGAACCAAGGTTGTCTGTTCAACAGCACTGAGTGGTCCGAGGCAAGAGCAGCCTGTATCTGTCCGAACCTTTCAGATTCCTGTTGCTGTGACATTGAGTATTGAAATTTTTTGACGTTTTTAGCAATCAAGGGATAGAAAAATCTTGTCTGAAAGGGCAAGGATTGTGGCAGAAACTACTGCCTGTTTTGAATAACCCCAACTATCCCCATGTTCACTTCTGCAAACAGAGCTGTCCTCCCAGCCTTTACCCAGAACTGCTTTATATTACTATCACCAAATTAGCTCAGCAAGCTCCATCTTGTGATAACTTCATTACGCTATATTGACTTCTCGGGGAGCTGAAAGGAATATAATGACTATTTAACATAATGAATAACTGGATGGGGAAGCCAGGCCAGTGAAATGGCTGTCCCTCCTCTACCCTTACCCAGCCAAATCACTGTCATACATTTCATTTTCTGATGTGCATGTTAGTCTCTTACCAAGCTTTTTCCACCCAAAGAGGATTCCTCCTCAGAGGAACACACAATGATTAGCATCAGGTGAAAAAAAATGCTGTTTGTATTATCAGAATATTAAAGGCGCAATTGTCATTTCTCAGCCGCAAGGAACACTTAAAGCAAATTACCTTGATTAAGAAAATAAGAATCAGGGAACTGCTTTAAATTTGATGTGTTGAAAAAAAATTCAGATAGGATGCTTAGTATCTGTTTGTCATTGGCGGCTTAATATTTACTTCTGTTGATGAGACTTCGTCATGCTCGATTACAATTCATAGACTTGTGTTCCCAAATTTTATGCGCCAAAATGCTTTGATTTATAGGGTATAAGTTCTTTTTCTCTGCAAATTCCTTTTATATTGTCATAAATGTGGTCAGTGATGCTTATCTCATGATATTAATGTGCCTCATTTAATTATATTGTCTTGCTCAAGAAGTGCACTTAGTTTGAAGGAAACTACAAATTGTTAACTTTTGGTAAATGCACACTTCTCGCTAGAGAACTGTGACGGTTCCTTCTGCAGACAGCAGGAGGATAGACATCCGGGGAGGTTCACGTTTTACTGCTGGGTCAGTAACAGCTCGGCTCCTTTCAGTCTCTGCTTCATGTGGGAGTCCCATCTTCAGACCTCCTGGCCGTCAGTTTCTGTGCGTGCTTTCTCGTTCCCCGTTCTGTGGCTTCTTCCCACCGTAGGCACCCGCTGCAGATATGTAGCAGCCTGCTCTGATGAGCAAACCCTGAGTTGGCAGCCTTGCACGGTGCATGTGCTGGTGCTGCCCTGCTCACCCTGCCCTCCTGCCCAAGGAACCAGAGGTGTGCTTGTGGGTTTTTATTTCTCTTTTTTTAGGGTCAGGGTGGTATGATTCCCTATTGATTACTTGATCTGTGTAATTACAGTCAAAACTACAGGGATTTCAAGCCTGATTGAGTGCAAATTAGAAATCTATTGGCTTGGCTGGACTCCTAATGACCATAAATAGGAGAAAACATGGTCTGGGGCTGCTTTTTCTCTGCAGGCTTCATTTCAGGTGTCTGAAGACTTGAGAGGTTTGAGAAGGGAGGCACTCATCCACTCTGCAGAGCGGGCTGGGGGGGGTTAGCTGCTTCATATGTGCACAACTAGGGTCAGGAATCAGTGTGCACAACGGGCATCCTGGTTTTGTGTCCTCTCGATGGTAACATGGTGTCTACAGGAGTCAGAAGGACAGAGGCTGGGAGTAACTTCAGGAGGAACCAAGCAGCGGCACCAAGGAGATGCCTGGCCAAAAGCCCGTCTCCCAGCTCCTCTCTCGATCTGGGGGTGTCTGGCATGCATGCTCCTCGCTGGACGTCCCCTTAGCTGGTCCATGAGCTCCCCTGGTCCGTGAGTAGGCAATGGGTTTCCCTTCCCATCGTCGTGCCCACCACAGCAGGACCTGTCGAGGCAGAGAGCCCCTGCCAGAAGGGCTGCGATCAGGGGAGAGGGGAATGGAGCTTGCCCACGCTCCTTGCCCAGGAGGCCCAAGGGCTGACCAGCAGTGGGTGCTTGCTCCCAAAAACAGTCTAGGGACTGGAGTTTGTCTGTCTCCCCCTCAGAAGAAGAGTGAAGGAGCCTCAGCAGGCAGGGAAAGGACCTTTTTCTTTTTTTTTTTAAACAGGTTTTCATTTAAAAGATGCCAGAGCCAGCAGATTAGTGTCTTGACTATATAGGTTTCCTAAAGATAAGGCAGAGAAATTGATTTCAATTACCAAAGTGGATAGACAGGCGGCTCTGCACTCTGCAGAGGACTGTTAACCCTTGAGAGGCAAGACGAAAAAACTAGGAGGGGGTTTTTGAACCTCGAGACATTTCCTTAGGAGCAGCTGTGCCTCTCGCAGAGCACAAATCCTCACAAAGGGAGAGAGGTAAAGAAAGGAGGTTTATTTAAGGATGTACAGTGATCCTTGTGATACTTTGGGATTTCAGCAAGCTTTCAGATCCTTCAGCGAGGCTCAGGAGGCCAAGGGTTAAAGTGGCTGCAGGGATTAAAGGATTTGGTGCCTTTCAAGCACCAGGTTCACCTTTTCCAAGAGCAGCCTGGCTGCTGGGAAGTTTCCCTGTGAGGCTCCGGGGCTGGGGTAGCACAAGGCTGAGCAGTGCTGGGCCCCAGCTGGACTGGGAGCAGGTTCCCAAGGTGGTGGGCTCCTGCTGGGGTGGCCCTCAGCATGCCCCACTGCTGGCCCTCCATCAAAGGGGCTCAGCGCCAGGCCACAGAGATGGCATCTTGCTTCTAACAAGGAGCTGGGGGTTGCAGTCCTGGGCCCAGCAGATCCAGGCGCCTTGTGCAAGGTGCTGCGCGCGTGCAGCTGTGGGAAAGCGCAGCTTTTTGCGTGAGGCTGAGCCTGGAATGAGCTAACCCAGCGGAGAGAACAGAGCCTGGTCCCTGCAGGGAAAGATCAGCCCCTTTGAAGATTCGCACCCAGGACACGCAAGGGGCACTGGGCTCTGTTGCAGAGTTTGTAGCATCCCTCACCTTGCCCTGCAAAGCCCTTAGGGCACAGGGTGAGGGCTGTGACATGGGCTGTGGGAGCCAAGGAGCAATTCCACCTGCCTGACCGAGAACCAGAGGTGACCCCAGGGGCCCAGGCAAAGGCTGTGCAGAGGGAGAAAAACAGCCGTGGGGCCCAGGGCAGCGGGAAGTGGGCTCCTCGGTGTGCTGCTGGGAGGGAGGGGAGGCTTTGCTGGCAGAGTCGGGGTACGGAGGGGACAGGGCTGCGCGGTGTGGACCATGGCAAACGCAGGAGGGGCCATGCGTGTGCTGATGGGACTGGGCAGGGTGCGGGAGGGAGCTGGCCCGGCAGGTGGGGGCATGGGCAGGCAGCTGTGGGATTCCTTGGCACGTGTGGGGAGACCACCGCTCCCCTTTCATCCGCAGACCTCTCCCATCTGCTGTTCCTGCCTTTACTCACCCAGCAATTTCTGAAATGTCTCTGTAATTGTGTCCACAGGGTGCCTGCTTCCCTTCCCTCCTCAGATTCAATTCTCTATTTTTTGCAGCTTCACTGCTGCTTGATAATGGGCACCTTGCAATAGATTTTTCAGCTATTCACTTGCTGGGTCGCTTTTGTCCTACCACAGGGAAATATGCCCCTGTGGGTCTCACAGTAGGCTTCTCAGCTGGATTTCACACAGGCTTTTATTGCCAGCAGCATCTGCTCTCCTCTCCGATTACTCCAGCACATTTCTTTGATAACATGCTTTACTGGGTTCACCAGCAGCTTCTGCCTCCTGCTAAACTCCCGTGCAGACTCTCCCCCGCCACCTCCGGGTATTTTGGTGAGGGGTTTCGCTGTGGTCTGAAATCTTATGTTGCACGTTGTCGTTTTTGAACAGAAGGAATTCAGTGGTGCTGTGCTGTGAGAAGACCAATGTGATAAGCATATTTAAGCTATCGCAGAAAAACACAGCGTATAAATATGACTTTGTTTCAGGCCATGGAATGCATTTTGTTCCTGGAAGCAGCTCAGCAACTGCAGCTCTTGTGTCCTTTCAAATACAATTACATGTTTCAGAGAAACATCCTGCGACTTGTACTTTGCATTAGTGGTAATGCGGGCAGGGCCTGTCCTCTGTGTGCACAGCATCCTTTTTTCCTCCCTTTTGCATTTCTCAAACCTCGGCACGCTCCCAGGACGGAAGATGCTCCTGCCGTGCCTGTCTGGCTCCGCTGCTTCCAGGTGTGGCCTCCGGCACCGTGGCTGGGGCGGGCTCCCAGGGAGGCTCCAACATGGCAGACGATATTTCTGGGAATGCTTCATTATTTTTTTCCCGCCTAGTGAAAAATGTTTTCTGACATACTGGAAATGTTAGCAAAAATAGGTCTAGATACAGAAATGTTTAGTTTTTATTGTGTGTCCAAACAAGAATGTTTTCCATTCCTAGCAGTGTTTTCTGCAAGAAAAACCTAATCATTTCCTCCCCAGCAGCTCAGTTATTTTACATCTTATTCTGTGGACAATTCCTGGCTTTTCAGATAAAGATTTCCTGCTTGAATGCTGAGGGAGGGGGTGTCAAAGAATGTATTCAGAGCATATACCCTGCTACTTGCCCAGCTTTGCTCTTTGGTGAGGAACATGCTAGGACCTTGGTGGTGGTGTAATGGACTTTCTGGAAGTACCAGAGGCAGATAGTACCAAGGTAGAGATGCTTTGAGAGGGCTAATTGGGTAAAACTGGATTTCATTCATAACCCAGGATTTGCGATGGACTCACATATTATTTTTTTCTTTCCCCTTAGCTGCTGGCGTCATTAATGCCTGGATTTAAGATGACAGAGCTTTAATTGTACAGGACAAAGGCGCCTGGTTCCCTGCTTTACTGATCAATTCCAGTTCATAAATTATAGCAGAAACAAAACTCTTTAGCAATGCTCACAATTAAGTAACATCCTGATAAACATCCCCTTTTGTTTTATTTAAATGAAAATGACTTTATTTCCACAGAGTCGTATCTTGTAACAATAAGATTCACTGTCCCTGAAGCTTGGTTAATTAAACACAGTATTTGCAATCTACCAAAACAAGCTGTTTTATGCAAGCTGATAACAGGGTTTCCATTTCATAATGTGAACAATTGGGTTATGCAAATGCCAGGATTTTAAGCCCCTGTGATCTGTTTTTGTCGCCTTATTATCTGTTTCTGTCTGCAAACTCCAAATATAGACGTCCCAATTAAAGCAGCTAAATGCCATTAAATCCAACTAAAGATGTTATTATCAGTCAAAAACTTCCCCAATTTAATTAAAAATATGTTTTGAAATTGGCCTTTCTTGGCCCAAGCTCTACTCCCACTCTTCCATCTGTTTGATTTAATTCTTCCACTAGCTCCACCGTGGTTTTCATTCTTGACGTAGCTTTTGAGCCTTTAGAGACATGGTGAGAGACCACGACTCAGCCAAGATTATGCCCGCCTGTTGGCACATGCTTTTACACGGAACTTCTTCCTCTGCCTGATTCAGTGAGCCTGCCTGGCTGATTTGGTAAAGGAACAGGACTTGAGTGTGGTAGATTAAGCAACCTGCCCAGGCTCCTACAAGTGCTGACAGTCGTGGGAAGCCATCCTGCAGAGCTGGCCTGATTGCCATCGCAGTGCGGGTCGTGTATCTGCTGTGTCACAGCGTGTGTTGAGCCCTTCGCAGACCTGCAGGTCAGAAGCAAGAGAAAATGTTACCGTGGGACAGAAGGGGATAAACACAGGTCTCCTCTCCAGAGGTGTCCCGGTACAGACGTTGGCTTCTGGCCTGCCCTCTGATGTACGCCCTCGCTGAAGGTCCCACAGCTCAGCTCGCTCTCCAGGAGGGAGCTGGTGTGCTGCCCTGCCTGAACACAGCTGTAAGCTCGCCGAGGAGCTGTATGGTGGACACCAGCGCAGCGGGTGGGAGTGTTTTTGTTCGTTCATGGACTAGCTGTTGCTAAGAAAGATATCTTCCTCTCCTCTTTGGTCATTGTCTGCCCTGCAGTCCCCACAGAAGGGATGGAGCAGGCCCTTTCTTCTCTGCCTTGCGCCTTCGAGTACCTTAGCACAGAAGAGGAGATTAAAAGCCAGTCGCTTCTAATAGCCTCACTTGGAGAGGAGGTGTGTGTAAAGCTTTCTGAGCACTCTTGTGATGAAATCAGTGGATGCCTCTCAACTCCCGCTTTTCCCCAGGAGGATGTAACAGATCACCCCAGCTACATTCAAAGCTTTGCACTGCTTCCAAAGTGCAGTAATTTAACTTTATATCAGCCATATTTGCAGCAGCTGTCAGTCACCACGACAACAATATTAACACTCTTGATATTTTTGTTGTGAGCAACAGAGAATGTAATATTCTTGAGGGAAGGAGCAGCAATTGCTTGAGCAGTTGCTTACAACCCGAGTGACTCTATTGAACTTGCAGAGGCTCAAACTGTATTTTAAACATACAAGGAAAAGACTTGCTTTTAGAGTATAAAATGACTTGAATTAACTTTAGGCTGACAAGAGGAAGCAAAGGGAATCACTGGAATAAATATGTGTGAGAAAGGAAGATTAGGAGGACGCATTCTGAAATCTCATACAAATGCAAACTCACTCTTTTTCAAGGCACAGACTCTGTAATGGCAGATTTACATTTCCTTGAACTTGGGGGAGAGGGGAAAGAGGGTGATTAAAAGGAGGATTTGCTAGCCCTGTGTTCTTGATGACTTAGTTAAATATAGACTGGTTACTCAGAGAATACTAGGGGCAGTTCCTAGCCTATATGTAGAAGTAAAACAGGGGAAATAAGCATACTGGGTTTCAGTGTTGGAGTTTGTCTCTCCATCCATTTCCTTTTTTGAGGGAAAACAAACAAGCATTCTCTCTCTCTCAATATTTAGTTTCTTTAATTGTTTCCAACCTTCCTCCTTCCCCTCTAGAGATACCCCTACATTAAGATAAGGCATTGATTGTCTACAATGGGAGAATGCATCCTAGTTAATTAGTTCATTATTCTTTTTTTTTGCACAAGATTGATGACTTATTAAGCTATGGTTAATTACGGAGTTTATTACTTTGAAAATAAAATTAAAGTAAAACTCCACATCTTCAGCTGATTCTGCTCTCGGCTAATCTGCAGTTTCTGGCATTGCTATGTACCAGAGATCTGTACGTTTTTCTTTTGCACCCTTTTCTTCACTGAAATCCAGCTTTGGGGTGTGTAGCTTTACACCTCTGTGGCCTGATCGAGAAGATGTGCTAGTGACCTTGCAGCTGCTGGGTTTTCGTGCGGGTCCAGAGCTGGAGATCCCCCAAAACGCAGCCTGCCAGCACCGTGGAGTGAGCACCTCGTGCTCTCTGGCAGCATACAGTAGAGATGAATAATGGAGACATGGGAATAGCTTGCAGGCTCATCCATCACATAAGAGCTCATATTATCTGTGGCAAAAATACCCTAGCCTTTGTCTAATAAGCCAGTCAGATCAGCACTGAGCGCAGGGCAGTGGTGGTGACCACTGCTTCTGCAGCACCAGGCACATTTCTGGGGAGGAACTGCGAGGCTGAAACCTGGAAGTGCAGCTGAACGCAATATGCTAGCGAGGATGCTAATGCCTCGCTGCCAAGGGAGCCCACAGCAACAGTTGTTAACCACGTTATCAGCCGTTTTCAGCTCTAAAATAGAATGTTGAGATGCTATAATTAACACCAAGCAGGCTGAAATGAAGGAAAGTGTGATGTGGATCTTATAACTCCGAAGTGCGAGAGAATAGAAAGCGGGCTGCTTTATTGCTGTTTCACTTTCTGCTTACACAGCTCCCGCAGTCGCCTGGTACATGACATTTGCACTAGAGCAGTGCCAGTTTCGTGGAAAATTAAAAAAATAATCAAACACTTGTAACCCAAACTGTTTGCATGGTGGAGTGTGCACACCAGCCGGGCTGGCTGTCAGCAGACCGGAGAGGAGAGAGGCAGAGGGAGAAGTCAGGATTTGGTGGCGGTTTTCTCTCCCGGCACGGCGTTTCTGAAGCAGTGGTGTTCTCTCCAGGTTGCGTGTAGGGCTGAGACAAAGGACAGACTGTAAAGCCGTCAGTTTTTAAGCAAAGCGTGAAACAAGCCAAGGGACCAAAGCTGTAGTGGGCCCATGTTTTTCTCATTGTGAGTGTTCCAGGTGGTGGAGAAGCTCTGAAGGAGATGCTGCAGCCTACAAAGCTTTCCTTTGGATCCCCTGCTTTGTTTCACCATCAGGATCACAATTAGCTGTGAATCCCAGTTCTCCTACCTTGTGAAAATGTCAGCTTCGCTGATGTTCCTAAGAGAATACATTTTCAAGAAAAACACAGATGCTAAATCAATTCTTCCATCTTTCCTCCCTTCCATTTTTTCAAGCTACCTAAGTTGTTCTTTTGGGAATGTACTTATGAACCATAAACATCTGTCAGTTTGCTGCAAACAATTCCCAACCTTTAGCTGAATGGCCTCCTCTCTATTTCTTTATTTTTTCCCCAACAGCCTTTCTGGTTGCACTGGGTATAGTTGGAGATGACTGCCACCAGTGCAGGTGCCCACAGGTGGAAGCTGACTGACGTTTTGCCTTGATATGTGAAGCAAGTGCTCATGGCTTGTGTTTCACCTCCAGAGGCAGCAACTGAGAGGAAAAGAAATTAAAAGGCATTGGGACAGGAGCAGAAATAGCTCCGACAACAGCTCATGAGAATGAATTACAGAACACAAAAGTTAGAGAAATGTCAGTGAGCACCATAGTAGAAGTTCTGGAGTCAGTCAATCCACCTGTTGTGTCCTGCTCCAGCACCGAGGGGACGGGGTGGATTCCCTGAGCTGCGCATGCCCCTCACAGTGTTTCGGAGGGAGCTACCGGGCCTGCCGGGGGAGAAAATCCCACCTGAGAGCCGTGCCAGCCCCAGCGTGGATGCAGACGTCAGGTCCCACTTCCCAGCTGCGAAGCCAGAAGCCTCTGGGGGGTTTTGGATGCTTTCCAGCTGCCACCTGCTTTCCCTCCATCGTGCATCATTTGTCCCTGCTGAAAAATAGCTCAGCTGCGTGGCTGTTATTCTTAGTTTTACGAAAAGTATTGTTGTTATTTTATTTTATTTTGTTTTCCAGAAACATTCACATGCCTGGATAAAGTGCCATTCACATAGGAAGATTTAGTCCCTCTTCATAAAGTTATACATTACAAGTGACAGGGGAACAAGCATGGGCTGGCAGCAGAAAATTGAATTAGCTCAGCAGCACACAACACAAAATAAGATAAATATTGTACAGAAATATAATTGAAACTGTATTATTTATCTTCCTTTTTGGGGTTATTTGTCAAAGTGAGCTGCAAGTTGCAAATTAAAATAGCTATTGATTCTAAAGTTGTTTTAAATTATTTTCTACATTCAGATCCTTTGAAACAATTATGTCAAAGAGGCACCAAACAGCTAAATCCTTATTTGTACCAGGTTCAGGGAGCTAATGCATTTCTAGTCTCTCTCCATGGTTTGTGGACATTCAAACGACACTTTTTAACAGAGATGTGCTGCTCTGGGAAGCAGCAGGAGTCACGATGGGATCAGCAGGGCAGTGGGGTTGTGCTGCTGTGTTGTTGACTTGGGCATCCCGGTTAGTGCAGGGAGCGCTGCGGATGGTGGGCTGCGGGGCGGGCCGAGCCGCGCGGCACAGCCACCGGCTCGGGCTGCGGAGGTGGACGGGAGCTGGGCCGGGGTGCGGAGGTGGACGGGAGCTGGGTCGGGGTGCAGCAGTGCCGCACACTGTGCCCTCCCAGCAGGCACTTGCCCCTTGGAAGGAGCTGGGCTGTCTGCTGAGCTGTCTGTGCTGAAACAGAAGGGAAAATGTTCCTTCTGGTTCACACTCAGAGGAGCGTCTTTGATCAAAATTCTCCCCATCGCCCTTTGATTAGCATACACCTGCTGGATTATTGCTCTAATTTAAACCTGGGGTCAAGGCAGGGGAGCACCAAGTCACCGTTAAACTTCTACCAACGTGATGCTCCCTGCAATTTACTTGCTGCTGCTCCCCAGTGATTAGACTGAGCTGTGAAGAGAAAATGCATCACAGGGTTTGAAATTCATTCCGAGAGGGCAGTGCAGCAGCGGCAGGACAGGCCTTGCAGCCACGCGCTGTCGAGCTGAGAGGAATGGGGTTCCGATGGCAGCGTCGTGGCGGCACAGGAAAGGAGCTGTGGGCAGGCGGCAGAAAGAGCCCGGACCCTCCTGGACGGGGGCATTGCAGCCCACGCGGTGTTGCAGCCATCGCTCTGGTTTGGCCTGTGCTATTGCTCCGAAGTTGCACTGATGTTTCAGTGCAGGTCTTACACATTTTGTAGTGGAAATTTTCCACTGGTTCTCTGGAAGCTACGTGATTACTGTCCCTTTAACAACAACAAAAAATTTATTTAATTACATTGTAATTTCATGTAATTGTATAGTCATCCTATTTTCATATTTACTTTTAAACACTGATTTAAAACCAGAAAACACTTCTTCCTGGACCAAGCTTGCCAGCAGCCTTGGGAATACATTGCTGCGTCATAGAGGTTAAATCCTCAATAAAAGACCCTTTCAGCTCTTCAGATTTACACTCTTAGGTTTCCTTCTCCCTCATCCAGACTTTTGAGGCCTGGTTCATCAAGAATGAGTTTTCGCTCCATGGAGAAAATCATAATCTTAAGCCAAACCCCGTGTACGTCCCTGGCCCCGGACCCTGCCACCTCCAGCCCTCAGTCTGTGCACATCCTCGCAGCCTTTTGAAATCACCTGCTCCCGTGATTAGCCAGGATTCAATGGAGCATTCGTCCAAGTCTCGATGAGCTAAGGACTAATGAACTAATTAAAGTGACTTCATTGTCTCAACAAGGTAGATCAATAACTTATTATTGTTTTCGTGAGAAAAGCCCAGGAAGAAAGATGAGGCCAGAAACTCCGTTTCTGTAGAAGAATTGTTCTCTGAAACTGGGGGGCACGGAGGCGGATCTGATGTGCACCAACCTCAAAGCGAAGTGATGGAGAGGAGGCGGCGAGGCGTGGTGAGCCCTGTCCCTCTGTGCTCGTGGGAAGAGGCTGAGGACTCTGACCATGACATTAACACAAACTTAATTACAAAATTGTCGTTGTCGTGCCTCCCCTACAGACAGGAATAGGCAAGGAGAGGGAGATGTGGGTGGAAGGAATTTACCGGAGCAGTAGAGACTGCTGGCCCAGGTTTTCTGATTTGTATTTTTTTCTTGCAACAGTGACCGGATCCAAAGCAAGCATAAAACAAACTCCTGCTGTGCCGAAACAACTGGGTGACGCACTTCTCATTAGTGTGGAGGAGTAAAGCCATAATTTTGTTTTGACTCCCACTGCTCAGCTCGATAACCTGTAATACAAGTTGCCATCTGCCTGGCAGCCAACGGCAAACAGCATCTGCATGAAAAGCACGAGCTGGCTGGAAACACAGCCCGGAGAGCGTCTGCTCCCTGCCACAGCACCGGCCAGCGTGGCCCCCGGCAAGTCTCCCCCCTCTGTCAGTCTGAGCCCCGTGCAGCACCACGTCCCTTCCCTCCAGCAGCACCAGCACCATGCCACGGCTCAGGAAGCCATCCCTGCCGCTTCCGCAGTCGTGCAGGGTCTAATTCTGACCTCAGCCACGCCGGTACACATCTAGTGCATCATCAGTCCACACACATCTTCGGGCCATGCTCCCTGCAAAGGGAGCAGAGCGGCCCTGCTCTTCCAAAGGGAAGGCTTTCATCCCAGCATCAAGTGTTCTTTTCCACAGTGGAATTACACTTTTACATTTCTGCTAAGCTTTCCCCCTGCAGCAAGAGGGCAAATATTCCATCAGATAACGTTGACCGTTCTTTTTACAAATCCCCACTGAGGACAAATACCTGGAAAGGTCGCCCAGCTGTTTTCCCTTACAGTGTGCAGCCTGTCCAAGTCTGGATGGATTACAACGAGCTGGCACAACACTCCTGCCTTGCCTGTCTTTGTGGCAGAGGAGACTTGGGGGCAGTTGGGGGGGGGGGCGGCTTTTGTTTTGCAAAATAAACAGAAAACAGCCCTTGTGACTACAAAAGAAAAAACAAAATGTATTAAAAAAAATGATAGGCTGCAGTGTTTGAGCCATTCTCCATGGGTCCTCAGAGCCTCTTACTGTTTGAGTTAAGGCTCCTTATATAAAGTTTATGGGTCCCATCGGGGTGTTTTTAGTAGATTACATTCAAACCAACTCATGCAGTGCGCGTATGAAGCAGTCAGTAAATCAGCTAGCTTAGCTCGTAAGCTTGTACACGGCTTGCACAATGGGTCTCAGTGCTGGTATAATACCTCTTATTATTAGCTGACATCTGGTAAACAAAGATCCTGCTTTTGATACACATTGTTGGTGCTTTTATAGCCTCAGCATACGCACAGTGCTTGGGAAAATTGCCACTTTAATAAGGAGCTGAAGATTTGTCTGCAAAATGGTAAAAGCGTGCCTAATGGTAGTAAAGCCGTGCTGTCTTTTCGCCGGCTGCTCGGATAACTTGGCCCTGCTTCCCTCTGATGTTCAGAGAGGTCAGTCTTGGAGGGGACAGCGTCGGGATATCTCGGGTCTGCTGCGGCTTTGGCAGCCATATGACGGGGCTGCTGGTTAGTGACATTTATACTTCCAGGTAGTACACTTGAAGATCTCCGGAACTTTCCTAGCTCTAGAAATTGCACCAATATCTAGATTATTTGGTTCATAGGTAGGATAGGCTTATGGAGATTCCATAAACTCTGGGCTGGGAGAGCCGATGTGTGTCATCAGCCCCTGAGGAGTATCGGGTCCTCCTGGCCAGCAACGAGACAGAGGCTTCGCTTTCTGGGGTCTGACTATGGAGACCTCTCTCTCTGCCGGTCACTTGACAACAAGTGTCTGCTTGTTTTCAAACAGATGCCTCCAGCCTGAGTTTCACTCACATGTGCGTTTATTATTCTCAGCAGCACAGTTTGATTTGGGCACCAGGACTCCAAGCAACCTGTGTCTTACACATCACTACCAGTGCTCCTGTTCCTGTCCAAGAGCAGGCAGCAGTGGGAACCTGCCATCTGTAGAAGACACATCCAATCTGAAGACACAAAAATAATTTCACTGATGTGGCAACAGTAGATATGTGATTTGCAAAGAAAGTCATCAGCAAATACTTCTACTGGCAGTTTATTTAAATCAACTGCAGACTGATTTATTTGCTGTGCTCTAATTACTGAGGGAAAAATGACTGAAAGTCTGGTATTAGCAAAATCTCTTGACTTATAATTACCACCATTCGTGTGGTTTGTGTTTCACAGTGCACCACAACACAATCTCTGCCACTACACAGAAGAACTTCAGCATTTAATTAAGGGTAGATAAACTGGTATCTTTGCCATTTTTCATTCCAGTTCTCGCACAAAGCCGGCTTAGGAGAGTCTGTATACTGAATATCTCCTCTGAAGAGCTGAGAAGACCTAACACAAAGCAATTCTCCTTTTTTCTTTTTCCCCCCACTTTATATGGGAAGAACTGTATTTGCTTGGTAAATCCAGCATGTCTGATGAAGATGCCAGCACGTCAGGGCTGGCAGCAGCTCTCAAACAAAGCATCGTCGGTCGGCCGTGTGCTGGTGGCAGCAGGAGCAGCCAGGGCTGGCACCCCCGGGCAATGGGACCCCCCGGGCCCAGGGGCTCTCGCCCTGTCCCCACTACCCCGGGACCCCCAGGGGCTCCTTCTCTGCAGTGCTTGGAGGAAAAAGAAATAAGATTTGTTGTTCTGGAGCCTGAAATATCTTTCCTTTCTTAAGAATTTAGTAATATGAGAGCTGCAGCTTAGGCCTCCAGAACAGAAAAAGCTGAATATTTCTACATTTAAAAATGTTTTTGAAGTTCGGAATTTTTAGAAGTAAAACCCTGAAATGTTCAGCAAAAAGCCTTTTCTGTGGAGAAAACCTGTCTGAAAAGACAGTTCTGAGCAACCCTGTAATTGCCATGAAGTAAATAAACAGGTCTTGCTTATCAGTATCTGCAATAAATTTTGAGAAAAATAGCATTTTAAGGTACAGAAGCATATCTCTTTTTTGATAAACACCTCTACAAGTGGCACATTCCCCCTCCCGCAGGGCCCATCCTTCCCTGCTCATAATGTTCTGTATTCATCATCAGAGAGTCACATCTCCTCATAATTTAGATAGTGCAGCTGATAATGTTATGTATGGCGTGGTTGCAAATGGAGGTTCTGCTTTGATTTCCATTATGCATTACCTTGGCTGACTCCCTTTTATTGTGCAGTGAAGTAAATGACCTCCCCGATATTCAGGTTCAGATGTGGATGTGATGGTAAATTTAAGTCCTGAAATTTCCATCCAGTGATAAAATAGTATAATAAAAAAATCACTTTCTTCTGCTAATATCTGGGCTTCTTTTGGCTGTCACATCAGCATTATGACTAGATTGTATTTTGTAATATATAAGCATGGAATTCAAATGATGTGTTCTGGTTTCTCTTGTTGCAAAATAATACAGCATAGGCAAGAAAAAAATCAGTGTATGAGCTGTTCCACTTTTATTACGAACAGTTTTACATGAACTTGACAGATGATTGTTCGTATCAAATTTGTCGAGTATAGCATTTAATTAAATATTCTTCCTCTTACCAGTATTGAACATCACCTTGAATAAAATTACTTGCCTCAGATTCAGGCTTGGAAAGGTATTATCAGAAAGGAATAGGTCCTTAATTGTGTAGAGTCACATTGGTGTGAAGGCTGCTTTGGCTCCCTTATCTGAACACTATTGATTTGCAGCCAGAGATGACTGCTCTAAACCCGTGATTAGTCTTACTGCTGCATAGTCCAGAACATTAATAGTCGTGTTTGTTAGAACACAAGTCAATGGAGAAAACTCCTCTCCCATCCTGGAGCCAAAAGCCCAGAAGACCCATCAGCACCCGTCTCGCTCCGGAGCGCTTGTGGCAATTGTCCGCCGGCTCCTCCGGCCAGCCGCGGCTGGGGCGGCACGGGACGGCACGCGAGAGCAGGGCTTGTGCCGTCTGGCACGCTGCCGTGTCCCTGCGACGGCTGCAGTCAGCAGTCCGGGGTGCGGAGGAGCTCCCGGGAGCAGGGCTGGAGCCCTCGGCTGCGCGGGGAGCAGGAGAGCTCAGCCGGGCTGCGGAGCAGGGCCACGGCTGGTGGGCTGGCAGGCCAGCTGTCTTCACAGCGCATGTGTGAATTCATCAGCGTGTATAGCATTTCCCAATGTCTTTTGAGGGTTGATTAATTAATGGACCTGATGCCTGAGCTTTGTATTAGCGTATAAACTGCATATAAGCTGCTCTGCAAATGCTGCCTGAGAACGCTTGATGTTACGTTAGAGAGCCCAGAATTTTGTTATTACATTGGATAGATGTTATCATGTTCATCTACTGTAGAAATTTATCTGGTTTACACTGCAGCCAAGAAACATTAGTTCTTTAAACTCAAGTAATCTTTCTTTAGAAAACAACTACCCAATTACTAACGTTACTTATTGGATTGGTTGCTTTCTCTATTAAATGGGACACAGTGCCAATCAAATCAGATAATTCAGCCACAAAATCAATGGCACCACATTTACTCAATCAAATACGTTGCTTAGTAAATTATATCCATATGAAATTAAATAGATGAATGTACTAGCTCTACACTGGAATTGGGCTTCATAACTTTGGCACATGCAGGTTAAAAATAAGGAAATCGATGAGCACGAGGAATGTATTTGACATCAGTCACTGCTTTTAATACATTAATTTCTTCGCTAGATGAATCAGCTATTGATCATCCTTCAGCTTTCCGAGAAGCCAAGCATGTGATCACTGTGTGCTGAGCTCTCCCCATCACAAAGCCCTGGGCACAGGGATTAAACACCCTGCCCAGCCCCTGCCAGAAGATTTCACTGCTGTACGGACCAAAGATGCGACTCTGAAATAGCGTAGCCGAATCCCAGCTGCCCCACGTCCTGGAGCTGTGCCTGGGTTAAGCCTGGTTCGTCTGACCAAATATTTGCTTGGCCCCTCAGGTGGACCTGGCAGCTTGTGCAGAGCTCTCTGCAGCATGTCGGTGGGTGTTTAACGGCAACGATACTGGTTTCCCTGTCCTGCTGGGTTTCCCATCCCTAGGGTTGGCTCAGCACCCACCTGGAGACTTTCGGTAGCCAACATAGAGCCAGTGGGCCAGATTTGCTGCTTGAATCTGCGCTTGGCTTTTGTGATGGCATCACAGTGGGGGTTTTCCGTATGGTGTGCGTTTTCTGAGAACAGAATCAGGTTCAGTCCTTCCACAGTATGAATGCAGACTTGCTCCTTGCCTTTTCTGCTCCAAAGCGGAGTGTTGAATGGAAAATTAAAAGTGCCTTGCACATAAGGGGAGGGCAAGAAATCATCATTTATTTGTAGACAAGCAACAGTTTCTAATCTCAGCATTGTGAAGGATCTGATTTACACCACAACTGCTTATCTTTATGCCACTGCCAACCTCTAGCTTCCCTTTCTCAGCACTGTGCCAATAACACAGCTGTTGTTTGTCTCCAATAAAAGAAAAAGGAGGGGAGGGGGAGGAAAAAAATTATAAAAATACATTGTAAGATACCGAAATAGAAATTGTCCAAGTGCTGTGCCCTACTTTAGAACACACGGATGCAAGTAAGCAGAGAGCAAGTGCTTCAGATTTGTAACTGGAGTTGGTTTGTAAGAAGCATGTAGCCATCCTTTGCCCTGAAATCAATTCTACAAGGCTTAGGATTGCCTGGGTTTGAGCAGAAGATGACAACAGTGATAAAATTAATTAGCAAAGCAAGAGACAATCCTCAAGGTGGTTTGGCTGGCCCAGTGTATTACACATCAGCAATGGCTTTATCTGCCCGACAAAGAGGGATGTGCTTCCCACTGGAGGTTATCACAGGTGATGTGACAGGCACAATTGTTTCCATCTCAAGATCCTGCAGGATGGAACCAGACAGGTTATTGAAACAGCGATTTTCCCGCTAACATATGCCTGCCAGTCAAGTGAATTAGTAAATACAGGGCTCTGGCTGCATCCTGAATTTATATTAAAGCCATAGATGAACTGGAGCTGTTGCCGCAGCTGCCTTGCTCTCTCCTCTAGCTCCTCCTCCACCCGAGCCCCACACTGACCCAGGTTCCTGGGGCAAAAATTTGTGTCTGAGAAGATGTTACCCATCTCCAGCTCAGCCACACAAAGATGTTTAAAACCAGTTCAGGGAATTTACCAGGCAAAGGGGACTGTCCCCGTGCATTTTCAGAGACAGTGACACCATGACCAGTACAGTCGGTAAGACTCGTGTAGGCTTGTAGGTACCAGTAAGTGCTTGCAGACAAAGACTTTCACTCTCTGGCATTTTCCAAAGAGGCAGGCTCACGGGCAAGCCAGCACGGCTCTCCAGGGCTCAGCCTGGTGAAAGGATTCGGTGGAGAAGCTGCAGAAACGAAGCAGGTGCAGGGGCCCTGCCTTCCATTCCCATTCATTAATCTCAGCGCTCTGACACAGCAGCCTCACATCGATTTGCTATCAGACTGTTCATCAATAATCTGGTCACACCAGAGCCTGTGTAAGAAGACCATTAAAATTAACACAGACAGATCTCTAATAATCAC
>Ga0181612_142979_pt1 | contig 20915 bp, 13 predicted proteins | sample HoacroProtozoa21_FD_119630 | JGI IMG/M metagenome (GOLD analysis project Ga0181612, IMG submission 119630) | Hoatzin crop microbial communities from Cojedes, Venezuel. Combined Assembly of Gp0051906, Gp0051904, Gp0051908
CCCCTCTCCACCTGACCAGGACGAAGGTCCGTCGTGGGAAATACAGACACGTATACAATGTGGATCCCTTCAGCAGCTGGGCTTGGTCAGTCTGTCCAGTGGCTGGCTCCTGGATCCCAGTCTCCCCAGTTGCTGGCACCTGGACATAGGAGCCCCTGAGGCTGCAGCCCTGCTCCTGCTGGTGTTCCAGACCCCTCACTCAGACACACACAAGTGCACACCCATACGCTGTGGTCTCTGCAGCAGCTGGCTCTGCACAAGCAGTCCACCAGTAGCTGATCCCGGATCCTTGGTCTTCCCAGGTGCCTCCTCCCTGGAGACACCCATGCAAACACACAGATGGGTCTGATGTGACATGCAGGCCCCACGGTCCCTCCAGCAGCCATCTGGGATGCCCCTGGTCCCCCAGTAACTAGCTCCTTCTGTGGCCTTGCCTCTTCCTCACCCAGGAAAAGAGTTAGAAATGACATTTTATGACAGGACAGACTGTGGTAATTGGCAATGGCCCAGGGCATGGTCAGACAAGTGTACCTGTGTATACTTGACCAGCCCTTTTTATCCCTTTATCCCTCTATTTTCCTACATCTGTTCCTCCCCAAATCCCCTACACCCATCCCTTTTATCACTTTTCATTCCGCTCTTAAATAAAATAAATCTTTCCATAAATCTTGTGCAATCCTAAAATGCTCTTCCCCTGCATCCCATAATGTGTCCCACAGCCCCAGGCAGCAACCTCCTGTAGTTGGAAGGGCGACCATGAGAGCCCTCCCATTGCCTCCCATTGATGGGCTTCACACCCAGGCAGGGGCTGAAGCTCCTGCAGCAGCGCTGGGAGAGGTCCAGCCAGGGTGTCCCTGTGAGTCCTCACCTCGGGTCCCCGCCTGCCATTGTGTCCTGTGCCCCTCTGGGTTTGTGGAGATGGGCCTTTGGGGGGCTGCTGGCTCCTGCCAGGGGCCTGGGAGTAGCTGGGGCAGGCCATTATTCCGTTTCTCCTGCCTGTGATCCCCTCTGTGCTCCTTTGTGTGCGTGCTTTTTATCACTCCCCCAAACAAAGGACTGTTATTTTTGTTGGGTTTTTTTTGTTTTAATCTAACCCTAGCCACCATCTCTTAGAAAAACTCCAGCTACTGGAGAAGGCAGCAGCATGACTCCTTAGCAACGCAGGCTGCCAAGAGCATATTAAATCCTGTCTTCTGCTCTGTTCTCTGGCTTTTCAGAGCACATATTGGGAAAATTGATTGGATTTGGCCAGTGGGGAGTACATTACAGAAAGTCAGTCATGGATGTGCAGTGCCAGCTACTTGTCTTTTATTTAGATGGGTTAAAGTACCATTGCATCTGCATGTGCACCTCTCCCCTCCTGAAAGACTGGCAGAGAAGTGGCTCTCGGGTCATTTTTGTTTTCATTATTCAATACCTTTAACGATGAATAGCCACCTAGCACTGACACAAAAGCCCCGACAGGCTGTGCTTGCAGACAGGCATCGCACGCCGCAGCCGGCTGGCTGTACTCAGCATTGGCTCCAGTTCACTCTCCTGCATGTTCCTGTAAGCAATTCCCCCCCAGCACAGCACGTGGACCTACCAGGGGAGCTCTGCAGAGCCACATCCCAAGAGATTGCCCACCAGTCTTCACCATGAACACGCCTGCTCCAGCAGCCAAATACAAGAAAGCTACAGGAAAATATTAAGCCAAATTTTTTGCACTGCAGCTTTGCCATGTATGCACGGGGCTCGTGTTGCCTTAGGTGTGCTGTGTTAGGTCAGCTGGCAGTTCTCCCAAGTAATACAACAGCATCCTAAAACAAGAGCACAGATAAAGAGCCTGTCAGCACCAGCCGGCAATCTAGCTGGCAATAAACCTGAAGAAAACATCAGGCATACTAAGGTAAGTATCAATATTACAGCATAGCTGTCAAGCCACCAAAGCAGGTCTTCTCATACAGTATAGAGCAGATTCTCAGCTGAAGCAATCAATGCAGTCTCCTTTATCAGATTAAATTAAAGGCAAGTAAATGAAAGGAAGACACCCATTTACCATTTACGAAGAACTGCACATGGATTGCTCAAAATTTGAGTGGAAGTGAGTTAAAACAGCTGAGGAAATTCAACACAGATAAAAGTAAAGTGATGCATATGAGGAAAACATTTTCTTGCACTGTCATTATAACTACTGGTTTTAGGTTGACTGCTACCAATTAAGAATGAGATTGTTTTTAAGATCCATAAAAACACATTGGTCAGAAGCATTGAAGAAAAAAATTTATTAGGAAGTAGAGAACAAATGGAAATCATCATTTTGTGGTTATATGAGATTGTGATGCCTTTTAATGCTGTATGCAGTTCTGGTTTCCTTGTCTCAGACAGAATATAGTAGAACTGAAGAGAGTGCAAAGAGGAGCAACAGGGATGATCCAATTTATGGACCCTTGGAGATGGAACATGACCACAAAGGGCAGACTACATAGGTTAGGACTCAATCCCGACAATAGCCATCTATAAAACCAGGACGGCAAACAAAAGGTGACTTCTCTTTGTCTGCTTCAATGGAAAAGCCTACGAGGCATCACACAGAACTAGGAAGAGGCAGATTCAGCAGAAAACAGAGGAGATGCTGCTTCACACGGTGAAAGTGTGGGACTTCTTGCCACAAACACTGTGGGTGCTGGGGGAGTATTTGGAAGATGGATCAGTATTTACTTGCCACACATTGATACTCTTTCCTCCTGACATGTGAGCTATTGGCCACTTTTTTACAAGGGAGAGATTTAAAAAAAGAAAAAAAAAAGATCTAAAACTGCCCAGGCCACAGAGCACAGGGAAGTTTCTGGCATTATGTTGTCTTCTTCCCAGCAGTTTCTCGAGCGGTCCCACAGAAGCTGCCTTGTCCCGCTGGTACCAGCCATTGCCAGTGCAGGATGCTGTGTGTGCAAAGAGCCGGGCTGGCTTCTCCGGACCCCATGGCTGGTCTGCGCATCGCTGTGGAATTGGGTCCCCCTTAGCGCTCCAGCCAGCACAGCGTTTCGAAATGATGAAGTCACTGGTTACTTTGCCACAACAGCTGAACATCCCATTTAGGAAATGCTCGTCAGACAGGCAATGATGTGTTATGTTGTTATGTGTTATGTTGCTTTTTAAAAGCTTTACATCCTTGATGTGCTAACTCTCATTTGTCCTGCTGATCTTTCTGATTTCTGTTTGGTAATGGCATCCTTTCAGAGCATCTTGGGACACAGTGAAATCCACATGAGGAGAATGTCAGGTGCCGACAAAAGCCACTTTCTCGTCAGTCCGGTGCGACAGCTTTTTGTGTGCCAGTGGCCGGTAACATGTCAGTATTGCAATATGACTTCTTTTTTTTAGTGGAATCAAATGCATCTGCATATGGCTTTCAATCCAGCGGTGTTCTGCACCTACAAAAGGAGTAAATCAGAGTGTTGAAATCGTACCCTGCTGTTGTTTATAAGGTAGTTTTTGCATGAATATATACTTACCTTCCATCTTCTCTTATACTTTTCTTGAAGTTACTGTACTTCTACTTTTGAATCACTCATTACCAAGATCACGCCAGTGCATTTGCTTTCTCTGGTATGTTCAGATTATCTGTGGAGATGCTGGTGTACAATTGGGTTTTGGTTTTGCTTGTGAATTAACTCTGCAAAAATCAAGTTGGTTGCCTGTATTTTTAAACCCAAACTGGGTCCATGGAAATGCAGCAGTTCTTGCATAGGGACAGAGCATGCTGGGTGTTGCTGTACAGTGCTGGGACGGAGGAAATAATCCCAGCCAGACCAGTCTGACAACTAGAGAACTGAGCACGTGTGCATTGCCCTTTTGAAGGCTTTCTATTCCAAGAGCTTTGTCAGCTGGTGTGCAATATGGCATGAATGCACAGCGCAAGTCTTAATCTAATGCTGAATATGAGTCACTAAACCTGTTCAGAAAACGTGCAACTAGCAGCACATCAGGAGGCTGTAACATCTGCAGAGCCCACAGGCTTTTGCGCCCCGTGAATTAGCCAAGAAGTGTCTGCATTTCAATGCTGAGTTTAAAGCCAGCATGGGGACTCACCTGTCTGGGTGGAGGCTGGGATATACTTACTAGAAAACAAGTCAAGTTTGAAAAACACCCACAAAAGGATTCCATGAAAGAAAACATAGAAGAAACAACAATGTGTATTTTTTTCACTCTCAGTAAATGGAGAAGTTCAGCTGCTGACAGTTATTAGAGATCCTGTTCTTCACCATGAGGTTAAGGCACTGAATTGCCACGTACTGATCAACAACTGCTACGGGAACCTGCACCTTGTCTCTGTTCAACAGAGAGCTGCTTTAACGATCACCAGCTGCTGCAGTTGCTCTCCCCACCACATATGCTTTTTCTTCATCAATAGTTGTGACTTTGACCACGACGCTGTCCCCCTCTCCTAGGAATGTCTCCACTTTCTTTGACTGCATGCACAAATGCCCATCTCTATCTAACCTGTAGCGCCAAAACTCAGCTTTTTCATGGGAGTAATGCCAGCTGACTTTAACCAGCTTCAGGAAGGACACTACTATAGATATAAAGCAAAGAGTTTCTTACCTGGAGTTTTGGGAGATGTGTAAAATAACCTCACAAAAGAAATATTAGGTTGAGAATACATTCCTGAATTTATTTGGGATAAAAGTCTATTAGAAATATTTGGAAAGTGTCAGCATAAATGACAGACAATTGTCATGCTTTTTTTTCTGATATTAAAGACTAGTTTCAATTTTCCAGCTAAGGAAAAATAAAATTTTTGGCAAATTTTGTGCTTCAACATTTCAACGTCTACCCTCTTCCTTCCTATTCTTCGTTTCCTGTCAGGTAAGAGGAAGACTATAAAGATCATGACACGTCAGCCCAATTTGCTGCTTGGTAATGTAGCCTGAATTGGGCTCTGACTCCTCATTTCATGCTCTCACATGCTCCCACCTCACTCCTCAGGGGAAGTACAAAGCTATATATGCAAATAAACCAAATAAATGTATCCAAGAAGGAGGCTCTGCCTTTAAAACAACTACTGAACTTGATTGCCAATGAATATTCATGCACTTGCTGAGAGATGTGTCTTCAGCATTAACCGATACTTACGGCTTTTTGCTATCTGGCCCTTACTTTGCTTGTCTTGTCTTTGTCAGCTGCAAATACAGGTACCTAGAAACACCTCAGTGCTGTTACCATGTAAGAAAACAAAGCTGTCATATGTTTCTTTCATTTTGATTTAACGTATATTTTTCTTTTCTAACACAAAGCCTCGCAAACAGTTCAGGTGACGGTGCTATTTTTGAGAAGCTGAGTATTAGAACATACTAGAGGGCCGTAGGAAATGCTGGGCCGTCTTAGCCTGGCATCTGCTTTCCAAAGTCAGATGTCCCACGGACGTCTCAACCCTCAGACCCAGTTCGTGCCCTGCAAGCGCTGGCAGCGGTGTCAGCCTGCGCAGGTCCCCTGCACGTGACTCGGGGCAGGCCCTGAACGCTGCTGCCGCAGGAAGGCAATGAGGCTGTCACGCTCCCTCCCAGCGCTGCAGACTCAGAGCTGAGACAACTGGCAGGAGAAGGTGGATCCAGTCACCATACTGGGCACTTCTGTGGGGAGTGCAGGTATGTCGAGGCTGCCTGTGGCCTGAACACCATCTTCACGAGGCATGAGGCAAGCAGCACGTCTTCTGGACTGAGACACGTCGAAGACGACAACCTTTAGCACTTGGTGCAGAGCAGCAGCAGACAGAACCTGCAGTGATTCCAGTTGCATGTTGTCCTTAAGCAGTATCCATGTTATAGTATGTTTTAAGTGCAACCCTTCAGTTCTAGAATCAAAAAGGCTAAAGATTCCATGGTAATTAGTAATCTCTGGAGTCATACAGATCTGTAATAAATACCTACAGATGAAAGACATTTCATGTTTAGCATATTTAATATCAAGATAGAATTAACATTGTAATTTCTGTAATTGAAATCTTGAAATTAGTATTTGGAAGAGGCTAGTCTATTCTATTTATCTGATTGAATACAGCTAATTTTGGAATGATTTTTCACATCCAGGTGTACAATCAAGGTGTTGGTACCAGCTGGCCAGGACAGAAAAGTTGCTGTATGGTTTGTGGGCACTGCAGGATTACCCCAGCTGGGTGAATGGGACTCAGCAGGCCCACTGCGTATGATCGTTCCCACGTATAGGCACTGAAGAAAACGATGTAAAAAGAAAATGATAAATGTTGGAATATCAACCTTATCTTCAGTCATTGCCGGCATTGCTTCTTGTTGTTGAGTAAGTTACTATTTTGATTTTGCTAAAACCTTATCTAGAGAAGTAAAAATAGTGAATTTATCCCATTTGCAAGTCTCAGTCCTTGATCTAAAGTAACCACATACTTGAAGATCCGTTTGTCCTTGATTTCTTTTCTGAAGCTTCCGTCCTTCCCTGAAACGATGAGTGGGGAACGTTACAAATAAAAAATTGATTTGAATTTATCTATTTACATCACATTTGTATCCATTTATATTACAACAACCAAGGCAAGTTCTTCAGATTTTAGGCTTGATAATTGAGACATAGTTGCAATAATGACGTATTATACTGCTCCCGCAGTTACCTCTCCAACATACTGCTGCGGCTTTCAGTGTTAACGAAGGTTGGGCTGTGAGCGTCACTCTCAGAAACCGCAAAAATTTCTTGAATAAAACACTGAACACTGGGCAGAGGGGATTACAAAAGACAGTAGAGAGGCTAAGCAGTTTATATTATCAGTGATTTGGAAAAAAATTATCTTGATTAACCTCTAAATGCTCTATTCATTACAGTGGTAGTTAAGCTTTACCATGCTGAGGTACGGTTTAAACAGAGGCATGTGTTACACAGAGCATTGTGCCAACTCTTCTCTGCCATGTTTGTTTTGAGTAATGGTTTTAATGTAAACCAGATCCAAGATATTCCTGGGCAGGTTTCCTCACATCTCTATCTTTGTCTAGCATGTCCAAGTGCACGAACAATCTTCCCTGAGGTCGCTGTTACTGGTGTCCTTCATAAATTCCCAGTCTTCATTGTATGCGCTGCCTGTAATTAATCCTAACTACATAATAATCCTTCGGATTATAAAAGGCAGTGTTCTACATTATTTCTCAGAGATGAGTTAACTCTCCTCTCCCTTCTTCTGTGGTTTACAATATGGGTAAACAGGCATTCATTAATTTTATTTAATACCATCCTGCTGCTACACAGAGAGATCACAAATGCGGACACGTGAACAAAGCCCAGAACAAAGACAGACGATCAGCGAGTTGTGTTACTCTTTTTCTGAACAATCAGTCCCTGGGGTGCCTTTGGACACGGCCTATGCCCTCCTGCCTTCAACCTCTGCGATGCCCTGTGCAGGGAGCGTTCAGGCTGCTGCACAGCAAACCCAGCGTTTGGCTTTAAAACCAGCCTCAGGGATGCCCGCTGCGGTTATCACAGCACCACAGCTCTGGTCCGCTCTGGCAGCCAGGACTTAACCCCAGTTTTCTGTGTCCTCCCCAACTAAGTCTTCAAAAAATACTACAGACAAACATTCTGGCTTCATGAATGGAGTTGATGGGATGATAGCATTTTACCTGTGAACCCCAGGCAGCAAGTGGTGTAGGGCACTGCTATGGTCTTCATCCTAGATGAAATGGGCAATTACCAAAATACATAAACTGGCAAGGGTTGAATAGTCCCAGTACCAAAAAGAGAATCTCATGGAAAAAAAATAGAATGCTCTTTTAAATTCCACACAGTGCAGCACAAGGGATGTTTGCTATCGCTACGCAATTTACATGGGAAAAAAAGTATTCTCCAGCTTTGGCCAGTCTGTTGTAACCCCTCCAAATGCTGCTTCCATTTTGTCCCTTTGGAGATGAGCAAGAGAGCGAGCTCATTCTGTATTTTCAGTTCTCTCGTGATACTGTACCTGAGGGAAGGCCCTAGATTCCATACGCTATTTTCCCTTCCTTCCTGTCCTCTTCCCCCACCCCAAACACCCTCTTAAGCCACTATTTTTTTGGTTAAAACAACAAGGCTAAACAGGTGAAATTTTAAATAATGATTGAGGATTTTTTTTATTCATTTAAGTTTCAATATCATTACAGAAAATGTTATGGTACAGAGTTGTTTAACATTAGTTTTATTTCTTTGCTCATTTAATTTCCACACGAATGCTGGTAACACTAATATCTGTACAAGATCAGTCTTTGATTTTTTTTTAGTTTTTAGTTCTGTACATTTTTAAATGTATTGGTTAAAAAGGCTGTCAGCACTTAAGGAAGCAATTTTTTTGTTTGTTGAAATAAAAGGTATCCAGTTACTGCCCAAGAGTACTGAGCTGGGTGGCTGCCGGGACAAGAGAGATCCCTGAATGCGCAGCGAGGTGAGGAAACCTCGGGGCTTCATTGGGTTCCCCGTGCAGCCACTCTGCTTTTGGCACTGTGCACATCAACACGAGATACAAGATAAAGAACAAGCAGAAGCTCTCTGTGAAGCGGTTATGAAGCATACTAATAAGGGAAATCCAAGTGTTGTCTACGCTAGTATAAATAAGCAGACAGCCTTGTTTTAAGAGCATAAGTAGTTGTATCTTAAAGATGAGAAAAAACACAAGTTCTGCAGGCACCTACTGCTGTCTACTAAAAGCTACCGCTATTAGAACTAGCATTGAACACACAAAGCAATTGCAAGGAAAGGAAAAAGTTGCTTTGATAGAATAAATTTCTTTGTTAAGATTTGTTTTAAAGTTTTTTTTTAAAAGGTATTTATTTAAATTCCATTTGAAATATAATTCAAGATGTTGACTATACTGATCAACTTTTATCCAAATCAGAAAAACTAGCTGTGCCGTTGCATATTACAGGATACAGTCAATGATATGTGGACATGCATCAAAGCTTCGCACTTGCTGGTGACATCATAGCCTTCCGATGACCATGACGTCCACCACCTCCCCCTTGTGAAGCTCCACATACTGCTCTGTCTTTGGAGGTAGCATCAACAGTCCATTGGCACTGCGCATACTCATCAGACGACTGCTCATCTGATTCCCTACAGGAGAGCGAGAGAAAAATTTCAGTTGCTTTTTCAGTTAGCTTCAAATGCTGCAACATGCCACATGGGAAACAAGAGCTGGTCTTACGGAGACGTTTGTGTTGCTAACTTATTCGCAGAGCTGGGATCGCGCCGTTTCAAGGTGGGTGGAAACAGAACTCTGTAGAAAATTAGCCAGCCTCTCATCGCTCTGGCTCTCTAAGCTCTCACTCCCTTCACTGATGCTTTCCTGTCCAGCCTTCCACATTATCTGTACCTCGTATCTTGTCAGAGTAAATTGTATTTCTGTTGGAATTTCTAATCCTATAAAAATTACTTTATTTCTCAATTTGTATACCTAATTCCAATTGCACAAAGACTAAAACCAGCACAGTCTAGAATGTTTCTAATATACTGCTATAGAACAAGTTTGATTAACTGTATTCTTCTTTGTGAATAGTCTCGTTTAGTATTATTAGTTTAGCACCAGCAGCTAAAGTAGTTGAAGCCTTAAGCCACAAGAGCTGACGGAGAGTAAACTTTTTGATAAAACTAATGCTGCTAACACAGAACTAGCTGAATCTGGCAGATGTGAGCAGAATGAAGAAGATAAGGAACAAGGAAACAATTCCAAGAGAATGAGGTAACTTCAGAAGAAGGCCTGCCCAGCCACAAAGGAAACCATTAAGAAATCAAGAGACCACCGACCAGAATCAAGTGACTGGACTTGGGGATGGGGTGCTGGGTGGTACGGTTATACTTGGAGGGTGCAGTCTGGGGTAGGGGTCCCACTCCAGAGGCACCCAGCTCAAGCTGTAACCTGAGAACTAATAAAAGAGGAATTGGAAACGTTCACTCAGACTTCACATTTTTCAGGGGGATCCTAGGGTCAGCCCCTGTTACGGTGGCCGGCTGTGTAAATCTGTAACATATACCACTTCAAAAGAAGGGGGTTCTTTGGGACACTGAGCTTCACAGCATGTCCTGAAGATAAACGGCACCATATTGGTAGTACTGACAAAAAATAAAAACGTAATAAAAAGTCATGCTCTTTAGTTTCTTTGTCTTCAGACTTCCAGATTGACAGAGAAATCATTCCAGACAGTCTGCTTGCATAAGGAAAGAAATGGTGCACAACAAAGCAAATACAGCATTACAGATGTAAGCAATACCTTGATTTGTACCTGAAAATACGTCAGAGGCTGTGCAATCTTGGGAGTCAATGGTAAGAACCTTCTCTGAGTAAAAGTAAGATGCATTTGAGCTAACGTTTTTTCTGTAGAGACTTTATATAGTGCTTTGCAATGAACAATTTGGATGTAGCAAAAAGACAATTAGTTGTTTAAGGACCTGAATCTCTTGCGAAACTGGCAGAGTAAGTGCAGTATACAGCTAAGAAAGTATGCAAATATAATATTTACCTCAACTGCAGCTGAGTATCCAGAAGTATCCCTAGGTGGCAAACATGACTAATACACGTCTTAGACTGCTTTGAGAGAACATACACAGCCTCTGCTGTCTCTTCTACTTTTCCAGCTCAGCTAGAATCACACTTCTTTTATTTGTATTGTTCCTATCTATACCCCAAGTTGTGTTTGTTTGGTACAAGCACAAGAGCGAAAGTAAGCAAACGTGCCTGTGAGTGCAAGTAAGCACAGGGGGATGTTTATAAAAAGGAACGTATGCACATATGCAAGCATACAGGTGTATTTTGTGTGTGCGCGAGTGTATAAAGGCACGTTATTCAGGTACAGGAATTTTTAATGGTTAAGTTGGTAAGTGATGAACGAATTATATACTAACGTACGTATATACATGTGCACAAGTATTATCAGCAAATCAGTCTGCATAAGGAAGGCTATATGAAAAAACGTGCACACTCTTGGTTGTTTTTAGATAAGGACCCGTGTGAGTGTGTCTGTCAGTCTGCGTGACTGGCACTAACCTGTACTCTGCGCCCAAGGTAGTGGTTCTTGGTGATGCCAAGTCAGTATGCACCGATGGTATTCTGGGCGGGGGTCCAATTTTACATCACATGATAACTGTAGAAGAAGCAAAGAAAGGATGAAGATGCCATGCATTCGGATTCTAAGATAACGGAATCATCTGCTCATTTTTTTCCTTAAAAACAGCCTCTTTAAAAACTTGTGTTTTGAGGTCAGAAGGTGTCTAGTGCAAGATCAAAAGCTGTAGAAGGTAGACACTGCAACATTTAAGGGAAATACAACTGCGATATTATAATATCAAAGTGTACGATGGCGTCTACACGCGTTAAGTGGAATATTCCAAAGCTGTTCCTTTACTGGGACTTTAAAGATAGTATTTCTCTGGAAAGTTTCATCAGTTCTGGTGCCTGGATTACACTGCATGAAGATAAAAATCTCATTCGCAGTCAAAATCCTGCTAGCTCTGCCAAAAAGGAAATGGCTAGCCTTTGAAATGAAGAGACATACAGGGGATGCTTCACAATGGAATTTAATGGAACACATTGTAAAATTCATGCAAAAACAAGGGTCACTACAAATTGCTCTCTGTTTTAGAATATTTTAGTTGGGAGATAAAGAAAAATCTGGATGCCTGAGGAAGTGCAAAAGAGAGACATGGGATAAACAGGAAGAGAAAAGTGTGTAGCCAAGAATACTAAAAAACTATTAAAAGTAATGTGTTCCTTGGTACTTTATTTCAATCAAAAATAGAAAAAGAATACATTATAATAACATGCCTTGAATCTATATTAAACAGAGTTACAATATCCATGATTTCTTATAAGAGTGAAAAGAATAGTTTAAGGGATTTATATTGCTTAGGGTTGGGGTCATGTAGGTTACTTATAGAAATAACTCAAGAACAGAAAGGCTTTAGAGTTTTTGTATTTTCTATTGCTAATACAGAACTGTCCAACTCCTTAGGTATTCCCAGATCGCTCTGTGTTTTTTACCACTGATCAAAACAAATGGTTTTCTTTTAAGCAGGAAAGCATCCTTCCTGCCCGACTGGCAAATGGCTGCCTCTGCACCTGTATATCTTGCTCCATTAGATGGCCATCTAACTCTTAGAAATTATGAGACTGAATACCACCATTAACAGAGATTGAGAATGTACCTCTGTTTTGTGTGAACTTCCTTCAGCTTGCCAGAACTAGTCTAGGGCTCAGATTCCCCAAACAAGATGTCCCTTCAGAGCCCAAAGAGCTGTGCTTCAACATCCTGAGAGAATTTTTAAATAGAGTACAAGCTTCTTACCCTGGCTTTGATGATGGTGGGCCGAGGATCCAGGATACCCTGCATTTTCCTCAGTGCGGGAACAACAAAGAGATTGCACGTGACGACAGCTGACACGGGGTTGCCTGTAGGACAAGGAGCAGTTGGTGGTGACTCCCTCTTGATTCTTTCTGTGAAATGCTGAAAGTGATCTCACGTTTTTATAGCAATTGCACTCTAAAGGACTCTAAAGAGCTTCTCACGCTATGTACATGCAACGTTTCATTCAAGGCTGGAGTAGCATGTGGCAAGTACACCTGTTGAAAACTACACTCTCTGGCTGATGATGTGCTGAAATCACAGTGCTAAATTAATTGCTTTAGCACAAATTCTAAGGAGGATTCTACCGATTTATACTTTTTCTTTTGGCTCACAAGAGGGGTGTGTAACCAATGTCTGTCAAACACCACTTGTCTTGCACATCTGGACTTCCCTAGATGACAGTTCTAAAATAAATACTACTGTCAGGCAGATGCTCCATTGATCTCTCCCCGGGAAAAAAATGTACTGCGGCAACTATAACAAGAGAAAGATAAAACACTAGAGATACATCTGAAAACCATCAGCTTCTCAAGCCCAGGATTCCTTGTGTAGTCAGAAATCCATGCAAAGGCAGAGCAATAAGAATAAAATAAATTCCTCCTGATTTAGGAGGATGGAGCTGTGTAGCCAGACCCCTGAGGAACTGTTAATTCTGCAGGCGGTGACTTCCCTGGCGCCGCAGCCCGCAGAAGGTGAAGGGATGCTGCCCTCTTTTGGCTCCATGGTACGGTCGTGATTAAAAAAATAATTCTGTGATATGTTCCTTGGCAATTCCTCGGTTTTGTCTCCACTTTCAGTACCTCAGAGTGGATGCACTGACTTACATGCACAGCATATTTACTGTGAAGGTGGAGGGAGCTATAGGAAAAAACCACCCCTGTATAGTACCACTTACAAAACCTAAGGAAATTGGACAGAAGAAATCATAAGGCCTGTACACCGGAAAATTCTGAGGACAGGAACAAGAAAGAACTCCTTAGTATATGCCTATAAGTCCATCTCTTCTGTAAATCTCTGGAAAATCCTTACAGGTACCTTCCTTAGGGATGCCAGCACCAGACATCAGTGCTGCGAAACATCACTATTCTGTTTCATGCCTGCCACCGATGCGCAGCAACAAAAGTAATCCACAAAACATCTTACCTGGGAGCGCAAAGATTATTTTTCTTACGCCATCAATATCCAGAGTTGCAAAAGTTGTTGGCAGGCTATGGGAAAGGAAAGCTATTTAATATCTGCACTAGACTTTGACTGAACATTATTATGCTATTATGTAAAACATTCGGAAAAAAAACTCTCTCAGCAGTTCATTAGCACCTGCAGCTTATTCCATCATGGGGGTATAATCCTCTCCTTGTGATGACAGAACAATTAGTTTTTCTTGATATTCAGTTCAGAAGTTTTAAGTAGATGATTTTGCTTCTAGAGAGGAAACATCTAAGAGCAGATGAACTACTAATCAAAAATCTAAATACGATCTTCATGCTAGAAGGCAACTAACAAAAAAGTAATACTGAAATTATGGAGTTACAGAATTGTATTTGTTTTTCATATAAGGCTCTCCAAATTTTTTGTAATGTTAGTGACTCTAATTTCCCTTACTCCATTGCCTACAGCAGGAGTGACAACAGAGCAGTATTTCAGAGCAGTAAAAGCTACCTAGTCTGCAGAGGAACAAATTTGGATGCACAGGCAGAGCTGCAGTCAGGTAAGACCCAGGTCTACCAATAAAGAGCGCTCTCTGCCTTTCAGAGTGGCTCCTGAGTGATCTTTTGTGACTTGCTATCAGGGCTTTTACAATTATACAAGCAGGACAGTACTGTCATGGCTCAAGAACGTGGCTGGCAAAGAAAAGGGACTCTTCCATTAAAAAAAGTTTTCTGTACACTTATGCTAATAACATCCTTTTAAACATTAGAAATGATACTTTATAGGAGCAATAATTAGGCTAGTTCCTTGGCTTCGTCTTAAGGTAGCAACTATCACCTGCTCAGCAGATGATAGTTGCCGACCAGCAGCAGCTCTGGAGATCTGCCATACTTCGATCATTACTACTTAGTTTTGTATCTGCTAGGACTAATGAATATCCTATTTTACCAGGGGAAGTTGGTGTTTGAAGTTTCTGTTTTAAAATGTCTCTAACATAATGGCAACTATGTGCCAGACCTCCAAATCTTATAACCACTGCACAAACTGAGGTATGAAAAATCTAATTGCTAATTCATATTTACTGGAAACTCTGAATTCTCATATGAGATTTCAGCACCACCATAGGTAGTCTTCCAGTACATTCTTCTCGCAGTGCTGCTAGAGAAGATACAACCCTACATTAGCTCAGCAGCTTTCAGATCAAGTGGAGGAATGGTAAATCTCAGGCATCACTCTGCAGTCATGTAGCACATCAAAATACAGGCATACAAAGCAAATTTTGGCTTCACTCTTGGTACTTACTCAAGGGAATTTTTCCCAATATGGCAATCACAATTCATATCTAAGGCCTTTTAAGACAGAATTAATAAAAACTAAGACACAGTATTTGCTATTGCACTACAGCCAATGAAAATGAGAGTGCTTACATTCCCAGTAAGATTAGGTGACCGCATGTTTTGATAGCAGTAAGAAATATCTTTCTTATGGCATAAAATGAAAGCAGATGTTTGGGGGAAATAAGATTTCTTAAAGCTTTTCTGGCTAGTTATTAAAAGTTTATTGCTACAAGTCTACAGAGGGATCACCAGAAGAAAAAACTACATTCGCTTTCAGATAAGCCAGAACTGGAATGTAATATTCTGAATTCTCTGAATCAGGTTATCCATTCTTGTCAGCAGCAGAGGCTGGAGCGCAGATCCCACTTTTGGGACTTCCCCATATCAGTTGTAGCAGAATGACAGAAGCAGAGAGCAACTTCCACACCTGGGCTACATCCAGCACGGGAAGAAATGTGCTTTCAGCTCACTTGTTCCTTTTATGGAAGGGAGGTGGTGGTAGCAGCAACAGAAGCACCAAAGTCACAAGCAGTTCTTTACTAGATTGTTTGCAGAGACAGAAAAAGTATTTGTCTGTTTTCACAGCAAACACCCACTTTCTGTTCTGCTCCCTGGCAGCAGTTATGGGCTAGAGGGAATCGTTCCTCGAAGCTGCACTGGACCTTGTGTTACCGGACCGTGCCGAGCTAGCCTGCAGACAACCTGCAGTCCATGGTTCGTGAGGCAGAGCTGCAGACATCTTTCCACTACCGTACTGTGAAGGGGAATTCTCTATTTTCAATATATGTAGCCTTCATTTTCTCTACAAAGCACACTTCCAGACTCATTAATTAACAGCGCTACAGCAAAGGAAAGCAATGCTGAAACAGTTTTCTGAGGCAAACTAAACACATAAAGGATTGTGTTTACTTCAAAATTACTATGCTCAATATTCCAATCAGATGAAACTTTGTAAATCAGCTGTCATTCACAATGAAGACTGTGGCCATGTTTATACCATGCTGGTTTCTCCCCAACCCCCACACCTGATTTACAACAGTTATCAGAGAAATATGTCTTACTGATAAAAAGTAATCTCTCTGTTCCAGTTAATTTCACCCATAAAGATGACGACTAATTTGCTTCTTTTCCCGTATACGTCTACCATGTGGTTTATAGTATATTTGGAGAACTGAAATCTACTGAAGCACTTATATAGGATATTTGGCCCAATATAGCCTCCATCTGTGCTGCCTAAGTAGAAAGATTTCTTACCCTGGTTTCATAAAAACTCTGCCAAAGTGAATCTGTGCGTGAAGATCAATATCCAGCACCTGTTTAAGATAGTCCTGTTTAAATTCAAAAAAGAAAATCAATTAAGTAACATCAAAGTGGCTTACATAATCTAAGCATTCAAAGCAATTAATTAATATCAAGTGAAGATGAAAGACTTTTCATATCCTGAAAGTGCTACAGTCCAGTGGGAAATTTCCAGTATTTGAAAGAAAGCATTTTCAAAAAGAAGAGGTGAAGAACAGACTCATTTTAGGCGCCAAACCTGACTCCACGAGGACATAGTATTATATTTACTTAAAAGTCTGCTGCAGCATCAGAATCTTAGAGGACCCCACAAATACGTACTACTAAAACATTCCCTATGTCAAAGATGGAAAAAAGCCTTTATGGTTCAAAGTTAAGACTTAAAATCATCAAGTTATTTAACTTTTGCCATGGAAGCTATCTAGCAGTAGAGGCAGAGATTCTCCTAGTATTTTTGAAATCAATACTGTACTGTAGAAATCATAGTTTTCCAGGATACTGTAATTACTGTAATTTCTTGGGGACATGGTCTAATTCACAGTGGTCGGGTTTAGCAGTCCTTAGAAAGGAAAAACTGTGGGTGGCTTGTGCATTAGTTCAACTTCAATGATTTTGCATAAACACAATCGATCCAGTTATTAAAACAAATTGAATTACTTGTTTAGTCTTTACTGAAAATTGCTGTGCTCAGATGTAGTATCCTATCTGTTGTGTTTAGGGAGATTAAATACACGACGTAACAGCCATCTGTGAAGACACACTGTGGAAGCAGTGAATCTGAAGCTCCCTTGCAGTTCTCCCATCCTTCTTTTTTTCACTTTTTTTTTGGTCTGTTCAAATACTTGGAAAGCAGCAACCTTTTTCAGCCAGGCATGAATTCTCAATTATTGATTGCATTAACCCCGTTTTTACTTTCTATTTACTTTTCAGATGTTCAGATTTTATTTCATGAAAACTGTTGAAAGCTCAGTATCAGAGGGCTAACCATCAGTGGAATATAGAGCCTATTGACTTTATGCTGTTGCCTCAAATTCAGATTAAGGAGAAATTAGCCCGAAGGCATAAATGCCTCTAAGACCATTCAGCAGTCTCGTCACTTCCTTGTGTTCCTGCGTCTGCACTATGTCACCGTGCTCCCAATTTAAAGATCAGCAGTTGTCCCTGATTATTTTTCTAGGAATACTCAGGACAATAACGGGATTGAAAATAATTTGCACTGGTTTAACCAGTTACCCATTTTCATGATGTATCCAACAATATGATTTCTACTCAGAAAAGTGACAAAAACAGCACTCATGTTTGCCATCTCCTAATGACTGTCTTTATTATCTGTTAGTTATAAAAGGAGAGATGTTTCTTTTACCTGCCAAACTCACAGATTCAGCCTGGGATCAAAAAGTAATCTGAGTTTTCCTTCGCATAAGTCATGATTAATAAATGTCCTGCAGGTTCATCTACGCCCCACCAGCATCTGTGTATCCCTATTTTCTTTGATGGTTTTGGCACAGGGATTACCAACAGGAACTCAATCAACAATTCTGTTAATGATTCAAAAGGCAAATAATCAGCTTACTCTGTCTCGTAGGTATTGCCTCTGTAGGACTATCAGGCGCAAAATGTGATAAAACTATTTTTGTAACAGATACAGCTTTGGCATATTCAGGAAACAGTTCTGCTGAGTAAGAAAGAGCTATTTATATACTCAGGTTGCTTTTCGAAGTACTTTCAAAGTAGCTTTATTCTATCTACATTTTACCTGCTCTAAGAATAAAAAGAAGTCTGTTGCCTTCATGTGCTATTAACCAAGCACCTTCCTCATCATAACTACATAAATCATTCCTTAAATAAAAACACATTTGCAAATCACTCACATCAAGAATTAAAATCTTCCCCGTTGTACTATGTCTGCTATAGTGCAGTAATAAGAACAAAGGGAATGAGAACAGCATTGAAGACTATTTTCCTAATTAATTTGCATTTAAGTGTTCCAAAAAAAGTAAGATCCCTTTTTAATAAACATTAATACAAAGGTAGAAGCTCTGATGACAGACTCTGGCTTGATATTCTTACATATATTGTAGCAAGTCATACTTAAATTTAGCATACCTTTTCCCCCATAGATACACCTCCTGATGTAATGATCACATCAGCACGGCTGATACCCTCATTCAGTGCATTCAGTAAATCATCTGGGCTACAGAAAAGAACAGGCAAGCAGATTAGTGGCATGGAACCTATTATGAGTTGTAGCGGTAAGTAAGTGTCTGTGTGTACACATACCTATGTATGTATAGAGATGTATTTTAAGAAAGAGATACAGCTCTAGGATAATGTAAGATCTTTTCCTTCTTATGACTCCACACTGCTGTATTCAAGTCAAGAAATGCAGTCTCATTAAGTGAACACCACACCGTTTGGCACCTTTCTAACAGCTTTGCAATAGGAACAGTGGGATACTTTAGGTTCGGATTGAAGAACAGTAATACAAGTGGCTAAAAGTATGCAATTTGCACAGTGGGTAGCAATACAAATTATGATTTAGATGAACTGACAGGGCTATACCAAGGGACCTGACACATGAAAGTTACTGCCCACAAAGCAGGCTGCAGTACTACCTGCCTAGCTTATCTGATGTGTGCAAAAATGAGGGTAAAGCTTCACTTCAAACTTCCATCAATGAAAAGTGGGAGGAAATCCTTCATTTATCTTCTCCATTAGAGGGCTCTGCAGCAAAGCCAGCTGTACATCCACTTCATCTTGAAAAACCACAGTCCACCCTGCTCAAGTGTCTATCTACCTTCATGAGCAAGAGTGTAAGGGGAGCTGTGATGCTTCTCCATACAAAGAGTATAACTGCAAAAGTGAAGGACAGAAGCTGAGTATTTCAGTTCTGGTGCTTTAACTCTTTTTTTTTTTTAGACCTAAACTGGAAACTTTGAAGTGGGCATTAGCTATCTTACAGCAGTACTGATGCTAGTACAGAGCTTCAAGTTCTGCACTGGAGAAACTCGGTGATATAACTTACACAAGACCAAAGGAATAAAAAAAAATTTCCAATGTATTCAGTGCATACTTTGCATTTAACGTTTGTGAACTGACCAGAAGCTGACCGATTGCTATCACTGTATGTAATGTTCCTTAAACAAACAGTATGTTTTTACTTTAATGATCCTGAAGGTTTTTCACTGGAGGCTGTTCCTTCTTAGCATGCAATTGAAGAAATTGCCAGTAATGCTAGTGACCGTATAAAGGACTTCACCTGGAATACAGCACCTCGGTTAAATGCCACACTACGATTAAAAAATGCCGTTATGGGTTACCAAGGCTTTGCAGGCTGCAAATGGCACATTGGCTATCCCTTGGGAACTTTGGCTATGTTTCATTAAAAAATAGAATCACTGCAGTTATTTTGGGGTTTGAACTGGAAACAGGAAAATTAGAAATACTACAAAAGTCCTGGCTGACCTTTCAGTGACTAAGAGAAACTGTGTGTTCAAAAACGTGTCAGAAAGAAAAATCCTTTCCTCTGAGCATCCCGTCTTTGCCCATGGTTTAGTGAAATCTAAGCAGCAGTTAGCATTACGTGGTACTCTGTGCACTACAGTTTGACACAAGTGAGCTCAGTGGGCTCCCTCACTGAGTAGACATCTTAAGTGCATGCAGCCCTGCACACTCCTCATCTCCTCACCAAAAAGCCCTCAAGTGTCCTCCACCCTCGTTATGCCTTAGAGGCAGAAAGACTCAAGACTCTTTCTCGACCACGTCCAGTGACTGATGTAGCATCTTCTTTGGCACCACAGTGTGGTTATCCTGCAAAACTTTTCTATTTGTGTTGGGTTACATCCACTCTTTAGAGTCATATTGCTTTGTAAGAGGTAGGCAACAGTAAGATGTAGGCAGAAAGAAGAGCAGATTGCTGGTGCCATATTGTAGGCTGTAATCAATCAGAATTAGACACTATTTTTTTTTTAAAGGAAACTGTGGCTGAAGATATTGTGGCATACCCCCACGACTTTTGTTTAGGGTACTGGATATCCTGGATACTCTGAATGGCTGAACTCTGTTTTCTTTAGGAGAATATAAAACATTTGCTTGGCTGCCCCTTCTGAAATCTCAGCATCATTTTATCCAAAAACAAGCACAAGCCTTCATTAGTTGTTGAAGGCAAGAGGAAAGAAGCAAGTCTGTTGTTGGCTACTGTCAGCGTCTTCTTCAGAACCCAGTTTTTCATTTTGATTGTCTAAGTAGTAATCTGTATGTAATAGGATATTGCTTAAGATTATCATAGAGTTTGTAATAGGAAAAGTCTCTCAGGATCTAAGTATTCCTTAATACTTGCCAATGAGGGTGCAGACTAGAATGCAGCAAGGAATACATACATATTCATTACACAGGTCGATACAGGCTTTCCTGAAGCTTGATGAAAGTCAGACACTCATGCCACTATTACTAGGCTAAGACTGCTTTCAGTGTATTTTTCTTATTAGGTTGTGATGCAGCTGAGGAGCTTATCTGGAGCTTGCTCCAGGCTGTTTCATTTTATCTTGCTTAATTATTTAAAAGTTATTCATAGGTAGCAAGACCACCTGTCTGGGGACATCCTAATTCTGGATTATGAAGCGTGCTTGCTTTTGGTTGTGGTTTGAGAATAATGGAAGGACCAATAAAAAGCAAATGAGTCTGCATTTAACTGTTGCCAAAGATAAATAGAATGGAAGTGTTCCTACTTACATACTGAATATATAGCTCTGTGTGTATATATAAAAAG
>Ga0181612_100674_pt1 | contig 20913 bp, 13 predicted proteins | sample HoacroProtozoa21_FD_119630 | JGI IMG/M metagenome (GOLD analysis project Ga0181612, IMG submission 119630) | Hoatzin crop microbial communities from Cojedes, Venezuel. Combined Assembly of Gp0051906, Gp0051904, Gp0051908
TGTGTCCCAAAGAACAAAAGTGAAACCACTTAATTCTTGCTAAGTATTAATAAATGAATATCAATAAATGTAAATAAATGCATATTTAATTAAGGTAAATATTAATATTAATAATGACCCAATAAAGTTTATATACAAAGTAAATTAATATACTTAGTTACTGTAAACAAATGTATATCTAATTATGTATAAATATATTTATTATTAACCTCCACATTAATTTAGGCAATTTTTGATGTATGAAACAAGAGAATTTTATGTGGGCTGAGGATCAGAACATACCTAGATACAGGAACTTCTGGAGAGTGTCCTATAAAAAAATGGGAGAAAACCAAATTCAGAAAGCCATATCTGCTACCCCAGATCATAATTATCTGAAGCTTGAAAGAATTGATAAATTTTTCCAAATATTCATAGTAACATTAAAATCAAAACTTAATTTGCACATTTTCTGATAAATAGCTTTCAGTAGGAAAGCTGTATATCTCAGGAAGAAAACACTACCCAAGTTTGACAATATAAATAAATACATGCCTAAAACACCATACTTCCCCTTCTAGTTTTTTAGAGTTCTCAAATTCATTCACTTTTTGGAAAAGTAAGACAAAATTGTAAGCATTTTTAAAGTTGTAAGAACTACCACCTTATCTAAAAAGTTTTAGACTTCAACCAGAAAATATTTTTTTTTCCAGAATTATCTGATTTAGGAAGAAAATTTTAAATTTAAAAAATTGAATGTAATCCAGATTATTGTGGTTTAAACAGATTAAGGAACAAGCATCTCGCCATTTATGCCCGCATTTCTAAGTAAATGGTAACATTCAGAATAGAAATGGCAATAGACAGTCTGGCCACATCAGTAAATTCAAGTAACTGCTGTTACTTTTTCAACCATAAAAGGTTTTTGTATGAGAAGTGCCCATTTCATAATGCCAATACTACTTATATGTTTGCATAAAAACTGGGCTTTCAACTCAAATTAGACACCTTGAGCTCTTGCTTAAATTTACAATAGCAGTGCAGTCAAGGCAGCCTAGCCTTTATCTGGGAACAGGTTGCCATTTTTTAGTTTGAATCCAGTGTTCACTAAAACATTCTCTTGGCTGCCATTTGTCACCGCGAATAGCTAACTCTATTTGTCATCTTGGGCTAATAAAACATGCATTAAAAATGTTACAGGCATTTTTGCTCATGGGGATTTGGGACTGTCACTGAGGACAACATGATTCTGAAAAAAAACCAACTGCCAAACCTCTTGAGCTGAAACACAGACAGCAGTGGTGTAGTACACCTGATTCGTAGCCCTGGAATAACTCTCAAGAGACTTATTCTGGCTGTATCACAGACCTTCCCCACATAATTTCCAGTAATTTTTTGGATCATTAATCCTCTTCTGATTACCTCAAAATTATCAGCAGAGAACAAGTCAAAAGGGCTGTCTGAAGCCTTCGTGTTGATTAGCAGGGCATCAAATTCTTTGCCGACCTCAAAGTTTCCGATGATGTCATCTAATCCTAGCGCTGAGGAAGAAAATAAGCCCACAAATGGATCTTTAACACAAGCCTCTTTTCACCATGTGGAAGCACCTGGTAGATTACTTGAGGTGTTCATAAGAAAAACTACAAGAATTTAGATGATTACAAGGAAAAACAGGAAAGCAAATTCAACAGTAAGTACATTAGCATCAGAGTTCTTAAGCAACTTCTCAGTAAACACAGGTATATTTTGATGAATTCCTGAAGGGCACCTGTTAAGGGTGAAAGAAATCTGAAAAATAATTTGAAGCCCAGCTCCAAAACTGCAAACTTCCAACAACTGCTCCCACACAGAACGTGCCAGCACTGAAAGCTGTTGCTGACCCTCACCTTTTCTTGGCAGCCCTTTCACAAGCCCACCAGGTGGTGTTGACCAGTCACCAAGAAACTTGACTTTTTTGTCTGAATGTTCTGCACTGATTTTGTGTCATTGAAGATCTGATGTATGGGCCACTAACTGTTTAAAGTGGAATAATAATCGTTTACAGTGCAAAAACATTAAAGCTCCAAAAGGGGCAATGAAATGAAGTCAGAGAAACAGTCAAGTGTATAATATTCACCTTGCTAAGGCAGTATTAGATTTAATTGTTTAGAAAGTTTAAGCAACTTTAACAGGTTGTATAGACCTATTGCAATACTAACACATTATAATGTGATAACAAAGAGGTGTGCAGAGAGGATAACTAAGGGTAATTAGCAGAAACAAAGAACAATACAGTGTGGAAAAAAAATCATAGCCAGACCTGAAGGTCTCGTACGCACTTGTAAGTTTTGTCTTGTGGTCTATCATTTAGCTTTTTTATTTCAAAGCTTCATTACAACCTCTGGTTCTCAAGTCCACAAGCACTGAAAATCTACAGTTTCATCTTCAGGACCAGGTGCTTGCAAGTGCTTAGAACACCTAAAGAGAGGCCTTTGTGTCTCCCTGGAAATGATTTAGGATAGTTTTAAGTTGTACAAAATATCTGCATATTAAATCAACTTTTCCAATACTCTGGAGTTAAATTATCTAAAGGGGATAATATCTGCAAATAATTTGTTCACTTGTTTTCAGATTGCTCCTGACCGACAAAGGATCTTCAGCCTTCAGTGAAGTCTGTGTGTGGCAGGAACTTCACAATACCTTAAATATGTTTAAACTCCTTCAAATGGTGAAATATTTTCACTACCTATCAGTTTCAATTAAAGTGGCCTCACATTCCTTCAGGTTTGTGAGCAGAATGCAATTTTTAGATTAAACACAAGAGGGTACAAGTGTTTAGCAGTCTCAGCAAAGCAAATTATTGCAACAAAGAATTACTCCTTTAAATTTCTGCAAATAGTAATTGTCCAGGCTACTGGAAGGTCATACGAGTAATTTATATTCTACCCTTGAAAGTGATTCAGTAAGGATAAAACAGCTCAAATCAATATATAAAATAAACACATCACTAAGTAAATCTAAGAGCCAAGGTAAAACAAGTGCAAGAGTACCTGGGAAGGGAAATCATGTATGAGTTGGGGATTTTATAAGTTTTCCCTTCCATATCTCAGCTAATTTGTTCTCACCTTTTATGAGAACAGTATTTATTGTGGGAAAAAGGTCTCTCCTTTTTCATCCCCTGCCCGTTTTCTGTCTTCTCTTACTTTCCACTTACAGACTTCAGAAATTCACAGTTCTGAGAAGACCAGTTTGATGACACTTCCATTACATCTTTCAAAGTTCCATTAATAGTTCCCAATGGTGTCTTCTGACAACTGCAAAAATGTTACACTGAAAAGGCTTGGGATCAGTTCTTTAGCAGGTAGTAAGCTCATTTCTGCTAACTGGAACAGTGATAAATTTTTACTTATGTGTGGATTTGCTCTTTGCTAAACCATAGAAGTTCCGCTAAAACTTTGCTAATTGTATAAATCAGTACTGATCATGCCAAAACATGCCAGCGAACCAGAATAACCGATGTACTATATAACTATATTCTGCAGATGCAACTGTGTCTTAAACAACCATGGTGCATATCCTGTTTAAACTTTGTGCTTTTCTCTGACTGAGGAGTGATTTGCATGATGTTTTGACTTGATGGAAAGACAGTGACAAACAGCCTCAATGAGAGCCCAAAAAGCAGAAACAAAATTAGAAACTGATGACAAACAGGATGCATGATTTTATAGTAATTGCACAGCTTTTTCTCTAAGTGTTGGTTGCTAAGAAAACAAAGTCTTTCCAACTGGTGTGATAAATATACAGTCACTAATGATTAAGAAGTCTGAGGACGTTTGCAAAGCAAATCTACAACCCTGAATAATCGTAAAGATTCTATTATTGAACTCTCAACATCAATACAAAGAGTCTTCTGTAATGAGCCTAGTATGGGTATGAGTGACTGAAGGATATCTCTGCCCAGCAGATACTATTTTTGACACCACTCTGACACCAGAAAATCTGTGAAATCAGCAACTTTTAAAGACAAGGAGACATAATATCAAAAAGAGCTGTAGTTCTCTGTGTACATCCTGAAGAAATTTCTTCTTACCTTGGCTTCCTCCAAGAGTGGCTAGTTGAAAAGCTTCTTCCAGAGTTAGTCCTGTTTCATTCACTTTATTGATCTGAAGGCTATCAGATGCCATCATTGTTTTCCTGATAGCATCAAGCATAGAAGCTGAATATCCACCAGCAACATCTAGAAGGGATCAGACTCTTAGAAACAAGCTTTGGGAATAATTCTCTGGGTTAAATTTCTATGAGCTTTAATTAACTGTTACAAAGTGGCAGATGTGGTAAACACAAAAAGTTTTATTGCTAAGCACTGAATGCATAATTCCTAATAAAGGTGCTGTCACATACAAAATCAGGTAAATACAACACAACACGGAATAACAGAAGCCTGAAAAGTTGTTGTTCAAGCCCTATTCACTCTTACAACAGGAACAAAACTTCCTTCATTCACTTTTTGTTTTCTTTTTAAACAGTTTTGGACCGGCTATGTCAGTATTTTAGATTTCATTACTCTAGAAGTACTGCGGAAAAAACCACAGGTCCGTAAGTTGGAGACATGCCTACTTTTAAAGACAAACAAGTAGGCATGTTTTTGTATCTCCCAGTGGTTTCTACCGTGTTTACAGCAAACTACTAACCTGTGCCAAGGCCAAGCTTCACATTGTGTTTCAGGACTTTTTGCACATTTAAGACACCACTGCGCAACCTGCATTGGAAGAAGAAACGTGTTCTGTGTGTATAGAAAGTTCAGGAAGAGCAGGGCGGCAGAGCCGTTTCACGACAAAGGCTCTCAGAATGTGTGCAATAGATTCGGTTTATTAAACTGGGATGGAGCATTTCCATTCATACATCTGAAAGGTGAGGTTTAATCACTAAAAATAACCGCCATTTTTCTCAATTAAAAACTCACATAGTTTTATAGTTACCTGCTGAAAATGAGCTGTCAGTATAGCATTAAAGCAACCCAAATACAATGTAAAAGATATTCCAGGAGATGGGAGGTCATTTCATGAGCTCCAGTAAGTCATCACAAACAAGATATTGATTATGTTAAAGGCAAAATGATTGTTAACATTTAGTACAGTAACTTTGCTGGTTACCATACAATATCTCATTTCTGGTTAATAGAAGAAGACTGTATAGCCCATTCCCATTTCCTCACAACACATGCCTACTTTGGGGGGAAGGGAGGTGGCCTGAATTTGCCATTGATAGAACAAGTGAAAGAAATAAAGTTTAAAAAAAGAAATATATGTGTATATATACACAAGACTATACAGAAAGATCACAAGTCAGTCCAGAGCCTACTGTGCAGAAGTGGAGCATGAATGGGCTTGCTCAATCCAGTATTTCACTTCTGGTGGAATGAGGTATCATACACATAGCCTTGTTATGGTAGGCTGGACTCACAGTATTATGTCAAAACCAGCTTTATTTAATTGCTTCTTTTTTTCTTTTTTTCTTTTTTTTTTTTTTAACTTACGAAAAATTAGAATTGGGGCAATGTGAAATTGCAGCTCCACGAAGGCTAAAAAGCTTCAGCTCTTCCTCAGAGAGATAACAAGCATGGGCCATCACTGTCTAAAGAAAAACAGAATCACCAGTTTACCCAATATACTCAATTTACTCATTTACTTCAGTGTCTTTGATTTTTGCTGCACTGCTTTTAATAGGCAAAAGGACACCTACTACCATCAAGGGAAATTAATACACTTCTTGAATGAGGCCTTTGAAATCAACAGGGGATAAATTCTCATTAATTTCAGTATGCCAGTCACATCAATCCCTCAGCTGTTTTCCATTTATTAATGCAAGAAGACAGGGTGCTGACTCTCGCAGTGACTGCAGTGACCCAAGAGCTTCGAGGCACAAAAGCAAGAATTCCCTGGTTGTCCTAGCACTGTAGTAACCTTACGAATTACACTTCATAGCCAACACAGAGATTAAATACGGGGGCTAGGAGTACATCAGATACAATGGAATATGTATGTACTCTTAGCATGTTTCCCATTGTCTCTCTAAAGGTTTGCATCAGGTAGATATACGTATCTGGAATATTCTTCAATTCAAATAATCTAATTTGTTCTGCAACTGATTAATGACTTTTCTTTCTTGGCCTACACAGCTGGCTTTAAAAACAAGTTCACAAGCAGTACACACAAAACATAAAAGTATAGGATATATCATTTAACAGGACGTAAGCCCACCATTCCCACACAATTCTACTTGGAATTACCCCATTTGACAAATGCCCACTCAAAGAGAAGAGCAAGAGCTCTGTTAGGCCTTGCAGTCTGCTGATAAAAATAAGAATGGCACAGGGACTATTTCCACTGAGCATCTCTTAATAGCACTGTACTCTTGCCGTCTCTACTTATCAAGCTCAAATGTAACTGGAAACGCAATAACAATAGCCACATCTTAAGTTAAGCACATCCATATGGGAGCTGCTGAACCATGTCACTGCTGGTCTGTACTTCCTTTTTAAAAAGAAGAAAATATTTCAGCCACAGCTCTGAAAAGCATACTGTGAGAACATTAGTTTTTGTGGTTGGGAAGGGGGGAATGTCCGCAGTTTTGTTTTGTTTGTGTTTAATAGGATGCTTCCCCAAACAACCTGGAGCCTGTTGCCAGAAAGCAACAGTAACCCTGATTTTCAGTGACCATTTTCAGTGCTGTGCACATAAAAGTCTGCAGAATTAAGACCTATGTTTCTGCAGCACTAATACTCTCTTCAGTACGCTGACACAACAAATCAGTGTGCACAGGACTTTTTGAGAGAACAAAGTTAATACTGTGTACATAGTTAAGTAGTCCATATTGATTTCTCAGGTGAAAAGGACCATAAATAAATAATTTACTCAGGTACAATTTCAAAGACAGAAATGGGAGTTCAATAGCTAATTCGCAAGGAGTTCCCAGATGCCCTTCTGTGCCTCTTGAAAATTCTCTCCTAAAATTTTATATAAAATTTGACTAACTACTTTGACTGTAGTTAGGCTGTTCATATTCACTCTGGCATGGGCTCTCCACTACCTAGTAAGGTGTGCCCTGGCACTCTGACCCGTACTTAGCGTGGGCTTGTATTTATCTCACCAGCACAAAGCTTTAATGAATATTCAGCTCATCAGGCCACTGTGCCTCTCAATACTTTGTAAAATCAGATAATGAGATAAGAGTCCTTTTGGTTAGTTGGAACAGCAAAGCGTACCTGACTGTACGTGAGGTTTACACACAGAACACAACAGGACAAGCTGCTTTTCTGTAGGAAACTTCCAAAACGTTTAAGCCCTGCCACAACACTGTAGAACAAACCAGGCAATGCCAGTATGCAGGAACATTGTAACATAAGGATAACTGTTATGGCCCAAGAATTGCCAGCTTCTACAATACCAGCTTTACCTAGTCTCCTTCTGATCTCACTGCCCAATTCTCTTTAGAACCCTTAGAAAACGGATCAGAGAGCACAAAGTAGCTTTACTATTCATCTCCCCTAAAATGCTCAGGAAAAGTGTGGGCTTGTCTAAAGTTCCAATACCATGACCAACACCTGTGCAACAGAACATAAAACCAATTTACTTTCTCCCAGATGTCACTGACCTTGACAAAACAATACCAACTTTTCAAGTAACTACAGTTAATATCATATTCTCTACACAGACAAATCTAAGCTATGCTGTAGCAGTTTTTATGAAGCTACCTTGCTGGTAAGCAGCTTGTTTTTATCATACAATTCAGTGTAATTCTGGTAGGCAGGAAACATTTTCTCCACAACTTTGAGCTCTTCTTTGTTCTCACTTATGTGACTCTGCAAAAAGAAAATATATAGCAATGAATGCTTTAAATAGCATTAAACCTGACATTACAACCTTCTGAGCAACCTACCACAGAGGTTCTATCTATATAAAGAAAGAAACCAGTATTTGTAAAGCCTACAGTTAGGTCTAGTCCTTGGGTTTCTTTTCTCATCGGAGAGGTCCCTGGGACCCAAAAGAGTAGCTCTACTTGTTCCTTTAAAAGTGGTATGAGCTGGTATGCCTGGATAGTCTGTCCCAGTAGTTCGGTGACTTAACAGCCCACTTAGTATTTGGCATATGTTAAAATAATAAATAAAATAATACATATGATTGTGAGGTAAAAGAGAGAATCAGCCTACCACAGAGTGAACCCTGGGATCAGTGCAACATATAGGTAGCGATCCCATGTATCTTCAGACCAGCTAATTAATTCCTCATCTCAGATAAAAATCTGATCCTCCTGTACTCCCACTGAAGCATATATTTTCAAAACGCCCACTTCGTAATGACAAAAAATCCTAACGTAGGATGGCTTTGAAACAGTATATGTTTAGAACTGTGTAACCGAGAAAGAAATGTCTCTAAGTTTCAACAGAACCATAAGCTTTAAAACAACTATTTTTTAAACACAAACTTCATCATGCTGGAAATCCTGTAGCTATGTTAACAATGTTAAATAAGATACAAAGATGAGTAATTCTTCTGTCTACTGAAATCTGCTCTGTACAAAAACAGCAGAAGGCAGAGAGACACACAAAACAACCTTGGACTAGGGAGAGCAACCTTTAGCTCTAACGCACAGCACTGTGTGCTGGTCTCTCAATGACCATGCACTGGGACTTGATGAATTGTGCATCCTTCCAGCTACGAGCCTTCTCATTTCCTGCGCAGGTCACAGTGTTCTTGCAGAGCAGCATTAACAATGTCAGAGGAATTTAAAAGACAGGCTCCAAGGTAAGAATGTGTTTTAAGTGTTTTGCTGAAATTACGCAAACTCCCTGGTCTGTATGCTATCCATCCAAACAATTTAAATTGTATACAGAGCTCTCAGAGCTTACCTGAACATGGAGATCATGAGCCTGTGCTAAATCACCAAGCGCACACAGCAAACCCTCCGTGCAGGAAGGGCCAAAACGAGGGGTTATTATAGGCTGTACTCTTGGATACTGAAAATATTAAAAAGATATGCTTGGGATTCTACACCTATACATCAGTAACCATAATTAAGACAAGCATTTAGACAGCAATTACATTTTGTCTAGATCACTTATTGTTTACTGCATCATTGCCAACTCAAATTAAGCTGTATAGTCATTTCCATATTTTTATTAGAAATTTCACCACAAAAATAGAGAATCACAGTTTTTTCTGAAAACAGTTATAATGAACCTTAGGAAAGAAATTATTTTCATTAGAACTCTTTTATTGAGCCCCTAAGATTTTACCAGACTTCAGGAGAAACACTGGGTGCCTTTCCATATTTGCTGACAGTCCAGTATGCATTACAAGAAATGAGTCAGATGAATGACCAGACATTTTTCTGAGTCCTGCTTCTATGAATGTCAAAGATTTAATGATGCAGAACTACAGTGTGCTGTAAACCCAGAGCCTTTTTCTTGTTCGATCTTCTCCACTCATAATAGCAACAAACCGTCCCCATATTCCCTAGATAGGAAGATGAGCAGTAGCACCAGATACACTACACAGTAGGAAACAGTGAAGAAGACACCAGGGCTAGATCTACAGATGTTTACCTTACATCTTGCACTTCTGGACTACAATTTTCACAAAAAATAGACAACGGCATTACAACTCTGCCTCCAGTCACAGGCAGTAGTTGTGCATGTGGCACCACTAGAAGACAGTATATGGTAACTCAGTTTGCAGTTTCTTACACCATCTCCCAAGTACAAGTTGCTCAGGATTTCTGCAGAATAGCTAATTTACTCTACTAATATATATGAATTAGGCATTAAACTCTAGGCATCCGTTCTTGAATATTTTGAGATATAAAGGTCAATGAATTAAGCCACTGAAAACAAAAGGCTGATAGGAAAAGGTATCCCTGCTTGTAATAATGGAGTAAACCTCTGTCTTTACCTCAGGAGTGCAAACCTGAATTTCTTTAGAAACGCACTGGAAGACATGTGCTGACCCAAAATACTCTCTTGGCAATGGATTAGTAACTGTAGTGTAAAAACACTCATTTGTGCTGGCAAGAACTTCTTTTACTAGTCTATTCATACATCACAGAGTGATCAACTAACTTCCACCTTTCTTTAACAGGAAATTGTCCTTTCTAGGAAGCCGAATATTTTAAAGTCAATAGAGAACGCACACAGAACATTACTTTGCTGTGCTCTGACCACATGAAACTGAGTTTACAGTGCTATGAGTCCATTTCTCAACCACATGGCTAGCAGAACTATTTTTCAGACTGATGATATCTGTCTACTAAACAGAAAGATGTGAATTTATTGATTTGTCACTAAGCCAGCAGAACTTGTCAGCAGGATTAACTATTTCATATACTCACACAGCATCTTCTGAATACAGAAATTAATACGAAGGAGAACTCTACTTACCTTCTTTTCCAGTAGTTCTTTAACAAACCTGAGAAATGGTGGGAAAAGATCTGTTATAAATCTGTCAGCTGTGTTATAAATTATGAACAATATAGAAAATATTTACTTAGATATCCTATTCAGCATTTCAGACATAGAAATTTTTTTTTTTTTACAGAAAGTTGGGCCAGATTCTCGGATTAAATAAAAAGAAGCCACACAATGAAGTAAGGATAGTTACACCAAATGATGCTAGTTGTGGATTTGGCCCTGAATATGCAGAATTTCTTTCATTTGCAATAATTAACATTAGACACGTGGTAATTACTTTCTGTCCTCACTGAAAACCAAATACATGTTACATTAAATTCATCGAAAACATAATTATAAGCTACAGCTGCAACATTCCAGAAAAAAACCCACACTTAAATTTGGCTGACCATGAATTTCAATTACACCATTAAATATATTCTATTATTTAAAATTATATTTTAAAAAGATGCTGCAATATTTCACACCTCACTTACAGTGGTTGTGTGTCCTCATTTACTTAAAGAACCCTTGATTTTCCAGAAATGCTTACATTAATATTCATGCATAGATTATCTACCTTATAGAAAATATAGTATAGATTTATTTACTTTATTAAATAAAAGAGGTTACCTCATGGACCTCTACAAAAAAAACCCCAAGCAGGCAATATGGATAATGCAGATGAGCAAATAAAACTTATTCTGACTTTGCAGGGAAGAAACTCTTTGAAAAATCACGTGCACAGTGTATGCAAATAATTTCCAAAAGAAAATTTGAGATGGGTTCTGGACAGGATCTCTGTGAATTTTTATGTCGCAGTTTATATTCAGAAAAAAACGTAATTTTGGTCACAATAAACGTCGAATCAGATTAATCAAATATCTTTGGATGGAAAATAAAATAGTGCTGGAGGCAAGATTCACAACTCTGAAGCTGGTGATAGATCACCCGCTGGAAGTGAGAGTCCTGAGATAAACTTCTGCAATGACCAGGGGAGTTTGAGCCCACCGTTGTCTAACTTTCAGAGCCAAAATGCAATGTGAATTAGGTATCATCTGTCTGTCCATCCTCTTACTGATTCACTTGATATAATAATAAAATATTCATTGGAGCAGAAACTGTAACACAAGTGTAACTCTCAGGTGATAATCCAAAACTTCCAGATGGCTGTTTTCATTCTTTGTAATACTCTTTGAACAGTGTCAGCACTGTTTCAAAACTGAAATATCTTTCTTAAAATATCCTGTATTTCACTGGCTTATGTACTTCTCTATGAGGAAAGAAGCTCAGGTTCAAACAACTGTCTTTTGTAGCAGAACAGATTTGAACATGGGTCCTCCTCTTTCCATATGACTACAACTATTAGTAGCATAAAACGTATTCTAGGCTTCAGTTTCCTCACTTTTTATTCAACTCTCTTTGCAGGAGAAGGGTGGATTCGAACTCTGGTCTTGAATGTAGATTTAATATATGAAGCACTTGGAATGGTATATTATTTCCATGCATACAAATAAATATTTCCAGAGGTTAACTGTAAAGAACTGAAATTGGTGTAAGACATTTTCTGACAGTGTGACAGATCACATTTCTCAGGTTCTTATTAAAGGAAAAGCTTTTTCATCCTTCTGCAATCATATTGCTGTGATTCAGGGCTGATGAGGTAAGTACTCCTGATCCATTCCAACTCTCTCTTCTAGACAGCTCTGGAGTACTTACAGCACATTCTTATCCAAAGCTGAGAAACATCTGTTACTAAGACAATCACATGAGAAGAAAGTTGGATGCACAAGGTAGGTGTTTAAAAGAAAGCTATTTAGATCATTATGAAGCTTTAAAAAATATCAGAACTGGAAGTTCCACAGCTTTCAGGCCCATTCAGCAGGACTTATGCTGTACTATGAAAATTTGGGATTTACATGAAGGAAAACAAATGTTAGTAGAGTGCAAATGACTAATACTACGTGTTTTAAAAACGTCTTTAAACACAAACACAATTAGAAATCCATTACTATTTCTAATTTTTACTGGCATTCTTGTAGCATGATTTGCAGAATTAATGTAGCGAATTCACACAAGTGCCGTAAGATGTTTACATTACTGTTAGGTATTTTCTCTTTCAGCGTGATATTTGAAACATTTATATAAGTAAACGAATAATCCCATGCAAAAAGCTGTATGTCTGCTTAAGCATCTTCTGAGTGTGGATGCGAAAGACAAGAAAAACCTAAGACAGCAGGCTGCCACGCTCCAGTCTTGGGTCCCCTCCGCCATGTACATTGCCTGAATTTGATTCTCCTTCATTCTCCCAGCTGCAAGCTAGAGTGCTATGCTGGAGGAGAGGAGAACCACAGCATAATTAAAATGGGGTATATAAAAGCTGACTCCTACAACTTGAATAAAGTTTTAGCCTAAATGGGGGAAGGAAATAGCTCAGAAGTTAGTGGGGGCGAAGGAACTGATTGCCACCCCACCATCCCATGTCAGGTCACATCACCTCCACACACAGAGCTGTGAAGGGAAGAGAGGAGGCAGAAAACAGATAACATACACACACACACATATTCTCTGCTTCTCCCTTTCTTTGGAAGAGATAGGCTTGGGCTGTCCAGCAACTGGGTATGCAGGAACTGTCAGAACTGTAGGAAACAGTACTGCTGGAAGAAAAAAACTGTTCCAAATGAATTTACACCTGTAAGTTCTTAGCCAGCTTCACATCACTTTGCAGACATATGAAAAAGTCTTACTTCTAAAGGTTGTGCCATTAGTTTAATGACCTTACCTTTCTGTCTCTTGGACAGAGTCAGCAGTATTCTCCTTGTATTGCGGCACACTGTCATTCATATCCATGCAGACTTTTCCAACAAATGCTCGCTGACCAAATTTATCTGTTGAGATGCATAAGAGTATAAAACTCAGAATCACATCTCTGGTTCTCAAACTCTGCTATCAAAGCCTGTACTGAAATGAAAATAGCAAATTCTACCCCAGACAGCTTCATTTAAGTTGAACAGAATTTATGCTCTTTTCTAACCTTTAAGTTGGGACCATCCATGTGACTTTAAAGGCTAAGAAGGAAAGAGAAAAAAAAAACCCAAATATTTAAAAAGGAGTTCTCCTCTTCCACATCAGTACCCAACTTTATAAACGTTATAACTGAGGGCTAGATTGCTGTAGTTTAACCACAACCAGAACTCATATTGGTAGTATATGAAGAAGACCACTGCGAAGTAGAGGATAAGAAATGCAAGCATCAAAATACAGTAGCTGTAGCAGATGAATACCTTGAGCTGAGAAAAGGCACAAAGACCTCAGTAAACCATCTCTCCTTAAGAGAAAGGAATGAGGTTCCTAACACGTCTCCCACTCTTGGTTGGATGGAGAAAATTACCAGAGCTACTTCTAGCGTCTTTCTTAAGATTTATCCATGCTAGGACTCAGACTTCATGTGTAAGACTTAAAAGGAATGCATACAATTTTAAATTCTAAGCTTTTAAATGTGTTTCTATATTAGATCTCTTTTGTCCACTTTTACTGAGTTGTTGAATACAACAGTTTCAAAGTTTTAGGCTTTCCTACAAAATCAGAAAGGCTAGGGAATTTTTGACTGAAACTGAGATTCTCATTAAATTGCTCTGCTTTAGGAGCTGGCTGAGCCTTGAGAAATCCTGCAAGAATCCCAACAGTTTCAAACAGCAGGCATTTGCAAAAGCAAACAGAAGGGAGGGATAAGATGTAGATGCAAATCCTTCTGTTCCCATTTCAGACGGTGTGTGGAGATTTTTGATGTCGATTTTCAAGTGAAACTTCAGAGTATCAGGAAATTGATGCACTGGCTGCACCTCTTGTCATTCAGCCCTTTAATCCACAAAAAGCAAAAGGTTAGAAAGAGCGGAGAACTTCAGCTGAAGAGCAGCTCCAGCAGACCTAACTCAAGCTCAGCCAGCAGCTGATTTGAGAATGAAGAGAGTAGCAGGAACAACAGTAGGAGACAGGTGGTTAGGTGAACAAGGGTTACCAGGGTGGATTTTGGGGACACAGTATGACAGACACAAAGAATAAAAAACAACTTAGTGGAAAGACAGATCCCTAGCTAGTCTAAAACTCCTGAGCTTTGTTTCCTTCACTAACACGGTCTGCGCAACATCCTTCAAAGTTCACTGTTAGTCTTACCTGTAATTTCAGCAAGAAGAAGAGAAGTGTCTGTGTAAATTGTTGCAAAGTAGCAAGCTGTAGTCGTGCCGTTCTTTAGTGTCCGTCTCTATAAAAAGAAATCAGTTTCTACTGTCTGGAAAAAAAAATAGTCAACCTGCCAAACTGCAGAACAGGCAGTCTGATTTCAAATTGCAAGAATGTTTAGTTATTGTGAAATTGTGCAATGAAGTGGGGAGGTAAAATACAGTCTTTTAATTTCGTAACAGCTTTTTTAAGCCCGAGTTGTACTAAATACAAAAATTCCTCTTCCAGATCCATACAGGATTTTAACAATGGCTAAACCCATGGAAACCAGTCTATATTTCCTTCACTCCAACTGGAAATGAACTCTGACTTCTATTTAGAAATACAACCAGTCATTCATGTTATTTCCTAGTTTTGAAAGACTTCAATTTTCACAGTGAAGCACTGTGTACCCAATATTGGGAAAGCAAGGCTTTTGGGAAAAAGTAGTGGTTTTCATTTGGCCACCTCACGTGCCTTCTAAAAATAGCCAGGATTTCATGTACAAAACCCCTTTGTTATCCCTGAATACAAAGTAACAAAATTCAAGGTAAAAGTAAACTGAGAACAACTGCTCAGAGTGTAATTTAATTATTTATTTAATTATACCATTTGAAAGGAGACGGTGGTTGATACCTGTTCATATGACTTTTGGAGGACATAATGGTAAAGGAAGAGTGATTTAAAGTTACATTAAGTCATGATGAAATTTATAGCTTCACTTGATCTTGGTACTAATGCATACTATATTGACTACCCATCCAATATACAGGTTTAAATTACATTTTTGGATTCTGGCTACAATGTAATTACAGATTTTTTTTTTTTAACGAGATAGAAGATGGGACATGCAACACAACTTTTGAGAATGGCTAGAGCTAATTATTTGACAAACATGAAGCCAAGCTCTGTCTTTTCTGTACAATATTCAGATTAAAGTCAACAATTAAAAATAAGTCTTTAAGGGTTCCTAAAATGAGTCTCAAAAATAACAATGTCATTACTGAGACAAACTAACTTTGTCTTTCTCCGCTTTTAAAACCCAGAATTCTCTGCTTCTGGATTCCTAACGTAATTGTTAAATGAAATCTAAAAGAAATCTGTTTCCAGAACATCAGCACAAAGAATTAGCTTTCCTAAAATTTGAGGCAGGTTCCAGCTAAAATCTGGCAAATTTCACCTAATTTGTTTCTTTTACCAAGTACCAAAAGTGCTTATTGGAAACAGAATTTTTATTTGAAAAAATCTGCTATGTTTTCATTACAGCTCAAAAAGGACAAAGATACATATAAAATAATATCTGCTCCCTGAAGGTTTAGTCCTGTTTCTAACAGTTCAAGGTTATTACCAGTTCCATCAATCACTGGAGAGCAACTGGTATTCTGCTGCATTTGGGGATGAAGACATTTTCCCGACCTTGTCCTATTTGATACACATGGAGAGAGCCTAACCACTGTGTTGAAGCTCCAACAACAAACTTCTATCTCTCACTGGCAGTGCTTTCCCAGGTGATGTTATTAAATACCTTGCACAGTGAGCACTTTCACTGTGCTGATGTCACTCAGTCTGAACTGATGGAGACAGTAACAGTTAGTTTAGGCACACAGCTGGAAGGTGAGATCGCCTCTATGTTTTACGCAGCTGAAGGCATGTGTACTTGTCACTAGAGTTTATGACCAAGCTGCTCCTACGTGTTTTTATTACGGCAGAAAGTATTTTTTTTTTAATTTGTGTGGCAAGGACGGTATAACTATTTATTTCAGATTCACTACATTATTGTTTTGACAACACACATTGTCGCAGTATTAGACAAACACAAGGCAACTTACGTTTGCCGAATCATTTAATCTGTTGAAGATATTTCAGTCCATATACTAAAGGATGCATTTCAGTTACAGCACAGAATCAGTACTTTGCAATGTGACCTCTCTGCTTACTGTTCATCAAGTGGAATTTGACCTCTAAAACCTTTATATTACTCAGAACTTGTCTAACTCAAACACAATCTCCCTCTTTGTGCTGCAATACCATTGACAGACTTCACCTAAAGTCCCTGCAGTGAAAGATATCCCTGCTACAAGGACCTCAGCTGTAGAAACGTCTTCCTTAATTACTTCAAAACACCCCAGATTTGTCCTCTGTGAGAAGCATCTTCTCTTTCATGCAGTCTTTGCAGAAGACAATTTCATAACAGAGGCTTTTTGTGCAGAAAAGGAAATATCCTCCGAATTTGTTTTTTTTTTTTACCATGCATGGTTATTTCAGCATTGAGGTTGTCAGCACCTGCTCGCTACACTAGCTCTGACAGTACTCTTAAAAGTTGGTAATTGTACTCAGATATCAGAAAAGATAAGCTCGTTGTTAACGATGTGATTAAATGAACTGTCTTATCAGCAACAACAGAACAAGACTGGAACTAGCAAGGGACAATCTGGGCTGACAATTAGAACAGCGGCTCTACTGTTGGTTTTATCTGGTTTTCATGATGTTAAAACACGCTCTACTATTTCTGCTGACCTACTGAAAACATACATATATTTCACAAATATGAATGTCATCTAGTAGGTAAATGGCATTTGCAGTACTTACAACAACTCTGGTGTACACTTCTTCTGCAAAATCACTGTCTTTGTATTTGGCTTCTGCTGGAAATGTGTAGGTAGTCAACCACTGCAAAAGAGGTAGATCTACTCTTGTACCAGCAAATGAATACTGAGGAGCGTGAATGTGTGTATCAACCATTCCTGGCATGAAGAATTCACTAGGGAAGAGAAAAAAAATTATATTAGTCGAAAATGTCACAAAATCGGTAAGTAGTTTTGCTTGAAATGGTATGTTTGAGCAAAATACACCAGAGTAAATGGCAAGTACAGATTAACCTTCCTCTTTCAGCATCAGCCTGCCAATTCCTATTGTACCTCTACCCATACTCCTTTTATGGTATGAAACAGTTGAATAATAACTTTTACACAGACTTATATATAGCTAACTAAGAGAAAAACAACATAAAAGCATGATTAATCCAATTATCTTTAATATTTTCCCAGACTAAATGCCAACAAAAAAAGCCAAACTGACTTCACAACAACTAAAAATACTCCACCATAGAATCCACCTGAAAAAGAGAAGACTCAGGCACAGTCTTGCTTCCTAGTATGGATATATTTGTAATGCCTCTAGATGCCAGACCATTATATTTACAAAACTGTAACTTTCTATACCCCAGTTTTTCTCTACATTACGTATGTGTCTATATATATACATTCAATCAATGAATTTCAAGGTTTAATGGAAGAACGGCCACTGTGTCTAGAAACATAGACACAGCCACTGGTGAAACAAATCTCTGCTCAACGTCTTGACAGGAAAGGCATATTTGCAATGGTATTGTAATATTGTTTGTTGTCATGCAGTGTTCATGCAATAACAGGGATGAATAAATCAACATTACCAGGCAGTTGCTATAATTATTTTTTTTTGTGCTAAAATTCCATAGAGAACAAAATTTCTCTCGGTGCTCTTCCCTTCTCCCTGACTGCTGAATGAAGAGTGATTTCACCCCTTTGTAGTTTCCCTTCCTCCAATTTTCCTGCATGCTAGAAATGCTGGAAGATCTTTCCAAGTCTGATCCCTGTTCCCAGCACCTTCTATTTTCCTCAGACTATTTCGAGTGAAGAAAATATCATCTGATGACTTACGTATTCTGTATGATTAGCCTTCCAACAAAGCACACAGGTTATTTAGCAACTCAACAATAAAACCACGCTGCAGCTCTAGATTGTAAGCCACAAGTTGTTTACAGTCGTGCTACTACATGCAAAGCGGAGTAGGTGCAATTTGAAACTATTTCTCTCCACCAGAAAGGGGGGGGGGGATTTCACTGGCTGAATTAAAAAGAAATGCTTTAGCTGCAATACAGTTAGAAATCCAAGGCTCTGTGTTTAGAAGGTTTAAATCTTGTAATTTTATTAATTTTTTACAGTAGGGAGTGTGTCAAAGCTCAAGCAACTGAGTTTTATATCTGCAGTGTTAGTGCTACCTACATTCACTAAGTACAGAGTTTCGAGCTGGTTAGGCACCGCCCACTGCTAACAAAACAGATATAAAACGTAATCTCAAGCAAGAACGCCATTTACTTCTGCCAGCCCAGAAGAGGTCATGTATGAAAGCTAAATATGGCATTTTGTTGTGTGCAGTGTAAAGCAGCCACCACAGTTCAGCCTTGGCTGCAGTCCCAAACGAAGGAATGCAAAAAGCACAAAGACCATCCACTCTCCGGGTCCCGTCCAGGATGCAGGCAGCTCTTGGGTTAAGAGCTCTCACAGACCTGAATGGGAGTTTTGCCCACGACACTGGATGTAATGTGCCTCCTGCCAAAACGCACTCACAGAGTCTCACATTACTTCACTCAGAGAATAAACTGCATTTGCTTAAATGAATCTAATCAAAACACATACTGGTTACTCAGTTCTCTTATGTCAGACGTTTTGAACCCCCAGTTCTTAGCCAGTTGCTCTTGCTCATCATTTTTTTCCAAAAACACAATCTAAAAGAAAGAAAACATAGTTAGAAACTTTAAACCTGTATCCCACATCAGCTTTGCGTGAAGGCAAAGCGACTCGTATCTTGAGACAGATTTTACATGCTTACTACAAAGGTGATGGGTTTGCATTGATATACTCGTTATTCCTGACTGTGATTTTGAAATACCTACTCACAACCCAGTGAATAACCACATCCACTTTGCACCTTCCAAGAAAACAGTTAATTCGTTCTCTGGTAATACACGGGCAGAATGACACAGACCTCAGTGTCCACTGGCACCGCTGCAACACACCACCACGCTAGGTGCTTTGTTGTGTAAGTGTAAGACAGCCTTACAGGAATGCAGTCAAAAGTATTGAAGACCAGAGCAGTCAAATGAATTGCTTTGCCTAGGACTGAATGGCACTGAGCTAAGTATTTTCTGTTTTTCTGCTCATGTCATTAATGTTGGGGGTTTTATATTTTTAAGCGCCTAGGAAGAGAACAGAAATTGAGGGGAAAAAATGTGGATAATTTTTTCATTTTCCAGAACAGACTAAAAGCATGCCTAAGATCTTTGTTTAAAAAAACCTACAATCTGGAGCCTAACTCAGCCCCATTTGACTCCTAGAAGACATCGACTCTGCTGCTGCTGAGTTTCTGTTGCCAAGTCAGAATTTTGGCTCACTTTCTGTTTATTATTAAATTCCATGGTATTTTAATCTACAACACGATTCTTGGCAGCTGAATTCTCAGCTCTCTAATTCTCTGATCTGTCAATAACAGGCACAACAACTGCCCGAGAAACAAAGAGAGCAGAGCCTAGGAACTGGCTAGGAACTACAGGTTCCAGGTTGGATCTGGGTTTCTGCAACACTTGACAGAGTAGAGGACCCCGCTGCCTCCTCCAGCCAAAGACCATCTGTCCTGGGCTTTCAGGAATTCTTGCCCAACCGCAGTTTCTGCCAGAAACCAACTCATGGTCTTCTAACTCTCTTGGTATAAGAGCTCATTCCTCTAATTTCAAGGGAGTAATCTTACTACTATCGGCATCCTTCTGCTCCTGTGAAGATTCCCACACTAAGGGCCTGTATCAACCTCACGACAGCAGTTTCTAAGGCAGCAATTAAAAACACATGTAAAGGCAAGATCAAATAGTTGTATGAAGGCATTAGGAAGGAACTTACGAGGAACATCAGGAGGACCAAAAGAGCACTGTTTCAGTTATTTGCATGCCCATTTTTTTTACGTCTATGACATTACCTTTTGCATTTTCTTTTTTTTCTGTAGAGAAAAATAAGCAGAGGAGGCTAAACAGTAGATAAGAAGTTTCTGGCTGCCTGGTCTTTTAAGTGCACATACGGCTTATATGATTACACTGTCTAAGGAGCAGATGTTTTAAATTTTTAGTCAGAAAAAAAAATATTAAAATCATACCATATAAATAAATACCACAGTAGCAGAAATTGCAGGAATATTGCAGTCCAATAATAGTTCACATGAAGCAGCATCTCTCTCCTTCTAAAGAGGAATACATCCAGCTTTATTAGCTATATGTCTGCAAAGAGCTTAGAAAACAGACCTACTGAAATTTCTGATGAGCAATAAAGAATATGTCACTCAGATGCTGAAGTCAAAATGGATGCAGAATGAGTAATGTTAGAGCTGATGAAAAAAGAAAAAAAAAAAAAAAAAAAAAAAAAAAAAAAAAAAAAAAAAAAAAAAAAAAAAAAAAAAAAAAAAAAAAAAAAAAAAAAAAAAAAAAAAAA
>Ga0181612_174281_pt1 | contig 20907 bp, 10 predicted proteins | sample HoacroProtozoa21_FD_119630 | JGI IMG/M metagenome (GOLD analysis project Ga0181612, IMG submission 119630) | Hoatzin crop microbial communities from Cojedes, Venezuel. Combined Assembly of Gp0051906, Gp0051904, Gp0051908
TTAAAAAATCTTAATTGTCTCTACATTTGCAATGGACTCTTCTTCATCAATTATTTGCAGAAAACAACTCCATTTATAAGCTTGTTTCTAAACTATTTCTTTGAGACTGGATGACCATGAAGCTACAAGGATCAGAGTGAGAAACAGTCTCTCCTTTTTAAAATATAAAACATAAAAACTAAGGAATATGGTCAACAGATATGTAACATCTGAGCTACACTATGTAAACTTCAACTGGTCATTTTGGAACAGTTGTTGATGAGAGCTAAAATAATGGAAAGTGTTTGGAGTATTAATATGATATATGATATTTAGAAGTGCAGCAATAACATTATCCAAAGCAAGTGGAGGTAAAAACCCCTTGACATTAGAGTCTATATAGAACTTATATTGCCTGAACATTGAAATGTTATGCAGATCGCTTTGGCTTTGTTTGCAATGTGGTTTGTTTTCAGAAGACACTGGAAAGAAAAATGAACAAAACATCATAAACATTAATATTAGGAGTTGTTGTGGTTGAATTTTTTTAAACATTACGGACACGTGTCTATTGTGAGAACACTCCAAAACACTTCAGGTAAACTTCACAAAGACTTAAACTTAGGATTTTTTTTTTGTTTGCTAGAGAGAACATTTAAATATTTATTTTATAAAGGTGACTTCTACAAATCAAGCATTTATATTGGAATTTTAAAACATCTGGAAACACCTCCTGAGAACAACACCTGACAGAAGAAGCTGCAAGGCTGTCAGGGCTGGATGAACTTGTACGGGAATTTGGGAATTACTGGAAAACATATCTTACAGATTATATATATATAATGATACTGACATCGTGAACATAGCAGAGCTGTGTGAGTTCCTGAGGGATTTGGCCAGGTAGAAAGGTAATCTTACATGTACATTGTTTATTTGTAGTTCTCTAGAATTGCAAAAGAAGGAAGAGAAGGAAAGGGCTTTAAATGGACATATTGTCCTGGTCAGCAATCTGGGGATCTCTGCTACAGTTGCTAGGGCTAAAGGTAAATAGAAAAGGAAAGAAAGAAAAGGGGAAAAAAAAAAAAAAATCACAGAATCCTGAAGTTGCCTCTAAAAAAGACTGTCCTACAGCCATCACAGACACTTAAAACATTAACAGGGATGTCTGTAATGATTCTATCAATCGCTGTCTATGCCTAACTTCACAGCTTTCTGTTTTACGCTCCATACTACTTAGAAGCAACAGAGCAGTAAGTGGTAAAAAAGTAGTATTTTCTTTTTGTGGCGTGCTTTTTACTGACAAAAAAAAAAGAAAAAAGAGGAAGGTTTTTGATGTGGTTGTGACTAGCAGGAGAAGCAGAATTTTCAGTAGTAAGCTAAAGGAAAATAAAAGATGGAGAATTAATGTGTCCACAACCCAAGTATAGATGCAAAGGGAGTCCTGTTCTTGGCCAAACATGAGAGGCCAACAAAACCATGTACCCGTGTCACAAGCGTGGTGACAGGTAAGACAGAACTGCATTCCTCCCACAGGGATACCCTATCATGACCACTTCTGAAAGTATACCTGAATGGATTCTGCACAGGTGTGAAGGTAAGCTAATGAAAATTTTGTAAGAAAATACTATCAAGCAGGAATAACATCTGGTCACCACAGGTGCTTCAAAAGAATAAACAGTTTTGGTTGATCACCTTAAGGCTGATGGGAAACGCAATAGCAAATAGCTACCCAATCTGTCCAGACATATAAAAAAGCTTGGTAATGAGAAAAACAATTCTGTGTACCAATAAGCAACAGCAAAATTTGGTTCAGATAGCTCTTCACAATGTGGAGTGGTCTCGGGAGCTCGATCTCAATCCAAGGAAGCCAAAAAGCATACTGAGTGACTGTCCCTTGAGAACTCTTCCCCAGGTGGACGTTCTCCATATGATACACATTTGTTTGTTTTGTCTCTTGGTAAGACAAAATTCAATCTATCATTGGCCTCTGACTATCCATCTTGTTGCCAGCCCTCACAGTATCTGGTCAGCTATTGGCAGATTCCCGCTCCTACTCAAGAATATTACTGTTTAAAATGTCAGCATCATCAGCAAGAGATTAATGGACTCAGCCCAGCACCTTGCCTGCTCAAATGTCACCTTTTGTGGTGTTTGGCGGTTCTCTTTTCCTGAAGGACACAGAAGGCGACAGTCTTGACCAGACAAGACGCGCCCAACTGCACTTGTTGGCACACACAGACACTAACAAATTTCAGTTCTACAAGTTAGGCAAGAAAAATGGTTTTCTTTTCTGGAAGAATGTGTAACTTGAGCCTTTCAGTGTCTGTGATGTGACATTTGGCTGAACACCATTAATTTTAATGACTGTACTTGTTGCATGTTGGTGACCAAACATATTTGTGTCGAAAGAAAATCTTGTTAGTGTCGTATGGAAAGGCTTCTTTCCTTCTGCTGAAATTTGGTCTTCAGTCACCCTTCATAAAATTAAGGAGGACTTTATACACAAATGTCTGGACAAAGTGAAAATGTCTTATTTCTTAGAACCTGCATATACTGAGCCATCAGTCTGCCTAGGCCTCAACTCTGATCTCACACCTGTTATTTAGGAAAATGCAGACAGCTACCAGCATTTCTTAGTCTTGCAAAAGGCAGCACATATACACACGCCTCAGAAAAATAACGTGGCTGAACTTAACTAAAAAACGAAGGGTTTTTTTAATTCATAACTCAGAGGTTTTTTATACCGGATACAATCAGAGTTTGTAGGATTTAATGGCATCATTATTTTAATACCCATAATTTTGAAGGTAGAGCAAGTCTACCACCACCAAAGACGAAGGCCAAGAATAGCCAAAATGTTGTTCATGCTGTAGTATGGTATATAAATCAAGAGGATGAAATGGACCTATTGATCTTTGCGCTTTATCCATATTATTCTGAAGTCTGTGGAAAAAATATATTAGAAGGATCAGAAGTAATGGCAGTGAAGATGAGAGCTCCATTTCATGGCACATTTCAAGGTTTCATTGAATTCTTCTATTCTGTATTGGAATGAACACAAAATCTTTTGCGCATTTTTGTTAAAATTATATTGTGCTACTTTTCTGATTGTAACTCGAGCTTTATAGTAAAAAAAGAAAACACGCTTCTCTGTCGTCTCAGAGAGGGGGCTGTTGTATAGCAAATTTTTTTATGTTGATAAAGAAGTTGTATGGACAAAAGATTCAGATTCAAACTCCCCTCTTACCTTATTTAAAACATAATTTTCAACCCCCAAGACACGAATCAAGGTAAAAAGGTTAGACTGATTGCCAAAATCGAGAATCAAAGGGCCCAGCTTTATTCCTCCAATTAAAATGGGACCTACAATGTAGAGCAGACATAAAAGATTGTGTATGTTTATGGTTGGAACTACTCTAAAAGATTTTAAATTATTTTTCTAGTAATATTTTACATTTAGAGAATTTACATGCTCATTTACATCCACAATGGAATTGCTTGGGAAACTGTAATAGCAAAAAAAGTCATTATAGCTAGTTTGAGATTCACAAAGTTGCCTTGTTTATAACCTCACCTGGTTGGATCCACGTCTTCTGTTTAACAATGGCCATATGTTTTTTGTATACAGGACAATTTCAACATTGTAATTGTCAACTACCAAATAAATGAAAAAAAGCTTAAATTTGAACATAAAAAAAACTATAAGCAAGAGACATTTTTGGCAAATCAATGCGGGTCTCTTCTCAACAGCAAGGGCAGATGCTCTTAGCCTGTTCCATTAAAAAGATTCACAATACATACAAAATAGTGCTCCTTTACTAAAAAATGTGTGGTAAAACAAGGAAAAGACTAATGAAAAATGTGATCAGGGAAGACAGACAATGAAGAATAAGGAGAGATGCATTATCAAGTATACTTTTATACTTCTGCTTGAAAAATCTGTATTAAACTGTAGGACCAAAGTTACTGGTACAAATGGGTCAAATTCTTCCTAAGTGGAATCTTTCAATTTCTCAGTTATATCTTTGTGTATGTACAAGAGGCCAGACTGGGAAAAGAAACAGGGTATATAATACAATAATCAGAAAGATGGCCAAAAGGGAGTTGTTCCGCTGAATTAACCAGATGGGTTTCCATGCCAAGTGATGGAGGCTTTTCCCTTTCCTTCACTCAACAGTAAGGGATCAAATATAATGTTTCCTTTTTTCCATAGCTATCCCAAATGAGCAGAAATGTAAAGTTATTCATTAAACAATTTAAACAAAAGAATTAAATACTGGAACTGAGGTTTAGTATGGTGACCATATGCATTAATCCTTGAAAACACAAAGCAAAATATTAATTTCCTTCTCCTGCTGGAAAAACTTTGATTGCTGACTTACGCAACTATTACTGTTAGGCGGTAAATTACAGTGGCTATTGTTTAAATATGGAAAGCTACGGATGCAATAAACAACAGATTGAAGAAAACTGACAGAATCTGCAGATTTATTCCTAAAATTGTAAAACTTTGTTTCTTTGGGAGGGTTAGGTTTCTTTTTTTTTTTTCCTTACGGTTCCACAGCCGTGTCGTGTGATTTTAGTGAACGAGTCTAAATCCTTGTCAGAATTTCTAGAACAGAAGAAATAATTTCTCCTCTCATTCCAGAGTGTTGGTAATTCCTGCTTTGGGCAACTGAACGTCTTTGCTAGACAGCATCCTTTTTCTGACACAGGAGAATGGAATGTTCTGTCATGCGAGGATTTCATCTTTATTATAGGCCAAGAGGTTGTGCCGGTAGGAATGTCAATTTCTAAAGCTTGCTTTTCTGCTGAGATTCCTATGCAATAGCTTTTTTCTTATTCCCTACTTTTCCTTCATCGCTGACACTTTACATAGAAGCCAGTCTTTTCTTTTGCAGGAGACCAGAGTTCTTAGAAAGACCATATAACTCTTTCACTAGGAAATCTGTGTTTCCAGGCTGACTAGAGACATAAAACAGATATAAGGAACTAAGTATTCATCCAGCTACCCCAGCCCTGCTCTCCCTTTAGACAGCACTAGGTTTTCTGGGTACACCACTTGCCATTCAGTGCACATCTAAGGCTTCGGCTCCAACAATGAAGCCTATGCTAGCTGTAGCTGGATTTTCAATCATTCAGTATGCTGAACTGAATATAAACAAGAAAAAAATGCAGCAGAGAATGATGGAATATGTATTAAAGTAGTTCATGGCCTCCACCAAATACTCCATTTACAATGCATTTTAAAGAAAACTTGAATTTCGGTCTCAGTATCGTGGAATAAAAATAGCTTCTTTTTTCCCCTCCTGGTTGCCAAATGTGAATAAACCAAATCCTATATAAAAACCACATTTCAATACTACTGTTCTTCATGCTGATCCTTTCATGGAAGCTTTTTTAAAAAATAATTTGTCACATCTATCATGTCATAAATACTCAGGCTGTTTAATAACACTGCTCTAAAATTCTGACCTTGGGGTTTTGTTGTCTTTTTCTTCCTTATCTGTGTAAAACACCTATCAAATACCTATTCCTACCCAAATATCCTAAATTTAGGCTTTAATTCAGTTAAAGAAGTCAATATTTCTATCATATGAAGAACACAGATCATATTTCATTTGGTGAAATGAGCCACTCACAAAGCTAAAAAATGCCAGAGGAGGACTGGATGTACCTGTTATAAAGAACCTCTTTGCTTCAATATTAAAAATCATCTTTCTGTTGCCAAGTAAAGACAGAAAATGTTCTGTTTACATAATGATCTTATAATGAGAATTTTTTTCATAATAAAGTTATTTAAGGAACGTAGAGAGCAAAAGAAGGTTCTTAATTATTTTGATAAATTCTATGCCAAGTCAGTACACATTTTTTACTTGATTTACCTGTCAACAGGAGAAGGGAGAAAGCTTATGTCAAAAACCCAAAGCCTGTCAGTATGTGTGTTGGGCTACTTTAAGGACAGGCTATCTTTCTAAGGGCTTTTCCCTTTCATTTCTGGGTAGATGAAAAGAGTATTCCACTCGGTGAGGAGCTGAACAGAGCTGCCACATAATTCTCCAAAAAAACCAGATCAAATACCCCCCAGATTCAAAGAAAACTTGTTTTTTCCTGTTAGGCTAAGCTCTCCTGCTCTCCTCTATTGTTGCACTGCATTGGCTAAAATTTTGTGTTCAGATCCAGCACTCTAATTAATATGTGGAACCTTTCTCTCTCATATTTATATATATACACATACATATGTACATACATACTTACATGCAAACAAACACAAGGTGCTCAGAATATCTGGCCTCCTACCAAAATCCTTCTCTTTCTAGGATTCCTAGGGCTTTATAGCTTTGATATTCTAGAAACTACTTGCTAATGTAATGACTCCAAAAATCAGATTTGCATAAGTTAATCCCAGGAAAAGGGGTGGTTTTTTTTGAGGTAATGTATGATTTACAATCCACATATTACTTCAGACATAGTAAGTTGTTTCCTCATGTGTTGACAAGATTTCTCAGAATGAGATACCATCTGACACTGTAAATCTGTATTTTAAATACAAATTGGTCTGTTCACACTGGCCATTTTTCTAACTACTGGAAAATGCCAACAGCCTCTGTGGAGACAAGAACTACATTTCTGGTTTTTCCACTTTATTAGAATTGAAAGATAGATTATTTTTATGTGGTTTAATACACAGAAGACTTAAAATTATTGCTACTGTGAGACCTTTCACTATGAAAAAAACATTGGAATATGACCAAAATCTTTGCTAGCAGCCAGGAATCGCCAACGGCGTGGAAAACTAGTGTTCTCAATATGGCTTATGACAATCTATGTCAATGCCAATGCTGTTTTTATGCCCGTTCCCATCAGTAAGAACTTCCTATGGTGATCTGTCATTACTCTCTCTGCTAGTTACAATCTTTTAGTCATCCAAGATTTTCTTTTACTCAACACGCTGTTTTCTGTATTCTGTAAAAGATCATCATGACGTAACTCCTGATGACTAAGTATACTAATGAATATCGCATGAACATCCACCAACACGTTGCCTCTCTCCACTGAAAGGATATGGGAAATCAGTTTAAAATATAATTCTTTGCGCGGTCCACAGTGCGCAATGTATACAATACATCATCGAGTACATAATACATCACTTTCTCTCGAGCATGAAGATGATGATAAATCTTCCCTTACTAAAACTCTTTCTGAAACAGAAGGTCAGTTTGCCCCCAGTTATCCCTTGACAATTACAGTTTTACACATCTAAACTACAAAATACTCAAGCATACTTCACCTCTCTATACTGAGGCCACGCATCTCTTCTGTGCACGTACAGAGCCCTGATCGTGCTCAAGAGCTATAATAAAATCATAGGGATGCTGTAAGAGAGAGCTGCTTTTCCACAGTTGTCCAACAAAACTAAAACGGTCTCACAATAAACTTCTGTTCCTTTGTGCCCCCACAGTTACTGCTGCTGCCGACCAGCACAGTCTTGGGTCACTACAGCCTACTGTAACAACAAGCAAATCCACTCCCAGTGTGCAGATGATGACTGACGAAAGCTGAAAGGCAAGTCATCTTTCTCACGTTTAAGAAGACATTAGAAATTTTATGGTATTCATTTTATAATGACTGCGTCCATTTCAGCAACGGTGGGCTTCTTTCCTCCAGTATAACTATATACACTAATCCTCTGCCAAAGTCCAGATGTACTTCTGATCAATAACAATTTTCAAAAAAACCTGCCTGACTAACAGGAGGTCTAGATCTTCAGGTGAGTCATAACAAAATAACAAGTCCTTCCAAGGATGTGATATCACCTTGTATCCAAAACTTGCTCTTGCATTCCCTTTGAACAGAAGGGTGTTGCTGAACCTTTTCTCTGGTATCTTTCATTCTTGGGACGTGGAGAGCAGCTGCGTGTTCCCCACGATCTCCACATTGAGAGAGTGTTACAGAGACCACAGAACAGCAAGATGTACCATGCAGCTGAATAACCATCACATGAACTGACAACAGTAGCCGCTTTTATTTCAGTTGGAAAATCTACTGTAAACATAGCTTAGAAAGATGAGTATAATTTTTTTTCCTCACTACATGAGCAGTGCTGGACAACAATCTGGCAAAATGTTAACCTAGCCCTCCTGCACAGTCAGGTTTGCTAGACAGAAAATGTTTAAGTCTAAGATAAGGTTAAGTTTAGAAGAAACTTATGCATAACACAGTCCTTGTCCTAGTCACTGGAGAGATGTAGATTTCTTTAAACACTTCAGGTAAATTCAATCTAATTTTTTAATGCTGCTGACTAGTGAGTGAGTGTGTGAAGCAAAATTTATTATTGCCTACAAGAATTGGTTATTTTTACCTGAGGGCTGTTTCCAAAGAAATACATACTTTATGTTCAGGTAAAAGCCTACATTTTTTATAAACTACTTCACCAGGGCAGAAGTGGCAGAACAGGTTCTGTATTATTCATCCTCATATTTGAACTGGAAGCAAATCTTGGGATTTGGTCAGAGTGTGTATGTGAGCACGCATGTGAGTGCACCAAGCGCGCATCTGTGTACGCAAGTGACACAACTGCCACCCAGTTTTACTCTGTTTCATAACGTGGCGAACCACGGGAGTAAAGTGGCACAGCAAAGGTGTTCAGTGGGGAACTTGGGAAAGACCAGAACTGGAGTTCAGTAGCACTGTCAGATATTCACTCACACCAGCTTCTTCTCCTTCAGACTACAGGAATTAGGTCCAACATAACCATCTAATTTCAACGCAAGAACGATGCTACGCCACCGACAACTCCACCCAGTCCAGCACCTATCAAAAATAACCTCCCGTACTTCCTACAGGAAGGTGGTCTTAGTGGTAAACACTGGTTCCCACGAGGCTCCGCTTCATCTGTGAATGACAAGGTGGTCTTGGCGAAGGAACGGGGCACAGAGAAATCAGAGTTCTCTCCTAACTTTCTACAGTCTTTCCACAACCTCCTTAAAGCCCCTGTAGCCACTTCATGCCTCAGCTTCTCAAACAACAAAATTGTCTTTATTTTATTTATGAAATCTGCAATGTACACTAAGGTAGTAAGTGAAGGAAAAAGATGGTAAAAAGATGGTATTCGATTGGGAAGTACTCGGCATAGAACAGCAAAAGTACATAATGGCCTCCTGTAACCAGGCAGGACATTCGAGTGAGAACTAAAATGTCCCACAATATTTTAATCATCATTAGATAAAGTCTTGTAACTTGACCCAAAAAATCTCCCTAGTTTCTGGGTACCTGAAGCCAGTAAACAGACCAAAAACTTCATCCTCTTAAAAGCATTTTATGAATATCTGACAACTTGTTTTTCCTCTGAAATCCCTTCCTGTACCACAGCCTATTAACTTTTTCTGTTAGCATGTGCCCTTTAAAGATATCTGCGGATGTTTTAAAGCCTTTGAGAGCGTGTGTGTGTGCATGCATGAACTTTCAGTATCTTCTGTAACATTTGGCCTGCATATGCAGAAACCTGTGATATAAAACTAGCTAAAGATTACCAGACAGGCTTCTAAGCAACACGCAGAGACGTATGTGCCAAGGGACAAATATTACAAAAAGAGAAGGAGGCTTCTAGTACTCAGGGGTATGCAGTTTATCGCTAATATAAGCATATATTTCTTTGGTTAGGAGACCCATTTTTTTGTGACTTTAAGCAAACAGTTTGGTTATTTCTATTTTCTTACTGTGATCAAGCCAAATAAAATAAGACGACATTTTTCATAAGTAATCAGTTACTTTGAATGCCTCCATTTTAATAGTAAAATAGTTTTGGAAGCAGGAAACAGCAAAAAAATTTCATTCATGGTCTTTGACACAGCACAAGCTGGCATTCTTCGTGACCATGAACAGACAATCCGCACTCCCGAACGATGCAGGTATTTGGCATGCTATTAGGGGCTGAGCACTGCAGGTTGGATCCAAGGCAATTTGGATTAGATGATATCTACAGAATTTGAAAGCAATTCTGCATTGCACACAGCTTTTCCTTGTGAAAAAGTCCCTGAGACTTTTCACAACTCATACAGCTGGGTAGTGCTTTCAGTGAATAAGTGCTAGTTTTGAGCCCACCTGAAAATGATTTACAAATTCAGGTTGACATCAGCAAGAATTCCACTCAAAATAATGCCGCAAAACATACAACACATCACTTCAACAAATTTCAGAGTGATTGCTTCTAAATTATGTCTCCATGTTGAAATCCATCTTTAAAGAGAAAGAAGGAAAAACCAATGTATTTTAAAGCTCAACAAACTATTTTGAGTGACAGTTATACCTAACTGACTGTAGGAAACCATTTCAGATCACCAGCAAAGGATTTTATCCTTGTTTTCACTGAAAATACAAAACCAAAACAAAACAAAACAAACCCAACCTCCCCCAAAACACAATACAAAAATTCAGAGCCGTCAAACAACCCTCTCACTTTCGGAAGCAAGCCTCATTTGCCCTCACTTGGATCTTGTTCATTCCCAAATCCAACTGCCTCTCTCCTTTTTTGAAATGCAAAAAAGGACCAACTCTACCCTACACTTCTGACCCCATCTATTCCTCCACTGCCTCTTTTTCTTCACCCTAGGCCTCTTCTCCATCTGTCCGTCTGCAGCAGCTGGATGTCATTCTTTTTCTGGGGCTGCTCTATCGATCTGGAAGGATCCTGAATCCCTGAGTCACATCCTTTCCTTAAATCTTCCCTTCCTTTTTCTCTTTAGCTTATCTGTTTCATGGCTCTTTCACGCAATAAGAATGCTACACAAAAGTTACACCATTTTCTAACTGCCTATTTTGAGACAAAGCATTATATCGAAATTCAGGAATGAATTTACAAACTTCATCTGCAATCCTGTTTTTTTTTACGGCACTGTTCTCTGAGGGTGGTACTAGCTTGCCAGTTAAAACCAGCAACTGCAGCTGGCAAAAAATGCATGGATTTCCAAAAGTCGTTAGCTTATACACACAAACTCACTGCCAGCATTGTTTTTTCTCATAGTACAAGAGCTGCAAAAAGTTTCAGAGAAATAAATACAAAAAAGTTCTTCAAAGCTGAAAAACGAGCTCTCAAAATACACACAAAATTATATAAACAAAGATTAAACCAGATTAAGCAGGACCTACATTTAAAAGCCTTCCTGTAGGTGTACGGCTTTCTTTTTTCTTTTCTTTTTTTTGAGAAGCGAGTTTGTAATTACCTGTCAAAGAACAAACTAGCAGCGGTGTCTGGAAAGAACGTGTTATTTAGAGTGACTACTTCAGAAAGCAGCTTTCATCACAGGATCTATTCCATGGAAACATACAGTTTACCTTGTACCATGAGCTATTTTACTGCAACTTGACTCCTGTCTTGACACTCCGTTTTCAACAAAAATAGCCAATGACTACATGCCAAGCAAGCCTCCCCCCAAAAGCAACCTCCTCCTCAAAAAAAACAGTATCTCTGTATGAAATATTAGAACCGCTGAAAAGAAATATCGAAACTACTTGTTAAATTTGCCCTGAATTAAACTATAAAGCAACACTCACAACTGACCATTTTCCAGTCACACCACATAATGAAAAAACTTACTTGACAAGATGGATTAACATCAGCATGTATTTGGGGACCCTTTACTCCCAGACTTCATGATCTAAGAGCACTGAATAAGTAACAAGCACCATGGTATGAAGGTGTGAAATCTCAGTTTCCAATAACAGTTTCTTGAATACAGAAGATCAATTAGAGAAAATTCCCATCAGCACAAGTATCAACATTTTCCATTCCAGAGGCATTGTTAACATAGCTCAAACTGTTTGTCTTTCCACTTAATGTGGATACATGAGACTAAACTCTTAATTTCAGTGCAGTTGCTGAGTATATTAGGTCATTCTCATCCTAAGCCATTTGAGTTCCTGCAATGAGCAGCAAGAAGTGTTTCAAGGCCAAATCTGCTGCTTTCGTGACTGCTATCAGGCCAGACACTCTCCCGTTCAGTTTTACTTGGAGGAGGCAAGCTGGGGAACGCTATCAGGAAGCCATTTATAGCTCCCTAACTCTGTGAGCACCTGGCTGAGACACCGCAGCGCACGGCTGCAGCGCGCCTTGACACCCTCCCCCTTCTTGCCTCCGGCACGTGACCAAGGGGTGGTGGGACAACTGGGTGGAGTGGTGGCAAATAAAGCTCCGTGCACCGGGGAGATTATCAGGAGGTCAGGTACAAGCAGGTTGCGGGTCCTTGCATCTGCACGCATGCAGCAAAGGTGGCTAGGGTGGTCTTAACAAACTAAGTGTATCTGAATAGGTGCATCTGAAGAAAGCGGATCAAAGGCAATAAGAACATAAAGCTTCTTGAAAAGACTTTTTGTTGATGTTGCTGTTACAAATAGCACACGGGAAGTGATTAATCCTTGCACATTGCCATGGTACTGTTACAAACACGAAGCTTCCAGCTTGAGGGCTATATATGGAACACCTTTTTCCCCTTGCTTTTAAAAATAGGGTATTTACACCATGTTAATAGCCATCTGTCTTACAGATTTTCCTTTTTTTCTGTGCTTATAGCATTGTAACACACAATGTACCTTTTCCCTAATGCCATAAACACACCCTCAGATTGTTCTTTTTAAAAAAAAAAAGAAAGAAAGAAAGAAAAAAAAACCCCACCTCAACACCATTCCTCTAAAACTACAGGACAACTCCATAGCAGGTGGAGTCAGAAAAAAAGAAACATATTTCACGTTTTTTTCTTTACTCTGCAATATTCCCCCAACACAAATGTCAAATTGCAGGTGCTTACGAAATACTTCTGTTATGACAAGAGCTGCGTATCTTCGCAACCAGCGCTTCTCGTAACGATGTGTGAACTAAATGCTAACTGGAAAAAAATGGACAAAAGCCAAAAAAAGTCCCAAGTGGTAGTCATGTACAGAAGAGGGACTAAACCATGTGAGAACAAAAGGTCATGTGGCTGATAATCCAAAGGGAATCACCATTTCCCTTTACTACTTAAACCTCTGGGGCTCCAGGAATAGTGTTTGCATAGTAACGGGATTTGAGCTCACAGGGCTGAGGGAACACTGGCTGGCACCACAGTCATCATAATGAATCATCACAGTGAAGCAGCGGACAAGAGAGAGAGGGATACAGGTTCAAGAGTAACTGGCAGACTTAAAGATGGCAGCTAGCAAAGTTTACTTCTTTGTTACTTCCACTTCATAGTAACAGCGTGCCACAGACTACCAAAAAGGCATGAATTGCCCCAAGAATGTAAAGACCGAGACTTCTCGGAAGAAACAATCACTATGCTCTCTTCAACCCTAGGTGTCTGAATCCAGGCCTTTGTACTTCAAGACCATAACCTTTTCCATAAACCCATTCTTCAACCTATGAAGGTCAATGGTAGCTAGAATGCTTGCATCCACTACCCCTATGGCAATGTTCTACCTTACTTTAATTTTCAGCCTAAATACACTCAATAATAGTTTTACTATGCCTTTACTTACAAAAATGCATCTTCCACTCCGAAATTTGCCCCTTTAATTTATTTACAGGGAGCAAAAATAATCCCTATAACTTGGGATTTTGTTGTGAAGCTTCTGCAGTTATTTCTGTATTATTAGATTTGTATCTCACCTCCTACCTCTCAAAGTATCCTATTCACTGTATGCTGCAGAACTTCTACAAAAAATGTAAAAATACGCTGATTATGGACAATGTTACACAGTCGTGACCCTTCCCTTTGCCCACTTTGATTCCTTAACCTGTGAGCTCATCTTCAGGCACAAACTATGAAGTTCACTAACTTGCTAACTGGAAAGCAACTACACTCGATTTACAGTTCAAACGCTGGACGCATACCACGACTTATGAGGGGGGTTACAGTCTTTCTTCTTGAGACACTGCCTTGTGACCTTCTTAAAAAAACTTAATGACAAGACTGGTATATCAAGTTAACACCACCAAGCAAAACTTCCAAGTCATCTCTTCTGCAAGAGTCATTCAATAACACCTTTCCACCGAACCAGCCCAGAATCTTGCTCATCTTCCTCACAGAAACTGTTCTATACAGTAGTGCTGCTCCACACCACTGACTTGGCTTTCTTGTTAATTTCAGGAATAGCTCAAATCTACGCAGACGCTATTCCTTCACTCTGTTCTGTAAGATTTTCCACAGATTTCCTTAGAAATTAAAGTTTCTTGTTATTCTGGGGTTAAGGTGCAGTGGGAAGGGTGTGGGCAAACAGGGAAGGGAGATGACATTTTAAAATGCTTTATAAAACACCAGATGTTGCAGAACCAACAGAGTGGAACAATGTATTTGCAATTATCAAAAGAAGAGAGTTGTTTGTCCGCATTTTTAAAAACTCATGGGATGCTTTTAAGTCACTTAGTTGTGGTCTTTCTGTGTGTGAAGAACATAGCAAACGCCCTTATAGATTTGATATTTAAATGACATGCACAACAAGGGGACTACTTGATGTGGTTCAGCATTTGCTCTTGTTACACTCTGTACTATGCTGTAAACATTCCAGCTGTGTGAGTAATATAAAAACTATGCACCACAATTTTGCCCTTCTTACTGTATCTTTCTTGAGCCTGTTTGAGTTCTGTAACATTGACCTGGGCATATCATAAGGCAATGCTGGAAACGTACTACTGTACAGTTCCAATCACAGATGCAGGCAGCTGACAAGAAGATCCCACTTCCTAACTTGTGCTTACAGCTTCAGATTCAAAAAACCTTTTAGCTGGAAGCCTAAGAGCTATGTGGATTTTCCATTCTATAGCTCTGAGCAGGGTAATTTCTGTATTTTTTTTAATCAACAGGAGAAGTAAATATTTTAACGCTTCAGCATCCCTTCCATCTAATCACTGAAGTAAAGACCACACTGATTTAAAATCAATCTGTTCTTGCACGTTTAAAGAGCTGTTGCGGATATTTTATGTAACCTGGCAGATATTTTTGTTTGGAAACAATTCTGTTTGCGCATTACATCACTTCTATATTGCTCTAGAAATGTTCTGCGGAGGCTAGGAGACAGTCAGAAATCCTGAGCTCTGTGCTCACTCTGCCGTTAACCAACTGTGCTCCTTTAGACAAGTCACTTCATCTCTCTGTGCCTTGGTTTTCCCATCCGTAAAAGGCAGCAGTTATAAACATTCAGCGATCTGACAGAGGTGTTGTGAATGCCAAAATATAGTACAGTTCTGAAAAGTGACTATGCAAAAAGGCATCTTCTGCCTCCAAGAGCCCCTCCCTTGGTGAAAGCCACCCGTGAATTCAGATGGCCAATACACCACACAAGCCCCATTCTGAGCACTTACGGAAAATACTGCTATACAGTGGGTTTGCGTAGTGGTGGATTTCATTCCCCAGCGGATACTTAGCCACATGTGCTGACTTCAGTGGCAAAAAAATATATTTTTATTGATTTTTCTCCCAATAGTCATGCAGAACTTAGCTGAGATTGACACAGCTGCAGATTCCTTTCCACCCTGTACTCCTTCAATACAATCATTTACTGTTCTTTCCCATCCTGCAGCAACAGTGAGGCAAGGCTATTGAAAGTGTTGGAACTGCCTACAAACCTCCAAGGGAAAGAATATGAAGGCTGAGGGATAAAATGAGCCTTGAAGCAAATTGGACTACACAGGTGTAAATAACTTGGTCAGCAGAATCTCTAGAACTGGTGATGATGAGTAGGTTGGGAAGAATCCAGTCAGCTCTCAGAGCAAAGGCTCAGTTTGCAAGGAAAAGTTTATTTTTAGCTGCAAGCAACAATGATTTGATCATGAGTTACTGAGGACAACTAACATGGAAGGTTTCAACACCACTTCTGCAGCAGCTTTTCAAAAATCTTTAATGTATTAATACTTGAGAAGTACTGTAAAATCCTGAGATGAAAGACAATGCAGAAAGTATTATAATGCTTCTCCTCTGGGTTTTTTGGTCATTTACGGGACAACAAATCTTTGCTTCTTAAGAATTCATCTGCTCTTTATATTCCCATTGTTTGTGTTTATGACATAATCATTTCCACAGCAACTAATTAGGAGAAATCAAGAATTATGGCCCGAGATGAGGCCTGCAAGGAGCGAATGAAATCACACGTGTGTTACATCAGAGATTTTTTAGCGGAGTCTTCTATCTAGCTAAAAAAATGAAATCAGGAAGCCACAATATACTATAAAAGTTAATCTGTTTAAACTGCAGAGTGAATTCTCACCTAAGACAAGACAGTGTCTTTTATTCACTGGCCCATTTTCTTCTTGCACATGTAGCGCATGTTTAAGAGATGGGAATGGCCTGACCAAGTCAGATCAAAAGTCCATGCATTGCAGTGGCCAACGGAATAACGTCTGGTTGTAGAGAGGACAAATATGTGGAGATACTTTTCCAGCATACTCTCCTGGTAATTTTCAGCCAGGGACTTCCATCTGGAACTTCTTCAATGCAAGAGAAGCAATCCTACTTCATGTAACGCCTCCATACGAAAGCACGCTAGAGTATTCCTTTGCTGACTCTCCTGGTGGCTTGGGACAGAGTGACAGGAAGAGGTCCATTAATCCCTAATGTTCTTTGGCGTGCTAGTCTTTAGCTATTATTACAGAAAACTACTAAACATCAAAATTATGGGTGCCTGAGCAAGATTTAAATCAAAGCTATTGATCCTGTGGTTGGGTGGAACAGGGCAGAACGCAGGCTGGAAGGAGCACTCAGGCAACTATCATCATTATCAGCTCAGTTGCATCTAAGGATGTTTGCCACGGCAATTTCAGCCCTCCAGTGGTCCACCTACCCTTTTAGCAAAAGGTCAAGGAGGGATAATGACATACATCAGTAAGGTGAAATTAGTATGAACAAAATGCTGCTTTGCCACGTTCTCTTAAAACCATTTTGGCTTCCCTCACAACAAATCAGTACTTTCCTCCAGAGCTGCTAAGCATCTCTTCTCCTCACAGTCTCTGAGTCACAGAGACATCATGTTGTCTCCTATCCTGTGTTGCATCTTCAATAAGCTTCAAGATGGTCACAGATAAGAGGATTGTTAAGATCTATCAAAGAAGAGTTCTTCTATCTCACAGAGACAACTTGAATAATCAGCAAGGAAGGGGATCAAGCAGGTAATAAACCACCTTCTAAGGATAACCAGTTTGCAACACACTCTTATTTGCTTCTTCTGTCATCAGTACTGTCCTTTGAGATAGGGACCATGGGGAGTGAAACAAAGAGGCCGGCAATGCCAACCAGCCTCCATGTTACGGCAATTCAAGGAAGGATCTTTATTTTCCTCTTGTGAGATGTGCTGAACACACACAGCAAAAGGAAAGGGCACAATAAAATGGAAGGAGGCTCCTTGCCATTTATCATGTAGTGTTTGGTCCTCAGAATGAGAAGGGTGAACATCATTGAGAGAGATAAAACTTTATTGTATGGCTCCATTTCTGCGGTTAAAAGGAGTTTTTATTAAAGTGAATTCAAAGTTTTGCTTACCCTCTATAAACATTTCCAGGATACACTGTGTCAAACAGCTCCTTATGTTAAATACAATATATGACACTGATGTTTTCCATAGTTTATCATTGATAGAACTGGAAGTGTAATAGCAATGGGTTTTAACTTTCTAGGCAGACAAAGTCATTTTCATAATGGTGGCCACCAGACACAGGAAGAAGTCTAAACATTCTTGATCATTGGGGTTAGCGGGAATTCAGATGAATGTGGAGGGACCACACAGGTTCTCCTGGGAGAAGGGTGCTGGCAGCCTTGTGCAACACGTAGTCCCTTTTTGGCTCATGCACAAAGGAGCAGGAGAATCAGCTCTAAGCAAGTCACACTTCTGGACAGATGCAAATCATTGCAACTGTGCATACCATATGTGGGGAATCGTAAGGAAGGGGCTGAATACAACAAGCAGTAGAGGGAAAGTGACAGAGCTCTGGAAAGCGGGTTCCTCCTGAAGCAGAAAGGGACTTTAAAAACCACATACCAGGCCAAGTCAGCTCAGGGAACTTTCCCTGCTGCCAGCTGAACTCTCTGGCAGATGAAACAAAGAAAGAAAAATTAACAAGAGGGCATTAACAATAAAAGGACAAGAGTCAGCTTAAGATCCCGCAAAATGAAGCCTTTTGTATGTCAGCCTGCTCTTGTTAACCTAACCTGAACTCCCCACAAGACTACTTTGGGTCAGGAAACAGAGTGATTTCAAGCAAAGAGCTACTGCCCCACGCTAGGTAAGCAGCTTTCCTCTCTGCAGCAATGGTCCACAGGGTTGGAAATGGGATCCTGGTTCTGAAAAGTGCACCAACATGTTTCACAGCCATGTGCAGCTCTAGCACTGTTAAAGTTGTCTGCTGAGCAATTTACAGGTGGTTTACCAAAACAGACAGTGATATAAATAAGAAATTCCTGTTATAATGTGCCAAACCCACAGATGGACCCGAAAGGCTTAGATTCACCCACCTGGGCTACAGCAAACCTTTGCCAAAGTGTATCTACCAGTATCAGTCAGGATCATGTAGGAAAAAAGCTCATCTCTAACTGACTTAGCCTTGCTAGCAAAAGTAGATGCAGTTAAGCTATGAAATAAAACTTTACCTTTTTATTGGGGAAAACCAGCATGACCTATAGCAACAAAACCTGTAACTATGCGTCTCCAGCAGGATTTGCCAATACAGTTTAGCCAGGAAATACTTATCAGTCTTAATAAACTTGGGAAACACCGTAAGATATTGCACTGACAACATTAATGGGAACTGGAAAACAAGAAGTTGAATCTTACTTACTGGTAAAAGTTTTGTCACTGACTTTAGCTGGGGTAGGTTTTCACCCATAAATCCACAATCAATACAGTAAGTTTTCTGATGTAGGTAGTTAGACTCAGATACCCAGAATTATCCACACACAATCGTCCATGAAAAACATTACTTTATTTGATAGTCTCCATTCCGCATATACATGGACCTAGCACGCGTACAATGCTTACCATGCAATTCTGGCTACTTATTTTCTTGATGTTGTGATTCATTTCATACAGGCCTCCAGAGATTTTTATTTTTAATCATAAAACCAATGGCATATTTAAAGAGATAGAAGATCCTGGATGTGAGTTTCACAATTGCTTGAGATCTACATTGTGAACTAAGGTTTTCCTTTCATCCCTCTATGATATACTGGCAGGTACAATCCTTCTCCCAGTAAAAACGATATTATCTTTGTCACTGATTGCCAAAGGGGTATATACTTCTTTTAGTGTACTGTCATCTAGAAGCTAGTCGCTGCTTCTCACATCACAGATTACCTCAAACTTATCAGTTCTTGCCAAAAAAATAAAAAAGACCTGAAACATATTGAAATAATAAAAATATCAGTTTGGAAAGGATTGTTAACAATCAAATGAAAGGTTAACAATAGTTTAAAAACAGCTGAAGTCTTCAAAATTTTCAACACAGCATCCTGGCAAACCAAAACATCATTAAACTTTCTTTAAAAAAAGAAACCTCTAACATCAAACAGTACTAGGCATTTATCTTCAGAGCAGTGCATTACAGGTGACCTCTATAGATTGGAAATAGGATTACATCAAGAAACCTTTCACTTTAAAGTGGTGCATGATGGTGTGAGATGAAAGGGTGCTCTCACTAACATTTTGCAGTGCTACTGGCTCAGGTTTAAAGGAAGCATGCAGCCAGGTATTCCCTGTCACATTCTAATCTGCAATCCTGACATGGATGTGAAAAGCAAAAGCCTTTGAAAATGATACTTCCATATGATGAAAAAAACCTGGAGAACTGTGCGCAAATGGGTGTGAGAAATGTGAGGGGGAATAAAGATAAGGAGATAAAGAGGAACCTTTACAATGAACATGGCCACATACTTATACCATTAGCAATAACTCATGTCTGTAGCAGGTTGGATTAGCATCAGATAAAACAATATCAGAGTTTGAGGTTTAAACTTAATACCTGCATTTGGTGTCTCCTTGTTTCTGTAAAGGTTTTAAACATGCAGCTTTTTTTCACAACAAGCAAAGCGCAGAGTTACTTTCCTGAACTGTATCTGACAAACAACATAACTAGGTATTCAAAGATTTAGCAAACACATAATAACAAGAAAAAAAAATTAAAAGCACCTTCAGTCCTGGCACTCCCTTCCAGAACTTGGATGATCTCCTGGGCACATTGAGTTGGCTTGCACAGCCCCTGTTTACTGAAGTCAGAAATTCCCATTTACTTCAAATTCAGTATTTTTGTTCCACCATAAAAAACATAGGAACTGCTGCCCAACTGTGCTGTATTTTCAGGACTGTATTATAATAATTCACATCACATCCAAAGGCCTCCATACAAAACTGATGGTGAGTCTTTAGAGGACCCTAAACCCTTGATAGGACTCTCTCAACTTCCCAGCACTGCTTTTTACGGGATCAATGCTTTCCCTGAGGAAGCATTCTGATTTGATAGACCTGAGCGGTATCTATGGTGTTTAACAGGGAGCCAGTCAAGTAGTATGTCATAGTATGCTTAAAACACTCATATAACCCTACTTCAACAAGGTATTATTTTTGAAATAAATAGAAATTATGAGAGCAGAATAGCCAGGCTTCAGGTACTGCTTTAGCACTATAAAGGTTAAGCGGGCATATGGAAGAAAGCCTGAACACTAAATTATCCAGTCAAGCATTTGGATAATTAAATGTACTCTAAATAAGTTATTTAACGCCCTGCACCTAAACTACAGATCCCCAGAGGCAACACACAGTAAGCCATCAGTCTCACCTTCCAAAAGAGTGACTGTAACAAAATGATCCACCATTTTCTTCCAGCACTATATAACGACGGTACAGAATGGGTTAAACATACACTCATAAAATCATCATATATGCCTTACTCGGTGATACAAAAAAAAAAAAAGTCCTTAA
>Ga0181612_157769_pt1 | contig 20903 bp, 16 predicted proteins | sample HoacroProtozoa21_FD_119630 | JGI IMG/M metagenome (GOLD analysis project Ga0181612, IMG submission 119630) | Hoatzin crop microbial communities from Cojedes, Venezuel. Combined Assembly of Gp0051906, Gp0051904, Gp0051908
AGGTCTTGAATATCTCCAGAGAAGGAGACTCCACAACCTCCCTGGGCAGCCTGGGCCAGGGCTCCGTCACCCTCAGAGGGAAGAAGTTCTTCCTCATGTTTTGTTAGCAATGTTTCACAGTGTAAAGAATCCATATTACAACCCTATTTTTCACAATATTATTGCCTTCCTCCAAAGAAAAAAAGTCTTTGCCAGGCCTTTCAGTCCTTAGACCATGCGACTTTACCAGCTTTCATCTCCCTCCTTTGAGCCGCACTTTCTCCCCGCTCATTTTTGTAATCTGACATTGTGATTTGTTCGCTTGCATGCTTGTTTTTCTCCTCGAAGAAGATTTGCTGAATCATTGGGGAGAAGGCAAGAGTTCTAGAGGCAGCTGGTGGCCAGTGATAAAACCACGGCCACATCCAGGCTTCAGGGTTTGCAGATGACAGCCCTTCAGTTGCAGGCCTGAGTCACATTCCCTTCCGAGCTAAGATTGCTGGGGACTCTGGGATTGAGGAAGTGGGGCCAAGGAGATGGTGCCCCAAAAATATAAATTATCGATCCTGACAACCACAGTGTGTTGTGCCTCCTGCAAAATTTATAGTAATGCTGTGAGAGAACTTGCAGACTGGGGGCTAAATCCTGCCGACTGCTGTATATTGTTCCCAATTCAGTGGCAACACATAGTTTAGAAAATAGGGATTTGGTTTGAAATAGGTCATGATATGTACTGCTGCTTCCAGACGTGCTGTAGCAAGGTGTAGGGTGAGCAAAGACATGCCAAGGCTCCAAGGCATTCATGTGGCTGTTCACTTGGAGAGGATACACCAAATTCCACTTTTCTTAATCACAACGGATCTGAATTTTGCCCACTGCCAAATGATCTAAATGAAACCTGGGAGCTAAAATCCTTTGGTTCATTTCTTAGGTCTTCCACTCGCTCTCTGTATGACCTTGAGTTACTTTGTAGCTCCCTGGCTCTTTGTTTCCTTGCAGTAAAACAGGAACACGATGTCTCCATCTTTGTGGAGCACTTTGAAACCTTTACACAGAAGGTACTATTTAAATGCAAAGTATCATCAGTATTTCCAAGTCCTCCAACACCACTGTTGTGACACTATGCAGTAGGCACATAGACATGGCTCTCTGACTTTCTAGTTAATAATTTCCTTAAATTCCAGTTCATATGGCAAACCTAAGCTGTCCCACATGCATTCACTCTGAAACCAAAGACCTTCTCCTGCTGTCAGCTCTGCCCTCAATGTAAGCCACTAGGAAAAGAGGTTTGTGCATATTTTTATAAGTACCCAGCTAGCTAGATAGATGTATGTGAGGGTTTTACGACTGCAAATCATCTCATTCCTTACAGCCAGAGTCTTTAGCCTGCTTCAGCTTTTCTTCCCTATAAATGTCCTTGCTAATATTGTATATTTTTAAAAATCACGTTTAAAAAATGACTAAACAGTAGAAATAAATTCTCACCAATAGTACGTGATATTTTTCCTAAGAACAGAGTTTTAACTTGGGATATTCTACTTAAGTTATACTTCAGGAAGGTGAGATAGGAAGTTAGTTAAGAAACAAGACTGGAAGTCCTGGTGACCCGAGTTCCCTTTCTAGTTGTCCTACTCAAATCTGGGCAAATAAAGTGAAAAATGCATGTCAGGTTGGCAGCTCACAACTTCGATGCTTTATGCATTTTCGGTGGGATTTTTCACAATGCTGTGTGCTGCTCCAGTGCAAGGTTACTGTGCATGTGCAGCAATTCTACCTTGCTCTGATCTGTAGATCTCGGGGCATGTCCATGTTATTCCCACTTTCCAGATGGGAAACCTGAGACAGAGAGAGGGATAGCGACTGGCTGAGATGAGCTGACAAAGGCAATCCTTCTTCTTTGAGTCTCATATTTAGCATTATCTGTGATGCTATGATAATGGAAAATGCAGCTGCAGTTCCTGGACTCTCTTTTTACATGCTGTCACACCTGGGTGTCCACTGAGCCTGACTGATTTACAGTCAAGATGCTGCAGGCTGGATCTAAATAAGGAGCTGGGGCAGGGATGTCTGACTGACACACTGGTTCACCATGTCCACGCTCTCAGGATGGGGCCTTTTCAAGAACAGGAATACTCCATCATCTCTGACTTCCTTTTCCCCGACTGAGACAAGCGATAACTTCTATTTTATAGAGAGAAGAAACCAGCAGACTTGACCACTGCCAAAAATCCCACCAAAGCTCCTAATATAGAAGGATCTGGGATGTAAGATAAAGTCCCATTGCTTTAAAATTATTCAAAAGGAAGGCAGAATCAATGGGATAGGGTTTTTTAACTACTCATTCTTCATGAGGAAGCCTTGAACCTCAGAATTGTGTTGGCCAGTGCTGAATGTGGCTGTTGTACTTCGAGCTTGCTTAGGAGCCCTTGAGAGAAATTAGACGGCTTGGAGGTTGCTCATGGCCTGGAGAAGCATAGATTCTGGGTTGGAGCAGAAACAGCTGTGAGAAATTTGGCCTGAGAGTGGTGCAGGAACCACAGGGGTGTGACTCATCTCATGCAGCTTTAGATGTCTAAAGATACTAGGCTTCCTTTCTCTTCAGTGAGAGAAGTAGGTGTGCGTTGAAGGCATGACTTCTGCCCTGTTTTAGGTGTGTGCTTTAGGAGGAGGTAGACCTCTCCCCAGATATGTTACTTGCTGGAAAGGGAGCCTTAGCATGACTAGCTCGCACTGGAGACACCCCGGCTTACATTGCTGCTGTAGAAGGTTTCCTGCCTCGCATCCAGTGGAGGGCTTGGGACAGCACTTGCATCCAGGCAGCCAAGTGGGAACGCATCCTCCCAGCACAGTGCTGGGGCATGTGCCGCGGCCAGCTCACAGTAAAATCCCCTGACATAGGCAGGACCCAGGTCACCAGCTTGAACCCAGCCAGAGACCCAACGGTGCGCCGGGTGCAGAATGACAGCTGTCTGTACAGTCTGGTACCACATGAAGCATGCTGAAGCCGCTGATCTGACATTGGTTCTGTCCTGCACGGCACATCCTCAGCAGGGAAACCGAGCAGAGGATATGCCATGTGGGAATCTCCCTGTCATGGCTGAGGTGTACAGACAGGGAGCTCGCACAGGCTGTGCTTGCCCAAGGGAGCTCATCCACACGTAGGGGAGTCTCTCTGCTATGATTTTCAGTGGTATTGATTTAGTTATCACTGCCTTAGGAGTAAGTCTGGAGGGGTACTTGCTGGCCCATACTTTTGCAGCTCAGATGGGAAGGGTCAGGCTTTTCCTCTTCTATTCACTTAGGAGTTTTTTTACTATTTTTCAGAAACAGGAAAGGGAAAACAAAGCAATTATCTGTACACCAAAACTTCGTGACTAGTGTTGTTTTGAAATGCTAGATTCCCTTCCCAAACCTAGAGAAGGCAGCATGGGGAAGAGCTGCTGCTCCGGGCACTGAACAGGAGCAGCGTGCTCAGTAAGCACCTGAATTGTTTGCTGTAAATCTGACTCTCCCCACTGGGCAATGTTCCTAAGAAAACTTACCCCCTGCATTCCCTCAGGCCCCTGTGTTCACATTTGCAACTCTCACGCTGCACTTACCAGCGTTATTTGCATGGATGGGGCTCCCTGCCGATGCCTGGGTGGCAGCAGCGGAGGGCTGACAGGGCTTTCCTGCCAATCTGTCTGTTGTTCAGATGAAGTGGTTGGAAAGCGCTTGCTCTCCAGTTCCCTCTTTGGCTCAGGCACCCCGATAAGGCATGGGCTGTCCTATCTCGCCCTGGGAGCTGTTCCTCCTCCCTAACAGGCTCGCTTCGCCGGCTGACAGTTAGCAGCCGGCAGTGCTTGATAAACTTATCAGACCAAAGCTGAGCCCAGCGCACGCCCAGCTCCTCCCCAGCCTCAGATTTCCCCATTCCTGGGGACTCTCTGCTCTCTGCCTGCCTTGTCGTCTGGTACGGTGAGCACAGATCACCCCTGGGCCAACAGGTCAAAATCAGCCCAGGGACCAGATTGAGAAATGCTCGTATTGGAGCAGCGCCTTTAAAATGAGGGCGTCAAGTGCGATGTTCATGTCATCCATATCCAGCGCTGTCTCTCTCCCTGGAATATCATTCACTGGTGGAAACGCTGCTAACGTCTGGTTGATCCTCTCTGTGTTTCTGCTCACCCCGTTTCCCCACTCATTTGGCAGTTGAGTGGTTTTAATGTAGGGCTCTCATGGTGCATGCTTGGAGGATTTCTTGCTAAGCCAGTTACAGAATTAGGCTGCTTTGCTGAATTAGGTTCCTATCATTCGTTATGGGTATCGCAGTAGTGCTTGGGCATTCCAGCCGAGACCAAGGCTCCATTGTGCGAGGCGCTGTGTGTGGAAGATAAGGAGGGCAGTCGCGTCCCTGACTATCTTACCGTTGAAATAAACAAGTGAAATGAAGGGGAGAGGGGCAATTGCTATCCTCCTCTCGCAGATGGGGTGAAGCATTCTGCGAGCTTCATAGTGTGCTGAACAACTGCAGAAATCCAGAGCTGATGTCTTGCCTGAGGTCCTGCAGGAAACACGCAGCAGATCTCTAGTCTCAGTTTGGGGCTGCGGCCTTAAGATCGGTGTGTCCACGGTGACTGTTAATCGAAAGGCAGTGCGTCAGGACATCTGCAGGGACCTCCATTTTCTTAGGTCTCATCCAGCCCAGAGGAAACAGACTGATTTAACTATCCTTGAATAATTTTGGTGTGGCTGTTCTGGGTTGTCTCCTCTGTGTGGACATGCTATTCCAGGGCATAAGTGGAAAAACATCTCTGCTTTGTGAGCAGAATAAGTGATTAAAAAATTGTTTGTGGTGTACTTTTTTTACTCTGTAAGCAGCTTTGCAGGTCAAGCTCCCTGTCTGTTCCCAGGTTAGACCCTTAAGGGTAGGCAGGAATGTTCGCGAGGAAGCGTGTGCCTGCAGCTGTCTCTGGCAGATCGTCTGATGCCTGCAGGTTTCCCCATGTGCGGCACTGACGCTAGAACTAACCTGCTGCTGTGTCCCCATTGCCTATGGCTGCACAGCCCTGGGGGAACGACCTGCCGCGAGGACAAGGGACTCTGCTCTTATTTTTTTTTTTCACTGAAAACACTCTCTGGTGAAGTCTAGCACAGGAAGCAACTGGACTCAGCAAATAACTTCTTTTCCAATACAAACTGTACCCAACTGGAGTCTAACTCTTCCCTGTCCTTCCTTTCAGTTCCTTGTAGGCCCTCCCTAAGCATCGCCAACACAACATGAAAACTACAGGGTTTTGCCTTCTCTAAGCTTCCACTCCACGGAGGTTAATGCAACCTGAAGATCAGCTCTAGCGTAATGCCATGCTAGCTGGGAACACAGCTCTGCTTCCTGCAGGTGTCCTGTTGGCTCTGTGTTCACTGGGAAGAGAAAGACGCAGCCCGTGTCCAAGCTTAAATCCACACTTGATCATAGTATTTCTGGGCTGCTACTCTCAGCGCCTGAAGTATGTCTGGAAGACACACACAGGCACCTCTCTCCTTCTGACAGATGCCTGGGGTTATTGCTTTGCATGTCCCTTATTTGCTAAACAAACCAGCCCAAAGACCAGGGTTTTCTTTCCCTGGCAATAAAGGGAAGAAGGTGTGCAGAGGACTGGGGAAGTGCAGGATACAGGGCGGGCTCAGAGAGAGGCAAAAACAATCAGCTCTTTCTTCAGCCACAAAGATGAGTTGAGATTTTGCTTTTTGTTATCTGTTTCCTTGATTAACCAGCCAGAATGTTTTTTTGATGCAAGAGGAGATGGTGGGAAAGGGGTTGTTTTCAGGGCGGTCAGAACTGGGGAGGATTTGCATGTTTGGAGAGCAAGGCCAGGTGTGTTTGGAGTTGGTGACAACCATGTCCTGATCCTGACAGGTGCTGAGCATCCTTGGGTACCTGTTGTGTGGATTCAGTAGCTCCAAGGACCCAGGAAGCCCTTCGCCCATGCAGCAGGCCTGCCCATGGCTGGTGCTGTGTTGGAGGGGAAGGCTCTCCCCCAGCCTGGAGTGGTGAGGTTCAGGCAATGGCAGATCTGCTTCCTCCCTGCTCCTTCACCTGCATTTCCAGAGCTTCAGGCAGTGCAGAGGAAGCCCAGGGAACCATGCAGAATGCCACTGTCACCTCCTGAGGCTCCAGTCCCTCCATCTTCCTCCTCAGGAGACAGCTCTCCCTGATCAGGCATTGTAGCAAACAAGGGGCTGGGGGGCTCTGCCTAATTTTTCTCTGGGCTGCTGACACCCATACACCTAAAGGAAGGATGGGGCTCAGGGAGAAAGGAGGTAGGTGGTGTTACCGGGCTGTCTGAAAGTGGCACCTTGTTACTGTAGGGGAAGAAACTGTAGTGCCTTCGTGGAAAACTTTGCAAGTTAATTCCGTCTCCTCTTCCTCCCTTCTTGGGTCACTTTCTGACTCCAGCTGTACTGTCTCACCAGTGCCCTTGCCAGCTGGCCCCCATCCACAGCCTGTGTTTCTGGAGATATGCTCCCAGTGCCTGTGGGAGTGGGTCAGCCTGGCTGCCCCAGGCTGCTTTGGCTGCAGAGGTGTGCTCCTAAGCACTGCTCGGCAGCAGCACGCTGCTCGAGGCCATCCCAGTGTGTTCCTCTACTCGCTGCCCATCCATCCAAAACAGTCCTTGCATCTCCTGGGGATGTGCCCACCAGGCTCCCCACAAACAGAAGGGTAAGGCTGACAGTGCCTGGTCCGGTGTAACTACCCTTCAGTAGCCTCTGGGCTCAGGAACCACTATAATGGTGAAAGAAGCTGCCTGCCCTAGAGTCCTGGGGAAATAAAAGACAGGACTGGGGTGATCTGTGCTTTGTTAGGAGGGAGAAGCAGGCTGGGGAAGTGCAGCCTTAGGAGAGAAGATCCCAGCCGCCCCTTGAAGGTTATACCTCCTCCATACCGTGGAAATCAAAGATAGGAATGGAAATCTAATGGATACAGCAGCCCTTGTTCAGCAGGCTCAGAAGAAGCAGCTGTCTGATTTGTTTCTACGAGTGGTTTTACAGGCACTCTTGCCACGGTGCCGATCAATGTGTGCCAGCACTTCCTCGAGAATGGCCCAATTGGAGGACCTCAACTGAGCCAGCCCCGACTCCTCTGCTGTCAGACGCCTGCTGTCCCCGGAACGCAGACGGGGCAGGCTGTGCCTGTGGGCCCCTGTGTTCTGGGGCTGGAGGGTATTACCTCCTGAGCAGTGCAGACGCTGGCATGCTCTTTAAATATTTCTATTTGCAGATTTGTGGAGGGCAAGGGGAATAACAAACACAGCTTGCATTTTTGGCAGCAGTTTTAATAATCTAAAATGACTTTACCTTCAGTAAAGCTTGTCATGTGTGTGAGGGTTCACACGTGTGTGTGAGGGTTCACACGTGTGTGTGTGTGCCTGGTGTCATGGTCAGGACCTGGGGACCTGGGTTCTCTAAGCCCAGTTCTGTCACAGGTTATACACCTCCCTGGAGTCCCTGCCCTGCCCGGGTTCTGGCATGACCTGGGAAAGGACAGCAGAGTTTTAACGGGGACTTCGATAACGCCGGCTGCTGGGCACACGATCCTGTGTCATCGGATGCCGTTGTAGCCACACAGTCCTCTTGCTCTGGAGAGCTGACTTGCTGCCTGTCTGGGCCCTGTCTCTGAAGATGAATGCCCCTGACCCCAGGCTTTGAGCGATGTTCATGGCTGTTCTGTAGCCAATAGGCCCCTACTCCCTGAATTTGTCTTCTGTCATGTCTAAGCTTGGGATCCCCGTTCCTAACAAGAGCCCTGTTTCGCATGTGCATTTCCATCCTTACTTCCACTTGAACCGTATGGGGCAATGCTGTACCCTTTCCCTTCTCCTTTTGCCCTCCATCCCCGCTGCCTGCATCTCCAAAGCCAAGTATGACACTTCCCTGAAATGGACATTTTTAACCTGAAATACAGTGTGTTAGCCCAGTTACTGAGAGGGAACAGATTTATGAGATAAATCCCAGCAGGCCTGTACATGTTGTCACTGTCTGGTACAGTGCAATAAAAATATACATTAAAATAAGTATAAATACATATTTACAGTGTATGAGTAAAGCCAGGGGTACAAACTCTGTTTTGAGCTTCCAGAATGCATATTAATGACTAACAGCTTAGGCACAGCGTAAAACAGGGCAAGTACATTTTAGGTCTTAAGAGAATAACTTTGGATTTACAGCAGTGTAACTGGGGGCAGGACAGACCTCTCCTGGCAATAAATGAATTTTCCGCTTGGACCGTTTCTTCTTTGCCCACGATGGCAGCCTTCCTTCACAAGCACTTGGAGTGGAATGGCTAGCGCCACAGCCTGGGGTCCAGGCTACTTCCCACTGGTGGTGTTGTCCAAGGCCATGCGCTCAGGGACGTAGTTAAGGAGTAGGCTGTGTGCTGCTGCAATGCCCTGCTTAACTGAAAGCACTTGTCTTTTTAAGGCTATAACAAATACTTTGTCCTTCCTGTTAAGAATTCAAGGGACTCTACAAACCTGAGTGAATAACTCCCATCACCAGGAAGGGTGGAGAAAGAAAAGTCCAGTGCAGTGACTTGTCAAAGATTATATAGTGAGAACGTAGCAGAGCTTGGAGGGGAACTGGCTCTTTATTTGTGCCAGTGCTTTGCTGTGACCTATAGACCTGGAAGCAGAAGGAAATACCCCTGCTCTGTTTGTATAATATTTGTAAGTTCCTTGTGTATGATGCCAGTGTGTACGGGCTAGGTCACTTCCTCCCTTCAGAGACTGGCTGGAAAGCAGAACTCTCTGGCCCTTGACATTGATATCCAAGGGCCGTTCCTGACCGTGCAGTGACCCAGGATTGCCCAGGACAGCTCGAAGCCGGAATGTCCAGCATGCAGTGAAATATTGTGGGACATACCAGCCTGGATTCCAAGAGCAGCCAGTCTCCCTTGCGTGGTACTGGGGCATGGGGCTTATCAGCTTAGGTCCAGTGCTGTGGCATGGCTCTTCCTGGAGCTCGCTTGGTCGCCACTAACCCAGGGAGCTTTGCAGTGTGGTGCATACGAGGAATGCATTTAGAGACTCCTATTATCAGCTAGGGATAGGAGCTGTTTTTTCAGTATTTTCCTCCCACTCCAAGCTAAAAATACAACACAGTTAACTTGTCATTTGATCACAGTAAATGCTCCGCTGAAAGAAAATGTCTTTAAGTGCCTGTTGCCAGAATTTATAACCCGGGCAAGTCTCTGCAGAAGCCCTGTCCAGGTTGAACACAGCTCACTGAATGCAATCTATTTGCATGCCCTAGCCTTATCTTCCTAACCATCAAAGCAGAACGTGGTTATGGCACTAGCTTGGCACAGATTGTTGCTGCCACTAGTCCAGGGCTTCCCACCTCACTACTGGTCAGTCTGATGAACCGGATTCTGCACGTGGTGTAAATCCAGGGTAATAGTGACCTTGGAGGAACTCCTCTGGATTTGCACTTGAGCAGGTGATGTCAGATCTGCACTGGTACCTGTTGTAATTGAAAAGCGACAGCTCCCACAGGTTTCTTTGTCACCTACTGGGATGTGCAAGGCCCTGGGGTGCCAGAACACCAAAGCCAATGGCATGACTTTGCCAGTCCCCAGGGGAACACGGGAAGCTGTATGAGCTTTATGAGTTGGGCATCCCCATGCTGGATGGAGACGTTGGGGAGAGTCTTCTTCCCTGGAGCATGCACTGACAGTGGGAGCTCCAGCAAAGACCTGGAGCCATCCCTCACTTAAGACTGTGTTGGGTCTCTCGGTGCCTTCGTAGGTCCACCTTGCGCTGGAAGCCCTTGGCACAGAGCTCACAGCTGAAGGGCTTGAAGCCGGTGTGCTTGCGGCTGTGAGTGATGAGGTTGGAGCTCTGGCTGAAGGCTTTGCCGCATACCTGGCATTTGTGGGGCTTCTCCCCTGCAGGGCAGAGAAAATAGTAAGAAACACTTTGATGGATGAGAGAAGGGAGGTAGACATGCCCTTTAGCAGACTCAGACCTGACTGGCTATGCTTGGGCATCAGGGTGCTGCCAGCCCAGCCATCCTGCTAAGGCGCTTGCGCTCTGATCCAGCAGCAGAGGGTGAGGAGAACCAGAGGCAGCCCTCCCCAGCTGTGTGGCCATTGCCCTGTCTGCATCCAGGGCTGGGTACAACCATGACATGCACTGGAGGCTGGTCAACAACCACCTCCCTGTCACACAGAGGAGGACATGCACTCCGTGATGCTTAGACCTTCTGCTGCCTTACCACACAGGGAAGAATGACTTCCCAGTGCCTCTGGACACTTATCCTCGGTCCAATATCTATGTATCTGGGGACTATGTATGTGTATCAACATGATGGATTCTAATTTACATTTGCTTATTGGGAATATTTTGTTTCTCACCGGTGTGGATGTAAGTGTGTTTCTTCATATCCGACTTCTGGTGGAAGCGCTTGCCACAGTATTGGCAGGGATAGGGCCTTGTGTCCGAATGGATCAGTAGATGAGTGGAGAGGGTGGAGGAACGCTTGAATGTCTTCCCACACATCTTGCACTCAAAACTTCTTTCCTGTTAGGGGAAAAATAATCACAGGATGCCTGTGGCTGCAAGACACGTGACAGAGCTTGAAGAGTGTTAAATCTTTGAGAATAATAGATTTGATAAGTGAATCTCCTCAGCTCATGGACTGATGTGCTAGGTGCAGTACAAAGAGAATGCAGAGAGGGTTACTTATGGAAATGGATTACATCTTGAGATCCAAACTCCTGCGCCCTTTAGGAGGAGGTGAGACACAGAAGAACCAGTAGCAAAAATCCTTCATGCCCATCCAAGGAATTCTCAAAGGCAGTCTGAGATTTGTGAGACCAAGATCTCTGATCGGCGGTCTTCAGAGCTCCTATCATTGTCACTGGGTGCTACAGGAAAACCATCACGTTTGTAAGCTTGGAAATGTCACTTCTTTTACAATGGAGTAAGCAATAGCTAAGGTCCAAGCATTCATGAGCTCTGGACAGCTGGATCTCTGGAAGCATGCTACCCACCTGGGAGTGAATATTGGTGTGCTGCTCCAGGCTTACAGCGTGTCCAAAGGTTTTTCCACATACTTCACAAGCAAAGGGCCGGGTCCCACTGTGAGACCTGCGGACATGGACCTCCAGTCCATGGGGCGTGGAGAATACCTGCAAAACAACCAGTGATTTTTTGACATGAGTCAGCTGTGTCTCCATCTTTGTTTTTAATTCTTTTTCCTTCTTTGACTCTTCCCTCTTGTGGGCCATGTGAACTTCATCATTCCTAGCGCCCTTGTGTCCTAGTCAGCAGAACAAGTAGGTACCTGTTCTGAGCCGCATGCATTGCACTCTGGTGTTACCCAGTCAAACACTGACGTATGCAATGAAAATCACTCCAGGCCCTCCCTATCCCTGAGGTTCTCATCTGACACACACCTTGTTGCACTTCACGCAGTGGTAGGTCTCCATGTCCGAGGAGTAATGCATGCTGTAATCACGAGGGGGCTCAGCGCTTGGCAGGAGGTGGCTTCCGTACAGGCTAACTGGGTGCTCCAAGAGGGCTGACTGCATGGTGGAAGACATCTGTCGGTAGTTGTATGGCAAATGGAAAGCATCCCAAGAAAAGCCAGTTTTGTAGAAGGTAGACGTGCTTGTTGTGTTAGTGCAGTCTTTGATCTGCAGCCCTGGGATGGCCATCTCTGGAGAGCGAGAGGGAGAAGTGTCATGCCATTGCTTGCAGCTGGGCACCAGTAAAAAAGTTCCTTGGGTACCATTCTCCCATTTAACATCCTGCCTGACCTTGGGAATTGCAGTTGGTAACTTCTCTTTCTTTGATTCAAATCCTGATTCCCATACAAAGTTCCTATTATGACTGATTTCAATCTGAGGGAATTTTATGGGAGAGGGGATGCTATGGGAATATTAACTTCCCTACTAGCCCTGCTTCATGTGGTGTTTGAACAAGTATCATGTGGCCACCCGCCTTGACCCATACAGCATGGAATTGCATTAGTCATCAGGATCTGGAGGCTCGCTCATTGGGAATCATAGCATCATCCTTCAGGCAGATGCTGATCTAGACCGGAAGCATAAAGGGAAATAAAGAATGCTCTTGAAGAGCTCTGCCTGGGCCAAGCTTGACCATTGATATCAAAATAAGAGCTGCCATTTACTGAAAATCTGGACCCAGTCATAAAGGGTTCCATAAGCCAGCCCAGCCCTGACCTCTTTTGCAGTTGTGGTCTTGGGTAGCAGACCTTGAGCTGAAGGGCCTGGCAGCATCCTGCTCAGGTACTGGACAGGAACGCCTTCTTCCTTCAGTTCAGATGGGTCCTTTTCTTGTTTTGGAACCACACATTCTAGGTCCTGCTTCTTGATGTCCTCTGGTGTCTTGTCTTCTATGGCTGTAATCACACAGTAGAGTCACAGTTTATTCTAGCTGTTAAGAGAAGAGTCTGTTAAGGTGGGGTTTGTACTTATGGATGAACTCATACTTGGACACACGAGCCCGTGCTCAATTCCTGAATAAATGCAGTGTTCCAGTCAGCACGGCAATCAAGGTCTGTCCATTACTGACAAAGGGACATTCCAAGCAGGATAAGATACACAAGGTAGAGAGAGGCAGGAAGAAATGATAGGAAACTTGGTACCCTGTATAGTTAGAGAAAATTAACCCTAGAAGGCCACATGTCCGTAAGAATTATTTCCCTATTTAAAACCATTTCCATTTGTGTGAGTAACTAACAATCACTAACTTATTAACCTCCCCACCCCTCTCCTAAGAGAGTTTGGTATTGTTAACCTGAATTTATGGACAGCCAAGTAGGGAAGCAGAGAGGCAAGATAGCTGCTTATGCAGTTGCAAAGGTGACCACAGAGCCTCGTCTCCTCCTGCCCACACTCCCATTTCTTCATTGTCCCAGCCTTTCAAGGGACCAAACAGCACTTGTTAGAAGTAGGCTTTATAGTAAGAATCTAAAATGGGCAGAGGTTCAATACATGCACTTCCCTTCTGCTGGAGATGGGACTGGGCTGCTAAAGGCCAATATTCATCTATCGTCCAAACCCTTCTGTGCACCAGAGACACAACAAATGGCCAAAAGATGATGGCAACAATTGAAATTAAAATGTCACCTCCTTTCTTTTTTATCAAACTTGTCATAGGGCTGGACTCTAATTTGATAGCCAGGGCTAGAGCAAAGGGTAAGTTGATCCTAGATTTGAATAAAGAAAATTTGAATGGTGTCTGAAGGAAGAACATAATTGCCCCGGCCCTGCCACTGCGTGGATTGCTGTGGGAGAGACAGCACAAACAGGAGCAGAGGGAGGACAGCAGGCATAGGCAGAAGCAGTGCTGGCTGGTGTTAATACAGTACATAGCAGCTGACCCTTCACCTGTGAGCATGCAGGACTCGTTTCACAGTCCATGGCAGGGTATCTCCAGTGTTTTCTCATTCTAGCTTTAACCCTCCTTGCAGATCATCAGGAGGAGGTGGTAAAACATTGGGGTAGAGAAGATGTAGGTCCAGAGAGAATGTGGGCAGTGAACATAGCAAGCTGGAGATTGAGGTGCCAGAGTTGTGAGTTTGTGGAAGACTGATAACCAAGTCCAAGCTCTTTTCGCAACTGTTAATTGCCTGCAGTTGGCCATCTTTCCCAAACATGACCAACTCCATACAGCAATCTTATCTTTCAGATCTCACCAGCAACTCAGCAGGAAACAAAAGGAGGATCTAAATTTGGTTTTGGTGGGACAGTGTGGGTTTGGCCTGAAGAAAGAGGGCACACAATAGGGGATTGGTTTGTCCTTAGACTGACGTCCCCGTGTGGAAGCCCTCAGTTGCTCTTTAGCTCACTCATCCTACTCCCTTAGCTTGCCTACTCAATTATTGATTTGCCTTGGTGTATTCTTACAAGCCCAGCAGATGGATTGACTCACCACTCAAGGGAGAGGCTATTGGATTCCACGTGGGTATAGGCAGGTCATCTTCCACAAAGCGGTGTTGATGATAGGTATGAGCTTTTTTGCTCTTCACCAGAAAGGAACGTGGCATTTTCCATTCACTGCCTGGGCAGAAACACAGAATAACAGTAGGTAAATCTCTGTGCTTTGGGGGGTAATTTCTCATTTGTTCCCCCAGCACATCAGCTCTGTATGCAGCAGTGATGAGAATTAAACCCCTTCTACTGGGGAGACAGAGAGTTCATCTCAAAGGTCCCTCCACCCAGTTGAAGAGCAAGGAGTGCTTGCTTGGGTTTAGGTGCTTAATGGATCTCAACTCTGGGGAAAATATATAGCTGTGGAGGGGGCTAAGCATTGCCAGATAGGCTCTGTCACTGAATGTGGAGCTGTGACTGCAGCTCAAAGATGGGATTGCAGATTACAGCATACCCCATAAAAATTACACTTCACAATCTACCCCCTAGGTTGAGGCAAAGGATTACTGCTGTCTTTATATTGTAGGTGGAGAAACACTGAGTGCTGTGTTACAGACCAAAACTGTTTCTGTGGCAAAGATACATCAGAACTCAGAATCTCTTGTAGCTCTCTGCTCTGGCTACAGGACATGGTGCATCTCTGAGGACACAGTGGGGACCATGGGTTGGAGACCATCCCTTCGAGAAAGGGTCTGTCTTAGTGTTTTTCTGCACCTAGAAGAGCGCAGTCCCAAGCCACGACATTGGCTCCTCTGTGAAACTGCTACATGACTAATAATTATAGAAACAACATCAATAATAAGAGAGATGCAGTGGAAAATCCCTGCAGCCATGATGTATGGTGGGCTTCCTTCTTGTTGGCTGTAGCTTGGGTATTTTCTATTCTGGCTGACAAACAACAGTCAAGCAGAGGCAGAGCAGAAGTGCTGGGTGAGAGAGGTTACCTTTTGGATCTGACTCAAATATCACAGACCGTTGAAATGATGGGATAGGAACAAACATAAAATGCTGAAATTTAATCATACAAAATTGTCTTGCAAAGCATCTGTTATCTTTACTACCCAGAACCCAGCCCGCCCTGTGCCTGCTCCCCATGGCTAGTAACTGCTCTCATGCAGGCAGTATGACAACAGGCTCAATGTTGTGTACAGCAATATCAGCTGGAGCCTTATTTGCATGCGTATTTGCATTTTCCCCTATAATTGTTCAGGACAGCACTAAAAGCAAATCTTGCTGTATTTCATATGAAAAGTCAGCAGTAAGTCCTGGCTCTCTGTTCATGGGAAAGTGCATTATTAAGTTGATGTTTTTCCTGAGAGCAGTTACATGTATCCTACTTACTTACTAAAAAGAACAAAGTTTGCTCCTGTTAAGTAGGGATGACCTGAAACATCTGTGAAAATCAGGACAGAGCAGTGTGGGCTCCTGGAATCCCAAACAGCCAGGGATTGGAAAGGTCTGCTCCTTAGGGTTCGGAAGTGCCCGTGCTACCCCTACATGCTGAATATAATTACATAGCCCAGTGGTGTTTTGTTTAAAGCTCCGAGGGCCACATTTACCGTAGTGCCTATGCCTGCAGGTATGCGTACTGTGGATTTCAGACAGCGAGGAGGTCTGCTGTGCACGGGTGGGTTGCAAAGCCCGCTGTTGTTGGTGAGTCAGATGCTCACCAGTGCAGCTGCCTTTGGAAATGCAGTTATAGCTGCCTTTTAAAATCTGATCCAGCATTCCCAGTGTTTCTTCTATGACTTCAGGGATAACTCTTGGTGTCTCCAGCCATTTTTTCTTCTGAATGACTCACCTGTTTTTCTTCATCTTTTTCCAATAAATTTGCATGTAACTTGAGATGAATAAGAGAAAACAGAGGCCAAGAGTAGATTTGTTAATTTAATTTTAGAAAGAGGACAAAACAGTACTGAGAATGAACCATAAGTATGCCCTTGAGGGAAGGGATGCTGAAGTACATTGCTGTACTTACTCTTCTGTAACTCTCTCATGAGGTTCTTTCCAAGTACCGTAAAGCGTTATCTCTGCCTGGCGAAGGGCCGCGTGCACAGAAATGCCTCCATCTCGGTACAAACACAGGCGTGTTCTGCAATGGGCATAACCCTTCAGCAGCGTGCCCTGCTCAGCCTGTGCACCCGCATCCTAGCAGAAGGGCTTAGCTCAGAGAGGCTCACTGCTCTTGGTCAGTCCCAGATGGGGTACCTGTGGCTGGAGCCACACTCTGCTGAAATATAGATGTGCCCCAAATTAAAGTCCTGCCACAAACCCTTTAGACATGGAATTTCCACTCATCTCAAAGGGATTTTCCCATGTGGTGGGGCAGGACTGTGTCCACAATGGAGGATATTCATACCAGCAAGCTTTAGACATCTGATTTCTCTGCCTGAATTAGCCAGTTAATTTCCCTGGAAGGGAGGAAGAGGCTCCAGCAGCAGGTAACTCTGAACGCAGGGTGAAAGCCTGCACCCAGCAGTGCCCGCTGCAAGAGTCACCTTCCCTGCCCACCGGCTAGGGAACCCCAAGACATTAGCCGGACAGCTTAGCCAGGTAAGTTAGAGGATTTTAGATGGGTGGCATAAGCAATCTTGTGGTGTCTTATGGTAGCACCCATACGCTAAGTACACGAAGGCACGAAGTACAGCCCCTCTTTTCTGATGGCAGTTGCAAGTAGATGCACATGAATCAACAGGATTTTTCTGGATGTGTCTGCCCCAGCATATGTAAAAGACAAATTTGGTCCAGTATCTTGGCTGCTGATAAGGGCCTCTACTGAGCACAACGATCTTTAATGCACTGCTGAACGTTACAAAAGGAAGTTACCTTCCCCCACCCCATTTTACAGAGAAAACAGGAACTGGGAGCCCAAAGCATAGTTAATTAACAACTGCATTGAACTGTCTTTGTGATTCACACAACCCAGTTAGAGGAAAGCTAGAAGCACAGATTGTGAGAGAAAAAATACTATCTCTCCTTGAAACTTAAGATTACCAGCAGCAAGTGATCAGCTGCTACTAATGGCTAACTACACTTCACAGAGAGAGTAGTGCCATGGACAACAGACCCTGCTATGTCTTAAAGCCATTAAAGCTTCCGACAGAATTTAGCTCCAACCTTTTGCTAAAAAGTAAACTTTATTTTTATGGAGTCTGTCCTTGCCGGCCCCTGTGGTAGCAGTTTCTACCTTGGCTGGCAAGTGCAAAAGGGTTTTCTTTGCTCGGGCAGGAGTGCCTACCCAAAATGCAAGTGTTGCGGCATTTTTTGGATTCAATACAGAATATAAAATCAGTAGCTGGCTAGAACTGACATTCTTATTTTTTCACCATGCATGCAGCTGTACAATAATGTTGTAGTAATCTACCCCGAGGAGACGACAGCCAAAAGGACCCAAGGGAAAAAACCTGCTTTGCTATTTTGGGTACCTACCCTGAAGCACCTTGGAAGGGCTTCTTTAACCAGTTAAAATTCCCCAGTCAGACCTGAAAGCAGACCCAGCATTTGCAGATTCCCCTCCTATGTTCAAACTCAGTTACTTTGAGCCTCAGTGATGCTCTCTGGTGATTCTGCAGAGTATCACACGTAAAACTGTAATGTAATACCGAAACACTGGAGATTGTGCAAGAAGCAAACTAAAAGGGTTTTTTTAGGGGGTGGTTTCTGACTTCAGGATCCTAATTTTACTTGATCCCACAGTCCTCGTGAAGCCCTAACTCCCACTGCACTGCATGGCAGCTCGCAGTACCCAAAAAGACAGGATCAGGCCCTTTGATATAATTTAGAAGAAATTCATATTCTCACTGAATTAGATTACGGAGCTGCTCTCTCTGGTTCCTCCGGTGGATGATTCATAGCACAGGACACCGTCCTGGGGGACAGGTGTTCGCAGGATGTTGCGCCAGGCTGAATCAGGAACCCAATTTGCAGCCTAAGTTCTATTCTAAAGCTGACTTTCATTCTCCCCTAAATTCAGGTAATGCTGTTTTCAAATTTACAAGGTTAATTGTAGAGATGAAATACTTTTTCCCACTAGACTCAGCAGAAATACTTAATTTTAACTTACAATTGATATATATCTTCATATAAGTTGATAAGTGTGCAAAGTGTTAGAAGAGGATTATTTACTTACCATTGCTTAATTTATCTTTAAATATTAATATTGCTTTTTTCTGTTCTTTCTGGCAGAAGTGAAGCTACCAAAAATAAAGAATAGTTTGTCTTTTGGAAGACTACCTTTTTTTTTAAGAAAAAAGCACAAAACAGAACACAATCTGTGTCTGAAATTTGTAAGACTCCAAATAAAATAAGAGGTTTTATGGATTCCTGAGTCTTTAAATATGAAGTCATATTCAAAAAAAGAATTTCAGTTCTTTACAACAAAATTAATCATGTCTTTACTAGCCCACCATTGCAAAATCAAATGTACTTGGGGTGAATAATCTGAATGCAGCTTTTTTTTAGTGGAAAAATGAGCAGAGTATTTTTAATTCCTGTGTAAGTCTGGGCAAATGGACACTATGGCAGGGCTAGCAAATTATGGAGACAATCTTGTCCAAGAAGTGGAATGGAAATGCTTGTACATTAGTAGTATCTAGAAATAGTATTTAGAATATAATTGCAGCATTTGTTCTCCAGAAACCTCATTTAGCTCCTAGTGATGTTGGGAATGCCTCTGGCTTCAGCAAACTTTGCCTCAGGCTTCCATGGATAAATAAACTTACGTAGTGCAATCTAACAAACTCTATATCCCCTTAACATATAGATGCACTTACTGCGTGAACTTGCAAATCATTTGCTTTCCTGCTTAATGTATTGAATCAATCTGGTGGTATATGAGGAGCGTCTATAAATAGCTAATTCCATATGCTAACAATTGTTACACTAATCAGCATATACTTAGAAAGGATGGAAAATAGTAAAATAAAAGATAGGTTTGAAGCAAAAAATCCTACACAGGAGAGACTGAATTCTCATCTAGCAAAACTGGCACAGATTAATTGATGTCAGCAGAGGTGTGCTGTTTTGTGAATTTAAAGGTCTGGCCCTGTAAAAGAGCAATTAAAAGGGAAAATACAGTATGCCCTCTCCTCAATGCTGAAGCATAGAAGTCTGCACCTGGAAATTGGTCCTGCTGCATGGAGCTTGCTGGGACGCAGGTATCTGAGAGCATTGTCACATACTTTATATTTTGTCTTACTATTATCATTTTCACATGTGAGAGTGAAGTAAGTATATGGTATATAATTTTAAAAGTTTGACTCATTTGAATTAAGTGAACCATTATCATAAAGGAATCCTGAGGACAAGTGTCTTAAGCAGTGGAATATGTTACATATTTGCAAACACAAGCAAAAAAGAAGAAAAAGCTTAGAAAAACATATCAGAGAAATTAGAAAAACAATGAAATTAAAAGTGATTAAAAGAATAAATAAATCACCTGTTTGGGGGACTTTGCTTTACTGGATTCACCTTGAAATCTCCCCAGACAAGAGAGACGTCGTCTTCTCTCTGGACTCCTCTTCCACTTTTTCACTTAGTCGCAGTCTGCTGAAATAGATACTTCTCCTTTTTTCTCTCTCTGTTTTTTTTGCCCCTGTTCCCCTCCCTGATTTTTCAATCAGATTATTTGTGTCAAAATCTGGCGGTGAAGAAACAGCCAATAGAGAAGCAGAGCTCAGAAAGTATTTGCTTATCAAAACTTTCCAGGACTTTGAAAACTTCAAGAGAATTCACGATGCCCAGCTCGAAACCCTGGGGGCAGCACCCTCCCCTCTCCGGGGCAGCTTCGCCTTCTGCAGGAATACTCCTCTGTCATATTGACAAAGAGCGTGACACGGTGAAATAATGTACCGAGCAGGCATTTGGTATTTTGTCTTTTCTTTAAAAAAAAAAAAGAAAAGAAAAAGAATAGCTCTTAAGAAACCTGTATTTTTACACACATTCATCCACGCATCATATCTTTCACAAACAGACACACCATCTGTCTCACATACACACACTCACATGCTTCAGTCTCATAAACAAAACCATCTAGCACATATGCACAAAATTATTTTATTCCAGAATGAGTCTTTTATCTCTCCAATTTCCAAGGAAAAAGGAATAAATACTTGCACAGTAGTAACTGAAAAAGATGCGTGTTAATCAGCCTTCATTTTCCTAGGCATATGTGTGTGCAATCCACATATATTTTAGGCATTGCTCTATCTATATACAGCTGTATATAGGATATAAATATAGATTTAAGAAAGCTCATTAAGCAAGCTCATTAACAAGCATCTTTGCAAAAAGCTCTTCAAGAGCAATAATAAGAATTTGCACTTCTATAACTTGCTTTCAAAAAAACTTTGAAAATAGGTTTGCAAATGTGAAATAATTGACTGCCAAACCACCCTGTAACGGCAGGGTGGAAGGAGGGAGAAGGAAGCAGAGCCACTTTTCTCAGCTCACCTGGTTGCTCTCCAGCAGAGGTGGGAACAGGAGCTGGAGAGCAGTGATTTTCTTTTGAGAATCCTTGGACGTGACTCTTTATTTGGGGACAAACAAGGAGAGCTGATCTCCTCAAAAGCTGCAGGGAGAGTAATTCCTTGATTTCACCCATTCTCTGATTTTCATAATCTTCCTGACTCGCAAGCGCACAGCGGCATGAGCTGTGTGCCCTCGGACGTCCCCTCCTGCACTGACAGCACACTCTGTGCATGGCTGGAACTGGGGTGGCAAAGATGCCCACCAAGAAGTTTATAATTCAAGGCGTACATAAGCATATATGTAGCTGTTGAGTGCCAAGCACTGGGACACCTCCGACAGAGATATGCTTTTATATCATGGAAGTTTTTTGCTCCCTGTGAGCTTTCAAATGCACATCGCTCTTTTCTACAGTCAGTTGCATTAAACCAGGACTCGGTTTGGTCCCTTTTCCTACTGCCGCTCAAGGTGGTGAGAGCACCGGGAAGCAACAGCCATTTTCATGCCCTGCACCAGGGTCGGC
>Ga0181612_103933_pt1 | contig 20902 bp, 8 predicted proteins | sample HoacroProtozoa21_FD_119630 | JGI IMG/M metagenome (GOLD analysis project Ga0181612, IMG submission 119630) | Hoatzin crop microbial communities from Cojedes, Venezuel. Combined Assembly of Gp0051906, Gp0051904, Gp0051908
GTGACTCCTTTGCAAAATATGGCGGAGGTGATACGCACCACACCTTCATCACAGAAGTATTCGGAATTGCTCGACCGCTATTGCGCGCCATACTATGCAGGTGACGTGGCTACCCGCGAATATAATCGCATATATGGCACTAATGTTGACTCTTTGTTTGAAAAAAGATATTTTTCCGAGAGGTCACAAGGAGGAACTTCGCTTGTGCTCACTCCGCAAGAAGGTCCTGTCAACGGCACTCTGAAATTCGACCCAGGGTGGAATCAGTTCTATTCACAAACCAATGCCACAATATCCACTAATGTCGCATTGCAGGAAAACATGGGAGTTATGCTGGTGCCGAGCGACAAGGCTCTTGAACAATATTGGAATTATGGAGCCGGTTCGGCTTTGAAGGAAAGATACGGCTCTTGGGACAATGTTCCTGATGATGTGATTGAGAAGATGATAAATGTCAATATGCTCAACTCTTTCGTCAATTCGGTGCCGAGCAAGTTCTCCACAGTGCTCAACGACGCGAATGATGAGTTGGGACTTGCCGAGGAATTCATCGACAGTGTGGCGATGGCTTGCAATGGAGCTATTTATTTCACCAACAAGGTGTTTAATCCAGTGGCATATATATCTGTCAGTTTCCCTGCTCTTGTCAACAAGGAAACGCTTGGTATAATGTATTGGGCAATCGAGCAACTGCAGTTTGATGTCTATCTCAATTCACAGAATTCATATTACAGTTTCTTTATCCCCACTAATGAGTCTTTGATGGAGTATATCGACCCATGCTCCTACGGAAAGGCAAACACCCAGATGTTCAAGTTCCATTATAAGGAAAACGCGCAGACTGAGAGAGAAAAGGTTTGGGCCTCTATATGGAATTATGATATGGAAACGGGAACTGTGACCGACTCTATCGGTGAAGCGACATATACGCAGATAATCAACCGTCTTGAGGATATCCTTAACAACCACATCATAATCGGTAATGTAGAGGATGGAAACACATTCTATAAGACTAAAGGTGGCGGAACTATAAAAATCGAAAATGCCGACAAAGGCGAAAACGGCATGATGGCATCGGGAAGCCTTCAGTATATGGAGACTGAGGAGGTTCCTGTCACAAGAATCTATGATGAGTCGTATGAAGGCAACGGAAAAACATATATCATCGACCAACCATTGATGACCACACGCAAGTCGGTGGCTGACATCTTGGCTGAGCATGAGGAATTTTCCGCGTTCTACGAATTGATGCAGGGTTCATCTCTCTTCGAGACCAAGCATGTCATAGGAACTGACGAGCATTCATGCGGAAGCATCAACGTTAGCCTTTTCAATACATTCAATTATACTGTGTATGTGCCGACAAATGCCGCTATAGAGAAACTTTGCGCAAGCGGCAAGCTTCCTACATGGGAGCAGGTGGAGAATGCTGAGGACTACGAGGTAAGGGACAGCCTGACAAAGGAAATCGAGCTTTTCCTCAAATATCACATTATGGATAATTCCATATATATCGGTCAAGGAAGCGATAATGCTAATTACGAGACATCAGCCTACATCATTGAAGACGACAACTTGAGCTACTACAAGTTGGGCGTGAACAGTGACGACACTGGCATAACATTGACAGATGAAGCAGGAAACACCAGAAACGTGGTCAAGAGCAACGGATTGTACAATCTGATGGCAAGGGAATACCAGTACAACAGCAGTGATGCTGCGGCTGCTTCCACTATCTACACTTCTTCTTACGCTGTTGTCCACCAGATTGACGGAACGCTTGATTATCACCGTAAATAGAATGCAACAACAAAAACAAAACAACTTCATTATGAAAGTAAGATATAAAAATACAGATATAACGGTATTCTCCGCTTTGAGGTCTGTTTGCAAGAACGCTGCTTCTAAAGTCGTGTGCCTGTTGGTTGCTTTTGCCATGAGTTCGTCTCTTGCAATGGCACAGACTGCCGGCACAATGGTCAGCGGTGTTGTGAGTGATGATCTGGGACCTCTTATGATGGTGAATGTGGTGGAAATTGACGAAGCCAACCGTATCGTGGCAAATGCCGTGACGGACATCAACGGAAACTTCTCGTTCAGGATTGTCAATCCTAAGCATAAAATCAGGTTCTCTTATGTGGGCTACTCAACGCAAACGGTGGCTATAAAGGGAACGAGATATAACATCCACATGTCGAGCAACACTCAACTCAAGGAGGTTGTCATCAATGCCAAGAGAACTATGCAAACCAGCGGATTGGCTATCCCTGTCACAGAAATCTCTGTTGCGCACCAAACCATCGATGCCAAGGAGTTTGAAGGACTGGGCGTTACCAGTGTCGATGAGGCTCTCCAAGGTCGTATCTCCGGACTTGATATCGTGTCCAACTCAGGTAACCTCGGTGCGGGAACAAGCATGCGACTTCGTGGTGTAAGCTCTATCAACGGGTCGTCCGAACCGCTTATCGTTGTTGACGGCAACATATTCGAAAGTGACTACAACAACAATTTCGACTTTGCCAACGCAACCGAAGACCAATATGCGGAGTTGCTTAATGTCAACCCTGATGATATCGCAAGCATTTCTGTGCTTAAGGATGCAGCTGGTACGGCTATTTATGGTTCACAGGGCGCCAACGGTGTAATCGAGATAAAGACAAAGAGAGGACAGAGAGGAAAAACCAGGATTCAATATTCCTATCGTGCCACTCTTACACATCAGCCGGCAGGCATGAAGATGCTCAACGGTGACCATTACACCATGCTTATGAAAGAGGCGTACTACAACCCAACGCTTAGCGACGCTGCCGCTGATATCGTGGAGTTCAACTACGACCCGTCTTTCTCTGAGTATGAGATGTATAACAATAACACTGACTGGAGAAAGGCCGTTAGCCAGAATGGTTTGCTCCAGAAACATTATGTCAGTCTGTCGGGCGGTGGCGAGAAAGCCAACTTCAGGGTAGCCGGAGGATGGGACCATCAGACCGGTACGGTCATAGCGCAGAAACTCGACCGTTTCACCACACGCGTGGCTCTTGACTATTTCGTCAGCGACAGGATCAAAATCGTGTCGAACTTCAATATGACTTACACTGACAATCATAAGAACTACAGCGACTTGTTGACTATCGCATATCAGAAAATGCCTAACCTCTCAATATATGAGCAGGACAGTTATGGCAACAACCTCTCTGAATATTACCACATGCTCGCGTCTTGCAGCGAAGATTTGCGTAATGACCAGCTCACCTACGTGAATCCTGTGGCTCTTGCCTATCAAGCCAAGAACGATGAGTCAACTTATCAGATACAGCCCGAGTTCCAATTGCATTATGAACTCTTGGGCACTGAAAACGACTCTCATAGGTTGAAGTATGAAGGAAAGATTCTTTTCAACATATTCAATAAATATAATGACACGTTCTATCCGTCGAGCCTTGTTACTACAGGATGGTCGTCAACCTCCAACAACAAGAGTTCGTCAACATCGGCTAAGAGTACGGCTATAACTACAACTCATAGGCTTACGTTCACTCCGCATTTCAGCAACGAAGACCATTCGTTCATGGCAATGGGACAGTTCCAGCTCACCGACGGTAGCAGCAAGGGACAAAGCAACGTCGTCTATGCATTGCCTTCAGGAAGCATATCTTCATCCACTGCCGATGGCATTATCAGCAGTCTTTCCACAAGCAGTGGACAGTGGAGAAGCGTGTATCTCACTTTCTCTGCCCACTATGCCTACAAAGGCAAATATATAGCCGACTTCTCTGTCAGAAGAGACGGTTCCACCAAATTCGGAGACAACAGCCGTTGGGGAACATTCCCTGCATTGTCGTTCAGATGGAATGTCAGCGATGAGAAGTTCATGGAAAAGCTGCCTTTCATCACCATGCTCTCAATACGTCCAGGATGGGGTAAGGTAGGAAATCAGCCAAGCTCGGAATACCTGTATTTCTCCAAGTATTCAAGCACGTATGGTTATAACAACGGTTCTTCTATCTATCCAAGCAATATCAGGCTTAGCTCTTTGCAGTGGGAAGAGAAGGAAACATGGAACGTGGGATTTGACCTTGGATTGTGGGACAACAAGATTACTGCCGACCTCAACCTTTACACGCAGATGACTTCCAATCTGTTGATGTACAACCGTTCGTTGCCTTCTTCATCAGGATTCTCCAAGCTCAATGTGCAGAATGTAGGCAACATGAGAAACAACGGTTGGGAATTTAATATCAACGGCAATCAGTTCGCAAGCATAGGCAAGTTGAAAATCAGCGCTAACGTCAGTTTCGCAAACAACAAGAACGAGATAACGAAAATGGATGAGACAGTATTGTCAAGCCTTAACGGTGATTTCAACAATGCCAACGGTTCTTACTTAACACGTGTGCAACTGAACAATCCTTTCGGTTCAATCTACGGATTCAGGTACAAAGGTGTATATCAGTATTCAAAGTATTCGGAAACAGAGGTGCCTGGTGTCAGCGGACCTAATGCTCCAGTGGCTCGCGATGAGAACGGCAATGTGGTGGTTGACAAGTACGGTCTCACCGTTCCGGTGGTTTTCAACTACGATAACAACAATAACACCTACTCTTATGAGTTTAAGGGCGGAGACGCAATTTATGAGGACATCAACCATGACGGAAACATCAATGAGCTTGATATCGTCTATCTCGGAAGCTCATTGCCTAAGTTCTCCGGAGGATGGGGATTCAAGCTGGCTTACGACAGATGGCAGCTCAATACGCAATTCACATTCAGATACGGCAACAAAATCATAAACAAGGCAAGGATGTTGGCTGAGTCGATGTACAACAACAACAACCAGTCAATAGCTGCCGATTGGAGATGGAGAGTAGAGGGTGACATCACCGAGATTCCAAGGGCACTCTACAAAACAGGTTACAACTGGCTCGGAAGCGACCGCTTTGTGGAAGACGGATCATATATGCGTCTCAACTACATTCAGCTCTCTTATTCTATGGAACCGAGACTGATTAAGAGTTGGGGACTGTCGGCTTTGAGTTTCTATCTCAGCGCTAACAACCTGTTCTGTCTCACATCGTATTCGGGCGCTGACCCTGAAGTCAGCTACGGAGGCTACGGAGTGGTTTACGACACTGCCCGCACTCCTATAGCGAAAAGTTTCACATTGGGTATTACTGTTCAATTCTAAAACGACATTGATTATGGGAACTAAAAATATATTCAAAACTATTTGTCTGGCAGCGACAACCATTTGGACGCTCACCGGATGTGATGATTTCCTTAGCATTCTGCCGCAGAATGACATAGTGTTGGAAAACTATTGGACAGAGGAATCCGATGTCAATAGCGTGGTCAATTCATGCTATTCACAGTTGGAAAGCGAGGCGTGCATCAAGAGAATGCTCGTTTGGGGAGAGCTTCGCAGCGATAATCTCACAACGGGCTCAAGCACAGGATATGATTTGCAGCAGATAGTCAAGGAAAATCTGCTCGAAACCAATAGTTTCACCGATTGGAGCAGTTTTTATCAGTGCATCAACAGATGCAATACCGTGATTCATTATGCGCCTGAGGTGCAGAAGATAGACCCCAATTACACTGAGGCTGAGATGAGGGCGCATATAGCCGAAGTCACCGCCATACGAAGCTTGTGCTATTTCTATCTTATAAGGACATTTAGGGATGTGCCTTACATCACACAGCCTTCCCTTGATGATGACCAGCAATATGAAGTGCCTGCCACTAAGTTTGATGTGGTGCTCGACAGCCTTATTTCCGACCTTGAGGCTGTGAAAGGCTATGCCGTGAAGAGCTATGGAGAGGACAATGTTGAGAACACATGCAGGATTACTCGTTGGGCTATTTATGCTTTGCTTGCTGACATGTATCTTTGGGACCAGCAATATGACAAGTGCATAGAATATTGCGACTTGGTAATCAATCATAAGATTGAGGAGTATGAGGAGGAGTATGAGGAGAACCCCACAACCATGACGACAGAGCTTTATGGCATCTATCCTCTCATATCTGAATCACCCACAGGAAGTTCCTACGCTGGAAACACCTACGATGAACTCTTTGGAACTGGCAATTCGTTTGAGAGCATATTCGAGCTCAATTATGTCAACAATCAGTCGCTTGCAAACAGGCTGGTGTCGGACTACTACGGAAGCAACAGCAATGCTTCAGGACAACTTGGAGCGCCTACATATCTGTTCAATGAGGCTTACGCTGGAACAAACAAGTATTTCGGCAAGACTGATTGCAGATACCTTGAGAATATGTCGCAGTCGTCGAGCAGGGTGCTTATCAAGAAATATGTGTACCAGACTGTAAGGTTCAGAACATCAACCACTACTGGAAGCATGCCTAATGTGTCTGCCGCTGTCAGATCCACCAATTATGCCAACTGGATATTCTATCGGTTGACTGACATCATACTGATGAGAGCTGAGGCAGAAGTGGAACTCGCAGGAAATGTAGAGACAAGCACAACGCTCAGCGAAGAGCAGGAAGGACACTACAGAAGGGCGTTCGCTGGTGTGTCTGCCGTTTGGAAACGCGCTAACAACAAGAGAACAGCCACTGCCGACACCCTCGTCTATGACGACTATGCAGGAAGCCGCACGGCTATGGAAGACCTCGTGCTTGGAGAGCGTCAGAGAGAACTCATGTTTGAGGGCAAAAGATGGTTCGACCTCGTCAGATTGTCGAGAAGGGAACAGAGCAACAGCAGGATGATTACAGCTGTTATTCCTAAGTTCACCGACAATGCTGCAGCAATAAGGATAAGGCTTGCCGCTAACGACGCGCTTTATTATCCTTACAACAGAGACGAGCTCAAGGCTAACCCTTATCTGGTGCAGAATCCGGCTTACGAAACAAGCAGCACGGAACAAAACAGATAATATTGGAAAATGAATGCTGAATAATAAAATAATTGGAAATATGAAGAGAAATATTAATATATTACATCTGTATCTTGCGCTGGCAATCATGTCGTTGGCGTCATTGACGATTGCCGGTTGCAGCGATGATCCGGCTGAAGAGAACTATTATGTCTTCAATGGAGAGATGGTGCTCGACTATTTGAAGAACAGGCCGGAGTCTTACAGTGACTTCGTGGCCATTCTCGACAGGTCGGGCATGTCGGGAATGATGGCAACATACGGAACATACACTTGCCTTGCTCCTACGAATACGGCCATAAAGACGTATCTGAAAGAGCACGGGCTGAGCGAGGTCAGCCAGCTCACCGATGATGAGTGCGACACCATCGCATGGAACCATATCATCAAATACGCTTATTTCACCACCGACCTAAGTGACGGAAATATACCGACAGCTAATTTCAACGACCGTTACCTCACTTTCTCCACCGACTCTGATGCCGTGACGGGAAATGCTATATACTATATCAACAAGAGGTCGCAGTTGGTGATTCGTGACGACTCCGTGGAAAACGGAGTGGTTCACACGCTCGACCATGTAATCCAGCCTAGCAGCCAGTATCTGCCCGACCTCTTGAAGGAAGATGCTTCTATCTCTTTGTTCAATCAGGCTCTTACCCTCACTCACATGAATGATTCTCTTTATGAGTATATTGATGAGAGTTATTACTGCGGCGAGGACTCTGTCAACAAGGGCATTGCTATCACCACTGGCGGCGGCAACTACACCATGTATTATGTGGGCAAGAGAATGAAACGCTATTCGGCTTTCGTGGAAAAAGATGATATCTACAGCAAGAACGGAATAAACGATATTGAGGATTTGATTGAATATGCCAAAACGGTGTATGATGAGGTGTATCCCGAGGATGCCGGTAAATATGATGACGATTTCACTAACAGGAAGAATCCTCTCAACAGGTTTGTCTCTTATCATCTGTTGCCATATTATGGCGCATACAACGACTGGACAGTCTATGGCGAAATCAAGACCACATGCGCTAACACAGATTACATCGACTGTACGGACTGGTACGTCACTATGATGCCTGGAACAATAATGAAGATGAGCACGCCTGCAGAAGGATTGTTTATAAACCGAAAGGGAGTGGGCGCAAACTTCAGCGTGCAGGGCGTCAGAGTGTGGGCTCCGTCAGAATCTGGTGATGTTGACCAGCAGGCTCTTAATGGTATATATCACTATATCGATGATATACTTACTTATAACAACACTACAAAGAATGTGGTTTTCAACGACAGGATAAGGATTGATGCAGTAACAATGTCCACTGAATTCATGAATTGCGGAGCCAGAGGCAACACTGAGCAGGCCACGGGATTCAAGCTCGTGGATGGATGGGACTTCCATGGATACTCGCCTCAGTTGAGCCTCAGACAACGTAACATCTGGATGATGACTTATCAGGACTGCGTGGACCTGACAGGACAATTCGATATCTCGTTCAAGTTGCCGCCAGTGCCAGAGAACACCTACGAGGTGCGTTTTGCCTACGGAAGCGGTTCGATGAGAGGCGTAGTGCAGATTTATTTCGGCACAAAAGACAATATGCAACCAATGGGAATACCTGTTGACCTTAGAATCTGGGGAGCTGACCCGTCTATCGGATGGGTGGCTGATACCGGTGATGAAGACACTGACAGGGCTATTGACAAGGCCATGCACAACCGCGGTTACATGAAGGACATGGACTCATGGGCGCAAGGCGGCGTCAACATACTGAGGGAACAAAGCGGCAAGTTGCGCAAGATATTGTGCACACAGACCATGTCGCCCGACAAAGAGTATTATGTGAGATTCAAACTCGTGCTGGAGAATCCTAAGGCAGAGTTCCCAATCAACTATTTCGAGTTCTGTCCTAAGAGCGTTTACGCTGGAGAGGTGGCAGAAGACACTCATTGATTTTTGCAACTGATGTGTAACTTAAAACATTTAGGAAAATGAATATATACGGAAAGAAAATAGCTTTCAAGACATGCCGTTTGATGCTGATGGCTGTAGGTATATGCTGCTTTACGGCATGTTCCGACACCTGGGATGACCATTACGACAAGGGGCTTGCCACGTCGGACAAGAGTTTGCTCCAACTGATTGAAGACGACGACCAGCTTGGGGATTTCCTGAAAGTGATTAATACCACTAAGGTGTACAACAACTCCAAGAAAACCGACATATCTTTTGCCGACCTGCTCAATTCCGACCAAACTCTCACGGTGTGGGCTCCAAAGGACGGTACGTTCAACATCGATTCTCTGTTGGCTGAATGCGAAACTGAAAAAGGAGATTCCATGGTGGCGCAGCATTTTGTGATGAATCATATCTCCCACAACCTGTATTCCATGGGACCAACGACCAACACAACGGCTCTCATGCTTAATGGCAAGCAGGCGCAGGTCACTGCCAACAAGATTAGGAACGCGTCGCTCGTGCAGGGAAATTCCAACAATCCGGCTAAGAATGGATTGCTTCATGTAATCAGCGACGACATAAATTATTCTTACAATATCTATGAAGGCCTTACTTCGCTCGATGAATATTCGCATCTCGGCGATTACTTGCTGAAATATGAGAAGCAGGAACTTGACGAGAACAGGAGCATTCAAAGCGGACTTGTTGATGGAGAGAAGGTTTACAGCGATTCCGTCATGAAGAAGGAGAATCCGTTGTTCAATGTATTTGGAAAAATCAATTCCGAGGACTCCGCTTTCGTCATGCTGTTGCCCGACGAAAAAATATGGCGTCCCGTTTATGAGGAGGCTCTGCCGTATTTCGATTACGGCAGTGTGGCAAAGGCTGACTCAATAAGCAACTATTGGGTGAACCGCATGCTTATGCAAGACCTCTTCTACAACCGCAACATGCAGCATCTTGCCGACTCGGCTTTCTCTACAAGCTATGCCAAGAACGACCCAGAATACCACGTTTATTATAAGCCTTTGGCTGCAGGAGGCATTTTCTCTGATGAGTATGTGGCTGACTCCATCGAAGGCAGCAATGGAGTTTACTATAAGCTTCGCCAATGGCCGTTCACAAAGCAGCAACTGTATTTCTGGCCAATCAAGGTGGAGACAGAGCGTGAGGCGAATATGCTGAGCTATAGCGATTGCACACTGGAATACAGGGACGCTGACGCCGACACCATTTCCGGCGGATATTTGAGAATAAACCCCAAGACCAGTTCATCCAACTGGACTTGCACATTCGAGGTGGCAAATACGCTCGCTGGAACTTACGACATCTGTGTGGTGCTGTTGCCGAAGACTGTATATAACACAGCATCGCGTGACTTCAAGCCTAATAAGTTCGTGGCTTCGCTTTCTTACACCGATAAGGAGGGCACACGACAGACTGTTGCGTTCAACGATGCCATGAGCAACAACCCATATAGGGTTGACACTGTTAAAATAGGCACTTTCACATTCCCTGTATGCAATTACAAGCAGAATGAGGTGACAGTGCAGCTTACGCTTACGTGCAGCATGACAAGGCGCGAGACTTCTTACTCTCGCGACATGTATCTCGACTGCATTTATCTGAAACCGAAAAATCAGGAGGAGGAATAGGCAATGAGAAAATTTTTATTCGCGTTTACTTTGATGGTTACGTCGGCATGCATTGCGACGGCACAAGAGACGGAGGCGGTGATTCCTGAGAGGCCAGCAATTGATGTTCCGCAAGTGCCAACCAAGAACATTAAGGGAAAAGTCATTGATGCAGCTACACGACAACCGGCTGTGGGCATTCACGTGGCAGCATACAACGACAATCGTTTCACTGCCATGACTGATGAGAATGGAGAATATTCCATCGATGTGCCGGTGTTCACGTCATCTCTCTTGATTCAGGCTGAAGGATACAACAGGGTTCAGCAACCGATAGGTGCATCGGATGGTGACAAGCTGTGTGTCACTTATGTTTACAGCGACCTCTTCTCCGAAATCTATTCACCGCAGACTTTTGCTGTGAGCGGCAGGAAAGCTGATGTGGGATACAACAACAATGACGTCACAATCGACAAGCAAATCCAAGAGAAGCTCGGAGGCGATGTCTATTCTGTCACAAGAAGCGGAGTGCCTGGACTGGGCAATGTGATGTTTATGAACGGCATCAATTCACTCAATGCCAATGCCCAACCGCTCATCGTCATTGACGGAGTGATTCAGGATATGCAGTATTCAAGGCCTTCTCTCCACGACGGGCTGTTCAATAATATCTTGGGCAATATCATGGTGGAAGATATCGAGAGCGTGTCAGTGCTTAAAAACGGAACGGCGATCTATGGCGCAAAGGGTGCTAATGGAGTGATTCTCATCCAAACCAAGAGAAACAAGTCGATGGCTACCAAGATAGACGTTTCTATCGGAGGCAGCTATGAGCTGTTGCCAAGGAAGATTGATATGATGAACGGTGAGGAATTCCGCATTTACGCATCCGAACTTATCGGAACAACCGGAACCAAATCCAACTCTTTCAAGTTCCTTAACACCGACCCCGATTATTATTATTACGACATCTATCATAATGACACTGACTGGAGAAACGAGGTTTATAGAAAGGCTTTCACCCAAAACTACAGCATCAATGTGCAGGGTGGTGACGATATAGCCAATTATAACCTGTCGGTGGGTTATGCCAAAGCGCAGGCTACGCTCAAAAACAATGATTTCGCGAGATTCAACATGAGGTTCAACACCGATATCGCGTTGTCGAAGAAAATAAACGTGAGGTTTGATGCAAGTTATTCCGATGTCACTCGTGACATGAGAGATGATGGCATCAAAGACAATATCAGCGACGGAATAATCTCCTCGCCTGCATTCCTGAGTCTCATCAAGGCTCCGTTCCTCAGCCCGTATGCATTTGATGCCAACGGAAGGGTTTCTGAATACATCGCTGATGCCGACGACTATCTGAGCGACGTGCTTTCTTCCAACAGTTATCTCACATCGCTTGCCAATCCTACAGCCATACTCCATTATGGCGATGGCGACAACAAAAACTATTTCGGCAACAGAATGGTGAATTTGGCGATAACTCCTAAATGGGATATAAGCAAGAACTGGTCGTTGGCTGAGCATTTCGCTTTCCAATTGGTCAACACTGATGAGAATTACTATCTGCCCACTAATGGCGTGCCAAGATATGATGTCGAAGGAATAGGCACTGTAAGCAACTGCGCTTCATCGTTGGCTGGAAAACAAACAGTCATCATGAGCGACACGTATTTCAATTACAACAAACGGGTTAACGCTAATCTGTTTGATGTCAGGGGTGGCCTTCGCTATTTGCGCAACACGTATAAGCTGACCACGCAGATCGGTTACAACACCGGAAACGACAAGACTCCTAACATGTCGAGCTCACTGCAGTATAAGAAGACGGATGGAACCGATGACGAGGTGATCGACATGACTTATTACTTGCAGGGCAATTACAATTATGCTGAGAAATATTATCTCACTGCAGCACTTTCGCTCGACGGTTCTTCTAAGTTTGGCGTCGATGCTGACGACGGCATCAAGATAGGCAATTATGCATGGGGATTGTTCGGTTCGGCAGAGGCTGCGTGGGTGATGAGCAATGAGAAATGGTTCAACTTGAAGGGCATAGATTTCCTAAAGCTCAATGTCGGATACGATGTGCTCGGAAATGATGATATGAATGCTTTGGCGTCGAAGACTTACTTCGTGGCAGGAAAGGTGTTCAATTCACTTAGCGGCCTTACTCTCGGCAATATCGGCAACACCAAACTGCAATGGGAAACCACTCATCGCCTGACTGCCGGAATCAACCTTGCGGCATTCCGCAACAGGCTCAATCTCGGAGTGAATTACTTCTTCGCAAATACCAACAACCTGCTTGCGCTCAACAGCCTTTCTTATCTCACAGGCATGCAAACCAACTGGACTAATGGCGGCAAACTGCAGAACCAGGGATTTGATGTCTATGCCGACTATAAGCTGGTAAACTCACGTAATGTGAAATGGAGCGTTGGGGCTTCTTTGGGACATTACAAGAACAAAATCAAATCATTGCCTTCTGGAGGCTCTGGATTCACAACCGAAATGTATGGCGCGACTATATTGTCTGCTGTGGGCAATCCTGCCAGTGTCTTCTATGGATATAAGACCAATGGCGTCTTCGCTTCTACAGAGGAAGCCAATGCCGAGGGACTTTACCAATTGTCGGAGAGCGGGCAGAAAATGTATTTCGAGGCTGGCGACATGAGATTCGTCGACACCGACGGCAATAAGGTTATTGATGAGAAGGATATGGATATAATCGGAGACCCCAATCCTGATATCTATGGAAATATAAGGACAAACTTCAACTACAAGCGTTTGGCTCTTGATGTGGTGTTCAATTATTCTCTTGGCAATGATGTGTACAACTATCAGAGAGCGATTCTTGAAGGCGGTTCGTATTTCTATAATCAAACCACAGCTCTCTTGCATCGCTGGACCCACGAGGGACAGGTGACCGACATTCCGAGGGCAAGTTATCTCGATGAGATGGGCAATTCCAGATTCTCTGACAGATGGATTGAAGACGGAAGCTATCTGCGCCTGAAGAATATCACTCTGTCATACAGAATACCTGTCAACAACACTTACATTCAGGGAATTACTGTTTGGGGAGCTGCCGACAATCTGCTCACATTCACCAAGTATCTGGGTTCTGATCCTGAGTTCGCGCAGGGAAACACAGTGCTTGGCATGGGTATCGACCGCGGATTGTTGTCGCAAGGACGTACTTTTTCATTGGGTGTTAAAATTAATCTGTAAAAATAATTGTCATGAGGAAACATATATATATGAATATCAGACGAATGAGAACAATAGCTCTCGTTATGGCTGTTGTGGGAGGCTTTGCGCTTATCGGAACGTCATGCAGCGATGTCGAGTCTAATTTGGTGGAGTTTGAGGAAGACAACACATTGTCTTCACCTACCGATACGGTGTATTCGTTGGTGGGAATAATCAATAAGATGCAGGTTATTGCCGATAGGACTGTGCTTCTTGGAGAACTGAAGGGCGAGCTCACAGCGCTTACTGCTGACGCCAACACCGATTTGCAGGATGTGGCCAACTTTGATGTTGCAGCAGGAAATGCCTACAATCAGGTGGCTGACTATTATGCTGTGATTCAGAATTGCAATTACTTCATTTCTAAGGTTGACACCACCTTGTCTAAGCGCGGTCAGAGCGTGTTCATAAAAGAGTATGCCGCAATAAAGGCGTTTAGGGCATGGACCTATCTGCAACTCGCCATACATTACGGAAATGTGCCTTTTGTAACTCAGCCTATTTTGACTGAGAAAGATGCCGACCCCGACCTCTTTGAGAAATATGATGTTAAGCAGATAGCCAATTATTTCATTAGCGATTTGGCTCCGTTTGTTGACACCGACTTGCCTAATTACGGAAGCATGAATTCCTTGAGTTCCAAGAAGTTCTTCATTCCGGTAAGGGTGTTGCTGGGCGATTTGTGCCTTTGGGCTGAACGTTATAGCGAGGCTGCGGCATATTACCACGACTTCTTCACTAAGTTGAATGATACAAGACCTATTGGCGGTTCTGCAATTTCGTGGAAGGATTCTGAGTTTAATGCAACAGTCAACTCGTTCTCGTCATGTTTCAATTATTCCAACGATGACATGCTTGCAGCCATTCCTATGGAGACTTCTCTTTACAATGGAGTGATAAGTTATCTTGCTGATGTGTATAATTCCACTGAGCAGAACAACTATTACTATCAAGCCACATCATCCGAGGCGTTGAAACAGTTATCAAGGTCGCAGAAGTATGTGTTGACCTACACTAATGTGACAACCCAGCTTACGGACACTGTATCGCCTGCCGACACTCTTTCCTACAGCAATGAGAATATGCGCGGCGATTTGAGACTGTACGGAGTGCTGTCACAACGTGCATCGGGCACCAGCAACACCAACTATTCTTCCATAAGGCAGACTCTTGACAAATTGAAGACCTCTACATCATCTTCTGAAAACAGGGTCATCACTCAGTTTGTGCCTGTATATAGGTTGGCGAGCGTGTATCTCAGGTATGCAGAGGCTCTCAATAGGGCAGGGTATCCGCAGTCTGCTTTTGCTGTGCTCAAGCATGGATTGTGGTATCAGACGCTTGAGAAATATATAAGTGAGGAGGAGAAGGCTGCTGCTGGCAATCTCATCCAGTTCAGCGAATATACTTTCACTCGCAGCAACACACAAGGCATACACTCGCGCGGTTGTGGTTCAGCTGATGCCGACACCACCTATATCATTCCTTTGCTAGCTTCAAAGAGCGATTCAATTCTTTATGTTGAAGACAAGATTGTGGATGAGATGGCTCTCGAAGAGGCTTTTGAGGGACAGAGGTTCGCAGAACTCCAGCGTATAGCACAGCATCGCAACGACCCGTCTTTCCTTGCTGGCAAGGTGGCTCGCCGAAATGGTGATGATGCCTTCGACAATGACTTATACACGAAATTGTGTGACCAATCTAAATGGTATCTCCCTCTTGAATAAGGACGGATAAGTTTATAAATGCGCACGTCGCCTTGTGGTTCAAGCCAAAGGCGACGTGCTGTTTATGTGTTGGGGCATATTATATCTCTCCCTGCCACAGCTTCTTCAGAAAATCCATCACAGGGAGAATCTCTATGCCATTGAGGATGCGGGGTCTTGCGTCAAGTGATACAATAATAGGTCGGCAATCTGGAAATTCTTCACAAAAAGCCTTTAGTCCTTTGGTATGAACGGACTTCACCTCACGGCTGCTCTTGATTTCTATAGCCACGCGTGCTTCACCAATCACAACATCAACCTCGTAGTTGGTCTTGCCTGCTGTTCGCCAGTAGCTTAATTGGTCACGGCTGCCGGAATAAGAAAGATAAGCCCGTATCTCCTGCATGACGAGATGCTCTAAGGCATGTCCATAATCATTGCTGCCTGGGCTTATATTGCTGCGATTGATGAGATAGTTGGCTATGCCGATATCGAAATAATAAAATTTCGACATTCCTACGGAACTGCGTTTACGGCTCTTGCGGAAGGGTGGCACCATAAATCCGAGAAGCGTATCTGTGAGAATTTCAAAATAGCCTTTGACAGTTACCGAACTCACTCCACAGTATTGGGCTATATTAGAGTAATTAATCATCTCACCGTCAGACTGAGCTGCTACGGCAAGAAACTTGGAGAATGAGTCAAGTCTCCTGAGTCTCGCTTCTTGTTCTATCTCTTCTTGCAGATAAACCCCGATGTAACCTTCCATTCTTTTGGATGGGTCTTGTATCATGTAATGGCGCGGCACCATGCCGTTGTTAACTGCACGGTCGAGATCGAAATCAGGAATCTCTGCGCTTACAAGCGGAAACATGTTTTTGCGCAAAGCCCTTCCTCCGAGCAGGTTGGTTCCCACGCGCTTGAGCTTTCTGGTGCTTGACCCGCAAAGAATGAACCGGATGTCACGGTTCACAATCAACCAATGCACTTCATCCAGAAGAGCAGGGATTTTCTGGATTTCGTCGATTATTACTAAGGTCTCAGGCCCCTTGTCGTCCAATTCTTGCCTAAGTAGTTCGGGGTGCATTTTCAGACGTCCATACTCATCATTCTTCAAAAGGTCGTACTTCACCGCTTCAGGAAATTTCTCGGAGAGGAATGTGCTCTTTCCTACCTGACGGGGCCCAAAGAGAAAAATACTCTCATTTTGTGAGTCGCTGAGGTCTAATATTCTTTTGTATCTCATAATCACTGATTTATCTTCTGCATAAAGTTCTACTTTAAAAAAAAGACAAAAATTTAAAGTACAACTTTAAAATATTAACCTTTTTGATGATATGTACAGACACTCTAGAGCAGAAAAATAGAAAATAGGAAATAGGAAATAGGATTTGTCGCTACGCTCCAATGTGTGGAGTGTAATGCTTATTTGGGAAATTAGGAATTAGGAAGTTGCATCTAATTTGCCAAAAGCCAAGGATTTCAAGATTTGTTTTCTTGCTGTCAGGTACAAAATTGTTGCAATTAAGGGCAAAATCTTCGCAATTATGAAACAAAAGCTTGTAATTTCATTTTTGCATTTTAAGGTTCCAACTTTTTTTTATTATTTTTGTCGTGCCAATCATTTCAAAGGAATTAATCAATCAATATAAATATAAAGCATTATGAAGAAACTCATCTCCGCCACATTGCTTGTTGCGTCAATGATGATCAGCAATCAAGCGAATGCACAGAGTGAACTTTATCCTCAGCATTTCGACCTGTCCGAGGTGACGCTTTTGGATGGTCCGTTTAAGACAGCGATGGAAACCAACGACAACCTGCTCCTAAAATACGATGTTGACAGGCTTATGACGCCATTTATTCGTCAGGCAGGATTGTCCGACAACAGTTCAAGCAAATACTATGGCTGGGTGTCCAAGCATCCGTCATTCTCCAACTGGGGCTTGTGGAGCTGGTCTTTGGAAGGACATGTGGGAGGACATTATCTCACAGCTCTTTCTCTCGCATACGCTGCCTCGCACGATTCTAGCATGAAAGCAAAAATGAAAGAACGTTTGGAATACGTGGTAAATATAATGAAAGACTGCCAGGATGCATACGATGACAACACTGAAGGCCTGTACGGATTTATCGGTGGACAGCCCATCAATCGGATATGGACAGGACTTTATGCCAACGACCTCACAGAATTCAAGAAATACGGCGGTTGGGTGCCTTTCTATTGTGAGCACAAGATATTGGCAGGATTGCGTGATGCATGGATTTATGCCGGCAATGAGACCGCCAAGGAGTGTTTCCGCAAATTAGCTGACTGGAGCGTCAATGTTGTAAGCAAACTGTCATACAACGACATGCAGACTGTTCTGGGATGGGAACATGGCGGAATGAATGAAAGCATGGTGGATGCCTATCAGATTTTCGGAGAAAAGAAATATCTCAATGCAGCCAAGAAATATAGTCATGCATACGAAAGAGACGGCATGCAGGGTACAGTAGGCAATTACAGCACCACATTCCTCGATGGACAGCATGCCAACACCCAAGTTCCGAAATTTATTGGTTTCCAACGCATAGCGGAACAGGAAACAACGGCATCAACATATAAAATAGCTGCAAGGAATTTCTGGGATGACGTGGCTAACAACCGCACCGTATGCATCGGCGGCAACAGTGTGGAAGAGCATTTCCTTTCGGCAGGCAATTCAGCCAACTACATCAACAAGGCTGACGGACCCGAAAGCTGCAATACCAACAACATGCTGAAACTGTCGGAGATGATGTTCGACTATACACACAATGCCAAATATGCCGACTTCTATGAATATGCTATGTGGAACCATATACTCGCCACACAAGACCCCAAGACCGGAGGATACGTTTATTTCACTACCCTTAGGCCACAAGGCTATAAGATATATTCACAAGTGAATCAGGGCATGTGGTGCTGTGTGGGCACTGGAATGGAGAACCACAGCAAATACGGCCATTTCATTTATACTCATGATGGCAGCACCCTTTATGTCAACCTCTTCTCTGCCAGCAAGCTTGAAAGTGATTCATATTCCATTACCCAAGAGACTGAATATCCTTACGAGCAGCAAACAAAGTTGACTGTAGGAACTGCCGGAACATACACAATAGCAATCAGGCACCCATGGTGGACCACCGACGACTATGCAATCAGTGTCAATGGTGAGAAGCAATCTTTGTCGGTCACAGCAGGCGAGGCATCCTACGCTTCAATAAGCAGGACATGGAAAAAGGGTGATGTCATAGTTGTCAACCTGCCGATGACGATGCGTGTAGCAGAATGCCCCAATTACACCGATTATGTAGCGTTTGAATATGGTCCTATACTTTTGTCTGCTCCAACTACAGCTGCATCTGAAAATGATGGAAGCGGTTTGGCATACGAAGCCTTGCAGAATGAATATGGCGGTGAAGGTCGTATGGACCATGCTCCTGGCGTTGTAGGCAAATCGTTGGCGCTCAGCACTGCCCCGATGCTTTTGGGCGAAAGGAGTGAGGTTCTCAACAAAATCAAAGAAGACGACCTCAGCAAGCTCACATTCACTATCGACGCGCACAACGAAAGCAGGGGAACGGCTGAGAAATGGAACACCTTAACTCTCAAACCGTTCTATACAGTGCATCACACAAGATATATGTGCTATTGGTATCAGCAAACAGAAGAAGTGTACAAGCAAAGCGACATGGCGAAATCTGATTCTATCGAGGCTGCCCTCAACGACCGCACAATTGACTTCGTGGGAACGGGCGAGCAGCAGAGCGAAGCCGGACACGATGCTTCTTACGGCTCTACATCTACTTCGGGTTCTTACAATGGTGAATACTATAGGGATGCCCAGGCGAACGACTATATTCAATACAACCTGTACAATCCAAATCTCTACAAGGACAATCTGAGCATACTCTGCCGATTCACAACAGCTGATGCCGGCAGGAAAGCGACTCTTTATGTTGACGGTGTAGCGATTGCGGACATTGACATTCCATCCACTTACGCCACTGCTGTCAATGGTTTTTACAACATTGAGTACCCGCTGCCTGAATCCGTTGCTGTTGATGAGAACGGCAATGCAAAATCGAAATTCACGGTTCGGCTGGTTGCGTCATCTTCCACAGTTTGTCCTGGCCTCTACTATCTGAGGCTTATGAAAGGATATGTCAGCGACGCTTACGTGTTTGTGGCATCTGAATGGAGCACAGGCGACACCAACCGACTGAAGAAAAGCAACATCTCATACGACACTGAGAACAATACTATCAGCATCAAGAACACGACAGGTACTAATAATATCTGCTTGACACTTGATTACGCTAACACCAACTATACCATTGGTGACGATGACATCTATCTGGTGGTACGGGGCACTAACTTGCTCCGTACCTCCGGAGCTTCTTATCTCTGGTGGCTTAACGGAAAAAACCGTGCCTCAAGCGTGGCTCCAACAATGACAACAACCGACTACGAAGGCAACAGCGTGATTGTGTGGGATATGTCAACAAGTGGCATAGACGATTTTATTGATGGCGACAGACCTAACATTACCTACGGAGCAACAATATTCGGCATGACAACCAGCACAGGAAAGACAGTCATAAAAGACATCAACTTCTGCAGCAATGTAGATGAATATCTGCAACAGGTGACTTCAATCAAAGACATTTCCGATAGCAATGCAACAGCAGGGAAAAAAGGCATATACAACATGCAAGGCATAAGGCTTGACAGCGGCGACACCAAAGACATCAATCACCTTAGCAAAGGCGTGTATATTGTAGATGGAGAAAAGCACGTCATTAATTAATCAACAGAAAACTGACCATAAAAAGAATGGGGAAAAGCAAAGAATGCAGTCCCGCTCATAAAAAACTTTTTACACAGAACCAAACAACAGAAAATATCGAAATTTGCATTTTTTACGGCGTTATTTGTTAAATTACGTCAAATGAGCTGAAATGAACTGGAAAAGATTAGCCTCATTAACAAAATAACACGAAATTGCAGTCCGAAAGAGATGGATGCTGCATCACATACATCCCCTCTCATATATTCGGACTGCACAAAAATACATACATATTCATTTAATTCATACGTTCATACAAAAGAGAGCGAGGGTGTGTCAAAATCGGCGCACCCTCTTTTAATTTGCAATCATTGCATTGGCTCTGCCTTCCATTCGTTCATAATTCGACTATGAATTAGATGCTCTTCAGAAATACTCTCAACACTGTTGAGACAAATTACAAAAGACCTTGATAATTCAGTGGCAGAAAAACTTTTTCGCTCTTTTTATTTATTGAACCCCAATTATTTGTATCTTTGCAGATACGTTGAAGTGCTTTGCGGCACAAGACGTAGATTTATTGTGAAATTAGCGTCAGCTATTTATTCAA
>Ga0181612_127825_pt1 | contig 20900 bp, 8 predicted proteins | sample HoacroProtozoa21_FD_119630 | JGI IMG/M metagenome (GOLD analysis project Ga0181612, IMG submission 119630) | Hoatzin crop microbial communities from Cojedes, Venezuel. Combined Assembly of Gp0051906, Gp0051904, Gp0051908
ACCATATAAGTAGAGAGCAATGGTATTATTGTCTTTGAATATTACGTGGAGGACAGTGATAAAAATAAACATTTAAAAGACAGGAAAACCAAAAGAATCTGACCCAATACACTTGGAGGATTCTGAATCCAAATCTGAATGCATCCATTTAATCATACCGGCTCTACTAGCAGAGCATCACTTAACCTGTGGAGAAGCTACTCTTAGTTTGCTTTGTCCCCGCATATGAAGAGAAAAGTTAGTACAAGTCAGCTTGTGACCACACGTTTTTCATATAAACTGTTAACTCATGCATTTTGTGTAAAGCTTGGATTGTGGGTGGTCTTTAGGATGATATGATTCTAAAAGGATTTGAAGTCCAAATCAATTAAATCAGACAAAGTCTCCCTAAAATCTAAGAAGATAACAGCAAGGAGTCTGTTATGTTTTAGGTTTGCAGAGGATCAGTAAAAATTTAAGTAGCAGTAAAAAGGGACCTGAATAAAAGACTTAGGAGTAGCAAGACAGTATTTTAGAGATAATGCAAAATCAACCGAAGTATGAAAAGAGTATTTTATAGCTTCCACATTAAGCTTTGCAATTCCTCCTCGTCTGTTGGACTCAGGAACTGCATCTCCCTGTGTAGCATCCTCATTTCTCAGGAGCTTCTTTGACTGTGTTAAGTAGAATAACAGGAAAAAGAACTTTTGAGAAATATCACAGCCTTCCTTCTGTGCTTTGTGTGTTTTCTCACTATTCGTAACAACGTACTCTGACAGCTAGGAAACAGAGATGTTCCATACTTACTTGCTAAACTAGGCAAGTCCAGTTCAAATTCTTCATAGCCTCAAGGTGAAAAGCAAGAAAACTTTGTTAGAATTAAATTTGCAAAGGCAGAGAATTGATTTTCTCTGTTCTTCTTGAAAAATCGGGCAAAAATGTATACTAGTGGTGATAAAGCCTCAATTGTCTAAATCTCACTGTCTTAAAAGGTAAGTTGTGCTTAAATTATTGATTAGCTTTTGTCACGTAATGTGAAAATTTTGCCACTCATATGTGAAACTTGGAATTTTGATATCCTACCAAATGAAAATTGCGCTCCAACGGTTTGTGGGTTTCTTCTTTCTCCACATAGCGTTAAGGTGCCCTTCCCTTCCCATATCAGCTTTCCTCCCCTGAAACACCTCGTGCCCATTTGGTTGAAGCGCTCCGTGCTGCCTGTGCTTATCTTGTGACTGACATACTGGAGACGCTATTTAGTATCTCCAGTGAGTGAAATAATAACGTGAAGCAGAGTAAAGGAGTAGTGTTCTAGTTCCGTAATTACTTCAGGACTAATTCAGCATGGGTTGATTTGCTTTTCCCAACCAGTATGTCCTGCTCATCCCAATGTCTTCAGACCAAAGCCAAGGAAATGAGTGCACAACGTTAGCAGAGTAAGTGGCCAAATCATGGTTGTTTTGTAGTTATCCGTGCATTTTGTTTATAACAGCCATAACAATGTACTTCTCTGAAAAACAGAGAACTATAAATTTGTGGGTAGATTTTATATTTTGAAACATGACCAAAGTGCTTAAAGATAGGACAATGATTATGTATTTCATGTAGACAACAACCCCAGAAAATTTGTGCATCTGACTGTGAGAAGTGGCTTGTGCCTTTTTACTGTGGTTTGGACAACAGAACTCACAAATTCCATGTAAACTATTAGGAAACAGCACAGAAGGCAGGATCAAGGATGAAGTGAGCTACTTGAAAGCCTGGCAGCCAAGTCTGCGCTGATCATTTGTCTGATCCCAGAAATGTCTGTGCACTAAAAGGTTTTCAGTGCACACAGATGTTCAAGTAGGACTGGACTGTGTCTTTGTCTTACCTGCTCAGATCGGAAAGAAAAAGGCTCGTTGTACTGTGTGTTGCCTTGCACCTAAGGGACGGAGCAGATCCTGCTCATTTTCCGCTGTTCTGTGATTTAGCTCCGTGGTCTGCCGTTAGGTGGGCAGAGAGGTTAGGAGTAGCTTGTTTTTAATTTCCCTTTTGCACTTAGTTGCAAGTAGGGAAAAGAAAGTGTCTTTTGGAAGGCAGTAGTAGCTGACTTTTTTAGGCATGGGGGGAGAAAAGAAGGTATTTCAGAACAAGCTGAAGAATACTGAGATCCTCTAAAATACCCTGCTTTTAACTGCCCCCTCCTCCCATGTCAGATAAAGTTTGCAAGCATGCTTTCAAGCAGCTTAACTGTCCTCTAATCTTATAAGAGAAATGGAACTGTTTGCTGTTGCTTGTATCTACAGTGGTTTCTGTCTCTTCTGTCACGTGACCCAGATCTTAAACCTCTTTGTAAACTTCAATGAAACGTTTAGCCACAGACTGGGGATGTGTTTCAGGGAAGCTTTGGTCAGTGTACTAGCATGTTTGAAGAACAGTAATAGGAAATGATTAAGAAACTAAATGGAAAATCTTTTCTGTTGGACTTCCAGTTGATCTGATAAGTTCCTGTTTTCACACACCAATTGTATTTTATGGAGTGCAAATGTTTATACATTCAAACTTGAGGACCCAAATTTAAGTCTCCTTTTTGTTTATGTGAGCCTTGTACTCATTAACATTCGATCAGAATGGATTAAGAAGTGGGGAAAGAAGGTGAGGCTTGTAAATGTGCTAAGTAGCAAGGAAGAGTTGCGTAACTACAGTTCTGGCTTTGGTTTTTGTAGTTTTGGGGATTTGGGCTTTCATTTTTTTTTTTTCAATCTGCTAGGTACCTTTGGGTTGAAATATTGTAGCTCTGGGACCTTGCTGTCCTGCCTGACGTTTGTTCATTTAGATTTACAAAGCAGGGAAAGGGTTGTGTTTGAACTGTCGGAGAACCGTTAACTGTGCAGCAACTGCTTCGGCTTGAACAAGTTATTGCCAAAACCCATCATATTGATTCTTACACAGCTGTGGGCAAGCAGTAGTTTCTCCTTCCCACACATCTTGACTATTTTTTATTATTTGAAAATTCTGATAACTGTCTACAACTGGATTTGGCAGAATGTTGTGAACAGATCTGTTCTCTTGTCTTGGATGTTGAGCAAGCAAGTTTGTACAAGTTGTTTCCCTTCTTCATAGTTGTTGCTGCTTTCTAGTAATTGTGAGGGCATTTCTAGAAAATGTCACTTTCAAAATGCTTTTTTAGTGGAAATTAAAATGCCTTTTATAAAACTAGAAAATTTTACACTTTTCAAAAGGTGAAGATCAGTCCCTATTTTGAAGGAAAAAAATAGTTTTCCTATGGAAATAGAGTTATTTTGTTTGGAATGTGTACTATTCCATGCTTATTTCCATCATAATAATAACTAAAGCTGGTGAATCTCAAGATAGTAATTTTCTGTTAGAAAAAGCTGTTTCCACGAAGTCATTTCTTCAAACATGGTATTAATTTTAAACCCTTAAATATGAAAAAGACAAAATCTAATTTAATTTTGTGGTTACTCTGAGTTTTAAATTTCACAACAAGCCAAAGTTATGATGCGTAATGGATGTGAAGATGAGGAATTATTTCACTATGGCAGAAAGAGTGCTTTTGATCTAAAAACGTTGCTAAGGTAGTTCAACCAGTGCTAAATAAATACATTTTCAAAACAGATTTAATCTAACAAATTGTAATCTATTTCTTGTCATATTGTAACATTTTGCTAGCAGTAGAATTATGACAGGCTAATATTACATAATATAACGCATTTTAATGCATGTCAAATAACATACTCAGATATAATTTGCCAATGGCAGTCTATAATACACATTACTCCTACAAAGTTATATAATAGAAATTAATGGTAAATCTATGCAATGGCAGTGTCTATTACTGCTCTCTGAAAGAGAACACCAGTATATGATTAATTATAAATCAGATATTTTTGAAAATTCATTTAATGGGAAATTTGAAAAATAATTGTTTTTATTTGGAATAGAACTTCTCCTGGGAAATGAATACATTTCAATAAATGGAGTGTTTAATTTAAAACAGAAATTCTAAGATTGAAAGTGACTGTGCTGGGATCTATCATTAGGATGGGGATTTCATTTTTGTATTAGATTAATAAATGCAGAGAAAGACCAACCATGTGAGAGAGTTGCCACAGTCTCTTTTCAAACTCAGCTACCATATTTGTTCAAGACAACAAGCAAAACCTCATTCTGTTACCAACTGAACGTACAGTAAGCAGGTCCCTGTTCTTGCTGCTCTAAAAATACATGAAGGAAGGACCAGGGAAGAGTTGAAAGTATTAAAGCAGCTTTCCTAGATGGCAAGGTGGCAATATCCAAAGCTTTATTTATTCTCCTAGTCATATCCTATTATATGTGTCTGTTTCTAACTTATTTTTGCCTATATTATTATTTTTATTTACTGCATAATGGACAATATAAAAAGATCCGTCAAGAGAACTACATTTTTTCCCCTTATCAACTAACTCTCAAGCTGACCGAGTTTCAGCAATCATAACCTTTTTCTTGATAACTGTGCTGTGCTGACGGTTGTTTGGTGCAGTTCTGCAGGTGGTGTCCCATGCAGGTGACTCCTCTCATCTGAGTTGCATCTCACTTAGTTCTGTATCATACTGTGAGTTTGGATAGTGTTAAAATTGATAATAATTTCACACTGTCTTCTGACCTAGAAGACATATTACCTTCACGAGGGAATATCAGACCTTTATAAATCTAGTAAGAAAAAAATGAGAGGGAGGACAAGTTTCTGATGTTTGTTTTTCTCATGCTGCTTTGCATGTGTCAGGTTTCAGGCCTTGAATGCCTTTTGGTTTGTCCATGTACTTTTTGTTTGTTAAACATCATGTGCTTATCTAACTTCCTAATCTCCTGTGGGGATTTGATAACCTTAGTGTTTTTTTCATGCTGCTTCTAGTGCCTTTGCCATGATTAATGGGATAGACCACTAAACTGGCCACCTCCAAAATTATGGAATGTGTTAATCAGATGGGCAGATGACCTCAGGGAGTGCAATGACCCTTAGGATCAAAGGTCAGATTTAAACAATATGACAAATACAAGGATGTTGTCATTTCAGACTAAAAAACGGTAGATAGATAAAGGGTAACTGGAGAGTGGCATGCATATTTCTTGCAAATTTTATGTATACAAATTTACCGTTAAATATCAAGTAATGTATCCTCTATGCCTTGCTATATGAGGTCAAAGTTAAAAGGGGAAGATTATTGATAAGGTACAAGATAACAAAGAATGCAAGATTTGGTTTCAATTTCAATGTTCAGTGTAAAAAAACCTGATATTTCTGTGCCTTTATTTTCCTTTCTATAAATATTACAGAATATGATCCTTCGCCAAGCTGTTCAAAAATCACACGTTCATGATACTACAGGAGGTCAATGCGGTGTTGCTACCAGTGCTGCTGTTGAGTAGCTGTTTCATATATTATCCATTTAACTGGAAACATGACACCATATGGTATAGTTATAGTATGGAATTTTATTTTTCTTTCTTAATTGTTAAAATTAAGTGATCTCTGTGGAGTTGTATTATAGAGGGGAAAAAAGGCTCGGTGTTCAACCTGGTACAGCTGAGAAGAAAAAGGACTTAAGACAAATTTGTGCTTCCATTACACTGACTGACCAGATACCAAAACAGACTTTGTCATAATTTAAGACCACTCTAAACCACACTGGCTGGATAAGCTGGGAACCGGTCAGAGCATCGTATGATTTTTCCTGAACATCTCGTGAGTTCTGCCCAGTGCTTTCTAACCCAACCTTCTACTAGCTCTAGGAAATAATTAGCATAGAAATCCATGATGTCAAGGAAAATCATCTGCTGCCCTGCATGGTAGCTTTTTAGTCGCAGCTGTACAAAGCAGTTTGATGTGGGACAGGAGTTTGAAGCTTAAGCGTGTCGAGCCAGTGAACCAGCAAGCAGACAATGCTCTATCTTCCATAAAGCTTCTACTTGGCAGGATTTCTAGTGGACAATATAGTCTACAGTTCCTGTATTTTCATCCTTTTTTTTTTTTTTTCTTATCTGCAGTCCTAAGTATTTCATAAATGGTATAAAAAGCAGTATAAAACCCCCTTATCTCTAAATAAACCAAGTATCAGAAGTATTTTATAAATTTGTTTCTTTCATAATGTTACTGGTTTTGTAGCCATGATGGTCCAAGGACATCACTAAGCCAAGTTTTGTGCTGGCTTGTAATATCTTTTATTATGGTTAACATATCTACTTAGACTTATTCTCATCTTTTGTATTCTTTCGAAGTTTGCTGCTTCTTTTTCAAAGTTAAGAATTAATCAAAAGCATCCCTGCTGATTTTTCCCCCAGTTACATGTTGGCTGGTTCAATAAAAAAATTTCTTCTTCCCAGAAGCCGAGACTTGCCTTAGGAAATTCTGTCATGAATGCCCGGATGCTCTGCTACATGTTGTTTGTATTGACATTAAAGGAGACAAAGCAGTGAGGAATAACTCATAAACCATCAATTCACCTTTATTACTTAGATAGAGCTCTAACTTGGCTGTGGCAGTGTGATTAAGTAAAGAATGTAGCTCAGCATAGAAACTAAAAAAGGGCAAGCCAGGCTGGAAAGGTAATACTTCTGATATTTTCAGTTAATATTCAGCATTAATAAAAAAGAAAACATAAGACTTGACTATTTGAGAACTGTTTTCCTAATAAGTCTTCAGATTACTTTTGGTTTGTAGGTAGTAACTGAAAGGAGTTCTACCAAATATGGTCAATTGAGACTTGGGATGAAGTATTCCATTATGACGACATATGTATTTATATCCTATATTCACACACATAAAAAAAAGAGATAAATAAATCTTTTATAACAATAATAAAAAAGAAAAGAAACCATTTTGCATAAAAACATGTTTTTACTGTATTTGTTACACTCAGTAAATAAATTACAGGTTTTATATCATTCAGAAAGAACTACGAGTGATTTATTCAGTTATTAACTTCACACGCTTGGAAGAATGAATTAAATACCAGTCCTCATTGAAGGCTTTTGGATTATTCTGCCAGAATATACCACTTAAAAGTTCTGGCAGCTCTGTGTGTGTTGCATGATGAGCAGGAATATTTGGTGGAAGCTAAAGCAGATGAGTCTGTATCCTGACAGTTTACAGCATCTTATAAATTCCATAAAATGAAAATGAATTATGTATTATTGGGTTTACATAAGGTCACCAGATGAACTCTGACCCTTCTCTTTTCTCATTTGGCTCAATTATTAGATGAAATGACAGATCTGATCTCTTTTCAAATTGTATTAGAAGGGGCCTCTTTATTTTGCCCTCTAGCAGCAATTCTCTGACAGAACTAGGCAAATGCATTAATTATGATTGATTTAGTAGGTCTATAAGGTGATTATTTCTCAAATTCTACTTCTGTGCGAAAACCTTTTGACCTCTCTCAGGCCACACAGCAAATGAAATCCATAAGAAGATTTAAGAGGGGACTGACCAGCGCTGCAGTTTCCTTCTGCTGTTTGAACTCAAAACACTTTGGGACACCCAAGCAAATCCAAAGGATTGAATTACCAGGACATACTGTGGTTAAAATGTTTAACAATTTGATATTTCTGTTTGAAGAAAAAGGCATGAAATGGATCACAAGGGGGGGGGGAAAGTCCCCTGTTTGGAAGAAGGGGAAGTAGAAAAAAGATTTTTTTGCTTTGTAAATTAGACACAATAAAAAGATCAAGATGCCTCATATCAAGACTCTGCTGGAGTGTGTTACATTGCAGTGAGAATAGAATTTCAGCCATATTCTTTTGATAAAATGGCAAAATAACTTCAGAAATCAGTTTATGGGTCTACTTTTTCTTGGTGTGACTTATAAATATTATGGATTACATGTGTGTATGCATATGCTTATACACACACATATACAAGCATAGTAAAGAATACGGTTTGAAACCAAATCTGAGTTCAAAAAGAGAAATTGCACACTATACATTTATTCCTAAGTAACATTGATGCTTTGTTTATAGGCTAATAGAAATGCGAATCCTGTTTCCAGATAAACCACTCTGATTTTGGCAAGCTTATTTCTCTGGGAGGCCTGCAGTAATACACCGTACAAGTGCAATAATTTTGGATATGAGTATTGTGTACTAATGCCATTTACAACTCTGTTGTTATTAACCAGTTAGAGGACATGTGAACTGAGATAAGTTTATTGGGAGCAAAACTGGCTGGCCCTCGACTGCTAGCTCATGTCAGTGCATACCCACTCTGCCTGTTCTATTTTGCCTGATCTATATTTTTGCTGAGTTGCTTCTTCTGGTAACTGATCTCTAGAAATAGAGGTAGGGGGAGTAGAAGCAGTGGAAGAGAAATAGAGTTAAATATACTTCTCCTTACTAGCCTGGAGTTCCAGCTCTATTGTTGCAAGAGTCAGTGTCTTGGAAATATGAAGTAAACGCATTTTTTCTTTTGAAAATCAGATCTTTGTAAGATGATAATTGTGAATAGTAATCTTGTTAATGCTCAACAGTTGAATCAAATCTATATTTATTGAGCATATCTGTTGCAGGGTATTAGGAGTACCATAACTGTGTTTGGGAGTTTTTTCATATACTTCATAGGGAGGGAAGGCTGTAATTATTCAAGTAGGTATTTCAGGAACTCCTGAGCAAAAGTCTGAGAATACAGCTAATCCAGATGAGGTTTTGGCAGTTGATTTTTACTTTCTAAATGTAAAAATAAAAAATAATCAAAACCGAATTAGAGAATTTCAGACCGATTTCAGTATGCCACAGATAAGGAAACTCTGATTGCAGTTTAACATACTACAATGAAATAATTTAGTGGTGCCAAAGGCTGGCAAAATTAAATAACAGCAGATTATTTGCAATGTTCTATATTGTTTGAAAGACATTTTTTATTCAGCTTCATATTGTTTTCATATCCAGTTTTGAATTGCAAATGTAAGTAACTGGACAGTGCCTAGAGGTATTATCGGTGCAGAATTAATTAGGAAGATAAATTTCTAAAATTTTACTGTATGCTCATTTTAGATTGCTGTGACAATGCTTCAACACCTCTTGTCCCTAAATGTAATGGAAGATAACTTTGAATTTTAAGACTTATGATTACACCTAGCAAAATCAATTTTGCCAGAATTTCAGCTTAGCAGAAGCATGCCATTCTGTTGGAATATGTATGTTTCAACAGAATATTAATGAAGCACAGGATGAACAGAGAAAATGTCTGGTGCTTTTTAGTGTGGAATAGTTTAGGAATAGTCCTTGGATGTAGAAGGTGTGCTCATGTCTTTCCTCTGCTTGAGGTCAGGTGATCTGAGATTAAAGTCTCTGCTTTGAATCAGGCAGAAAAAAACCCAGGACCTGGTCCTTGCAATCCGGGAAGCACCCCCGCTGTTCAGTACAGCAGTCATGCACATGCAATACAAATGGGAACCACAAACAATTCTTTTTCTATGGAGCTGTTCAAAGCATCTGTGATACTTTGACGCTCATCCCAAACAGTGTTGGTCGTACTCTAGGCAGATCTGCTAGCAACGCCATTTCAGGGAAAGAAAAATGTTGGGCAAAGTTTTCAGCTCCCTGTGCCATGTTACACCAGAGTATGGCCTGGCTTCTTCTGGTAGCTGTTTTCCCATTAGGTTGTGGCTGCTGATCAACACTTCTTTTCAAGTCCCTTTATCACTAGTAAATTACACATGGTACCCCACCAGATATTTTGGATTTTTTACTTTACTAGCATAAACAAGAGTACTACCAACAACTTCATTAGCATTCTTTGCAGTGGGCACAAAATTCTTTAATAGTAAAGTGTGTGTTGAAAAATTATTTGGGAAAGAAGTGACCGTTGAACATTTGTTACTGAGTTTTCTGGGGGATTTCTTCCTGTCTGAATTAATCTTTTCAGCCATGCAAATTCCTGTGCTGGAGCATGTGCAGAAGCAAGAAAATCGTGTCACGTTGAATGGTTTGGCAAATTTATCACTATGCTTTGCCAGTAACTTGTGTAAAGGCACAATACCTGCGATAGCCACTGCTTGTGCCTATCTTGTGTTCCTTTCTGATGACACGACTTGTATTGAACTTCAGAAGGATATAACTTTCCACCTGCTCTCAAAGTTTTGCTGGCATAGATACTCCAGCTCTGCCGTAGTATTTCTGATGTTTAGATTTGGTCTTGTATTAAAAATTAGATAAAAGTCATGATGTCCAATTTTTGACACCATAAAAGTGTAGTATACCCAGTGAAAATAAGCTGATAACTGAATTTATGTTGATAGTAGGAGATATTTTCAAACACTAGACAAGATTGGGCATTGATCTGGAAAATAGTTCTGTGTTCCTTTTTCTCATTATTTACTAAAAATATTTGAAGACATCAGTATTTTGAAAGCTGATGATTTAGAAAATCTGACCCTGAAGTTCCTGAATTCTTTTAGAGGTTGGCTCAAAAAAAAATTTTTGCATCATTCTTGGTCGTAGAGTTTTGTGAGGAGCATAGTATAGAGTAGAGTAGAATTCAGACATTCAGTGCAACCACTGGAATCTTTCAAAAGACCACTTTTTCTTTTTACTGTAGTAGAATATGAATCAGCTTTTTTTCCTAAATTATACAAAATCAAACCCAGAGGCATTCTGGATTTTTAAAGATGGTAATTCGTTTGGCTGCATCTTTTCCTTGCTGTAGAGAAAGCTGTGGCAATCAAACATGTAAGCTTGCTTATTGATCTTTCATCAAATAAATACGAGGTCTCAAGCACTGAAGTTACAATCTTCACACATTTGTAAACACCACTAATGCATTTCTTTGATGTGTACCTTGTTCTGCTGTTAGATGACAAATGTTCACAAATAGGAATTCTAGATAAAGAAGATATCTAGCCAGTTTTTTAGACACTAGGAATTTCCTGTAGGATATTTATGACTATTACATTTGTTGAGACATAAAATAAAGGAGGTGGAAAAATGGGGAAGTCTACTCCCACATTGAAGGCAATATATGTATAGCCATCGTGAAATTAAATGATGTTTCCAAGCATGGTACATTATTGGTTTCTGTAGAATTCTCAGAATATACTGCTGGGCTTACCGCATTTGTGACTCTGTAATTTTTTTTTTTTTATAATACTCTGAAAGTTTTAAAAAGTACACAGGCTTTACCAGCAATTTCTACAAGGATATGATGGAAGTCTTTTTCCACATATCTTTATATTCATTTTAGAATCATATAATACGTTTTATTCCTCTCCTGACAGGTTTTTGCTACTATGGTTGCTAAGTATTACGGATATTGTATGTTAAGACATTTAAAAAATATCTACATAGTAAAAATAGCCTTTGAATATTGCATCTCAGGACACCAGTGGTAGCTTCATATACAACATCCCACTTGTAACGAACCATTTGTGTGATGCTGGTCTGTCTCAGGGTAAAGTCCTGCAGGGGTGCTATAATTTTGAGATGTCCCATGATCAGCTTCATTTGCACCCCTTTGGCAAAAATGTGTGCCTTCAGTCTAGAAGCTACTTTAGTACTACTGAAGTTACTTTTTTACTGTAACTTTATACTTCTCATTCTTCTGCACGTACACAGACACTAATGTTTGATGTATGGATAGATGGGCACTAATGTGGGCTTTACGCAGTATTCAGCTGTCCAGGTAGACTGGCTTGCGGATTGTTTATGTGGATTCTGCATAGCTCGGTATTCATTTCTGTCTTGCCATGCTGATAAATCAGCCTACTTTTTTTTTTAAAGAAATAGATGTCAATAATTCTAGTGTCTGATTATGTCAGACTAGGCCCCTAAAAGCCTTGGTTTTACAGTTTATAACTCCTTTGCAAATAGCAACATTATTTATGATAATGAGTATGTATTTGTTTATTTGTGAACAACTTGTTCTTGGATCTGAGCTGAGACCATTGTTCTCAATACCCCTAAGGGCTGAAGCAAATTGGAAATGACATTCAGAGGTTACCTTTTAATCTCCGAGTTCCTTGTGCCTTGTTTAGAGGTAACTTTCTGCTCAGAAAGCTTTCTTCACTTGGCTTGAATCTGAAAAGAAAATGGATTACATTTTAATACTGACACAAATGAGTTGGTTTTAGTTTCTGTCATCCACAAACCGCTATGTTTATAACACCACGACTATATTAATGGACAGATTTAATGATATATGTATTATGTCTGTCAGGATCCTCTAAATTACTTTTGCTACCACAAGGCACGAAATGATGATGTATTTCAGTGAACAAAGAGAAGGTAGGTTACACTTCTAGTGCCCATAAATTCTTTGTTTTAAAAACATTAAGGCGTTTGATACAGTACAGTGCTTTTCAAGAGATTTGCTAGTAAAAATTAACCAGTGGGGTGGAAGGTTTCCTGATATGCCTACCTGTATCGCATTTCTCCAGTCTGTTTTCTTCTGTCCTAAAGATGACATTGCCTGACCTCCTGCTTCATCACAGTTCCTCAGTTTTGGTGGATGCCAGCACAGCTAATGTGTTAGCATGAAAAACATGCTAAACTGTTGAAGATCATTATGTTTTGGGGCCAGAATCACCTTACCATAATCTTGGAAAGATTTTTGTAGAGTGATTTTTTTTTTTTAATATTTTTTTAATATACTTCCATTCTTAAAATGCCTATCCTAGAAGTTTGTGCTCAATATTTTAGTTGATTCCCACTTTCACTTCTGGTGGTTGGTTACTATCCTCCTGCTACTGTTTTGGTTTTTGTTTATTTCTGGGAGAGGTTTGAGGAATGGAGGGTTGAGGGCAGAGGTGAGAAAGAGGTTCATTTTTGTATTTATTTTGCCAGCTCTGTAAGACACTTGATCATTTCAGCATTTCACCATTAGTTTGCAGCTCTGTTACCGTCCGAACGCTAGGAGCGTTGTTAGAGATTGACAGTAATTTCAGAGGCTGCAAATCATGAGGAGATTTAACCTGCTTTTAAGAGTTTCAACCTGAGCACCTATGTAAAAGGTACGTAGAGTTACCAAATCAAGCTTTCAGAAACTAGGGAGGAGCAGTTGCTCTTTACTGTGCTGCCTCCACTTAATTGCTTGGGAGAAAAATAGTATGCGCTCATGAAATTAATATATAAAAAGACAGTCAGCTGAAGGTTACAAGGGCAGCTTGGTGTTACACAGCTATGTAGTATTCAGAAGTGAATACTTGGCATTTTGAAAATATGTTTTAGTGTAGTTTTAAAACAGAAGTTGCTTTTTAAATGTATCTCAGAAATTTATCTACACCCTCAATTCTTCCTGTTGTTGTCATAAGCAAGACTTAAATGTTGTCTCCATAGCAAAGATCCCTTCTTTGTGAATCAATAGTAAGTGAATGGAAGTAATAGGCAGTTTATTCAGATGAAGCTAAAACCAAAGGTACCCTTTACTGCAGTCAGTGTAACAGTTTGCAATCACAGAAAATTTCTGATCCTCCTTTCTCTCAAGTTACTGACAGAAATTGTGTACTTGCTGCTGCACTATGTTGTGTAATTGTTACCTGTAAAGGTTTGGTTTGTTTAGCTTTTTAAGTTGTAGATTGGTACAACGACCTTCTGTTTTTAAGAACAAAGTATGCTTCAGTGATACTGTGCTGTATTTACTGTCAAAATTTTAGAACGATGATTTTGAAACAGAATGAGCCTTCATAATTTATCAAGCAAAGTAGCATCAGTCTCTTGAGGAAATACCACAGAAAGTAGATGCCCCATTCTTTAAAAAAAAAAAAAAAAAGAGTCAGTTTCCAGGCACCCTATATAGATGCTTTTGCCATCAGAGCTACACACAAAATCAAATTTCTAGCTTCTTACAGTTGTCTTTACTCCATTATTTAGCAAAGATTTGGACTATTTGATCTTCTCAGAAGACCTTGGTTTCTCTTCTTAAACCTTTCTGCAAGTGAAAGAATCCTGAAAAGTGGTCTCCTGTGAAAGCGTTGCAAATAATTTCCTCTTTCCATTTTGAGCTCTACATCAAGCAAAGTAATCTTAGACTCTACTTTGTTAGCACTTTTTAATTATTCTCACCAGCATTTTCTAATCTAACCTCTGAGAGCCTTTTGGAGAAGAGAAAGGGACATCAGATGTATTGTTTTGAGGTTTATTTGGTATTTGTTTTGGGTGAAGTTAAATGTTTGGTGTACTTCTATATTTTTTATTGTGTTATGAGTAAGAATGTATTGGTTGTATTTTCCACTTGATACGTTTTAATTTACAGCAAAGACAAGTAGAATTTAGTTTAGTCTTCTGCTTGTGAGTTGTTAATCTGAGTAAGAAATTTCCAAATAGTATGTAACAGTTAGTTGAAGATTACAGACTGCGTGCAAATGGAATACATTTGTCAAAATGTTTTAAAAATTCAAATAATCAGACAATTTGTAAAAGCAACAAAAAAATTTATGAGTGGGGGCTGGGGGTGAGGACTGCGTTTACTAAACTATTTCCTGCAAGATGCTTACTTATGTTTGTTCAGAATATAATCTAGTGTTTCAGACCAGATGCCATTCTTCAGAAAATGAGTGAGATATGAGAAAGATTATTTGAATTTAAGTTGTACAATGGGGTGGCAATTACAATTGACTAGATGATTAAAAAGAAAAAAGAAATCTTTTAATCTAAACAAACAAGCTAATGCAACTCTTTAACTGAAAGGGTGTTGAACTGTTTCCACAGTGTTGACTGACTAGAGAATAATTTGCCTCGCAGGTTCAGTAATGTCACATGGATCTTCTTTACTCAGTCCTGCAACATTTTCCTTGGTTAAAAGTGTAGGAATCTTAATAGAAGTGTAGAAACACCACAGTAATGTAATGCAAAATGGGACTTGGGAAAAGAATCTGGGTGGTTTTATATACAAATAAATACAAATCTAAAGTAAGATTCTGAGAAGGGGGGGGGGGACAAAGAAAAAAAAAAAAGCCCACATCACAGAAGCTCAAGTGTTCATTACCCAAATCTTTGCAGGAAGCGATTGAATAGAATTACCTACAAAGAGAAAGTGGCATTTTAACATTATGCAATCATGTTCCTCATGGCGGGTGACATCTATCTCCTTGATGGAGACTATATCTCAAAAATACATTCACCGAGCTGTCTATAAATTCAAATAAACCCTGCAATTTAATTTTCAACATATCCATATGTTTGAGAATCAAGCTTTCAGCAGCTGAGTACAGTTTGTGTTGATACTACTGTACCAAATGAATCAGGAGGAAACAATGCAGTGCCACTGCAGCTATAGCCAGGTTTGGCAGGGGGCTGCAGGAGAGAAAGGGTTCATCCCAGTGTTCTGGGTCTAATTCAAGATCCAGTGAATAGAATTTCCCAGAAATTCGTCCTTTCTTGTTTGGTCAAACGCAACATTTTTCATGGTTTAGAGGAACTATGTCATTACTTAGTTAGAAACACAAAGAACCAAATGTGTCATTGTGTACCACAGAAATGCAGCCAAGAATCTTTTAAGATAAAATAAAACCTTTAATTGTTTAAGAAAAATAATACAGTAGAATGTGCATTCATTTAACTTGTTAAGTATATATTTTCAGAATATCTGATCAGTTATATTATGTGCAAGAGAGAGAACACCTGAGGCAGCTGCTGTAACAAAAGGAAAAATGCAGTAGTTATTTTTTTGTTTTCAGAAAGGCATTTCCAAAATAAGTCTCATTTCTTTGTGCATGTCTGATTGTATTTTTGCTAATGGAAAGTGTTATCTTCTGATAAGCTGTATGCGGGCTGAAGGAACAGCTTGAAATAATGAACAAACAAGTAAAGATTTTAAATGAGGATTCAGTTGCTCTTGTGGAATGTGACAGATACTGTAGGTTGAGAAATGTAGTCTTATAATGGTAGGTGTATTCATGCTATCAGTAGGATCCAGGAGAGAGTGTTGGGATCAGGCATAAAATTCCTAATAGCTTAAAGCATTCGAAGATGCTTCTGATAGTAATTGCCAGCAGAACTACAGAATGTTGATTGGGGTATCAAGTACTCGGTGGTTTCATTCAAGTTTTTGGTGCAACTCGTCGCTTTATAGTGGTAATGTGAAATTTTGGTTTGAAGCATACCAGAACAAAAGCTGTTGAATTGATTATCTGTTAGGTCTAGATTGGGCCTGACACTACAAACTTGAAAAGGGAAGGCAAAAACTCACCCTATGCGTCTTGCTCTGCCAAGATCTTAGTGTTGGGAGGACATGTGAGTTCAAATCAGTTCACCCACTTATGTGCTCCCCAAGACAGGTAACTGTAGGCAGAGTTTCGACTAAGTTGCGTGAAAATGAAAGGAGCAAGGAACATCCTGCATTCAGTGGGGTGGATTGGCCTCACTAGGTCTCCAACTTTACTCAGATAGTCTGGAGACATCAGATTCTGTTAAACTTGGCAGTTAGGAACCTAGCCTGTGACATACAGTCGCAAAAGTGTTTTTGGTGATATATTTAGCTTTTATAGAGCTGGCAAGGTATTGCCTCACATTTTGACACTAATATTTAAGGTTTCTCTCTTCATTTGCATACTTCAGCCTTTTAAAGGTCAAAGTTGGAATGCATCAGACTTCCAGAACAATGAAGATTTGTATAACAGAGAGTGAGTTTGGGTACTAATATGAGTGAAAGTCGGCTCTCGGGTTGTCCAACGTCAGCTCTTTTCATCAGGGAGAACATGATGATCACTCATCAAACCATTAGTGATTTGTTATGTGATAGGTAAAAAGATACTAATTTTTAATGCCTTAGATCATATTATACTACTTCTGTTCTTCAGTAACAAACTTTCTGAGCTGTCCAAAAGTGCCAATAATTTGTTACTGATAACTGTTAAGACTAAAATGGTTAGTATGTTCAAAAATTTTCCCTGCCAGGTATACATTTAATCTTTTTTTTTTTTCTTTAACAGTGGAGAATTTGGTGTTGAATATTTTAGTGCGTCTAATATTAAGAACTTTGACATATATAACTAGCTAATAAATTATGAAAATAAGTATTTGGATGACCTGATGTTAAGATACATGTTTTCATGTCATCTACATACTCTATTGTGAGGCCTTCAGATTTGAACCCTGGCCACTGATACTTTTTGAGATAATAGAACTATGTTGATTTACCTTGCCAAGTATATGGTCCTTGAATTTCTGGAAGTTTCTGCATAATGTTTCAGTAAACATTTACTGATGTTAGCTAGAAGGATTTTGTTGTGAAACAACTACACAGCATACTTTATCTTATTCACATCTAAAACAGAGCCTTCTTAGATTTATTTTTTTAAAAAAGTGCTAAATTATTTTAGAACAAATTAATTAACTGTCCTTGAAAACAGTCCTGTAATGTACAGTTACATTCTAATCTGCTGCAATTCTCTAATCTTTCAGTTTTCATCAGCCAGGATCACTGGTATGTATAGGAATTTTCTTAAGTCTTCTGTTACTGATGTTTGTTCTTTTTTCAAAAATATTTTAACTAAAAAACAAGGGAGCAAATGTTTAAAAAAAATGCAGTTGTGTAGCTTTGAAAATTTATTGCACAGCTGGGGGCATTTAAGGAACTTAATTAACAAGCTCCAGCCTTAACATTCTCTCTCTTTAAGGGGGAAAAAAAATCAGCTAAGGTTTGTCCAATTAAATTTTAGGAGAGTTTGTTGATAAAAAAAAAGCTGTGATTGTGAGCTTACAGTTTAAAAAGAGAAGCTCCAGAATAATGAAAACTTGCAAGCTGATTAATTCAGTGGAAAGCTGTTCTGTGCATAGTTTCCACAAACTCATAAGAACTTGGGCATTTTTAGCCCAAATTTAATTATAGCCTTTGATAATCAGGCTTTGCTCAAAAGAAATCCCCTTCTTCCCATAATACTTGATGATGTAATGCTCTATTATAACTCGGAACTCTTCCCCCATCACCAGAAACAAGCCGTCTTCATGTCAATGGAAAAAAAAAAGGTGACCTCTCCTCTCAGAGTTTTACATTTCATGTTCTGCAAACTGATATAGATCATCCAAGTCTGTGCTGGTTTTGGGGGGTTTTTGTTGTATTGTGGGTTGTTGGTTTTGTTTTTGGGGTTTTTTTTGTTTTGTTTTGTTTAATTTGCTACTGGCTGAAAACAGCTAATAAAGGCTCAGTTCAAAGCCGTCCATTTCTTAGTGGGGGGGAAAAGATGTTATTCTGACATCATTGCTCTGAATAAGCAGCCTGCGGTTCATACAGTATACACTCTCCTGGAATGACAAATTTTCTGCCTTTTTCTTGGGGGGAATGTTCAAGCAAAAGGAAAAAATGCATAAGAGAAGCAAAGAAAATTCATTTGTATAAGCTGGCCCCCCTACTGTGGAATTTTCAATTATATATATCTAATTATGGCTGTCAGTTGATGAATTGAGAAAAGACATTTTTTGTCCCCCCTCTTTTTTTTTGTCTCTTCGTCATCTCCTCTGTTAGAATGATTATAGCACACTTACACAACTAATTGCCTTACTGCTTATTAGTGATACAATTATGCAGGCCAGACTTCTTGTGTGAACAACCATCTGCAGAGAAAAAAAAAGTGACACTATTCAAAACTATCCATAATTTAACCAATGTTATTCCAATGCACTGAGCTCAGACAATTGTTGGGCCTTCATATTTCATACCCACCCTGGAAAAAGAGGGTTGTGAGGTTTTTTCTTTTTTTCCCCTCTCTTTCTCTCTTTTTCTCTGTGCACTGATTCACCTCTTTAGACCCACTGTGAATTGGAAAGAAAGGAAGAGAAAAAAGGTGCTTCATATGTCAACAAAAAGGAGGCAAGTGAAGCATGGCTAATGCCCATTCCTCCTGTGGGCAATTTTTCTTCAAATTTTATACTAATAGGCATTTTTGTCTGCTTTACAAACAGTTGAGAAAGTGCAGATGTCCTGACCACAGAAATCTGTGTATGTACATTTGTTGGCTTTTAAATGGTTTTAGAGCAACTGACGTACAACACGGAGCAGAGGAGAAAGTTTGCCGTGCATGTAATTGGTTCTTAGGAGAATGTGGAATGAAAGTCTCTGTATCGCAGCTCTCAGAGTAGTAGGTGTCGGAAACCAAACAGGTGAAAATGCACGAGTCAAAACAAAGCTTTCTGTGTTGCTGATTAAGCTAACGTGGAATAGTTAAATGTCTAAAAGATACCACTTTTAAGTAGTAGCTTAGAGAGGAAGTCAAAATGGCTGCTGGGGAAGGGAGGCAGAGAATAACTTTATTTTTGTCATTTACCTTAGTTTCTCTGTGTGGTTGTATTTGTCAAGTCTCTGAAATGTCAGTCTGCCATTACTGTATTTTCAGAACAAGTAGGAAGAAAGTAAGTCATTGTGGGAGCTAGAATTTCTTTTCCTTTTTTTTTTTTAAGTCAGGATGAGAATACAGAAACATACTCAGGAAGAAAGAGACAACCTTTGGTGTCTGTCCCTCTCAACATGTGTTACAGAAGGCTTGTAATTCTTTTGGTTTACTAGAATGTAGTCTGACTGTAAAATAAGGAGGAGTGGAGACATTTACAGTTGGTCTTGGCGGTACAGTTACAATTGTCTGGGAGATACTGTTAAAAATGCACAGTTCTTATATTTGTAGGCTTTTAGAAGTATCCATGTCTATGTCAAGGAGAAGCCATCTGATGCCTTCAAAGAGGAAAATCGCCATTCGCTCATCATTCTTCTCACTCTTTCTGGTGCTGTTTGACTGTCGTCCTTACAGCAAATGCAAACATAGACTGAAGTATGCATGTTTATGCTTTTGCTTGTACTTCTAGAAATTTTTGGCTCTATAGGTGAGTGTTCTGATACAAGCGTTGGACTGGATTTGGACCTCTGGATCTTTGGAGACTTAGGGTTTAGAAATCTAGTTCTTTGTCCTGATTCATTTGCAGTAAGTGTATTGTCGTTTATCTGTAACAATTTTAATGCAGTGCCCTGTTATTGTGAGCGTGCCTATTAGAACAAGAATGAGCTCTATTTGTCTTCAAATAGGATTCCTGCAGTTTTGTTCATGGAGTCTCTGAGGGGGCTCCTTTAATCTCAGTGAATTAAATGCACATTCAAAACTTAGAACTCCAAATTCCTTGAAAATAGCATACTTCTAATGTCCGATTTATATAAGGAGAGAGTTACAAATCCAGCTTGTAATGATTCTAGTCCTGAACTTCTCAACCTTGAGTCCTGTCAGCTACAACAGGAAGGAAGAGAAGCACTGCCTTTCAAATTTGAGTTTTCCTTGTGCCTCAATTTCATGGAGTGGACCATTCCCACTTTCAAATAACTTATGTTTTCAGGACATGCATGTAAGTGGTATAGTGAAGGACTGTGCTTCTGCAGTTTTTCTGGTGGCGGTGTTATCTGCTGTGTAATTTCTTTCATCTTCGGTATATCAGTAAAAGGGTTCCTAATAATGCCAAGAAGAATCTTGCATTGGAAAAGCTTGCAGGCTGGAAGTTAATGTGTTCAGGAGGGTATTCAATTTTACCTCACCAATACTATCTATGATACAAAAGCTGAGTAATTCCATTTTAGTCTTTCCTTTCTGTTCTGGAAAGTAAACCTTATTTTTCTGCATTCTGAAATGAAAGGCTAAATCAGGAGAATAATAGCAGACATGGTTAATGGTTCAGTACCTTGTAGAATATTTGCGTACAAAAACACATCTTGTTTCTGCATGTAAAATGTACTATTAATACTTCAGGCAACCTGACCTTCTAAGAAGCTTTACAGATTTGCTTCTTCACTGAAGTATGGATGACAAAATATCTTTGAGCTGTCTCAGGTCTGTAATAGCTGGTGCACTGCTCCCAGCAGTTAAGAGTTGTGATACTTTATGTTCCTCCCAAAGCACACATTTTTGATGCTCTGTAAAGAGAAAAACTGACAATCTAATTGTGCAGATTGAAAAAAAAAAAAAAAAAAAAAAAAAAAA
>Ga0181612_148415_pt1 | contig 20900 bp, 16 predicted proteins | sample HoacroProtozoa21_FD_119630 | JGI IMG/M metagenome (GOLD analysis project Ga0181612, IMG submission 119630) | Hoatzin crop microbial communities from Cojedes, Venezuel. Combined Assembly of Gp0051906, Gp0051904, Gp0051908
CCTTTGAGGTTCAGATACGGTGGGGATCCAGAAGCAGACGGTGGCCCTTTCCCACCAACATGATTTGTTACAACTGGCGGTGACTGTGGCCGTCTCAACAGCGGGGACATGCTACGCCTTCTCTTTAGTGATGCTGGAGTATTGAGCTCTCCAGGACGCTTAATCTTGTTCTGAGGTCCAGCGACAAATTCATCTGCTTCATCTATCATCATACCCTGAAAAGGAAAAAAAAAAAATTTTTTTGTTAAAAGCGGTACAAAATGGAAATTGTTTCATCAATTCATTGATGGAGCTAGTCTCTCTTAAAATTCAGGTGGCTTTCAAAACACGTTACAGCTCTCAGAACAGAGATACCCAGCGTACACTGTAGCTAGAGACAGACCAGCGCCACTCTGTAAATCAGCACGACACTTTACAAATTTCTCTTGGACCACGTGAAAGACACCACTCCTTTCCACACATGACAGAAAAGCTACACAGGTGAGCAACACACTGCAGTTGTTGGAGAGAAATTCTACACACCAACTATTTCAAGCCGTGTTAAATATAAAGATACAGCAGATAGCATGGTTCCTCCTACCTTCTTATCCTGTTTAAATGGATTGCCAAATGTATGAAGTCTTTTTGGTTGATCTGGGTCAATCTCCCGAAGGGGTGCAGGCATCATTTTCAGGTATTCCTGGTAATTCCCCATCTGAGCAACAGGAACACTATGCAGGCAGTCTGCAACAGAACAAGGGATCTTAATTTAATCTACCTTAAAACTAAGGCAATAGAAGCTTCACATACTTCCATTGCAAGCCTTAGCATTTAAGAACTAGAAATTACTTCCCCCCATCACTAGGGAGGAAGAGCTGAAGACTACAATTCTGGAAATAAGGCTGGCAAGAGTTGAGCGTAACTGGCAGAAGAAGAATGAAAATTTAGCAAATTAAATCTCTATGCTAACAACTGCATCTTCAGACCACTGCCACTCAACAAGGATAAAATGAAGTCAATCCCTCTCTGCTTTAAGCCAACACCAATATAAAAAAAAAAAAGGCATCTACTGAACCTTACTGTAACGGAAAGCTCTCCCATGAAACTTATTTTTAAAACTCAAAGCAAGCATAATGTTCTTGCATGACAGAAGGCAAAAAATTCCTTCTTTCCCATTCAGAGTCAAGCAAAGGACACCAACTGACTCAAGTGATCCACTGTCCACTGCTGCTCCCACACCCAGGACAGAAAACACTACTTCAGGGAATAAAAAACAAGGGCCATACTCTCTCCAAATTGTTAATGAAGAACAGTGGCTACTCACCTTCATCCTGCCCCAAGATAGGCCTGTGTGTTTTCAGAAGATTTGTTCTCATTCTAGTTAGCTGGTCTAGCAGACTGCAACGAGGAATATCGTACGCATTTCTGAATGCCTGTGGCTTCAAATCCTAGTTTTATAACAAAACAAGTAACTTTGTTAACACATCAGTTCTCACGCACAGAGAAATTCCTCTATGAACCGTAATAATGTTAACTACTAAACAATTATTCTGAAGTAACTTCAGAGCTTCGTAACTGGATACAGCAGACTCAATGACCGTCTTTTCAACACGACCTTACTCCGCATTAGCGCTTTCAGCTCCATTAAGACTAAAGCACGTCAGTTCCTCGATGAACAACACTAGCTGTCTTTTGCAGAGATTGATGCTTCAAACACAGTAATCTTTGTTTATTACCAGGGGATTTTCAAACAGTGTCCCAAAAGCAAGTGCAAAAAATTGTATTTACTCTTCTCACTATTCACGCCCATGCTGCACTCTTCACAATTCAGTGAAAGTACTTACTTCCTTCTACACTAAGTCCATAAAAGTTACCCATTTAAAACAGATGAGATCAACTGTTTAATCATGCAAGATCACTATGCTGTTTACCTTGTTTAAAAGTCCTATGTGGAAGCCAGCAAATTCTTTAACATTCATTTCCGCCAGTCTCAGTGGAGATTCCCCAGTGATCCCTTGCAGCAGTTGCTTAAAATCCCTACTGTGTACCAAGGAGAGGCCACTCGAGTGATTTTTCACTTTTATTCCAATTTCTTGTGGAACTTTCTTACCCACTGAACCTATTATCCGTTCCGACTCTATTTTTGTCTAAAATGGAATCACACCATGAGTTTAAGAAACAGCAGGCATTGCAGATTTCCAGTATAAAACACGATACATTAACAGAATAAAACTACAAATTTAGTTCCCAACTATTCAACAAATGGGAGAACTACCTACCCAGGGGTATACTGGATTACACAGATTAGATTTCAAGTAGAAAGAAAACCTAACGTGCTAGCATATGGAAAAAAATATTTAGCCAGTGTATCTAAACTTATATGCCAGTACGAGGTCTGTGAATATCCCTGATTTTGCTGCAGGTCTGTGACTTTCTTTTGTGTCCTTGAAGAATCATCTTCAAAGGGAAAGAAAAAAAAGAAAAAAAGGAAGGTGGGATACCTTAGGTAACTGTAAAGTTCCCTCTAAAACAACAGTATTATTCAGTTACAGTAACATAATTTCAGATTTCATTTTTGAGACAACCTACAAACTAAGGTTTGCACTGTGTGTTTGCAACAAGGGAGAAACATCACAAGAGAAATTTATTTGCTTAATCAGGAAGCTTCTAAAAACGTATTCTCCAACTAGCACAGATTTCTTAGTACAGCTACAGATAAATTTACAGTATTAAGCTTTAACTGTATTCAAAGTAAGATTTTTTTCACCCACTTGCAATACCTCCAAAAAACCCCAACCAACCAAAACCCCCAAACCATGGCAACTGCAACCCACTTGCCCCAGATCTCATCCTCTCCAGGGTTTGCTTCACTGTCTGTGGGAAACTCTGAATTTAAGGACAGTGGGAGTAAAGCATAATTCTGGAATTGCTTGTCCCTATACAAGAGCTTTTAATGCATCCACCACACTTAAACTGTTTCATGTGCCGAGAACGTCTGTGAAAACCGCCGCAGCCATCTCAAGCCATTCCAACTCCATATTCAGATAAATAATATGAATTTGCATATCATTAAGTCACCGAAATACCACAGATGGTTTTATGTCTAATAGATGCTCAGTCATTCAGAGGCCTTTGGAACGTATTTTGTGCATTCTTTAAGGCGGAGGATTTTTTCTTTGTAATTTTAAAGGCTGCACTGCTGCCCCACTGACTTCCAGTTATTCAACGACTGTTGTAAGAACCATTCGTGCTAAGGAGGCATGGCTTTCAGACAGTTACACCTGAAATGGCACTCCTGACAAAGAGAAAAAGATATGGAAGACTACTTCCCACCAGGTCATGCTTAACACATAGAATGGTTTTGACCTGAAGGAAACGGGAAGCTCAGATATAAAGCTTGAACTATGACTTTAATCCCCGTGGAGAAGAACATACTCTTTTTTGGAACGTACGCATTGCCAAGGCACACATGGAAATAAACATGATACTGAGAGCAAGCCTCTGTCTTGAGCTGTGAAGAACAACGGCAAGAGCAGTCATAAATCCAATTAGTGATGATCTTTGAGTTTAAAGGTCTAGCAGATACTTAAAGTGTAGTCGAAGAGGTCTACTCCGCACTCCCCTCCACCACTTACTGAAGGCACAACCACTGGCTACAGAATCACTCTGGATTCATCCATATTTGCGGTGGAAATGCTCACCAGCCTTCAATTATAATATATGCTGTACATCCACGTGAACTCCCACAGGGATTAACTGCTTAATGAGATTACCACAAACTAAATAATCAACGCACTTCTAATTGCAAAGGTTTTATCAATACTACCTGTTGGCTGAGTTTTTTAAGGTAAGAGATAACACTGTAACTAAGTCCACAATCTAAATTATCTGATATCAGATTTGGAGCTCCCATCATCCTTAGGGCTTTCTTTAATGGCTATAAGGAAAACAAAATACACAATAGTAAGAGAATAAGTCTTTAAAAAAAAATTTAATAAGATCAATTACAGGAAGCTAAGGCACATGGATTAGTGCTCTAGCTTTTCCACTTTTGGCCACTAAAATTCAAGCCTATTCAGATAACATGTGACATGAGTTTGGTAATCTAACTAGCTCGCAATGGACATTAAGCCACATTACCAAGACACCACACAGTGTGGTGCCACTGGCAATTTCCACTCAAAGGCTCAGTACCAGAATAGCCGGGATGATGCAAGTCCATATTGAGGTGCATTGTCCAAGCTACATGTAAAAGGTGACACGGTGCCTCCCCCCACCCTTTACTTGGCCCAGCCACTTCTCCTAGTATCAGCTTCCCAAGTTCTAGAACTTCACCCACATTAAACAAACAGATCTGCATTTTCCTTATCAAGTTACAAAAATAATGCCAAATTTGGTTTCTCTGAACAATCTAAAGTACTTTATATCAAAGCTGATTTAATATTAATGAACAGAAAAAACATTTAATATCTTAATATAGTTACTATTACTCAGTATTACTAGAAATTTATTTGTTTCTTTAAAATGTTTGACCTGGTTTACATACCTCTGCAAAACAAAATGTTTACTATCTAAAATGTCATCATAATTATGTAAACAAAATTTACTAGGAAGAGGTATGATGCACAGGACTTTGGTCACGCCAGCCATTATACCCAGGAGGATGAAACACGAAAAGGAACATACCAGTAAGTAGTAAGGAGGCATGGTTTTTAGGTAGTTGTCAAAAGCCTGCCGCCACTTCAGATTTGGCTTCAGTTTGTGAACCTTAAACAAGTCATCTGCAACAAGGAAAACAACAAAAGAAGGTTTCATTTATACAGTCCCAGACCATTAGCATTATCCAAAATTCAATGTGCCAAGTTTCCCCCCCTTTTCTTCTCCCTCCACCCACCTCCCAATGGGGCTTCCCCACAAAAAGCTGTTCTTAACCTCAGGTTGGAAGGATTGTGAATCCCCAGTCCTAGCTGCAGAACAAGTCCTCATTACAGGCAAACTTACAAGGTACACCAGACTTAAATACTGCACACAACTACCAGCAGCACGGAAGGTGCAACAGATCCACCAAGAGTTTCACCTCCCTTGCCTCTCTCTTGCATCATCAGGGACTCCCTGTATCCAAGCAATTCACCTGGTTCAATGTCCATTTTGAGCCCAGATTTCTCTTGTTTAACCTGTATGATGAATTCTGGTCTCCAATAAAAACATTCTTGGGCATCAATGGGAAAGAAAGAAAAAAAAGAATATCAAAGCAAGGAATCTTTCTGGTTGGCTTTGCTGGACTCTGCTGACCACAGCAGCAGCTGCCCCCGGCAGAGAAGGGGTGCACCTCCAGCCACACTGCCTGCCTCCTGCCAGAGCAGCAAACTCTCCCACTGACAGAGACGAGAGACCATAATTAGCTACAGAAACTGCTGCCATTTCAGAGGGGGGGCAACCAGACAGATTACTTCCTTTGGATACTGTTTTAGAAATACTTTGCCTGCACTACAGGCGTGCATATTGCTGTTTAGGAATCACTGAGTTAAAGCACGTACCTATTTGCCATGCACGCTATAAACTGTAACACTGATCTCTGAACATCAAAAATGAACACAGTATCCTGCAATTTATCATGTGAAATTATGGATGATCCATTGACATCAAGTTTCTCTTTAGCAGGACTGTAACATGCTGGCAAAGTCAGCAAAGACAGATGTGCAGAACAGGAGAAAGGGATGTCCAAAAATTAACTGGGGAGAGCTGCAGGAGACAGGGATGCACAGAACACGGTGTGCAAAAGACAGATGCAGCAAGGAAACTGTTTTCTCCAGATTGAGCTTTCAGGAAGATATATTTGGAGAAGAAAATTTGACTCACATAGTATTCTGCACAAATCAAACAGATGTTAAGACGCGATTTTCGAAGTTCTCATAGTCAAACCACACTTAATTACAGGTATTTTCCAATCTAAATGAATTCTGTACCACATATAAAAACCGCACTACAGATGCTAATTGTTCTCTTTTCTGGCCTGAAGGAAGTGGGGTGGAGTTTGAGAGGACAAGTTAAAACTCCATTTAAAATCTCAATATACCACATGCTTAGTACTATTATCCAAAAGAACCTGTGATGGTATTATGACATATGGCAAATACAAAATAACATCCGTTCTTATCTTATAAGCCTATTAGCTTTTTGCAGCAAAATGGAAGTTAAACTATACCCCTCTCTCAAAACTCAAAATGGAAAAAAAGAAAAGTAAAATACTTGATATCATAGTATGTCCTAGTATTTTAAAGTCTATGAGCTGGTTACGAGTACACCTTGAACCTTACACCCTTTATCAGCACTTTATTACCGTCTCACTTCCTGCGCTGTGAAGGTTATACCAGTATATAGCCCCCCAGTTCAACTGCACAGCCACTCCTAAATGGCACAGACGTTCCCAACGCTCAGCTAGCTATGATTCTTAATCCACAGCACAGCTGTAGCCCAAGAAGTCCAATGCAAAGGCACCTCCCTGATCTTTGCTATCCAAGTAAGAAGTTCTCAAATTTAAGCACAGCTTCAGCAAAGATTTGGCTACTTAAAATGAGAGCCTTTCCACAGCACGAACTCACCGCAGAACTCCTGCCCTCTAAAAGGAAGACAGTCATGGTGGTAAACACAGCCACAAGTTTCAAGGAGAACATCACCATCAACATCTTACCTGCCTCTATCGCAAGAGTTTGAGACATACACTGTCAGCATATTGCAACACAGGCACTTGAAACGTACTTTTTCCACTGTGCCCTGGCCTGCACAGTCATTTATGTAAGTAAGCAAACAAACAGTAACCCATTTAACTATGTCTTTCAGAGATTAAATACCAAACTTTTGCAGATAAAAATCTAAAAGTACTAAAAAAAAAAAATTCTTTCACAAAACAGTTTTAATGCAGCCTACGAGTTTTCAGACACTGCTCTCTATATAGTCCACTTCATGCAGAGTTCTTTATGTACTTTTAAACTTGGAGGGAGCTGAAAGCACTGGATAATTCAGAACATGGTATTAAAAAACACTAGGAAAGGGCCACAAGCTGCAACAGTTCAAGAGATCAGGTAAAATTACAGACAGACCAGTTAATTTAGAACCGTGTTGCAAAGTCTTTATCCACTTTAGATTAACATACAAAACAACCAAATTGTGAGAAACAGGATACCAATACACACATCTTTAATACCCAGTATCACATAAGGGGACTTGATGCACTTCCAGCCCAGTGAATAGTTAAAAAAAAAAAAATAGCATGAGAGAGAGAATGGTCAGCAGGTAATTTTAGCAGCTCAGCTGGAGCCTAGTTACAAGAACAGTTTATGTGACAACAGCCTAGTTGTGAGTGACAGCTTGCACCAAGTAACCCAAAGTAAAAACTTATATTTTTTTTTTTAAATCACCTTAAATTCATTAAGTTCCACCTGAGCAAGTACACCACCATTCCCTGTTGACCCCTGTAACGCTCTGAGCTTTCTAATGCCTCTGCACTGATACACTCCTTTGTTTCAAGCAGCAGAGACTCATGATTTTACACATGCACAGAAGGCAGCATCCTTCCCTGCAAACAAGCTAGCAAAAAATAAGGCACTACAATGTAAAATAGTATCCACCATTGAAAAAAAGGTATTGTGGCACTCTTTTTCCATTGATACAAAATGTCTGCCTCTCCCTCTCAGTGCCACAGCTTGCTATGTTCACATCTGTGAGAAAGGCAGCACTTGGTTTCCAAAATATAAAATCATTACTTGCAGGTTCTTTCAAGGAGCCTGTAAAAGCAAAGGAAACCATCCACGTTGCAGTCCTCCATAGCTAGACATTTTCTAAACCCTCATCCTTTTGCATATTTAGACCCACAGAGAAAGGGTATTAACCACTTTGTCATGGTATTTTCATCATGGCTGTTTCACTGCTGCTTCTGCTGACACTCCCAGTGAATAATCACTCCTGTTGCCCAGGAGTGCCTGCCCTCCCACTAATGCAGCTCAGATCAGCCAAGGAAACATCTTGGACAAGGCAGAAGCATTAAGAAGTATACCTCATCTTTGCTAAGCTGTCTCTCTAACCCCTCGTTTGACTTCTACTTTATGAGCCCGGCTGTAAAACGGTTTTTAAACAGAGGAATATCTGAAGTACAGTATCTTTGCTGGTATCAGTTAAAGGCAACAATCCTCCAAGAGGAAATTTCAGTAATCTGTGGGCCAAACATATTCAGCATCAAAGCCTATCAGCCTCTGTCTTCGAACCATTCTGACTTCAGCGGTCTACCTCACAATGAACAACAACAAAAAGATGAGAACTGCACCCCATTTCTCAGTTCTCAGAGCAAACCACCACCTCAAGCTAGTCATGATGCCTCTCTAGCCTTCCCTATCAGAGCAAAAAGCAGCTGCTCAGCTGCAAAAGCACATCCCACATGGTTTGTCTTACCTCTGTAAAAGAACTAGAGACCAGAATTTTTGTCAGACAACCAATTTACCATAGTGCATGGGTCAGGTTAACACACAGACTGTGCAGCTTCACTGTTTTATGCAGTCTCATTAATTGGCTCCTTTCCTTTCAAAGCTTCAGATTCTAAAAGCAGACCCATTAAGTTACAAGCTAGGACAGGCTACAGCATTCTCAGATCCACTCTTGGAGAAACCAATATATAAACAACCAAAATCTATAAGATGTGGTACAATTTACCTCCTCCAGTTGCAGACCACTACAACTTATTTCAGTTTGCTCAACTATCATTTGCAAGCTTCTTCATGCATGCCTATCTTACCTGTCTTTTAGGGCTGTCTCTCACATTATTTTCCAAAACAAGAACCAAAACTTCTCCTGCTCAAGAATGCAGGAGAATATAAAAATGCAAGAAAAAAAAATAAGTATCGTCTGTTTTTAAGGCTGAACACACATAAGCCACTTGATATGACAGCAGAGATAACACAGTTGTGAAAGGGTTTTGGCTTTGTCTGAAAGAGTCACTAGAAAGAAGCGAGAGAGATTATCCACGGTACTAGTCCAAGTAAGTCCCAGTCCTCCAACATAATATGCTACCAGAAGGGTAGTAGCCACTAGAACCACTAGTGATGTGGCAATATGGGTGGTAGTGGCCAAATAGGGCAGACTGCTCCAGGGCTTGGCAGTTTCACATCCATTTTAATCTGGGTGAGAGTAATGAAAGATTGGTTTTACACACTCAAATGAGTCCTCTGCTGAACCATCAGTATCCGCTATTGGTATGTATTAAGACGGGCACAGGGGGAGGGCTTAAAAACAGAAACAACCCCTACCTACTGAAAGAGACAAACACAGAGATAGCATTTTTTAAAAACATCTCCTAATAATTTAAAAGGTATGCTGTTTATCATCTTAGTCATTTTCTCTACTGCTAGGCAGAAAAGGGGCCAGATCTGCTTTCGTGTTCTATGTATATTCCATAGAACTTAATTCCACCGTACCTTAGAGACCAAGGATAAACAAAGTCTTGGAACAAGATCTGACAGTAACGCTTTGTGTATGTGTTTGTGCTAGCAATACAGAACGCACAGTATTTGCGTGCTAAACATCCGCTGTACAACTCAGGCAACATGGAGGCTCTGCATCCTCCTTTAAACATCCTTCAGAAATTAAAGATGTGGGATACCAGGTGAGTAAACTCCAGAATAGCACTACACATACTGAAAAATGCCTTTCTCCAAAGAACAGGAAGAGCTTTAGACCCCTGCAAAAAAGGCAAGGGGAAGACAAGAGCTGCCAGGGAAGACATAGCAGAACCGCAAATGTCAACATCAAAATGAACAAGGGAATTCATTTAGTATCAGCAATGGCTTTTCAGCTAGTGGATCTGCTGCAGCAATTCAGTAGCCACAAACTTGCAGAAACTCTAATTTAGTCTAGAAGTATCCTACTTGCACACTTCAGGACAATTACTAGTCTACACAGATGACTATGTAAGACAGATTCAAATTATCAGTAAGCACAAATTTATTCTTTTGGGTATGACTAAGATTATGAAAAAGCATTCCTGAACTGCGTTGTGATTTTCTTCCTAGGAATGAATGGAAAAATCCTGTGTAAGACAGTAAGAGCCAGTGTTAATTCTCTTGATCTCCACAGTTACTCTGTAGCACTGAACACACCCACAAAAAAGAGAACAAAAAAGCCTTCAGCATCTGCAACTACAAGGGTTAGTAGCACCCAGGAAACTCTCCTCTCTGCCATTACCTTTATACCAGAATCCTAATAGCCGCAATTATTATGGCAGTTATTCACACAGCACCTTTTCATACCGTCTTTCCTGCAGAAAGTCATTTCATTGCGTGAGTGAAAAAAACCACCGGTCCTTTGGGCAGGGAAGAAACGTAGACTGTTTCACTGCTCAAATCCTTCTTACTGCTCTAAACTGCATCAGGGAATTCCCTCTTCCCAACACCCATGACAAACTCTGCATCTGGTCTTCCAGTAAAAAAAATTAGCTGCTACAAGAGCAACTGCAAAACCTGGATACACCACACCCTAAATGAGGGAAAAGAATGGAGGTTGAAGCTTACTCCAGGTTAAGGAAGAGGCTACGTGTCTAGGAGGTGAACAGCATCAAACATGCACTGGAAGCAGGTAGCTCTCCTCCTCTGCTGGAGAGAAAAAAAGGGAGAGTGGGTATGAAAATCCTCTCCTCCCAAATTATGTTAAAGAGTTTGCAACATTCTCTACTCTCTGATCTCCATTATTTCATAATGTCTCAAACTAAGGCAGAACACCAATCATTATTTCTTTCCTTTCACTCTGAAGCAGCTGCCTTGGCAGTCCAATGTAAATTTATTACCTACCTAACAACGGAAGTAAAACAGGATAGTTGTAAGGCATCACAAAGAGGTTTACACAGGTTAAAGTAGTGCTTGCTTTTAAATACCCAAATGGATGGCCAAGTTCGCTGTATTTTCCACTGCTACTCACAAATACCTAATAAAGGATAAGACAGAGCACTGTATTAGAAGAACAAGAAAAACAGTAAGCACGGGGCAATTTAAAAATTAACATCAATCTGAATCCAACTGCATTCAGACAGCAAATTATCAAGAACAGCCAAGTTTGAGGTTGCACACATCAGGACAAACATCCACTTACACTCCCCAGTCACAAAATGGAGACATGCAACGTTTAGTGTACTTCCAGTCAGCGTGAAAATGCTCATCACAATATAATCGTTAGTGTTTTAGTGAAGCTACTTTGAAGTGATGCTCTGTAAAGTTTCTTGAAATGATTTAAAATAGGTTAGGGGACATCTACTGAAAGTATGTTAAACAATCTATTTGAAATTAGTCTTCTGACTCAAAATAGCATGTCTAAAATTTACAACACTGATAAAAAATCTAAACCTTTTTGAGCACAGAAATTAAGCAAAACAAATACTCAAGAAACATCTTTTAATTATGCCAAGAACCAAGATTCTTAACACTGACCTTTTTTTTGAAGTGTATATATATGGGAGTATTAACCTTGAAAAGCAATACATGCAAGCAACTATTTGAACAGGATAAAGATGGTACATATTCTTATTGGGACAATCAAAATAACCCACATCTAATCAAAAATAGTTTTCCTAAAAAGCAGTACACCTTGCAGTAAAACAGAAGTCTTTTTCCTCTATTTTTTCAGAGCATAAGGAACAGGGCTTGTTACATGGTTTCTGTAACAATAAGCCTGTTTCTCTAGTTTGTAAGGGTCTGATACGTAGCTAGGAAAAGAACAGCAGTTTTTGAAAAACAGCAGAGCAATGTTAATAACAGGCAAATAATGTACCTATGAATGTTTAAAGGACATTTCTGATATTAGTTTATTAAAAGTAACTTCAATTTTTCTTCCGAGTATGCATGTTGTATTTTCAGTTACGTCATATTTTTATTAGAGAAAAAAAAAACACCACCACACAACCATGAAAGAGACACCTCCCAGCCCATCTTTCCAGCTAAAGCATCAGACTAAGCCAACTCCCGGTGTACATATTAAGCTATTCTTTACAAGAACGCCATTTAGAATGGAATTGCAAGCCTTATTTTACAGCAGATGCAGAAACAAGTCACTTATCCAAAAATCACAAAAAGAGCATGTGATAAGGGATTTGAGCAACAGAATTTTGAACTCTTCAAGGCCAATCTAGTCAACAAGATCAACAGCTTCCATCAAATTTCCATTAGCAGTTTCAACCATCTAGTGGAAATTATTTGCAGCTGTTGATTAGGTAGCATGATGGAAACTAGTGCTAGGTTTTTCCTGTAAGCAAATGAAAGCCTACAGAGAATTTCAGTTTAGCCAAAAATGGAACCTGCGGGACACATTTCTTAGCAAAATGAGATAGACCTAGAAACAGAATTAAATGAGATTACAAAGCCTGTAGAGGGAACACTCATTCTGACTCCTGATTATTCCATTAGAAAAGAGGTAACTGAAACCTTGACATGTTTCTTCTCATCAGCTGCAAAGTCTGCAACCAGACCCTAATTCTCCAGGCTTACAAAGACTAAAGTACCTTAGGATGCCCATTACATTTCTAAAAATCAAATAAAGGACAAATACCTGCCAGCAGGTATGGGGAGACTTTCGTTCCAAGATGTACTGTGTTAAGGGTGAGGGCTCAAGCTCATACTTGTCAAAAGGAAGCTTGTCGATTACCATCGGCTCACAATCAACACAGGAGAACCTCACAACAGGGTGAGCTGTGCGTGGAGGCTAAAAGGAAGGGGAAGAAACCATATCAATTGCCTGGTATTTACAGTAAACAAATCAATTCTCTTGAAAATATTCACAATGCATGTATTTTACCATTCTATAGGCTTAAACTCTCAGTTTCTACAATTTCCTTTAAAAGAAAAAAGATACAAGCTTCTACAATAAAATGTAGATTAACTAAGTAATTCACTTAAAAAACGCAAGCCCCACATATGTACAGACATTCTTCTCACGAAGAAAAAAACATGGTTAATATTCAACTAATTATCTTGATATTTAAAAGCCTCCATGCCAATCAACCTACAGTATCAGACAGGTTTAAAGAAAAAAACTTCAACTATGCTTCCCAGCCTGATGTTCACAGAATTACAGATGTGAAACTGTGCTCACTTTACAAAGGATATATCAAGATACTCCCTGCCAAGTTGGATTTTTTCCCTCTTGAATCATGGCAGGGAAAAACTTGAGCACGTGTAAAGTATATAAACAGAATATGCCTAACAAAAAGAGAGATGTTTAGAAAGGCTAGTAAGATGCCAAATGTATGAACATTTCAGTAAGAAAAGGAGAAATAAATGCTGATTTTCCCTCATTTTCTGAATGGAGTAACTATTCTGTTTCAGTTTTAATTCTTCCTGCTAATTTAAGAAGAGTCTATACACAAAGTAACACTAAGCAGAGAAAACATGCTTGATTTTTTTAGCAAAAACAAACACTCATTTTTCCACATAAATGCATTTTATAAAGCTTTTATTAAAATTTAATAGGTTCGCTATGATTTGTGATATGTGAAGTAATTTATAGTTAAAATTTTATTATCTTTTAAAAAACATTTACCAAATTAACTAACCATATACATGGAAGTAAACCTTCCAGATGCAAAAAAAAAAAACCATCAAAAATCACAGCATACAGTATCTACACTAGATTATACCATTCTGCATTAAAAAGTTTTAACAAACCTTTTAAAGCAAAGTCAGATCATATTAGAAAACAGAGAAAGCAGGAAAAAAAACCCAAAGCAACACCCACAAATATCTAAAAAAACTCATTACTTTATTATTCATTTTCAGTCTGTTTCATTAGGCACAGAATTCTTTTTTCAATTTTTACTTTACTTACCAGTGTTGGTGAATTCTGATCAGGCCAAAAAGATTCTGGGATCGGCCAATGCCCAACAGGAACACCAGTTTTAGGGTTAGGCCGTACATAAATGAGTTTATGACAGCTATGCCACGGTTGAGAAGCAAATGAATTGATGGGCCTGGATGAGTCAACAAGTCCATCTAAAATTTAAACAAAGCAAAATAACAACAAAGAAAATAAAAAGCTACATGCATGCATCTGTCTCCCAGCCAGATTTCTGTATTAGCAACCAATAAGGTGTTTCATTACAACTGTTTCAAAGGCATACAGATGTTTATGTCAGCAGTTGAAAAAACTGTACACCAAAATGCAGAACAGCATCATCTGAGAAACAGTGATAACATTTGCCCACATCTACCCTCCTGCTCCTGTGGCACAGCCGTTAGGTAACTACTGCAGCAAGGCATACTCACGTCTTACAGAAAACGTCATTTGCTTCAGCTTAGTACTTTGACATAGATCTGGTCAGCAACAGCAAGCCTATCGTTTTTAGTTCTGCTGCACCTGTACAGACTGGTAATTTGCATTTACAGTCTTTCTACATGGGATGCAAAGCTCTCTGACTGATGCTGCCGCTAGCGGAAACCGGAAGTGGAGAGAAGTTTCACAGAGAAGTCAGATGCATCTTGCAGGAGCAGCTTTTGTCACATTTTTAATTAGTAAGAATTCACGGATCACTTAAATCCCACTCGCTGCTGGAAAAGAGCAGTGTTTTCCGCCAGCCCACTGCAGTGTACCAGCACAGACTCCCCTTTGCGCTGAGGACAAAGAAGTTTGTAGAAGTACAGAATCTCAGCATTGCTTTTCAAATTACTTCAAAGCAAATGGCACAGAGATGACCCATTTAAAGAACCTTCTTCACTGTAAAGATATTTTACACTGTTCATTTTCCCTGCTTTAGATAGCTAGCCAACAATACCACGCAAAACACCTTACATATCCGTTTGGCTTCTCTGCACTATATACACAGTGACTTTTCTAGCATTGTTAGATCCCATCAAATTTCTCTCTAGTTCAGGACTTTCTCAATTCACATAAAGCAGGAAAGTCTCGATATTTTTGTACACTCACATCTACAGTGCATCACCATTTCAACATGAGAAAAATAGTAATACCAAAAAATTCACCAGCTGTTTTGCCATATAGGAGACCATTTGGGCCAACAGACACACGGGAATTTGCTGAGGTGCTGTCCTGCACAGCTTTATAGGAAAGCCTTCCAACAAAATGGCATTTAAATAAGCAAAGGAGGAAAAAAAAGCAAACATACACAGCAAGAAAAAAGTGATTCAAAAATGAAAGCAGGAATAAAGCCGGCTATGCTCCGATGCTCAGGGGATCCTAAAAGCTATTACATTTCTGACATTCCAGGAACATCCTCATTTCCCAAATATGAGCTGGTCAGCTCTCTATCCTTCCTTTCAGCCACGAATTTCTGCAAATCTGAAAAATTGCCCCACATTCAGAGTGCATTTTCTTCTTCCCTGTTACGTACTTTACTTCCAGCTAGCAAAACCACCTTGTTCTTTGCACACAGTTTTTCACTCGCAGCTAAGAACACGCAGCTGAAATTTGCTGTGTTGTGACCAATTAGCAGAATGAAAACATACAGAAAAATAAGTGTTGAGATTATTTTAGAGATGTTTAAGTGTTTAAATACACTAGTCCTGGGTTTAATTATTTTCAAACCAAGTTTGACAACACTGCAATTCAAACTTTACTACTTCCTGCAAACATTCACTTCCCTCAGCCCCCAGAAGAGGTGCAAAAAGCGACAGGAGAACTCTCAAGCAGGTACATCGTCCATACAAATACCTGCAAACATATGGCACCATTTAACTTCTCAAAGATCAAACTAACACTTGTAAAAATATAACAAAGACAAGACTAAACAAATAAACATGAAACTACTCAAAAGCTATGAACAGGACATCCATGATTTGGGGTATTTAAAGAGATACCAAACCTCTACCACTGAAGCATATAAGCTTTAAGCTTAACTAGTTTTTTAGAATGTATTAGGCATTTGATGCATCCTGTATACTATAGTGAAAAGCTGGCAGGAAGGACACTTAAGACACTTAAGGACATTTGCATGCATACAAAACACTTCTTGAACTTTAGGTGGAGAAAAAAAAAAAAAAAAAAAAAGTTTCCAAACCTTCTCCAATAGGAGCTGGATCTGGTCCTGACTTTTCAAAGTTAATAACAACTCCACTTTGGACTTTTTGAACTAGAGATTCTAAACATTGATTCAACATTCTCTGTGTCCGAACGCAGTAAGAACGACCTATGCAAGAGATAAAATTACACAGGGAAAATAGGAAAGCAAGTTTTGAGTGGATGCTTTATTATGTAAGTTACACTGTCAAGGCTTTCAGTTTTATCCAAAATAATCGCAATAAACTTTGGGTAAGTTCATGTAAAAGGCAAAATACTTTTCAAACGCAATACAACCAAGGAGGAAAGAAAACAAGCACAATCACAAAACAACCTGCTGAGCTTCTACTTATTAGTAAAAGAGCCCATTAATATTAAATCAGGCTGGTCCATGCCCAGGTTCAAACACGCCCTTAAAAACTTTTGATTTCACCAAGTCTATGTAATCTATCTGCTTTTGCCTATCCAAACCTTACCAACTCCTATACACTCCAAGACAACACTTTTTCAAGCACCAATTCAAAAATATTCTGATGAACATCAAGGAACAGTCTCGAGAACGAATTCTTTTGAGATTAAATTTAAACTTACTAGCCTCGCAGCAGAATTAAAATTTCAGTAACACCTGTCCTAGTCAACACAACATTTAAATAACAAATCTCATGACTGAGCAAAGCCAGCCTCTGGAAGGACAATCTACAAAATTTTCCAATCCCTCCTACTGGTGCATTAAGAAAATTCTCTCGCATCTAGAAGATCCGAAATAGGAATATGGTTTTGTTTTAAAGTTCTCCTGTGCTGCTGGAAACCAAACTCAAAAACCACCACACAGATCCACATGGATACCGAATAACTCAGACGAAGAAAACAGCAAGCAGTGAAGTTGAAGCAAAGCAAAAGAAATACTTTAAGGCAAATGCCAAATGCGAACCAAATCAAAGTAACATTCAGTTACCTCCTGTAACTTCACACATCTGTGTGATAGCAGATTCATCAGTAGGCACGCTACCAAGCTGCTCCGGTTCAGCAGATGCAGCTCCTGGCAAACGCAGCACTAGAGCAAACAGCCTTTGATCCCAACGAAATGGTTCTTTGGTTAGTTCACTTCCAGGCAACGGAGAATTCAAAGGAAGATGAAGCTGGTAAAGAAAGATTTAAGAGTATTTTCACATACTTGACAAAACAATACTCAAATTTATTAATTTCTCTTGTAAAGGACTCTATTCCTCTCCCTTCCACTAAATTATCTGAAGTTCCAGTCAGGAAACTCATGTGAAGTATGAATTTAGGGTCTGGACAACGACAGCATAGCTAGTTTCTGTTCTCTTAAACAGCTTGATGAAGCAGAAGTACTATCAGCAGGAAAAAAAAGAAGTATTAATCTCAACATAGTGCCAACTTGCAAGATCACAATTTGAAATAATTTAATCCAAGCTTACCTCCTCTTGAACTCCAGCCGTATTTGTCAGTTTGTTTCCGTCTGTGATGGTAATCAAAATAGATGGCTCCAAAAAGAACGGATTCCTTCCCTAGAGACAAAAGCACAGGAATGCTAAGACTAACCTTAACACTCAGTTATAGGCACTTTTTTTGGTCATTATAAAATAAACAGTAAGATGACCAATCTTTCAAAATAATCCTGTAATATTCTTTCATTAGGTGTGGAATAGGTGAAATTTCCATTTCTCCAATGGAAATACTGAACTACACAAGATGTGCTACTCTGTGTGCTCACCCACACACCCTCAATACTTTTAGAATTCCTAGTCTTTTCCTCCAGTCATAGTACAAAACCCCTGTAACCCACAAAATCAGTATATAAATCGGTAATAATACGGAGAACTCAGAATTTCATGATGACAATGGGGCAAAAACCAGGGTACTTTTAACTGTATTCTTCAAATGTGAGAGGTTAAGTCAGAACATTAACTACAGATAACATGAAGCTGCAAAGCAGATTCGCTGCCATCCAGTATACATACTCCCATATAGCACCTGTGTATCTAACTGTTGAGGTCATTTATACTACTGCTTTCTCTGTAGTTCAAAAAGCAAAAAAGTGCTAGTATACTCTAGGGTAAGTTCAGCACATGTAATAAAAAGAATAAAAAAGTTCAGAGTTCGAGTTTTAACACACAGCTATCCAGCATTTAAAAAAGACAAAATGCAAAACCAAACTTGAACCACCAAAATCCCTCCCGCACTATAATTTACAAAAAACACAGAAAAATAAAACAGAAGACTCTAAACAGATTTGTTACCTGTCCATAGTTGTCTATTCCAGACACTAATCTATTGAGATTTAACAAGTCAAACGATGACCTGAGTGCCTGACCAAGGGTTGTTAGTCCTGAAGCCTGAAGATTTTTCAGTTCATTCATAAACGTTGCATGGTTTTCCTTCCATCCAGCCTATTACATAAAACAAAAAAGCTTATTAGTTATTTTAGCAACAAACTGCAATCAACTTGGTTCCCTTTCCACCAAAAATTTTATTGTATCTGCTATATACACCTAATCCATGTATGTACAATTTGATGTGAAACATACAGTTAAGCCTACAGTGTGAGACTCACAAAACACGCGCACCGTTAAGCATTTGAAACAATTTGCAAACACCCAGCTCTTGCCGTGAAAACTGCTCTAGAGGTGATGCAATTAATAGAAGTATTTGGATTAAGCATGCGAATATTTTATTAAGATACATGCAGCATAATATTGCTACTTCTTCTGACATACACCCATCCCCCTTTCATTCTTTCCTCCATAAATTGAGGCTGGAAGGACGCAACTGCAACGTGTACTAACGCAAGAGTTAAAAATCTAACAGTGACAGTTAAAAAGTAGATAAAGTTGTAACAGTGACTGCTGTCTTTGCTCCCTAGTCACATCCTCCCCTTTCCACAATTTCACCAAGTACGAAGCAAGCAGGCATATGAATTTGATAGAAAGAATATTAAACAAAACTCATAATCAGCTATTTTTAGTATTACTTGACTTGCTCAGCTTTTCCATTTTTCTTGTACTCCCTCCCACCCCAGCCCGCCACGCTCAGTTCATGCCTTTTAACATCCTAGCAAGCACCCTCTGTCACTTCTGTGTTACAAACCCCCTGCCTTCCTCCCACCTTGGTACTTCAACTGCCAGCCCTCTAACAACACTCTTCTGCCTTTACTTCCCAACATAAGACTTCCTGTAGAGTAGTTGCAAACACTCCATGTAACACAGAACCAAATCACTGTTCAGAGAGTCTCAGTAGCACAGCTTGAAATTATGGAGGTCATGAAAAAAGTTGCTATTGCCAACAAAGCCTGCAGAATATTCAAAGCAGAAAGTGATAAGGATGGACCAGTCCTACCAAGCACTCTGGATCCTGTGGTAAGCAGGGCTAGCACACACCAGCATCAGCTGTGATTCACATGCTCTTCTCTTAAAACATGGTATGCTACAGTTTGGAAGTTATTTCAGAACACACTAGCTCACACGGAATCAGTGCAGGATTTAAGCTGCCTCAACTAAAACAAGCAAAGCCCGAAAAACCCAGACACACAATTATCCTCCTTGCTATCGCATCTTACTCTCCCAACCCTTTTTGCAATAAGCAAGAAGTTGTTCACCCAGGCTCACTATCATCTGGCACAGGAGACATTCCCGTGCTCCACAAGGAATCCCAGTTACGCACACACGGAGTGAATCATTTCTTATGGTCTGACTTTTGCTGGGACAACCTCCGAATAGGTTGTCTTCTTCTGGTGCGCTGGGCTCAGCAGCAATCACCTGCTGACTACACCACGCTATGCTAGAACCTGAAAGGACAGGATTTCTCTGTACTTTTTAAACAGCTATAGCCCACTGCCAATCTCTAGCACACACTGTGGCCTGCGTGGATGGTCACAGGATTGACAGGTTTAGAGCCATGAACGAACACAAGCAGGGAGCAGAAAGGAAGGACATGAGATGATTAATGCCTCTGCTGAGTTCTCAGGCCTAACCTAGGAGGCTTGGGTCAAGTTTAGCTCCCCAAACCAAATCTTCAAGCTTCAGATTAGTGCGAGGTAGACAGAGAGAAAACTCTGCAATGGGGCAAAGAAAAGCAGACTTTCAGCAGGACCAGCCCAGCTTTAACATCAAACTGCGCTTCAGGCTCAAAGGAGCAGTGTAGTTTGATCAGCCAGGTAATTTCACTCCCTTAACAAAATATGGTATCTCATCAGCGGAGCCACAGCAACTCCCTGCACGTGCTCTCAGGCCATGAACAAAACACAAACACAGGGTCATTGCTCTGCAATACAAGTGGCTCAGTTAATGATCTTTTTTTCAGAGTAAAAGAACACCAAATCCCAACCAGACGATTTGTGATTTCCTAAAAAAGTCTGTGAACAACTACAAAAATCTTTCTGTATGAATCCTATGAACCCTCAGCTGTAGGTGAAACCGCTTCATTTTGTCAGCTAAAAACACCTACCAAATTAGTCCAGCCTGTAGTTCGAAAAGTGTTTTCCAGCAAAGACTGCTGTTTGAGTTACTTTGTTGCAAAAGCACATGGGGAGGAAGAAAACATTTACAAATCCAACGCTACTCCTAGCCTACAACTCCTGATTTGAACTCTAATGAATTCAAGACTATTTCTTTGTAAAATAAACAGTAACAATCTTCGGTGGTATCTGGAGTTTCTGCTACTTTCATTCTCCAAAAACATTTGTTTGGCTTCCAGCTCCTCCTGTACCTCATCTAGCTGCAGTGTGGTCAACTGCCTGCAAAATACGCTGCCATTTGTCCTGTGCATAACCAAGCAAGCCGAAGGTACAAGGGAGCGGCTGATCACCACTGGTTTGCCTTCAAAGAAAATTATTTTTCAGCTTACAGCCTCTCACAGGATCTTTA
>Ga0181612_168218_pt1 | contig 20899 bp, 9 predicted proteins | sample HoacroProtozoa21_FD_119630 | JGI IMG/M metagenome (GOLD analysis project Ga0181612, IMG submission 119630) | Hoatzin crop microbial communities from Cojedes, Venezuel. Combined Assembly of Gp0051906, Gp0051904, Gp0051908
CACTAAAGGAGAATCCCAGTGACCTCAGTTGGATTTAATGAGCGTGCAGGCTACCCAGGACATGTTCATGGCCTTATACAACTACATAAATCACAATGTTTGTGATGAAAGATGTCTCTGCTGAAGTTATGACATACCTATCCTTATGGGTAAAGTTCAGCAGCTCACAAGAAAACATTCTTGTATTTCTCTGGCTGTTCCCTTACAAAATGAAAATAAGATTAGAGCTTTCACATTTCCAAAGCAAAAGAGAGAAATAGATTAAAAACAAACAAACAAGGAGGAAGAAAAATCTTCCAGACTTTTTCAATTCACTATTCAGAAGTGAAAAGGAGTAAAACATCATTAAAATAATTATTATCAGGTTGCCTTCAGCAAGTGGTTAGGTAACACACCATTTACATATCAGGTTTCATAATAAGATTCTACTTCAGTAAACATTATGCAGAATGTGCAGACTGTAACGGATGAAAAAGAAGAATGTGTTTTTTTAAACACCTTGGCAATCTGTGGAGGGGTCAAATTTGAACACAATCATCCAAAATTGGATCCTAATTATACTGTCTTTCACTGATTTGAAAAGATGCCCTGTAAGAAAATAATCACATTCTGCTCTTCAAGGTAAGTACAGATAATTAGAAAGGTATAGGTATTTAAAAAAAGCAACATAACCAAATCTTTTGCTTTTTAATTTGTGGAAGGTTTTCAGGTTCCAAAGAGAAAGAACAAAAAACAATCTTATGAAAAAAAATATGACTTTTCTAATATTGAATCATTTTGATGAAGTAAAAAGGTCCATGAAAAATATTTGAAGAGTATAGGGCTGTTTTCTTTTCAGAAATGTTCTTATAAAGCTTGGGCATTAAAAAAACTGCAGTTCTAATTAGGATTGTCGCATCTTTTTTATTAACAGAAATTGAATCGTGTGTTTTCAGTGTGATCTATTGTCCTTGAGCTGGAAATCAGATTTATTGAACTGCCATCAACCTACATAACGAGTATCACTGCACCAATGGAGTTACCCTCCAAGTAATTGTTACTGTGAAAGGAAAACACATTAGTATAGCCCGTGTTTGTGACTTTGTATTCAGAGGAGTTCACATTTTAAAGCACAGAAAAGAACAGGGGTAATTCGTAAGGCTTCCCAGAGAGTACCTGGTTATTCTCAGCATACTTGTATAGAGCTTTCTCTATGCCTTGAAAAGAACAATACAAAACAAAAGGGGCTAATTGAATTTTTAATGGTTGATAAGTGTGTCACTACATAAATATGTATGATCTATGTGTTTAGTTTCTTATAATGAGTATTATTCTAAAGAGAAAGAAAACATCAGGCCACATAAATGTCAGTGTAGAATGGAGATATATGAGATTTAGATGAGATCCACAGAATCAAATATATTTGTTTCAGGTTGTTCTTGAATTAGCTTGGGATATAATCAACTCAGTGTGTAACATGTCCTTGTGTTTCTTTGTACTGGAAATGCAGGGGGTGTGACTGAGCATTCCACAATTCAGGCTAAAGCTGATAACTACCCATGAATTCCTACTGAAAAGACAGAAAGGAATTACAGATTCTCTTCTAAATGTCGATTTTAAATTCAGTGACTTGATTTCTGTTTTATAATTAAAAGGCAGAAACAACTTATGTTTTGGGAAGACAATTCTTATTCAGCATGTTGAGCTCTTCAAAATTCTTCCCCAGTACAGAAAGGGGATCATGAAAGCCCGCAGTCTTCAAAAGCTGTCAAAGACCATGATTTTAACTCTGTTCCAGGTACCTTGTGGTCCTGGGCAGTCAGGGGAAACTTGCCACCCAATTTAAATGAGATAACCCAACCAATGAGATGACAAAGGCACAGTGTAAAATTGCTAGAGACACATTTTCACCAATCCCTAGCAAATGACAAGATTACTGGAAGGTATTTCAATGAAATAGGCCAGAACACCTACATGACTTTTGTACCAAAACACTAAAACTCCCTTTCCTAAATCTCTAGCATATATACAGTCATATAAGAAGATGACGCTCAACACTATGTGTTTTAGGCTTAAACTGAGGTAGATCTTTAGCGGCAGTTCAGGGCAAAAGAAAAGTGGACCCTACAGGAAAATCTAGTTTTAATTTCTGACTCTGCTTCCACACTGACATTTCTTCCCATGAGCCCACCGTTTGTAAAATGAGAGTAGCAGAAATCTTCTTGCAAAGTACTTTGAGTCTGTAAATGAGAAGGACCGTAGGAGCTATTAGGCTTCCAAGCAGAACAGCTGTGACTGTGTGTAGTCTCTGGCTTATATTTTCAATCCTCTGGAGTCCTTCCCCTGTAGGTTATTAATTGGTCTCATATGTGACATTTCAGGCATTCCCAAGTTAATGGAGTGGGGAAGAAGTCTCGCTTCTAGCAAGCTAGACTAACGTTGTTGAAGCATCCTCCTGATCACCACCAAATCCAGTTAGGTAAATGTCTACGCTGCTGCCAGTCCTTGTTCCAGAAATGTTTACTGCTCAGGGTTCCCTTAGCATCCACGGTAGCATTTGAAGGAGAGTGTATCTGGTAGTCATTAACTACCTATGCAGCACTCCAGCCTGTAAAAGAAAGGGTGGGCTGTGCTTCCCTATTGCTGTAGATAAGTGGGCTGTTTCCTGAATAATTCTGTTGTGTCTGAATGTGCAAGAAAAAAAGGGCTCAGAGACATTATATTTTCTGTAACTTTCAAAAGCAATTGGAAACCAAAGTGAAGAGGTTGATGGTTTTATCAATTTGAAAAATCAAAATGAGTTTGGTAATATCCCATCTAAACTTCAGAAGTCAAGGCTGTGTCTTACATTTAGAAGATTTTCCCACGTTGAGATCTTTAATGGTGTTCGTATCAGCATTTTGTGTCTCCTGCTCCCCTTCTCTTCATCCTTCCCCACTAAATCTGTGTAATTTTTTCACTGTCTCTCATCAAAATTAGTTTTATTTTTTGTTTAATACTAAAGGGGGCAGATATCTGCATGGGTGAGACAGTGGTAGGCTCACCCCCAGTGAGCTGCTTTAGTTCAAGTTTTTTTCCCTAAACTTGCAATCTTTCTCAGGTCACTGAAGTGGGAACTGTCACATCTATTGGTGTGATTAATTTCAGTAAATTTTCCAGAAGAAGGCTCCTATACTGATGAACATTCACTGAGAAAAGACTGCTTGTTTGCAAAAGCCATGACTCTCTGGAATGGTTTTTTTGTGTTACTCCATGATCATGACTGTTATCAGTCTGTGGCCAAATCCGCCCATGTGATTATTTTGTTAAGCTACGTTGAAGTGCAATTAGTGTATAAAATTCCCCAGGAAATATATATGAGTATCTTTTTAGTGACATCATTTACCCTAGCTGCTTCATCTCCTGGAAAACAGTTCATGTCTCCTGCCATCTCATGCTTTGGGTTTCACATCCAATGGCATTTTGGAGCAAGAAACTTGGGAGATAATTAGTGCTTCCTTGTCTTAAATGCCATATAACAAGAAAACACTGAATGTGGCCCCTTGGACATTGCTGGCCAAAAGATTCCTGTCTTCAAACCTTGGTTCACATGAGTACCACATAAAGGACCTGAAAGAAGCCTGGGGTTTTGTCACAATTGCTTACTCCTGACATCTTATCACTGAATTTTTTAGGGTACGGTTCATTCTGTTGTGCCACAGAGACATTGCAGAGGCATTCTAAAACAAAAAGATGTATTTATCATTTGCAGTCTTTCTCTTTACAGTCTGATGATACTCTAGAGCTCTTATACTCCTCTAAGATATTTTCTAACCTCATTATCTTCTAGTTTAGGTCAGCTTTCTGGCCAGCTGTCAGATGGCTGGGAATGCTGCTGCTAATGAGCTGTAAACTATCCAGGGAATAAAATGTTGTCTTCATATTTAGTATACAAATTTGGAGATTTTATATACGGGACAAGAAATGGTGTTTTAGTTATTTTTTTAACTTTACAGGTGTTAACACTTAACACATTATCCATAATGCACCTAAGACAATTGCGTCCTTTCAAAGGTATGTTTCAGTCAAAGGAGGAAGAAAAGATCATAACTCACAATGCATGAGCAATCTTTCTGAATTCAGCTCAGTTAAAGTTATGACTTCATTTATAATGCATTATAGTGCACCCAGCTGATAAAGTTCTCCTTGAAATTTCGTCTTGCACCATGAACTACAATTCCTAGGAAAAACGCAGCCTGGACATAATTCTGATGCCTGTGAAATCCCATTAGTATTAATGTTGTTATGGTGGTGTAGCTGAAATTAGGATTAGCTCCAATTAGGTTGTGTCATAGTGGCTGTATCAGAGTGGTTGTATCAGAGTAAAGGCTGTGTTTCTTTGGTACTTTGTTGCAATGCAAGACTAAACTGATGTCAAAAAATTGAATGATGTTTTCCAGCACTTCTGAAGTGAAGCTTTCTGGAACTTGTTACTGTGAAAAGAACATCACCAGATCTGCCTCTTCAAAGCTCCACTATACAAAATATTAATCTACTTGGACTCAAGTTCATGTGCTGGCGACCTGAATCCTGACGGACTGCATGTTGAGAGGCATCTTCATGGCAACAGGATTCAAGGGACTAATAGTCGGATTGACAGTACGTAACTAGCCATAGAATACCTAAATCCCAAACAGCACAGAATTTCACTGACACCATTGCAACATACACAGGTACCCACAACACTCATGTTACTCTCTGGTTAGATTAGTAAGACAACTATTAAAAAGAGAATGTTTTAAGTAGACATGATAGGTCTTTATGTGTGGAATAAATATATGATAGCGTGGTGCCAGATGGGAAGGTGTATACTCATCTCATGTCCCCTGAGGACAGAACAATAAGTAATGGTCTTACGTTTCAACAAAAGAGTATGAAGTTATCCATTAGGAAGAAGATTTTACTATACGGACAGTTAAACATTAGAACAGTTAATTTAGGAAGACTAAAGACTAGAGTCTCTAAGACAGGACTAGTTGAACATCTGTCAAATAAGGTTAATATTAATTCATTCTGTCTTTGGCCAGTGTAGTGGGTTAGATGGCCTCATGGGATTTAAAGATAAACAGTAATTTTTTGCTAGTGCAATAGTTTTTGCTAACAAGCAAACAGTACACGTTTATCCTAAAAATCTACTATCTCATATTTTAAATCATCAGATCATCTTGATAACATAGAAGATCTTGGTAGCAAGTGCAGTTCACATCATATACCCACATCTAGCTAGACATCCATGTTCTTTTCCAGAAGGAAATCGCTCATTCAATTCTGCAAGAAGTGGTGCATTGCCCTATTGTTTTGGATTGATTTACAACTTTGAGGAAGCATAATCAGAATACAAAATATGCATGAGGTATTTAACTCCAGCATTCATCCTACTGTGGATGATGATGTACCAATATGCTAACATATACCAGGCTATTTAAATTCAAAGATAACTTTTAGGCCACATATGAAGCATGGAAATGACAGAGCTTGTTCAAATCTACCAATGTTCAATAAATCAATGAGTGCTATATTAAATAATTAAATTAATGAGTGCTATACCTCTAAGTATGTTAATCTGGTCTGTCTTAGATATCTGCTTTAGAATGACATTCTAGATGTGCCCATTTCTCTCTGATGACTATAAGAGGAATCTAGATGACTAGGACAAAGGTAGGTGTTTATACTGTAGAATACCAGTTAGATCAGATAAATCTTTGACTCGATTATTGTTCTATTATTGACTTAATATTATCAATCATCTCATTATTGGTCTAACACATGCCTAAGGAAATGGAAAAATACTGCAGCAGTTGTCTACCATCAGTGAGGATAACATCTCAGAAACCTTCAGGGTGGGCCAACCTAAATCAAATTACCAAGTGTTTGCCAAGGTCAGGAGTACTCACACAGGCCATAATCACAGCTCGGCTGATACAGAGTAACTTTTTAAGCCATAGGAGTAATATATTGTTTCAAATCCTAGTTAACTTGCAAGTTAGATGTAAACTTACCTGGATCTTGATCTGCACAGCTTGTATGATAGCACGCAATTGCATCCATAAGCATAATTATAATTAAAACTCCTTTATCTCATTAAAACATACTAAATAGCTTTGGTAGAAATGATTCAGGACCTACAACTCTTTTCTACACATGCTGCTATTACTATATTAACTGGCTTGGCTGATATCCATTACAGCTAATTATTTCATTGTCTTACCCTTTCCATGCAGTGCATTGTTTTGGCATGGGTGTACTTATTTAAACTGTGTATGTCCTATATACTTTTGTTGTTATAAGTCTCTAGGCTCAAAACTAGATTACCTTGCATTTGCGTTGAGATAGGCAAGGTTAAAAATATCATAAAAATTCAGTCTTTAGTCAATCTAGTTCCAGATCCTGAGCTTGGCCAATGACCAACATAGTAATACAGGGAAAAGAAAGTTTCTGTTTTGTTTTTTTTTTTTTTTTACTTATTCCTTGAAGAAAGCAAATCCCTCTGGTCAGAAGCTTTTTTTCCCCCTTTCAAACTCTTCAGGGTCTTTTTATTTTATCTCACCATTTCTAAAACACATGCGGTGAGAGAAATCAAACACAACTATGTAAAATTATATTGAAATTTTAACTGAAGTCAGAACTTAATGTGAAGTATAATGTAGAATCTCATACTGCACCTCAGCATGACAAAATTTGAGTCAAAGTTGTTCTCTCTTGGACTTTCATTGTTTCTCTAATTTTCTTTTTTTTCTTTCAGATGACAACCAGTTCTTTACAGACGTGGTTTTTTTTAAATTTTGTATATTGGCTCTACACCCTTGCCTGTTTACTAGACGATAACAAGGAAGAGAGAAGAGGGACCAATAATGGAAAATAATGATGGGAGGGGGAGGATTATTAAATACTCTTGAACCTCCAGAGGCAACATATTTCTATCAGTACTGCTGGCACAAGAAGTAGTTGGCATGAGAACAACTGTCTCATTTACTCTTCTTTAGTGCAAGGAGACAAAGTTACTGGTAAGATTTGTACTACCCAAGCAAATTTAAAAAAAAAGGATTGTTTCACTAATTGTCATATCTGTACTGCACAGGCTTCTTCCTCATGTGCTTTTCAAGTTAGCGGCACAAAGCATATTAAACTGATTAATTGCTATGTGAATTCAGGACCAAGCTGGTTGAAAACAAAGGCTTGCACTTGTATGTCTAAAATTATGGGGCACTGAATAATAGCGGTAAAACAAGAACCAATTTGTAATCAGTTAGGAATTAGTACCAAAAACTAAATGAAATTTGTATCAAATCAAATTTATTAACATAATCAAAAGTCATGTTACATCTTCATATTGTTCTCTTGGACAAGTCTTTTGACCTAGGTAGGATCTTGGAGTAACTTAGGGAGTAGAATCTCCAAAGAAATGATCGTGCATAATATGTGCAGGACCAGCTAACATAATCCCAAAGTGTGTGATGTCAACCAAGGGAGGGAAATTTGAGAGTGTGGGAATGAAGCCATGAGGTGAGATAGTATTTTGATTTATCAGGACACTACAGCCCCCATGAATGTTGAGGAATTAAGGCTCCCACAATACAGTGGCAGTACAAATGCCATTTGACCTGTTTCTGGGTACCTGCATGCAATTTGCTATACACCAGAAATACTTTGGGGTATTGTAATAATTAAAACATATGGTCTAAGCCACTCACAGCTTTATGTGAAGATGAAAATAAGAAGAAATATTGTGATTATAATAGAAGACTTGAACACGGGAGGTTTTTCTTCTTCTATAGACTGTGTGTATGACTGACTTATATTATCTTCCTACAAATACTTGTGCCTTGGTATGGCTATCTGCATAACAATCCGTACTGTTCCAATGGTCTACTAAGTGCATAAAATTAACAGTAGGTGTAAAATTTTGCATGGTTAGCTTTGTAATTTATTTCTGTGCCTCACAAGGCAGAATATTACATCCTCCAATGTAAGGAAGGGACTGATCCTTACCTTCTCCTTTTTTGAGGTTGTACCGCATGTTGGTACAGAACATCTGCATATAGCTGCAAGAGGGATGATGTTTGACTCTCTGGCTATGGTACAGCACAGCAACTTCTCCAGCTTTGAAGGAGCTAGGGAAAAACACGTGTGGAACAGGAGTTAGGAGAGTGTGAGATGCCATAGTTGTAAGCAGGGCTGTGAGGAAATGGTTAATTTGGTGCAGGGCAGCAGAAGACCAAAACCAGATTTTTCCAGGCCTCCCTGCTTCAGTGAGCTGTTGAAGAATGAATGAACTGTAGATAAACTTGCTTTTTCTCCTTGCAGGCAGCGCTACTACTCTTAGGCCTTATGGATAGTATTCATCTTGCCGAGCTTTAGAGCTGACAGCACAGATGTCTACAAGTACTCAATGTCGCCTCTCTTTATAATTCATAGAGGGCAGCTTGGGGTGCAATTGATCTAATTCTAAAGTAGGCATCTAAACTAGGCCAGAAAAATCATGTTTCAGAAGTATAATATCAACCATTTACTGGATTTGAATTTGATCTATCATATCCATGCTCAGTATGCTGTATGATAATTTGTGCATTTATAAGTATCTTCATTGCCTGTGTCATCCTGAGGAAGGGTCTTAAAAAGATTTGCAGTCATAAGAAAGAAGAACAGATGGCATAACAGCTTCATCTGGCAATGACTAACATGTACATATGAGGCCTACTCGGGACTGATGCCTTTCTCCTCTAAGTAATTGAACAGCTTCTTAACAGGACAGCTGGAAAGACTGCTGAGCCCACTTCGATTCTTCTGGACACGGTGGCATGGATCTGAAACAGAACAGAGGCGATGAGTTTCCTGGCATGACAATGTTTTTCGCTCACAAAATCAAACACAAACAAGGAGAAAATAGGTACAGTAGTGCTAAAAAATTAAATTTGTTTCTATGCTCTTTTTGCTTATTATAACAAATTGTAAGGTTCATATACCCATGAAGCAGGAATAAATCAGAAGTGGAGCTGCTAGTGATGGAGAGAGATGATGGATGCGGATACTTCTTTAGCAGAGAAAGAACAGACCTTGCAATGTCTGAGGAAAGTCATTCTCTTGTAGACGTCAAAGGTAAACCCAGTAAAGCTATTTTGATTGAAAACACTGGTGAACAGATTCAGGAAGGATTGAATCAATCCTATAAATCTTGGTACTGATCATGCTACCTAGACAACAATGAGAGTTCGTGCCAGGGCTGAACATTTCCAGATATGCAGACCCTAGGATGTTCTCTGACTTCATAGTAAAACCATCTCAGTACTGGTATACAAATAGTAACTGAGCTCAGATACAAGGGTCCCTATATGCCTCAAAGGAAGCTGATTTAAGCTGGGAGCTAAGTTCTCAAAAAGTGGAAAAAGGGCAGAGGGTAAGGTGTTTTTCCTTTTGTAGATCTAGAGTAGAAATCCACCTTTACATACCAGGATATTGCTGTTACCTTTTTTGGCAGAGAGGAAGCTCTGGGAGCTAAAAATGTTGAGAAGTGTTCCAGTGAAGGAGCACAAACTGTAAAATTTAATGAACAGGTACAATCAAAGTACATTTAGAAGAAGATTGTTCAAGGACAGGTGAAAACTTAGATTCAAAGCAGGTTTCAGTGACTTTTCTAATAGAAACCCCAAAATGAAACAAATGACAAAATAGAAACAAAAACAATTCTGGGAAAAAAAAAGAAAGCAAAACCAAACAAAATCAATACTCTGCAGAAGAGACTGAGAAGGCAAGTTCTTCCATGAAACTGTCAAACACTGAAGAGAGACCTATCTCAGCTCCAGCATTGATTGAAAACAAGATTTAGGGACAGAGAAGGCAAAGAGTTTTCAACCTACTTAAAAAAATCACAAAATACTCTTTTAACTACTAATCCTAAACCGTCTAAAGGGCATTTCTGCACAAGTTTCTCCAAACACTAAGGCAGAAGAAATAAATATCCTGCCCAATGCAAGCACCATATCAGATCTTTCCTAAGACAGCCACCAACAAAAGCTGGAAGTGGTCAAAGTTTTTTAGCAGATCCTCACAGTAGTCATTGCTACAATACTCACTTGTTGTCATTCTTTATACCTTACATTATGTATTTATCACATAGTATCTCAGCACTTTATACACACTAGTGAATTAATCAGATGTACCTGAAGTGCACTGTAAGAAAAGTCCTTTTCTTAAAACCCAAAATCCCTGGATTTTTTTTGTTTATTTGATTTGCTTTGTTTTTTTAAGACTTCCCAGTTAAAAATCCACTTAAATTAATTCTTTGTGAAATCTCATTCAGAATTATGGTTGTAGACCTGAAGGGAAAATTGCTAGTGTGGGTACATATGTGAGCAAAGTGAAATTAGAAGAAAAACGGGGTATGAGAATATCCTCAACCAATACTGCTGCTGAACATGATTTGCCATGAAACCACAACCCCGCTTGTGGAGTTACTGGGCCTGGCCTAATTGAGACACCAAAGGAATTCAGACTGTCCTGCAGAATTTGCTCACCCATCAGTCTTTTACAACCTCCAGTATGACTGACATGTGCAACATTCCTGCCTTTCCTCTAGCTAAGGCAGACAATATCACAGCCCTTCTGTGGACTCTGAAGACTGGAGGAAGCTATTCTGTATCAGTCAACTATCTGTTCTAGAGCCGACATGATTCCTACTCTCCGTCTGCTGTGTTCACCTAACATTGCCCTGTCTGTCTTTCTCAAACAGCTCTGCAAAAGGGAAGTAGTCCAGCAGTGGGGCTTTCTAGATGTGGATTAATTTGGTTCTGAGACCACCACAAATGCTCTTTCCCATTCAGCTTCCCAGAGTGTGAGATATTTATAATCTTATGACATATACCTTAGGGAGAAACACTACCAAGTTTTGCAACCAAGCCATTAGACTATATATCTGAAGTGTATGGTACTTCACACTGAACCAAATGGTGAGGGGTCTGAATGATCAGAGAGCTGAGAGACAGAAGGTGCAATGATATATTTGCGCACAGGGGATCAGATGCCTGACAGTGACAAGGCAAAGAATTGGAAACAAGCTTCCCTGTGGGTCCTGGCATTTTCCTGACATAAAGGTGACACATTCAGCCTAGGCTTGGGAGTATGGCTTTATATAGTGCAGACAAACACATCTGCTGCATGTGTAGTCCTCTAGCTTTGGATTAAACAATACAAGGGGTGGGAAGAGAGAAATTTGTTGTCCCCAGATGGTTCTTTGATGAAAGACAATTTTGCCACTGGAGACTAGGGAGAGTTAGAGCAGCTCCCAAACTTGTCCTAAAACCTAACTTCACTCAGGTAGTCTATATGTGAGTTGAAAAAAAATGCCGTGTACAAAGAATGTCAATGAAAGTGAAAGAAAAGTAAAAGAAAAACTTTCTCCTTTGCCAAGTCCATGCCAGCTGAATGAAGATTGTTTGGCATGAATGCCAAACAGTGAAAAAGATGTGCTTCCAGAGCAAAGTGAATAGCTCGGTAGGCAAATGAACACTTTGTTTTTCTCTTTGTCCAATGACGAGAATACAGAAAGTTTACCTGTGCCTCTCATCTCTTGTGACTGTCTGCCAGTATGTGGTTCCAAGTTGTCCAGTTTTGAGATAGATCTACCTAAAATCTATTACATATTTGTTGAAATATAAATAGGCATTTTTAACTTTCAAGTAGAGGAAACTCAAAATGAGTCGGCAAAATGCAAAGAGGAAAAAAAAAGAAAAGGCTCTTATTTCAGTCTTCCACTGTCCACCCTCTCTGCAGGGAAAGTCCTTGCTATCAGGGTTTTTGGATAATATATTGGTTGTTGGACTAACAGAAAACTCAGTCATTCCCTCTGGTCCTTAGAAAGTTGTCTTTTAGTGCTAAGGTCCAGCTCCTTGCACCTCCCTTTTCTCCGTGGCTTTTGTGTCTAGGTTGCAAACTGCTAGTAGCTTGCTATGACTCTCTCTTCACTGTTTGCCAGAACAGAAAGCCGATAGCCTTCTGTGGAGGCAGGCCCAGTAACTCCACAGGGAAAGCGCAGTCTCCTCTTTCCACCTGACCCACTCATTCTCTGCTTGAATCAACAAAATATATCCCTAAGAACAGACCTATAAAACAGACCACGTAGGTTTGTGAAAAACAACCTTAACAGCCTTCAGTCTGCAATAATTTCCTGCTGTGTCCTCAATCAACAGTAATAATGGACATGAATCTGAAGAAAACATCTGCACCAGAACACCTCCATAATTTATGCAAGCTTAAACGCAGTTAGTGCTAGCCCTTCTCTATCTACTGAATGCACGAAGCCAGATGTCCTCAGGCTTCAGGAAAGTTTGCATTTGTAGCTGAACCTCATGGCTTATATCCAGCTCTGATTAGCAGCCAGATTTTCTCTGTTGGCCCCTCACAGATGATGTGTTTCGAAGGCGTCATTGAGATATTGCTTCTTCCTCACTTTCTCCAAGTATTTTTGGTTCAGTCTTTATATATCATCACAGCTGGCCACTTTCCTTATAGTTTTGGAGGCAGATGTACCTTCAAGGCAGATGTACATTCAGATTGCTTGGCAGCAGAGAGTGTATTGCTGGAGCCAGAGAACAAGATTAGAAGTTGAGATAAACATATGTTTTTATCTCTCAAATGAAGATTGGCTTCTGTAGTACCTTTACTGTGAAACTTTGGAGCCTCCAAAGGGCCTTGGAGCTATGAATTTATAGGAAAAAGAGCCCTTTTTCCTCAATTTAAAACATCAGGTACTTTCTACCATTTTTAGTACTTATTATAAATCAAACAGAAATGTGAAACTTGTTTTTATGACTCAACACAAAGACTGTTTGGGACATGTTACAGATAGGAATTTTGATCCATATTTATTGATCAGTAATAGAGAAACTGGTTAGTAGTCCTAAAGAGTACATAGCAACAGTACAGGAAGGTCCCGGAGAGAATGTAGGAACACTACAGACTTGATTTCACAAACTTCCTGAGTGACTTTGGAAAAGTCGCAAACTGACATTAGTGCTGTGCTGAGGTTAACATGTGATTTTCCATTATCTACAACAGAATGAAGAATGAAATTTTAATCTTGAGACTTTTGCAATTCACTGTATAAAACAGGAGTAGAATAATTTACCTTTATGAACAAGTTTACATATGTCATGTTTGAAGATGCTTAAGTGGGACCAACTATATCTATATATATTATGCAACCCATACTCTATACATAGGGTCTTTTGCAGCTATTTCATAACATAAACATACATACACTGTTATCTTTGTAGTCAAGGTGATAAAACAGCTTTTTCTTTATACAGCTTCCTTCTCCAATGCTAAAAAAGCTATGTTTAGAAGGTTATATCAGTTGTTCAACATGTGCAGGTAACATGTATTTTGACCCACTTCTAAATTTAAATAACTGTCGTGAACTGCATTCCTTCTCTTCTCAACATGTTTCTTCTGTAAATAGTGTTGCTTTTGCCCTTACTTGGGAACAAATGAGCTTCTGAAGTCCCAAAGACATCTTTGCAAGTAAATTTTAAAGGTTTTTATACTTCAGGATGCTCCAAAGTTGTTTAAATGGCTGTGGCTCTATTTCTAACACTGAAATAACAGAAAATGTTACAAAAAACAGAACAGGAGAAGTTAGCTCAGTGTGAATACTTTATGTTCAGTCTGTGGGTAAATAAAGCAGAAAAGAGTTAGAGTGCTTTTTGGTCCCAATCCATCAATGTACTTAACCACTTTTAGCATTAGTCATACAAGTGCTTTGATTGATTTCCATTTAACTATTCTAAATCTGAAGTACTTTGCTAATAACTGAACTCATTGCTTTGCAGGAACATAGGCGACTATAAGATTTGTAAATATTTTCTTCTCCTTAGCATAGGGACAAAAGAGAGAGACAAACAAAAGGACAATGGACACAATGAACAAGCAATGCCATTTCAGAAAGCTGTAATTATTATAAATATTAGTATACACATCACTTAAAATTTACAAAGCTGTTATTAACCTGGTGCAGCAAATATGATACAGAAAAAAAGATACATTCTGACTCTCTTGATGTTGGTTTTACGTGACACACATTACTTGAATAGCTGAGTGGCTATCATTCCAAATGTGAAATGTTAAAGTAGCGCACAGTCCTCCAACAATCAATTATTTAGTTGCAAGCTGGTGAGCACATTTTTGAAAAGTCTCCTGAGAAAATTTACCTACAGTTAAGAAATTGTGAATAGCATATCAGTTTCTATAGATCTTCCTGCACTTGCAAGAAAAGTAAGTAAGTGTACAATGTTTTTATGTTATAATGGCCAATTTTGACTTTGTGAAGTTCTGTAAGAGAACTGGTTAAAGTGCATATGAAAGGTGTTGTGCTGGCTGTTTAGAAATTCTCCTGTTAAAAAACAAACCTACTTTGATCTAGGCTGTGCAAGCTTCACAGCAAGTCTGCTCAGTGTTTACCACAAATAAGTTCATGTCCAAAGATTCAGAAAAACATACAAACCTACAAAAACTTCACTCCATTATTTGGATTTGGTTCTTGAAACAGTAGAGTGTGCCTTAAGGCTCTGCAGAATAAAGGATTTAAAATTTAAGGTTCAGCCTCAAGCATTATTGTCCTTGATAGAACAGCAGGAGGTGAGGACAGCAGGCAAAATTATCATAGCCTGAAGCCAACCCAGCTGCAACAGGAGAGGGAAGCAGGAGCCAGACAACCCGATAGAATCATAAGCCAGCAACAGGACAGCAGGATGAAAAACTGAACATAGCCAAAACTGGAACCACTATATTATCAGCAACTGAACTTTGGGATTATAGTAAGGCATTGTTTGATTTGTGAGGAAGAGATGACATAACTGTGATTCATGCATTAGGCTCACTAAGAACTGAACACTGCACAGAATTTAAAGAGTCATTTCCCACTAACATCCAATGAGGAAATGAGTAAGAACAACAACAACAAAAAGCTGTGTTATAAAAGCATGATTAAGCTACAAATTCAAGTAATCCAAAGTTCAGGCCAAAAGCACTCGGAAGTTTGGCCAGCCTTTTTCTAATCTATTGTGTGCATATGTTATGAGATGACCTATAATTGCACACTCCTTATTTTCTGGATGGAAATTCTTCCTCATTGAAGTGCACAAAATGGATGATGTTCACTGAACAAATGTTCTGAATTGTCTAATTTTGCCAAGAAATGGTTTTACTGATATCATTCCTCTGTTCTTCAAGATAACCTAGTTGGTCTGGCAAAGCTTTTAAAAAAAACAGACCCAAATGAAAACAAACAACAAACCAATATGCAACAGCCGGAGGCAGGTATCCAGCCTGGAAAATCACAGTTGAATGGGTTAAAGTTTCTCAAACTTATCAGTAATTTTTAAAGATTTTTCATAATGAGCAGTAATGAGTCCTAGGAACAGGTAATGTTAGCAGCCACATCTAAAACAAATTATCTGCAACCTTTCACTCTAAATCTTCTCTTGTTCTCATGGGCTGTCTACTGTAAATTAGGAGACTGTATATAACTCCTATCCTACTTTAATTTCATATTCTGTTTTATAAAGATAATATCTATCAGAATCTAGCATTAAAATCACTGACTTCATAACGATATGCGTGTCATCCAGTGAAGTGTGTCTGTCTGATTCAGACAGGTTATCAAATTTGAAGTGTGACCTACCACTGAACAGTCATAGGTCTTTCTTCAGGAGATTAGCTCCCTTCTTTGAGTCTGTAATGTCTTGATCTGACAGACATCTTAAATGCAGCATCTGACTTTCACATCCATTGATCGGTACTGCTAAGCTTCAGAAATATTATCGAGGACTAAAGAATCACTGTTCTTTTTCTGTCTGTCTGGCAGAAACAGAACTGGATGTATAGCAAGAGGACCTTGTAGCAGCTAACTAGTATTGTGTTAAATAACATTGAACTCCTCTTGCAAACTTTTTTAGTCACTTATGCCATCTTTCAAAACAGTAATTTTGAAAAAAAAAATTCTTAGTCATTCCTTCCTTATTTTCCTACACGGATGAGCAGAAAATTAAAAAGAACAGGAGGAATGTCATAATGGTTTCTGACAAATAGTAGAAAGAGCCAGAACTCCATGCAACACCATTTCTGCTTATGCTGATGTGGGACACCAGGGAGTGTGGGACTACAGTGATGACGGCTAACTCTTCCTAGTTGAAGGAATCTAATAGCATTAAAAATATAATGTTTCATCTCCGACTGGATTGAGATATGTTACACTGTTTGTAATTGCTACAAATATTTGGGGTTTTGCCTGAATATATTGGTATCTGTTAATTTTCCCATAGAAGACATTAGGGATTATTGTGAGTTCACTATATTATCGTGAAATGGCAGCATAGAAAGTTAAACGTCAATTGACTAGTTACCAATAGTAGGCAAAAGTACTCTTTTCTTAAATTTTGTGAGAATGTATCTCTTGCAGAAATATTATCTCTCATTTTTTTGGGGTTGTAGTATTCTTTCTTCTCTTTTGCTTTCTTTCTATCTGTCTGTCAGTCTTTCTGTCTGTCTGCCTCTTTGTTTGTAGCCACCACCCTTTTTGTCATTCAGTTCATAGCAGTTTACTGGATTAATTGCGTCCAAAGCGCAGAACTCGGAAAGCTTTTTTTATGTTGCATTTAAAATGCCTAATTTAATAATATCAATGATGTATCTCACCCAAAAGGACCTTTCTAAGTTTGCCCTGAGCAACAGTTTTGTTTTAAATTTCACTACTTTACTTAGTTTTTGGAATAAGTAGAAAGTGACACTCCATGTCTCTTCTCATCCACAGTGAGATTCCAGTTGTTTTTACCCATATAACTGCTGGACTTGGAAATGCAATTTATGGATGTTCAAATACAAAATAAGATTTACACACAATGTAAATGTTCCATATTTCTATGAATGCCAAAAAATTATGGATTTTATTGGGATTATATGGAAAGAAATGTGTGAAGTTAACATCCATTGGGGACCTGTTTCACAAAAATCTTTTTTTCAATATGTATTCATCTGAAGAATCTTTCATTTTTGCTATGTGTCTTGAAATATTCTTCAGGTAACATGTTTATAACACAAAGCTTATGAGATGTGTTCTTAAATAACATTTTTTTCATTTTCTTAGTTATGCTAACAGTAAAGAAAATATTGAGCTAATTATCAGAAAATTTTATATCTCAAAACTCAGGTTTTTTTAATCGCATTTCTTGCAGTGGGAAGAAAACTTACTGTGGAAATCACACATGAAAACCCTGGGTGCACATTCCTACTTGAAACAAAGTGATGGATTCAGGTGGCAGATATCTGGCATGAATAAATATTTTCCTCATACAATTTTTAAAATCATGTTTTTGGCAAATGTACTAGGATTTCTTTGGATTTTTCTGAAATGGGGCATCATGTGAAACCAATGTCATGGCAAATATTATTAACAGTAAATACAGATTGTTGAAGCTGTAGATTTTATCAGTAGTAATACTTTTTTATATCATTGTGTTTTGTTACATGGGCTGGGGCAAAGCACTGTGTGATCTGAAATGAATGGTGCACCTGAAGATGGGAAGCAGCAGCAACAACATGATCCCATAAAAGCCATCAGATTTCAGAGGATCCGTTCCTTTCTGGAGCTTTGTAATTTTCACACAACCTTTTTTGTGTATTTGGGAGGAAGAGAATAGACAGCAATCAAAATGTTCTCTTTATTAAGAATAGACAGGAGGCTCTCTAAGGAAAAAATATTACTCCGGGTTTTCACCAAGGGACACTTTCCTCAGCATTATTAGAGCACATTGTTACTAGTCCCACAGGGAGAGGATTAGCTCATTTACCATTCATCATCTTGTCTACGCTGCTCATTTAGATCCATTGTCTAAGCAACGGAGAAACATAAACGGAAGAATTCCTTTTCTGCAGTGACTGTCTCCCCAGTGACAGCAGAGGAGTGACCTGGTCCACTAGCTTAGTCTAGGAATCTACGTTTTGGGAGAAAAAGTAAAATAAGATGATAGCTATTACTAGTAATTTAAAGAAACCTATCTGGAAACCTATGCCTGAAATTCTTCTGTCTCCACACTTGGAAATACGATGTTCCATGTCTCCCATACACAGATGAGCTGTTTCATTTTCTCTGAATGGTGACACATTTTAGTTACAGCCCACCATTTTGATGTAGAAATGGAGAAAAATATGTGAACACGGTCTAAAGGAGTTCAGCAAACCTGTGCAGTTTGCTGCACTTGTAACTGGAAGCCTTCAGTGGTCAGAACTAGAAAGAAATTTTGCTTCAAAGCTGTTTGCTATAGCATGAATGCCTAAGAATATACCCCCAACTTTAGGAAAATGAGCTGTTCTGGTATCAGCAGAACTAGCAAACCTTTGTTGCCTTGGATCCTTGCTCTGCAAACATCCGCACCCTCCACCACAGGAGTAGCCCCTTACAAGGCTTGCTGTGACAAACTCAGGGGATCCAGGAGAGCAAGCACTATGGAACAGTGTACAAAGCTACACGCATGGGCACCAATCACCCAATTCATGCATGCCGGTGGGCTCTCGGGCTATCACGCAGCAGCGTGGGTGACAACGGTGTTCTACTTCTCTTTCCCTTAGTAGGAAGGGACAATCTCTTCATTTTCTTTTCTACCCAACCAGGGATTTTCACAGGATTTCTAAGTGTTTAGTTACCTCTAAGATTTCTGTGACTTTTCCAAGGATGCTTCAGAATAGCTGTGACAGCATTAGACACTGATGGTTGATCATGCCTTCAAAATAAACCAAGCTGTCATCATAAATATGATGTGATGCAAATAATAGGAAATAATAATAGTCCAGAGTGAGCATAGACAGTAAAGTTGTGAAGCTCTGTGGTATTAGGAAAGGATTCTCTCTTTTTAATGAACTGTTGTGGACAGAGAAACTATAGATGCTCCTCAAAGCTGGGTAAAGGTACTGGGTGGCATACATGCTATCTTCAGCCATGAACTCGTGCAGGTCTGCTCTCTGCCTAATAAATTCTGACCTCTAATGTCACATATTAACATTAAGCCTAAACCTTCTAGTCATGTTCGCCCTAATATTTAATACTCTCCAGCATACATTCAATCAGTATTGATGGAAATGAACATATGTGAGTTTATTTTTGGTTAAACAAATATTCAAAAACATTCCAGGATATCATATATTTCCCTTGACAGAAAACCAAATGCAACAGCTCCATATTCTTCCTTCCTATTTTTTTATAAAATAAATGTCTGGGAGACCAGAGAATGCCATGTCAACTTACTGATTTGCTGATGCACATAAAATCATGAGAGCTCCTTTCAGCTCTGATCCATACTGGAATACCACAAATGTCCATAGAAATATATAGAAAGGTATTTCTATTTATTAAAGACCATAATAGTACTTTTTAGATATATGTACTTGTTTTCTTATATCAGCAGATATTATTGCCAGCAGAATGGTGCACTGGTTTTACTTTCCTTTTCTTTTAACTTTCTTTCCAGCTTTGTTTTATAAAGGAAAAAACTTCTCTGTCATTTTTTATTTTCCACTATGTATTAGCAATTTGGAGACTGATGGCATTTTCAGAGACACCATTAGAAACTTCATTACCCCCAGCACTTTCAATGCTTTTGCATGTCATAGACTGACAATACAGAAAAACCTGATTATGTTTTAGAGAAGAACTCTGGAACAGGTGGTAGCTCTACCCTAGCACATCAGGGTGTCTGTTGTTGGTCATCAACGGATAAGCAGTTTTCTTTATTAACTTGTCTGAGCATAAAAAAGTGTTACGAAATACCACAAAATTAGCTTTGTGAAACATAGGGCACTCTCTGCTGATGTTTCATTTAACTCCAAATAATTTTAAATCACTGTTTTTGCCAGAATAATTCTACTCTCTAGAAATTAATTCCATAATTATAGGCTTTTAAAACCAGAAACCTATTTTAGTATTTGAAGAGATTTCCTTTCCTACCCACAATAAAGAGTTTATTTAAAAAAAAATCATTCTTTCACTTCCAGCTCTTGTTCTAACTCCCATTTAGAGAAGAGCTGCTTTTATCAATCTTCCTTTGAAGACTGGAAAACATATAGCCAAGATGCTATACTAGATCATACTACTGGCTTCATGCAATAACATGCTATAAAAACATATTCTGATTGTAAAGTAATCAATCACACAAGTGCTTTCACCTATTTCTATTTCTTGAGTTTTACAACATGGATAAATTATTTTGGACATTGCTAAAGAGTGTGCTGTGTTTTAAACATAAAACCAGACTTAGCAACCGGAGAAAAAGGGATTTGGCTGAAGAAGCACTCCTCTGAATTACTGGTTGGGACCTAGGGACAATGAGATGAGACATGTTTTCCTGGTAGAGTTGGTCCTTCCAAAGAGACAGATTTGACAGATGATTCAATTGCAATGATAATCAATTAAGAAAGTAAATGTATGAACACAAAAAGTTTTTCAACCACTACATCAATCGGTAATGGGGCTCAGCCTTCTAAAATAGGCCCATAATTTGGTAAAGTGTTGTAATTTCCCGGGGTGAAAGGAACACGGTGGACATTCCTGCCAGCCACCATGCCCCTCAGCTGAGATGAGTGTCACTTGCTGGATTTAGAAAGTCAGCCTGTGTAGAGACATCTTGCCTGTCTAAACAAGCCTTCAAAAAACAGAAAATAGCAATTGTCAGTGCACCGGATGTTCACTACATCTGTCAGGTCACAGAATCACAGAATGCCAGGGTTTGGAAGGGACCTCTAGGGGTCACCTAGTCCAACCCTCCTGCCGAAGCAGGGTCACCTACAGCAGGCTGCACAGGACCTTTGTCCAGGCGGGTCTTGAATATCTCCAGGGAAGGAG
>Ga0181612_179282_pt1 | contig 20898 bp, 11 predicted proteins | sample HoacroProtozoa21_FD_119630 | JGI IMG/M metagenome (GOLD analysis project Ga0181612, IMG submission 119630) | Hoatzin crop microbial communities from Cojedes, Venezuel. Combined Assembly of Gp0051906, Gp0051904, Gp0051908
CTTCCCCTCACCTCACGTCTCCAACTTCTTCTTCAACTTTTTTTAATTTTCCATTTTCTTTTTCTTTGTCTTTTATTTTTATTTTCCTTTCCCTTTCCCTTTTCCTTTCCCTTTCCCTTTTTCTTTTTAAACTCTTCAATTTTTTTTTTATATTTTTAAAGAAAACCAACAAACTGATTCAGTTAAAAGTTACATACTGCAGACAAAGTAAACCGTAGACCTCAGTGAGGAAATTCTGATGCACCTACAGATGCACAGGCACAAATCTGCAATCCTCAGTGAAACAACAGAGAAGAAGGAAGCACAGAATTTGTCCCTGGTGTTTAACTTTGTATTTTACCTCAGAAGTTCAGGAATTAAGGTCTGCGTAGCACCTGCTAATCTCCACTGTGATTGCCTACGTGGTGTTGGTTTATCCTATCTTTCTCCAGCTGCCAAACTGCATTTTAATAAGATAGCTAAAAATACATGAGTACTTTCCTACCCCTTTTTCCATGTAAGCAATTGCTGGAATCATCACTGGGATGCTATGTGGCAGAAAGAGGAGCAGGTGATCCCTGTCGTTATGAATAGCAGCCTGCATGACCATATCTGTACGAAAAGGTTTTCTGTACTATGAGCTACTTCAAACACTGTTTGAGCATGTTTTCTCTTTGCAGCTTCGCAATGTGCTTTCTGGTTTGCTTTGGAGATACGTTAAACCAAAAGGAGCATTTGTGTCAGTAGCTTTTGATTTAAGAGAATACCAAGACGTTCTAAAAACATTCCTTCTAGTTTAGGGTGCCTCTAGCATACCTGTAATAAGTTCAGCAATAGAGAAGAAAGAAGAACATATACTGCATCAGGTAGGATTTTCTCTAGTACTTTGGCTTTTCCTCTTCCTTTAGAAAAAAAAATCACAATCAAAATGAAACAATGAAGAGCATTCATAACTGTCAAGGCTGGGGAGGACCAAGTTCATTTCAGAGACAAATAAGATAACTTAAAGGCGGTTCTGAAAGATTGGACTTGTAAAGCCCCATTTCTGCAGCTGTTGAGGCGAACAGCATGTTGGCCAGCATTTCATGCACTACATTAAAAAGTCCTGTGCATTGTTCCGAGCAGGCAGAGCTGCTCCCAGTTGCCTTAGCTACAGGCAGCTCTTTGAACCAAACACCACGCAGAGCTGGGTAGCCACAGGGATACCTGTGGACGAGGGGTCTACGGGATGCAGCACCTTGCGTGCTCCAGCTCGTGGCCATTTCCCCAGAGCCAGCCAACAGTGAGTCAGAGAAATCCATCAATCTCTGGCAACTTCTGCAAGGCAATGTTTCCAATTTTTTTCCCGCCCTCGGATGAAGTCTCTGTAGTGCTGCCTCCTACTGCCCTTGCCCTGTCCTGAGCGCTGTCCCCGTGGCTGTGCAAAATGGTGGTCGGACATTTAACACATAACTCAGGGTGAAGAGACAGGGCCTTCTCTTCTCCACACCAGAGACAGTAAACGAGAAGCTCCTTCAGCCATATGCTTTTAGCAAACGCCGTGGGATGCCACTAGGCCTTGGTGCTCAGCAGCCTCCGGAGCCCTCACAGAGGGGAAAGGAAGGGCTGTGTTGGTGCAGGAAGATGTGAGCAGGGCTGGGGAGAGCACTGGCTCCTCTCCTCTGTCGTGGCACATCGGCTTTCCTCCACTTCATGACACGGCAGTGTTCGCTGGAAAGGTTTCCCTGGGATTGGCCAGCCAGCGAGATAGGGTTGCACCACCACCCATCAGCATATCAGGCTGTTGCCACTCAGATGCTGGCATGATAAGTGTCACCAAAGAACCTATAAATAAATAACTAAACTGCCTGTCTTACGCATCTTAATTATTCGTGGGCCAAGAAGACAGGAAGCTTTTGAAGGTAGCCTTGCCTCCTCTGGAGGTCCAAGTGGTCTGTCCTCCAGACACTGAAAACCATGCAGCAGTGCTTCCAGAAACCAGTAGCATGTGAAGGCAGCACCACACACATTAAAACCAGTGAAAACCAGCATCTGCAGGGGAGGAGAGAGGCAAGGAGGCTGAAGTCCATACTAGGCCATTTCACAGCATCAGGAAGGAGCCAAAGTATCTGCCTTGTCATACAGCACAACTCACACTGCCGGGAAGTGACTTCTGCTGGCGTGGGGTTTCCCCTGTGCACTGGGGGTATCTGCCTGGTTCCTCCTGGCCACAGGTGGGACTAGAGCTGGTGGTCTATTGTTAATATAGAGGTTACTATATTTCATTGAAAGGTCACATAGTTTAAGAATAGCAGGATGCAACTTGGGAAAAGGTGGTGAAGAAAAATTAGGGATAATGTCTAGGCCTGTTGAAAACGTTGATCATGCTCCCAACCTGAGAAGCCCTCCTTATCCAAGGCGGAAGCATGGTGTTTTCCAGACACTGGGCAACACAGCCTCATCACCACCCTATTTCCTGTGGTGGTCTCAGAATTCAGCGTCGTTGTACTACAGCCCTTGCACAGAAAGTGTTTTAGACTTACACAATCATAAGGCTGGTTTGCAGGTGAGCTCATCTTGGAAGAACTTCAGATGCCCTAAATAGGTGCCACAGCTGTTTGCTCATCTGCTGTTGCTTGCTGGTGATTACAGATCATAACGCAACATGTCTTGGTACTGAAGACAATGCAGTATTCCCATAAATGCTACCTTTCATGCAGCATCCTATAAGAGAACTCTAGCATGTATTTTACCAACAGCATAAAAGGACAACTCTGAACAGAGCTGACTAGTAAAGTATTTTCATGAAGTTGTTCAAATTTGGTAGCTGAGAAGTGATTAATTACTGTGAATATTCCTTGCAGAGAGGTTTGATCTTATTCCCTTCAAAATCAATAGTAGTTCAGCTACGCTGACATCAGTGAAAGCAGGACTAGTCCATATTTTGCTGTGGCCATTTATTGTATCCAAAGTAGTTTGGAAGGGAGAGATAAGCAGGACATCTTGTTCTGCTGCTGTTCTCTCATCAGAGATGACCCTAAATCACGCTGGTTGATGGCCCCACGTATGCTGCTGAATACACCAGGCGCTTCTTAGGGAGGAGTGGTCTTCTGCCACGGGAAGCTTTCAAAGTATCAGCAGATTGGCTATAGGAGGGAGAGTGAACCAAGATATTTTAGCCTCAATTATACCTTGAATTCTGTTTTTTACTTTATTCTGAACATTCTGATTGTTGTAACAAACAGGGATCTCAGTGTAACACAGGAACCTTGCTTCCTTGGCTGTGGTCAAATCAGTAAGAGAAAGGATAGATGTTACCACATTGTGCATGTGGGAGCATGCACCTGTGCTATGCTGAAATGTGGTTGCTCCCAATACAAACCTACAAAGTATTGTTTGTCACATTAAACATGGGCCAGTTGTCACGCTTTTTTCTTTTATTAGCCTTTAAAAATATCTACAAAGTCATTATAAATAAACCTTCTTCCACTCAAGATGGCAACTTCATCCCACTGCTGAAGGATGCAATTTTCAATATGTGCACTTGAAGTGTAGCCAAGTGGAATCCAAATGTCACTACCCAGCTGGACGAGGACCAGCCCCACAGTTTGCAAACAGCCCCCATAATATCGCAGTGGGGGACCAGGTCCAATTTCTTTCCGAGTCTGTGGGGTACCAGCTGCTGGGGCACAGCTGGGACTTCCCCAACATTTCAAGCCTAACACTCCCTGAAGGACGAGCCTCTTCGCAGCCTTTCTTCATTTTCTATGTGTGGGCTGTATTTAAAGAATTTGTTTATTCCGCTTCTGCTCATAAAAAATAATCCCTTCCCGGTATGCAGGCTGCATTCTGTGCATGAAGCTATTTCACTGCATGGTGAAGTAACCTTCCAGCTTTTCGTGGTGTCAGAAAGCTGACACCTCTTGGGTTTTTTCCCTTCTAGCCCCATCTATTGTTATTGACTTCATGGTCCAGCTTTTGTGTGGAGTTCAGTACTTTATTTAGTAACTGATCCGCACCAATTAAAGCATTGCCTAAATCCGCAGCTGTCCAAGGGCTCGATTCTGCAAACTCAAGCATAAGGTCCAACATAGCAGCCTTCTTGCTCCACGTTAAAGGGAATTGTGGTCAAGGGACATTGCCAGGGTTGCTGTGCTGGTGCTACACTTCACAAAGCAGATTTAGGAGCATAGTCCTGATGTGGGATCTGAATGCTATCAAAAGGCAAATCTTGCAAATCCTGTGGGGTTTTTTAAGTTTTGGAGAGGTACCTATTGTCTTCTAGCCTGTACCAACAGCGAAAACTATCAAGGGCATATCTGTGCTCCTCAGCCTTGATATTTTGTTTTGATGGTTTGAGTCTGGTTTTATAACCCAGAGGCAGAGCCATGTTTTCCTATTAACTGCGTTCTCATCATATCTGTCTTTGCCTACACTTTACCTAGCAGGAGAGGAAAACACCTTCGATGTTGCCCTCGCATTAGGACACAGTAACACTAAATGAGTGAGGGGTGGAACAGAGGAGATGCGGTCACCCCAAATAGCTTTTCTTGCTCCCCTAAGCACTTCCACTGGCCTCAAAACAAAGAAGAAAGAGCCTACAGTGCCATGTGGGACCATGTGAAGCCCTGCACGCTCACATTGCATCATGCCTCACAAAGCTTGTAAAGCACTTTGCATGCTTTTTAACAGGCCACTAACGACAACTCTCTTGAGAAGTTCTAAATTAAAGTATTTTTTTCCATTTTACACACAGCAGCATGCCATTAAAGCAAAGTAAGCAGGTAGCAGCAATGTTGATGGCTTGAAAAGAACATCCATGTTTTCTCTTGCGCAGCACCAAAAGCACACACTTTTGTGGAGATGATAAGATGCTGGTAGACCCTTTGGTGCTGAAGAAGAAGCTGAATAGGATGGCAACAGAGCAAGGGGCTTTTGCTGTTCTCAGCAGCCTGCTGCTCTATGTCACCGAGCTCGCAGCCAGCGACCCTCAGCTCCGCAGAAAGAGGACAAAATGGGCAGAAGGTAAAGAAAACAAGGTGAGTTATAACCAGCCATGTCCAGATCCAAACAGGGGCCAGCACCCAACCAGATTTCAGCTCTTGCGGTCCAGGTTTTTAAACAACAATCGCGAACCGTACACCAAGAAAAGAAGAGAAGTCGGCAAACTGGTCATTAAAGAGAAGCTGTGGGTGAGCAGGGCTGGTAACAAGCTGGACAGAAGCAGAGACAGGAAAGGAGATGGAAAAGCAGCAGAGGAGGATGCAGACACAGTGCTCAGCGAGAGGGCCAGGTGGAGTTGCGCGACTGGGAAAAACACAGTGAAGAACATCTTGAAGAAATTTTTAGCTGCTGAAGAAAAAGAAGCGAAGGAGAAATCTCCCAGTTGGAAAAAGAAGGGGCCAAACAGCGGTTTGCCAAAGATAGTCAACAAGAGTTCGGTCCTGTCCAAACTGAAGGAGCAGTTTGAACAAAGTGCTCTCTGCTCAGCCGCAGAGGTGAAAGCATCGCTCTTGCGCAAAGGTGAGAAAAAGACTAAAAGCTTCCCAAGCAGAAAAACTATTCGTAAGCCAGAGGTCAGAGTACTGCGCACAGCAGCAATGACAGCCACAGGTATAAAGACCCCAGAGTCCCAATATTTAGTGTGCTCCACGGTCCCGGTGCCCAAGCTCAGCATCGCTACCGAAATCAACCATCCTTGGAGCTGGTCAAAAAATAATGCTGCAAAGCAGCCTTTTGGTCATGACACACCACTGAAGGAAAACAGGGGGTCCAACAGAGAGCCTGGTGAGCACAAAACACCCGCAAATGCAGCACAGGACAGGGAGGACAAAGAAGAGGTACCGGTGGCATCCAAGGACGTGTCTGATGAAAAGGATTATGCTGAGGCTAAAACAGATTCCTCAAAGCAAAGACCTGATTTTAATCCTAATCTAGATAGCTGTTCTACTACCTGTAAAAACAAAGATCTTGCAGACTGCATTCCGCCCTTGTCTGAACGTAGTCTAGACTGCGACAGGAATAATGTGCCTGCTGGGCCTGATACATCTTCACCACTGGGGATTACCAATGCTGTTCAAAATGTTAAGGAAGACAGTTCACCTTCTAAGTCGCCTTACTCTAGCATAGCTGTAGGATCCCATGAACAGAGTCCTCGGGATACTGAAACAGGTGAGATTCCTAAAATAACTATGTACCTATACAGTTCAGAGGAAGCTGACACAGAGCTCATACAGCCAGAAAACGATCCTTTCCTTGCAGGTCAAAAATGTTTTCCAGAGCTGAAAGCACTGGAAAACATTCTGCCATTTCACTCTCCAGGAGTTCAAGCATCTCATGAAATAGAGCCTTCAATGGAGCATCAACAGCTAACGTTCCTAACACCAGCTTCTGGCAAAAGGCCACCCATTGTCCAAAAAGAGGCACCAGGTTTAAAAGACAGATGTTCTGAGGAAGCCAAAGAAGGAGTGAGGTATCATAGAGAAGACAAAATATCCTCTACTTCTAGCAAAAAGAATAGTGATGTCCCAACTAAAAAGGAAGTGGAGCATAAAACACCTAACAGCCAAATGCAAAATGAGTCCAAAACCAAGCAGCCACAGCCTCCTCAAATGCCCAGCCTACGAAACAACTTTGGTAATTCCAGTGCTGACATATCAAATCCAGATATAAATCAGGCCAAACACACACTCTCCTCAAATGAGAGCCAGGAGCAGAAGCCTGGTGCTGCAGAAGAAGAGCACATCTCCTCTCACTTGGAAAAGACACAAAGCCCTTTGCCAGGTGACTTTGTGAAGCACAGGTTCTACATTGCAGAAGAAGCTATTGGGAAGGACAAATTATCTTCATCAAGTGAAATGATGAATCATGTAAACAATCGAGCTCTCAGCAGGAGTACCTTGACTGACTTGGAGACCTGCCACGATCAATCCAAATCTTTCACTGAGCGTGAAGAGGCCACTGCAGATGAGATGCCCTGGCCTGACCCTGAGGCATGGCAGTCATCCTCGTCAAAACCTTTACCAACACCAATGAGTGGGATCGCAGGACAAAGAATCCATCACACTCTTGGAAATCCCCCAGCCCTTCCACCTACTGATCTGGTGAGGCAGGGACCTCTTGGTGTGCAAGATGAGTGTGCCGGCCATGGCCATGAGAAGCACCCACCACCCTTTTCATATGAGTTGACAAACTATTGGAACAATACTACAGTGGAGAAGAAAACAGCATGCGATTTCAAGAACCAAGGGCTGTCCCCAAATGATGAAACAGAAAATGAAAACTCTGCAGTTGAAGAGACAAATATATTGCAGAGCCTTGAGAATTGCCTTTCACTTTCAATCAAGAAGCCAGGAAAACAAGAAAATAAAACCGTGCTATCAAGAAAGCCGCTATTACCCTTGGAGAAGAACCAAACACCAACTTCAGATGATACCATGAAGCAAGTAAGTGATATGCTGGAAGAGAACCTATTTCCTTCATCAACTGAATTGGTCTCAGTCCAAAAGAAGCATGCAAAAGGTGGTAATATAGTCTTCAAACATAAAAAAGGTAAGGTCTTGTCATCAGATGCTGACACGAAACATAAGAATGATAAGATGGAGACAGGGGAGAGAGAAGAGAGAAATGTCTTGAATAAATCTGTGAAGGAAAAAGTATCCATACCGAGTGATATGATGGATGATGATAATAACTTTTCAGATGAGAAGAATGCTCATAGGCCTCAGACGTCCCAGTTACCTTCATCAAAGCATGACACCAGCATTCAAGGAGTGAAAAATACTGGGCAGAGTTTGAAATGCCTAACACCTTCAAGAGATCTTGTGAAACATGAACATGATCTGACAGGAGATGAAAACCTCTGCTGCAGCAATGGGAAACACCACCTGTCCTCATCAAATGAACCAATGAAACATGCAAATGGCAGTGCAGAGGAAAGAAATATCAAATCAAAGTTCAAGAACTATTCAATGCCAACAAGAAATACGTCAAGGCAGGACAATAAGACTACTGATGAGGAAAATGCCCCTCCTAACTCGAAAAAAGAACCAGCACAGCATAAAAAGAGTTGTGAAGGAGAGAGGAAAGCTTTGTGTGATCCTAAAAATCAAATACCGCCACTGAATCCATTGGTGAAGCAAGACAAGAAATCGCACCCTCTGCAGACACAGAAGCAGATGTCACCAGGTCACTTTGGAAAGCCTGAAAACAAGTCAGCCGAAAAGAAGACAAAACATACCTCTGAGAAGCCCCAGCCACTTTCTTCAGACAAAGTGCTGAAGCCTCAAGAAAGAAGCTCTTCAGGAGAGAGGAAGCAAAAGACACCAGCAGCGGAGGACAAAAGCTCACCTGAAACAGAGGCTGCAAAAAAGGATAATGAGCACCGGAATTCTGGGAAGCAGAAGCTTCCTCCTTCAAGAAAATCAGCAAAGCATGAGGAAAACACTCCAGGAGGAGAAAAGCAGCAAACAAGCTGCGAAGATTTTACGATGCCTGATATGAATGCTGCAAAAGAGAAGAACAAATTTGCAAGCTCCACGAAGTACCGATCAGTATCTTCGGAAACTTCAGTTAAGCCTCGAGAAAAGAATACTCTGGAACAAAAGGAACAAACATCAGCTTCTGTAGGCATTAAGAGGCCTGGTACTAAACAAGTAAAAGAAAAAGATGGAGATCCAAGTTCTGAGAAGTCACCTTCTTCAAAGAAAATGGTGCAATCCCAAGAAAAAAGTACTTCAGGAGACAGGAAGCAAAAGACACCAGCAGCAGAGGACATCTGGTCACCCAAAAGAAAGGCTATAAAAGAGGATGATAAACACCAGCGTTCTGGGAACTATCTGTTACCTGCTTCAAGTAAACCAGCAAAGCCTGAGAAAAATATTCCAGGACGAGAAAAACAACAAACTGTATCTGAAAGTTTTACAAAGCCTGATGCAAGCGCTGTGGAAGATAAAAGCAAAGATCCAGGTTCTGGGATGTGCCAGTCCCCATCTTCAAATTCGCTGGTGAAGCCTCAAGAAAAGAACATCACAGCCAAAAAGAAGCAGTTGACACCACCAGCTGATGAAAAAGCAGTGTATAAAACAGGTGGTCCAGAAAAGAAGAGTGGACCTGAGAGACGAGAGAAATACCAGCTGCGCTCTTTGGCTCAAACAGAGAAGCAGAGGAATGATGGCTCAGGAAAGGAAGGCACTGTAGACAATGTGAAGCGGTACCAAATGCCATTGCCTAGTGACGGTAGAAAATGTAAAAGTGATGCTGTCCCAAAAAAGACCAGTTTGTCTAATACAAAGGAGTCCTCCAAATCATCTTCATTTCATGTTCCGTCAAAAGATGAGTATCCTGCTGGAAATAGAAAAAACCAGCCTGGATTTAAGAAGTACCAAGTGCTCTCATCAAAGAAATTGGTGAGGCATGAGAAAGATGTTGGTGAAAGGGAGGGGAGTTGGCAGGCAGCTGGTGAAACAAGTGACAGGGAAGTGGAACTGGAGGACTGCTCTAAAGCACCATTCTCAAAATACACAGTGGAAAGCTACAGTGAAAGACCCTTAGATTCATCTTTCAAACCACTGATCATTAGAGTAACTGACACATTTAAACATCACAGCTAAAAAATACAGCTACAGCTTAGGCAAGAACTTACAACAGATCACGCTACTGATTCTCTCGATCTTTCTTTTTTCCTTTACTCTCCAGGGCATTATATTCTCATTTTTTAATCACAAGGACATTGATGTGCGTCTATTTGAGCTGGGGTTTTTTCCTTTCTTAAACATTAGCCTGAAGACATGAATTAAATCAATCACTGCAAGTGAATTAGCTAATCACTGAATTAATCATCAGTTTATAAATTAAATATGAGAAGGGCTTTGAGATCAGTGTGAATTCAGCCCTGCTCCAGACTCTCCTTGCTAACTAATGGCTTTTGTTTGTAACAAAGACGACCGTTCAGGGTGAATTCTATTTGTATTTACTTATTCTAATGAAACTTTGCTAATACTTCTTCCAGGAATGGTGGTAGGCAGTGTCAGCTTTAATTATGTCAAAAAGCACTTGTTCTAAGCTCTGCCTTTTCACAGATTAACAGGAACCGTTGATCTATTGCTGCACTGAGTGACACTGTTAGCAGTAGTGAGGGAAGGAGGGGAATGCTTCATTTATCTGCAGAAAAATCCTCAAAGGACGTTGATGTTACAAGAGGATTTACCATGAATGCAAATGCTCAGCCTCATTAATATTAATATTGGAAAAATAGTGTTTTAACCTCCTCTGAAGCTATTTGCACTTTGGCCATACACTGTATGCACTATTGTTGTAAAGACACACCATTTCAAGGGGTTCTTAATTACCGCAGATGAACATGCAACAAGTGTAAGAGTTCAGAAAAGCTCAACGCTGAAAGGCCCTGAGGACCTCTCCTGAGGACAATGCAAGCCAGAGACTCAACACCTTGCCAGGGCAGTTCAATTCCTGCCGGGACATCTGCTCCACTTTGAATCCTGGGGCACACAGACATCAGGCAGGTGCCGCAGCTCACGTTAAATGTCTTAGAAATGTTTATTTTACAACGCAATGTGAAATGGAGCACTGAGAAGCAGCCAGTGTCACTGAATCCTACCGATGCGATACGATTTTTTGTGTTTACAGTAATAGCAGCTTCTGCGCAAAGTTTGCTTGTGACGAGCATTGTTTTGGAGAAGGGAGGGCACGGCTGCTGCCTTGGGTGTGGTAGCAAAGCTATGACAGACAGAGAAATCTTACAGCATGACTCCCCCCATACACCAGTTCATCTTCGTGTTGTAACTGCGCATTCGGGTTGAAATTCCCTGTGGAGGAATCCTGAAGGCACATCCTAAGGACTCGCCTGCACAAAGTTGCAGAGCTATCTGGAAAGAGAGAGGGTTTACACAAGCGAGGTCCTGCTGCCCCCGCAGCAGTGGCTCCCTGTGATGAGGCACTGGCCTAAACCTATGATTCTATGATTCCCTTCGATTTTTAAAACGCTCTCCACGACCGCACTCTGTGCAGCCGAGGGCTGGCCGTTCCTCCAGCCCAGGATGGCAGAGTGCCCTGACCCGCTGCCAGCAAGGGAATGAGGACAGGAGCAGGCTGGCAGCAAGCTGAGACCTAACTCGTCTGCCAGCACAGGGCACACAGGTCACCTACGTGAGCCTGGCCGGGGACGCTGCCGGGAGGAAGAGGGGACTTGAACATCGTGTCCCCTGACTACTAAAGAGGCTCAGATTTTGATTTCTTTTCCTTCATAACATGCCAAGAATTAGGCTTTCTGTTATCCAGAGTCTCACAAAATGAAAATCACATGTGTAAATCACACTGGTCCCCAAAACAGAGGCTAAACAGAATTTATTTGAGGTAGAAGACCGTCCTTCTGTACAGAGGTGTGTTCCACCCACCAAGCTTTTATGAGCTGGCAATTGTAAAGGCCACTTCGTACTAAACCTAAACCTAACATTATTTCATTTCCCATTTGAGAAAAGTCCTTACAACATAAAGCTTTTGCACCAGACTTGAATAATAAATTCTCTATTAGCTGGCTTCTCCTGCCAGCACAGGAGAAGCCATTTTAATGATCCTTTTTCTAATCTTTTAGAAGAAATTTACCAAGGGGGTGGGGGGAGCGGGGTGGGGATTGCACCTTCTTCACACCTGGAAATATCACTGCCCTGTAACAAATTAAAGGACTTTTGCCTGCCAGAAAGAAGTTAACCAAACCTTAAGCAGGTAGCTCCCAGGAGAGATAGTCAGTGGGCACCAGGAGGCTCTCCACTCTTGCAATTTGCACCTGCAATGTCTTTTTTTCTCAGCAGAGGTACAACACTAGCAGAGTCAGGTGCAGCACCCTGTGTTCAGGACAAGTCAGGCAGAGTCATCTTGTGGGGGTTAACTTTTAGGCTGCTGCATGTCTTCATCTCTGCTGGTAAGACATAAATCATCTTTCCAAGTCAATTGACCATTCCTCCCTGAAATGCACTTAAAACATGACAGAGATTTGCACTAAATGCATCCTCAAGGGTAAAGCCTCACTTAGGCAAATTACCAAGTTTTGTTTCAGAGTCCACACAATCAGTCCTCCAGGAAAGGAGAGAGGGCGGCTGTACGAATTCCAGCGGCAATGGCTAGAGGAGCAGTAGAGGATTGGTGTGTCTTGCAGTCAACAGCCCGAAACAAGCCACTCCAGACCATGCTGGCAGGAAATTTAGCGCAGGTGACAAGCAAAGAAACGTTAGAAATGGGTATTTCAGAAAGAACAGGAGTTTGCGGAGGGGTGGACAGGTCTATGTCAGCTGTGCCAACAGGTGTGCAAATGGCAAGGCTTGAACCCTGGTGACACCCTTGCCTGAGGGAGATACACAACAGAAAATAAAATTGAGTTCCCAGTGCCCAGGAGTCCTTCCCATCCTCCTTCACCCCTGGAGGAGAGGCCCCATGCCTCCGCTCTCCTTTAGGCGGATCTCCCGCCTTGTCACAGGAGAGGCAGTGAAGGGAGCCCTCCCAGGCTCCCATTTCACCTTGTCTGGCTGGGTAACAGATATTTTTGATGGCACATCTCTTGGCTTTCATAGTTTTGCATGGTTCTGTTTCTCAACCATACTAAAGCCCTCTGCTTTACTAAAATGCATCTTTCAAGGCAAGCATCTCTCAAGGTCACCAAAGGTATTAGGTCCTTAGCCCTCACCAGACGTAGCAGGATATTTTTTTGCCAGTTTTAGTAATGCTTCCTTAAAGCCCTGGCTTGGCTATAGATACAGACAGACAGTCAAAACCAGGCCAGGCACATGGAAAATAAAGAAAAAGCAAAGCCCAGGTAGAAAAGGTTTTTCAAGGTTACACCTCTGTGGTCACATAGTCTGAAATTTCTGAGTCTTACAGAATTAGCATCTCGTAGAGAGAGATTTTCTTAAAGGGGACTGGGCAAAATGAACGACGATGTCATTTCTCCAGGCATCGCCCATTGCTTTGGATTCTCTGAAGTGCACCTTTCCAGGAGTTTTTGAAAGCCTGAGTAAAGGAGGTGTTTAAAGGAAGTCCCGACTCCAAGCTGGACCTGGGGTACTTGGAGGGTCCTAGCTGAAGAGGCAGGTCTGAGGGGTGTTCGGTGGGAAGTGGTGGGGTAGAGATTGGGCAAGCAGAGAAGCCAGGTGGGCTTCGAGTAGCAGCCATCAGTAAAGTCTTTCAGATTTTTTTATGTCCTCCCTAATTAGGCCGCAGTAAAAAGCTCCCCTAGCACTTCACATCAGCAGGATGCCTCTCAGATGGGTTTAGTAATACGGCATTCACAAAAGGGTTGGTTTGGGGTGATTTGGGTAACCAAGCATGGACCCGAAAATATCTGCACACCGGTGTTGTAGCACAGTTTCCTTCCCAATGTCAAATACGTTCCCATCGTCTCCGGCAGCCCCACTCACCCTCCTGTGTTTCTGACCGAAGGACAAATCTCTGCCTTTGGTCCCCAAACTCAGCACCAGGCCAACTGCCCTCTGCCCGTGCCTTGCTCTCCCACCATCTCCTACAGCAACACAGCCCTCGACTTCTGGCTCTGAACTGTGAAATAACTTCGTCATTTACCAGCACCTTCTAGCGCTGTGTCTCGGGCAACCTTTAACATGTTGCTCATGACAAAATAGAGACCAAGACCTGAAGCTGTACGATTTGACTCAGGTTTTCCCCGTTGTACTTTTATAGGTGTCAATGGGGCTGGTAACAGCAGCAAGCACTACAGGGAATAGGTAAGACCGCACATTAAAATGTGGCTTCTTCCCTCCATTTTAGCTTTTTCCGTTTCCACCTGCAGCCAGCAGGTCCCAGCACCCAGGGATTATTCAGCACTCGGGCAAAGCTCCCCTCCCAGCCCCGAGATGCCGCCGGTGAAATCTCTGGGCTGCCAGCAGTAGAAACGCTCCATCTAATGGCTGAATTTGTAAAGTAGGGCGCCAGCAAGCAGTGATCAACGCAGAGCAGAAGTGAGCATAGCCGTGCGAATAGCAGGGAAATTTAGACATTCAGAGAACCGTTTCTTCTCTTATTCCTGTGCTGGTAAGGACTGGACACCATGCAAAAGGAGCTTGTCTGTATGACCAGAGTAACCTCACAAGTAAGGATCTTTACGGATTTTGGGATGAGGGATTCCTCTGGAAGGCTGAAGGAAACCTCTGTTACATGTTACCTGAAAAATCAGCACAGGGGAATTCTCAGCTATCAGAAGAAACAATTTTAATTACTCTACTCACAATGTGGTTTCCAAAATGCAACATGTCCTCTGAGCCTTATTTCTCTTTGTCATTTCCATGAGCATCTCTTCTTATAGAATGAAACATTTTTCACTCCTTCATGAGAATGTCCAACACAGGAAAAAAATCTTGCTGCGTATTCACTTTCCTGCCAACTAAAAGGCTTTTGTACACTGAAAAGCCAAAGAAGCAGCAGGTCGGTGTTTTACCTCTTCTGATCTGAAACCTGGAACAGCTTTGGGACTTGCTAGACACCTCCCGTTCCGGTACTTGGTTTGTCCTGAATGTGCCTTCAGTTGCTTGTATTTCACTGAGCTGCAGGTGCAAGAACAACTTCGCAAGACAGCGGGATTTTCACTTGGCAAGCGAGCGCTAGGGCAGGCTTTCAATGATGCGTGTCGTGCAACAGCAGGAACATACTGCCAGAGGGAAAATTTCCTGAGATAATAAAGCCATAAAAATCTATAATGCACTGAACTGGTTATCCTCAAAAAGCCACCAAATAGCTGTTAAGGCCTATATTTTTGAAAATGGCTAGTGACTCCAAAAATCCAAAGGATCTGATTTTGGGGGGAAATGCTCAGCACTTGCCATCTGAAAATTAAGATTCTTTCATAAGATGCCTCATGTTAGGCAACCACAGCCGCTTCTAAAAAAATTGACACAGATTTCTGTAATTCAGGAGAGCTTCGCAGGCACCTTCTTGCCCCTGCATCTACAAAAAAAGGCTGTGAATGAATCAACTGGCATGCGGGGACCGGCCAGCTCATGGCAGCCCTGTGGGGGAATGCAACCAGTGCAGGTTGCTTTTCCTGCCAGGAACTGCAACCACTTTCTGCAGACCGCACAGCTTTTCGGCCTGCAGCACGGCAGTTGCTGAGCCAGTTGCTCTGGCCCTTGCAGGGAGCTGAAAGAGTTTTTCTGTGGTTGAGATGCAGCCTAAAAAGAAGGCAAGTTCTTCCTGTCACTGTGCGCCCCGAGGCTCCCGGAAGGAGTCAGAGAAAAAAAGCTCTTGGACACTGTAGACCCAGCTCACTCTTACCAAGAAATAACCATGTTTAGTCAAGTTACACCATCAGAGCTAAATGCCTGTGCCCCTCGGGATTCTTAGGAACACAACGGACTACCCAAAGGCAGCTCTGGATTGCTAGCCCCGGCTGCTGAGGTCTTTCATTCTTCTGAAGAATGGGATCAGTGCGGGCAGCGGTGATCCAAGCATCCAGACAAGATTCCACCAAGGCTGCAGCTCTCAGTATCTCCAGGGTCCAGGAAACTTATCACAGAAGAACAGAAATCCCCAAAAGACATCTCTTTATTAACTCATGTAAATTACACCCATCATGTAACAACGACGTCTGTACCATTGTCACACCATACAGATTTCTTAATAAAACTGTTTTCCATCTTAGATGCGTTACTTATCTGTACCACTGAGTCTTACTAGTGTGTTGAGGAGATGAAAATAATAAAAGCATACAAAATAATGATCCTGTAATCATTCTGTCATTATCAAGCAAGGAGTATGAGAAACAAAGACAAACAGCGCCTGAGAGTGTCTCATCAGTATGCAAACTGTTTTCATTATGCCCAAGAGAGCTGACACATGCTGAGTTTCGTGGGACAGCTGGGAATAGGTGGAAGACACGGTGCACTCATTAGGCAAATGTTGTGGCTTTGAAAAGAGCGCGACAAGCTGCATTTCTGCAGCTCTTTCCTTGCTACCCTGTCCCCTCCGGCTCCTCAGACGCGGGCAAAGAGCAGGCTGTGTGCCAGGGAGGTGACTCCAGCTGCCAAAACAGGAGCGGTGACAGGCTGAGGAGCAGGTTGGTGGGACCAGCCTCCTCCTCCCACGCTGCCCGGAGGGTTGGGGTGGCCGGCCAGGGCTGCATGACCTGACGTGGCTTCCTATCTTGTTTTTGCTTGGTAATGGGAGTGATTAAATGCACACTTGAAACAAACCTGGTGCTGTGGCAGGGCTGGATCAGGTTTGGCTATCCGTGATGCGAGGCTGGCAGGAGAAGCCATTAACTGGTGACAACATTAGTAAGAGCTGCAGAAAGGCCTCAGGCAGCTACTCCGTCATACATAACCTTTAAGCAAAACAGCATTACTGTTGAGATTGCCGGATGCTGTCCCCTCCAGAACGTGAAACACACAAAACTGAACCCTTGAATATGGAAATACAGTCACCCACAGAGCAGTCCAGGGTGACCTGCTAGTGCTCCAGCCCTGCCTGCTGCTCGGCTGGAGCAGTCGGGCACATCTGGGGCCAGCCTGTCAGGAGCAAACCTGAGGGAGACCACTGGCCCTCGCCTGAGCTGGGCCTTTCTTCTGCTCCTTCAAACACCAGTGAAGGGAAGAGAGAGATCTTGCTGAGGGCTCACCCTGCCCCATGGGAAGATGTTTTGGAGGAGCCAAGATCAGTTATGTCCTTGCTCATCACAAACTGTCTGTGCAATTGTCGGCACTTAATCCATCCATGAATCCCACCTCCAAAACAGAGGACATCACAGTCTGCAGGCAGCGGAGAGCTCGGGGGCCAGCTGTGGCCAGGGTCCAGCAAGCACCCAGCCTGGACCCACCGCCCAGACACGAGCAGTGCAGGGATACCAGGACAGCAGCCTCCCACCCACGCTCGCCATCGTCCTGTACGTCTGGCTCCTCTTCCAAAATCACTGCCACTGATCCTCACCCCTCCTTCGGCTCTTTCAGCGTTAATTCTCCAGGGGATGTGTAGATGAGCTGGCCCCTGAGCATGAGAAGCGCGGTGGGGAGTGGGCAGAGCTGTGGTGGGACACAACCCACGCAAGCACGCAGGTTATCAGAGTGATTTCACATGCAGGTTATAAGAGTGATCCTGTACACAGGGAACAGTTTTTATATTTTATATTTAGTCAAGTTGTGACTCCCCTGCCATCACCCAAACGGGGTTGCTTGAGGCCGTCCGATGTTCCCCCGGCGTTTCTCTTCACCAGCTCGTACAACCCATGTTCTAAAAAGGCACAAAGTGTGGGTGTAAAGCGCGTGGGAGCACGATTCCCGGCAGGAGCTAGTGTGAAGCTGAATGTCACTAAGAATTAGAAGAAACAGACTTGTAGAAGTATCACATGGAAGCAAGCACTTAAGCACAAGATGTTCCTAAGGAAAGGTAACAAAAACACAGGTAAGTCTTGATTTGTCCCCGTGCCCAATACAGTAAGTCTGATGTCAAAAGAATCAGCTTCTTCCCATGCCTTGCTTCTCCGTCTGCGGAATGGGAATGAATGCCTTTTCCCCTCACCTCGCTGCCTGTCTTTGTGTGCGTGATATATAAGTTCTCTGGGCCATGGTGGCCCGGAACAAGGGTATGTATGCGAACGTACCACCTGTCTGGCCACACCAAGAGCTCACCTGAAGTCTCCAGACAATGTGAAAAGTCAGACTGAAGAATACATTTATTATTTTCTATTATTTACAGATTATTATTATATTATTCTCTTATTTATTATTTTCAGTCCCTTGTTTTCAGAATTCACCTGGAAGCCACAGACTTGGGGCACAGGCGCTACCTTTGGGTGTTCCCTTTCAAACAAGCTATTGCTGAGGATTGGTTTTCTATTAAAAAATTGGTCCGCTGACTTCTTAAAATGTCTTAAAATAAGTGGTCACTGCTCTCCAATGTACACCACTAGCCCGCAGCTCTAGGCAAACAGAATTGAAAAATCAGGTCTTTCTTTGTGCTTTCTCCTTTAGAAAACGAGGTTTAAATTAAAAATCAGCTGTTTGCAGATCTCAGAGGCTAAACTACGATGAGATAATTGTCCACTTCCCAGGGGCTGAAGAGCAGTTCAGCTTCACTTCTCAAGGCCGTGAGATCATGACAGCCTCTGTGAAGATCATTAAGATTCCACTTTGAGTGCCCCATGACTGATGAAGGATTGGAGGAGTGTGTTAAGTCAACCAGTAGCGACAGGACCCCAAAGTTTTGGTGGGTTCGCTGGGCAGGCCTTTGCCTGGTGGCTGCCTTCCTTGTAACCCTACGGCAGCAGAGCAGCTCCCTCCACAGCAGAAGCTCCAGGTGGGATAAGACCATCACCAAACTTCTGATAGGAGCCAGAGGAGGCCGTGGTGGACCAGCTTGGGTCTTGCTCACAGTTACTGGGACAAGTGGGGCCAAACGCATGGTGAATTATGAGCAGGAAGCATAGCAGTAACAAGGCTCTGCTGTTTCTCATTAGCGTGCTGTGTGATGGTGTTTAGGACACGGCTTACAGGGCTGGTAAAGGCAGGGCTGCAGATTTTCTGGTCCCTCTGTGGTGCCGTCAAACCTTTCTGTTGCTTGGGGAGCTGGGCTATGTGTGCTTTCCTTTCAGCAGCTTTCAGATAGCTTTTATTGAAAATGGGGTGAAACTGAGGTTGCCTCAGTTTCCTCTTGGGTTTTTTAAGCGCTGAATGCAAATAATGTTGTAAAAATGAAACATTTTCTTCAGGTTTTGACTTTTTACTGTTAATTGGATGCTACTGTGATTCTGGAGCACTACAAGACAGCCACTGAAATAAGGTAACTTTTCTTCTTAAAATTTATTTTAAATAGAAAAATGCATTCCAGCAATCTTCCTCCAGCCTGACAAAGAAAGCTTCAACTTCCCGAAACACCGTGTTTTAGTATCTTTCAAAAATAAAACATGTTCTCATGGGAAAAAATATGTTTATGAAACAGTATGTTCCAATTAAAACCATGTTTCATGGGGAGACCAGTGCCGATTTCTTATAGAGGGGAGAGGGTGTCCAGTCCCAGGCTGGGGAGCCGAAGGGGGCCAGAGCCCCGCAGCGTGGGCTCTCCTTGCCACCAAGACCAGGCGCGAGGACACCACTAGCAAGGGTAGCAGCAGCCTGCTGCGGAAGAACATCCAGGCCAAGTTTATAAATATTTTTAATACTATCCACTGGGATTGGATTAAGCTCCAGAGTCAGACGCTCTGAACTCCTTTGGGATAAAACCAAAGGGTGATTTCCTTTTGCTGACCGGTGCGTAAAAGGAGAGGACATCCTAAGGCCAGCACCAGCGAGGTGACCCCGAGCTTTTGGGGCTGTTTCATCCCCCGGTCCCTGCCAAGCGGGCTTCTGGCCTGCAGATGGCGGGTTTGCCGCTTGGATGCTGACAAGGGCGGGGGCGGAGGGTGGGGGATGAAGCCCTGCATCCCTGAGGGAATCTGAAACACAAATACCGCCTGAGGGTGACTGATAGCTAAGAGTTAACCCTTCACCCTCCCTAACAGCTCTCCTGTAATGCTTCATTCTGTGTGCGTGACCAGCTGTGTAGTGGGCGTGAGGACATTGCCCTGCAGACGGTAATACCGGCACTTTGGCTGAACGGGAGGCGTTATTACTCGTGGTGGGAATAGGGAAGGAACTTCACCACCCACTGCAGCAGCAGCCACCATCCACAGCACAAAAGCATGAAGACTGTTCCTCCAGGAGGCAACATAAAGGTATATGATGATCATGCTATCATTTTCTCATCTTCCCTACAGTCTTCAGTAAATACACAGACAGGAATTAAGAGATAACCATATTGACAGATTGACTCCGAAGGTCCCACAGCAAGGTCCAAGGCTAATACTCAAGCAATGACTTGCGCTGTTACTGATCTCTGCGCCACCGTGAGCCAAACTCGCCCAGGAGGTCAAAAATTGTGAGTCTGGGCCCCGCTGAAACATCACATACTTCTAGGAAAACACATTTTCCCTATCCATTTTTCAAGATCCATGTCTGTGTTTTAAAATCCTCTGGAGTCCTTCACCAGTTCGCCAAAGTAAAAATAGGAATACTTCACAAAAGTCAAACTATGAAGTTGAAAAGAGTACTTTTAATAGACACAAGAACACATGTTTTTCCCTGACTGCCCACGTGGAAACCCCGCGAAGCTCATGCAGTGTGACACATGTGTACCCGATTGCTGGCTTCCCTCTCTTCCTTTCCACTTTCCTACCTTTCCCCTTACATTTCTGTCCTGTCCAAGGGCTACAAAATGAGGCTGGAATGTGAATCATGTATTTCCAAGAAACACAGAGAACTTGCTCTATGGATCAAATTTTCCATTTATTTTTCCATAAAGTTTTCTAAGCCCTCCTGAGAGCTGCACGAGTAGGAATGTCTTTCCAACATGCAGCTGCTCGTTAATTCCTAGGAAAACCCCTAAAACAAACGGTTTTCAGTAACATGGTAATCTTTCCATTCTGAAGCTTCACAGTTATTTTGCTAAAGAAAGCTCTCACAGCCGGTCAAATAAAAAAAATTCAATGCACTGTTTTGATCAGCTACACAAATACACACACATACTGCATTCTGGCTGCAAATCTCAACTTTGGTGACAATTTGGTGCCCAAATGAAGAACACATGGGGGGAGGGGGGAATTTTTCCACCCCTCCTGTTCTCCAGTGTAGTACCCGCTCTTTCGTGGATAGCCTGGGACTTTCCCTCTGCCACCACCCCAGCTGCAGGAGGAGCCCTGGGGGGAAGGAAGGCAGTGTCCTCTGCCTCTCTGAGCCCTGGGCAGCACAAGGGATGGGCAGCTGCTGCTGCCGCCGGTATTGCTACAAATGAGGTAGCAGCATCGCCTCCGACATTTCCAGCATTGCAGGAGGATGCTATCTCAGCTATCAGACCATGAACGCACTCCAACCAAGCCCGGCCTGCTCTATTTGGACC
>Ga0181612_148050_pt1 | contig 20897 bp, 9 predicted proteins | sample HoacroProtozoa21_FD_119630 | JGI IMG/M metagenome (GOLD analysis project Ga0181612, IMG submission 119630) | Hoatzin crop microbial communities from Cojedes, Venezuel. Combined Assembly of Gp0051906, Gp0051904, Gp0051908
AAAAAATATTGCACATCACAAATGTAGTTAATATGCATATACAAATCGAAAAAAAATATTCAAACCACCATCCCAAACAACTCTACACAGAGCTAGCTGTCACTAAAATAAACATATAAAAATACACAGCCTACTGGAAAACAAAATAATGAAGGCTAATGCTCTACAAAATAAGCCACCCTTTTCCAGATATTTCAGAGGTACTAGGACCTCTCTGCTGCTGGCATTTCATACCAATGCTTCTTTCCAGAACAAGTATGACTTCAAAGCAGCAGGGTTATGAAATCATGGAAGGATGCAATACATAATATAAAGGAATGATCATGTCCCCTGCTTATGAAGTTAAATAAATGAACATAATTAGAGAAAAAACAAAATGAAGTCTGCAAGTATATCAAAATGAAGCCAAACAGATAAGAAGACTTAAGACATACTCTTAGAAATTTTAAGCACTTGAATCACAAAGAGAGTAATGGATGGGAATGATTCATTATTTGTTTGTTTGTTTTTCATTGCCAGACCCAAAAATAAAAACAGAATGTGTGAGCAGAACAGAGTAAAAGAAAAGTAGCTTTGCACAAATAATAAAAAAAAAAACCAAACCTGAAATTAAGCTCCCTACTAATACTGAAATAAAGATTATGTGTTACAAGTGTTGACATGTTGGGCAGAGGAAGGTCATTTGCTTGATTTTCTTCAGGTGCTGTAGCATACTTCAAATTTAGGTAAACTTATTCACACCACCCAAAAATATTTTTAGCTAATGCTTTACAACTTAGTGCAAATAAATCCAATTAAAGAATTCTATTTGTTAAAGCTTAAAAGGTATTACATTATTCTAGCAAGATCATGTAAAAAGTAAAGAGCAAAGCTATTCATAAGTTAAATAAACTGTCTGCTTAAGATTCCAGCTATTTAAAATACCTGCAGTTTGAATACACAGATTCTTAAAATGAGTGGAAATGAATTCTGAAGTACTGCAATTAACATTGACTGACATTCGAACTGTTGAGCTAAACTAAATGTTTCAAACAGCAAATGATGGGGGACAATGACCATAAACTGAATCTCAAACACACATTTTTCTCCTCCTTTTTCAGTTCCTTGTTAATATTCATGTTCTATGACTGCAGTTACCAAGATATCTTAAAGCAAAATCCCATGATTCAGACTGCAAGGGCAGCAAATGTACAGCTGAAACTGAGTACATGCTGACCGCCCTTCTCCTTTTATGTTTGACCTACTTAAGGTTTGAAGATCATCGTTGGTATTTCTACATCATCTTTATAAATTGCACTGATAATTTTACTCTATACATATAAAACTATTTGAGTTTGTTGGTTTGTTGGTTTTTGTGGTTTTTTTTTTTTTTCAAAATTTTGTTCATCTGAAATTTATTCTGAAACTTCTCTTTGCAACCAGGTAGAAGCTCTGCGTTTTCATTTGGAAATACCAAATGGTGAAGCAAAACAGTTCATATTATCTATTTTAGACTATCGGGTACAGAATTCTTGCAATGAGGAAGTTGTTTCTATTAAGTCATCACATCAAATTTTGTTATATGTGTGTTCAATTTTTATTCAGATTAGTTTTGCAGGTTTGCTGGTTAACATTCATATGAGTTCATATTCTTTTTTTTCTTAAACAATGATACAAAAAAAAGTTAAATTCTAAAATGCAGGAAGAGAAATAAAATAAAAAATATGACGTCAATGGAAAGCTAATAAAATACACTCTAGCCAATAAAAAGATGAGGGAACTACAAGAAGAAACTAGCACAGAAAGTAGGCTACAAGGACTAGTATGGGTATTTTTACAGATGATTTTTGAGTCTGGCCTACATAATTTATTGCCTTTGACATCATTTTGCTTTCCCTTTTTGTTAAAAGCATATTTTTTCTAAAAGTCAGCAATACCTTTGTCTACCTGTCCTGTCTGGGAGACTGAAAGATAAAGGTCTGTAAGAGAGAAGAATGGAAAGAGCTAGAAAAGATCAGGAGGTTCGAAAAAAATGAGGTCCAACTTAAAAGTCTAAATCACACGCAGTTGAACACTCCAAATGGAGAAGAGGTAGCCCAAGTTTACCTACAGTACTTCCAGAGGCTCTGGATAAAATCCCAATGACCCCTCTCCCAAAAATTCCCTCCCTTAATCACAACGATCCTTTGGCTTTAGGACGATTGACCAGATATCCATTCACAGATAAATACTAATCTGAAAGGTAGGGAAATGCATTTAAGACAACATTTGTCAGGGTAGAAATTGGATTTCCTTTGTAGTCCACCCAAGCAGTATAAGAGCTGAATCAGAAATCAAAATTAGGGACATGCTCATAGTAGTTTAAATAACTAATCTCTGTTGAAAGCATTAACAAATTCTTTGAGTTTAAAACTTTGCTCAAGTATTTGTGAATTTAATAAATATATTCAGTGTTCATCACTAAATTCTAACTGAAAGCCTGTTTAGAAACATAATACATAATTCAACAAATACCTGATGTCAAGTGGCTAAATTTTGTATATTAAGGGAAGCCAGGTGGGCACATTACAAAATTTAAAATATTTCTGAAAGTGTAGCTCAATTACAACTTTATTAGCTTCATCATTTCAGCTACAAAAGAAAAAGCAATTTAACCTTACAGCAACTATTTTATGAATGCAAGAATTATGATGGAGGTCTAACAAGCCAAACAGACTAAAGCAAGAGTACTGTGGCATAGGTGGCAGTCCTACAAACTACAGACTACATCAATAAAAACTTATAAATTTAAAAAAAATTTTTTTTTAAGAAAACTAAAAAGATCCACTAGTTTTGATTTCTTAGTGACCAACATTCAAAAAATATTATTATGTTATTACTGATTTTGATTTACATGAACTGGATTTGCTTGTATCTTGAAAATAAATGTTCAGGAAAGATATGTTGAAAGATTTACAGTCTTGATCAAAAAGACAAAAGGAAAAGAAACAGCAATTAGGAAATTTCTGTATATATACATAAAAAAAATTATAACTGATCTGAGGAAATAGTTACCAGGTATTCTGAAGTATCTCAGCATTACAGTAACTGTTAAATTTGAAAAGAAACAGTCACTGAACAAAAAAAAAAAAAAAAAGCAGCATTTGTTGTGAGCAGACTATGAAATGTTCTACTCCATCCCAGTCACCAAGTGTTTTAATTTATCACTGCTACTTCTTTACCTTCTATAATTCATTGCTGAATGTAAAGCAACAATTTGCTATTTGCCTTGTTATGCTCTGAGCTCTACATGATTTTACTACCTATTTTATACTTTAATACTAAAAGCATCTTAAAAGGAAGAATGAATAATGGAAAACAGCAAATACTGCAGCTGGCTGCACTGAATCGATGTGTTTCCGATATCTAGTCAGAGACTGGTCTACAGTTGATTTGCTAACAGAATTCACATAATTAAGAATAAATATCTTAAATGCTCTCAGGTAAAACTGATATGCGCATAATACATGGTAGAACATAGCTGCTTAGTAAGTTCTGGTTTTCGGACACTGTTACTTTTCCACCAAATAAAGAAAAATATATGTATATAGAAGTTATTCAAATATAGTAAAAATTCATGAGAATAATTCCAAATACTCATCTCTGTGATCAATGGCTCATTCTGTATTTGAGAAAAATGTTAAAATGAACATTTTGGACATCTTCATAATCTACAGCACAATCCTTCTGAATACATATTGTTATGCACTTTATCATATAATACATAGCTTTTTCCTTTTTTCACACAGTGTTGTCCTGTTCTTGGATACAGTTTGGAAGTTGTGCAAAACAGACAATTAAATGTATTAAAAGACAAGAGGTGGTGCAGTGTGAGACTGCAGAATTAGGAGAACAGTATACTTCATAGTACAAAAAAGCTGAAGAATTCATTTCTCTCTGTTGCACTTAAGTTAAAACTCAGAATTCTGTTTTCGGGGTCTTCTCCTAAAATGTCATTTAGTTCATATTTATGGCACCTGCAAGACTTCAATCCACTCAGCTGACTTCAGCTTTAGAAATAGTCCCCAATTGAAGCAAAGATTTGTTTAGAAATTTGAGTATCATGTTTCAAACATCAGATGATGTGTTGTTCTGTGGAATTACTCTCATCAATAAGAATCAATCACAAACTTAGCTAAGATGTACTACTAGTATTTTGGCTTACAATGCATGTCTGGTGATGTTAAAGTAACAGTAATGTTCTGTGTGATAGCTAAAGTAATTCTAAAATCCTTTCTTAGTCTAAGTTTCTTTCCTAAACATAAACTCAACAATTGCTGAACTGAAAACAGATTCTCACAACTTAGGTGGATATCCCTCACCCAAACTGTTACAGGCATATACAGAATATCATGTTCTCCCTCGAATTTACTTAACAGAAGACCAAATGTCCAGATTACCAAAATGGCAGAATTTGTAATTACTATAAAGACTCTAAAACTGGGCTTTAAGTTCTACCTAGTCCATTTCAGTCCAATTTATTATTTTATGTTGCAGTATTCTTGTGACACTAAGTTTGCTGCCATCTATTTCAGGTGCTAGAAACACACTAGCAGACAGGAATATGCAGTTTTTGTATACACACTTCGGTTCTTCATCTAATTTCATTTAAATGTTATGGTCACTAGTCCACCATAATAAATACACTGGAAATAAAATGCTTTCTGCAAGAGAAACCTAGAGAACTACAGAAGTATCTCAATAGCAATGGCGCACAATGCTATTAGATACATATAGCAAAAACTAATCAGCAGCAACTCTAAGCAATTATTACTTATGATGACAGGTACAACATCCTAACCTAACGATACATTGTCAATTTTAGTATTATAAACAAGAAGCTGTATATAGTTTGCTACTGAACGACAAACAGCATTACATAGCATGCATTTACTACAACCATGGTTTTAGTTTAGAAACTACACAGTGCATCTCTCTTACCTCAGATTTCTCCAGTTTATTTTGAGCATCAATCTGAGTGACAATTTCATTCATGTTGGTCTCCAAAACCATTCCACCCATGACCATTTCGGCCAATATATTATGGACCTAAAAGAGACCAAACGAAAATTCAAAAATGCAAAATGTCCTACACACATCTGGACAGATGATATCTAGATTTCTTCATAAAGCAACACATTTATTCTGTAAGTCACTTAATTAATGTTAGCAATTTATTTAAAACCATTTGGGAACAAAGCTCATAACTTGATGTTTGTTTCTCCAGTATCTTCTTTGCTCATAGATCTGTTACAAACTTATCAGCTATACCACTTTGCTTATCAATGCTAGAAGAAACTTTCACTTTCCTCTTTCTTTCGGTACTTGTTTTCTATCCAAGCACTATGGGCAAGAGTTCTAATTAGCCACAATAATAGTAACACCTCTAAGGAGCAGGTTCAACAAGACTAAACAAATTTCTCACTAATAGATGTGTAAAAACTACTTCAGGTTACATCTATGAAGGAAGAGAGACAAGTGATGCTCACCCACCATGGGTACCAAGACTAGGCCTAGAACCAGAATTAACATGCCAGCGCTGACCCGTACCTGAGCTACATCATAAACAGGGAGTCTTCAGCATCTAAGACTCAAATTGCAGGACTACATAAGCCAGCTGAGGACATCAATGAAATGGGCATGTCTAAATATCCCTTCTACCTGAAACTCTAATTTGGGGATGTGAGCCCTGGTTCACGTGTGTCTGCTTCAGAGTCTGTATTTGCCCTTTATCTAAAGACTAACTTTTTTTTTTAAAAAAAGACATGTTTCCACTTACTTTCCAGTAAAAATCCAGAGTTTATATATAACATACAGTATTTCAATCCCATTACAATTCTGCAGACAGGGAACATTTCATTACTTTTCTGAAATAAACACATTGTACCATCTGATACTTATATTATGATAGTATAATTCTGCTATTATTTTGGATATCCTTGCAATTTCTCTGTCGATCAAGAAGTAAATCTCCAAAATAATCATAAGATGAGTTGCAAGTACTGTATCAAAACCCATCACACTTCCCATTTTTTGTGCCATACCTCAGGAACAAAATTGAAGAGTTGATTTCCTGATCAATCATTAGTATATTTCAGTAGAAACTTACACTGAATTTGTTTAGACACTGAAAACAGCTCTTCCTCTCTGCCTATTGCTGCTGAGTAGAGCTTTAAGAATCCAATACTTTTAAAAAAGCTTAATAATCCTTACTGAGCCACTCTCTTACTCCTGGCATATATATGTCCTTCGTAACATACCAAGCTAAAAAGAATAATATAAAAGTGGTGCCAAAGAATTAATTTTCTTGGCTTGTTATTAGGTGCATTTACAAGCTTCTTAGCATCACAAACAGAAAAAAGATAAAAACATGGTAATCTAACATTAATTTACTCTACACTGATGACCCAAATGCACTGAAAGACATTCACCAATATTTACTTCTTTTTACTGAAAACTTTTCACTCATAGCATAAGGAAACAGTTTATAGCTGTACACAAACAGGAGTTAGTAAATGCATTGCATGGGCTATCTGAAATAATAAATCCAAAATGCTTACATAAATTGGCATTTGGCCACAAATTTGCAAAGAATTATTTCACAGATACCTGATGAAAGATACAATGAATTCAACAAAATCAACTGAAAAAATACTGATTTTTTTCAGGCAATTCTCAATTTTGCTTATATGGAAGGCTTGATGACATAAGTTGATGATGCAAAAAAGTTGACTTGTTATTAGCATCAAAAAGAAAATGCCAAAGACGCTAATATGGAAAGTATTAGCACACAACAATACTAAAATAGACACAAAAATTGCATAGTTTTTTTTTTTCCTTATTCAAAAAGTTAACCATAACCTCTAACGGCATTTAGAAGAGAACACATCCCTACCACTGGTGATGGTCATAAAGGTTGCCATTTTATGCAGGTCTGGCTACAGATGTTACAGAATCACAGTTTAAGCCAATCAACACAGTATTAGGTTTGATAATTCCTTAGGGAGGAGATGGTACAAGAGATGTGTTTTAGCAGTAGACAGATTTGCAGCTTCAATCACAATCACACTCCATTCCAAGGATCAGTGATGTTTTTAATCTTCTCCACAGGTTTATTCGGCCTTCTTGACCACTCCACAGCTTTTAAGCCATATGGAATTCTCCTCAGAATATAGAAAGACTATGCATAGCCACAAAAAACAAAACATAAAAACTATGAAGGTCTTGAAAATACAGTATCTATCTGGTAATTCTGGTTATATTTTATTTTACCAAGAATTTATTAAGCCAGTATTTTTCACATGCTATGAAATTTAGGTTTTTTTCTTTTCTAGTTTCTGAACAGGCATTATACAGACTCACAGAAGGACTAACAAATAATTCATGTCTCCCTGCACAAGTGGAAAATTTTCTGGCTAGTCTTACCTAGTCTGAGAGTTTACTATGAAGTGATTCTTTTCCAAATCTCAATAAAAATAATAATAAAAATACTATAACTTCCTACTGCAGATCATAGATTTGGATTTTATTTTCTTTTTAAAAATGCATCTGGCTCCAAAGCAGCAATCACAGTCGTGACCTCCAGATTTTAGAGGAGTATTTCTCATTTTGCCCTTTTTGGCAAAGCTGGTGATGTCACGGAAGAAATTCAAGCTGTAACTTTAGCCTCAACTAACAGACTCCAAATTCGGAAACTATTCACTTTAAAGTAAAAAAAAAAAATATATCCATTGTTGAAGAATACATTTTGATTTGTAGAGGGTACCTGAAACTGCATCGGTAAGTACATGAGAGACTAAATTCCAGCCTACATCCTGGAGAATAAAAGGAATTTAATTCAATTTCCTCTTCACATTCTTGAGATCTTTGGTAAATTCTAGAACTTGGCCTTTGTTTTAAAGCACAGGAATAATTCATAAGTATTTCTGACTGAAGAGGCAAGAAATGACATCTCGGTAAGTTCCTGCTTACTTCGCTCTTATTCAGCAGAGAACTTCACAGAACAAGCCGTGGAAGTCCAGCAGAACAGAACAAAAGAATGTGAAAGCGCAGGTCTTGATCTTTACAGATTACTCATTTCTGTCTTAAAATCAAAAAAAAAAAAAAATGAGTGATGTTTTTACAAAAAAAGAAAAGACCTCTTTTCTCAGGTTACTGATATGAAACGCTAAAGCTCTAAGGTAACAGGCTGAACTCCATATGAAACCTACACCAAAATGACTGAAGAGATTGAGCATTTGATTAGGTTTTCACAAGTGCTCTGTTTTCTCTGAAATTAATTACAAGGTGCATTTAAAAAGAAATATAATTAAATTATGGCGGTTTTGGTAGCTATTTTTCCCCCTTAATAGGTGAAGGTAAGCAATTAGAGTCCTATCAACACCACTCATAACAGAGATCATTTTTTCCTTTACAGTGCTACTGACATGTTAAATATATGATGTATTAGAATACATCTAGCACACTGTGCCCAGTTTGGGGCCTACACACACAAGACAGAGATCAATCAATTGGATTGAGTTCAGCAGAGGGCCACCAAACGGTTGGGGCTAGTGCGTTCATCTGGGGCAGGCAGGCTGGATCACCAGGGCTGGCTCAGCCTGGACAAGGGTGGGCTTGGGGGCACCTCACAGCAGCCGCAATGCCTGTGAAGGGCTGTCGGGAAGCCAGGCTCTTTCAGAGTGGCATGGTGGACAGGTCAGGGACAGGAGAGGCTGGGACCAGCCCTAAGGAAACCTTTCCGGGGAGGACAGCTGAGCAGTGGCACCGGCTGCCTGGGGGCTGTGCAGGCTCCCTCCCACCCTGAGCAGCCTGCTCTGACCCTGCGGCTGACCCTGCTCGAAGCAACGTCTTGTACCAGGCACCTCCTGAGGTCTATAACTGAATTATCTTATGATTTTAGGGTAAAAACATGGTACTTCATTATGTGGAGAGTTTCACTGGTAAAAACAAATGCTTCAGAGCTAGAAACTTCCTCTGTCCATTACAGGCAGGAAATCCAAATATCTGGAAAAAGCCAGATGCAGAGAATTAGGGACAATTTAAGTACAATGCATACATCAGCAATATTAATTGTACCAGAAGTGTCTGTACATATATATATGAATAGGAAAGAAAAAAAATTTCATGTATACTCCCGTATGAAATTAGGAAAAAACAATTCATTGCATTTCTAGATACAATGGTTTTGCATCAGCCAGCCTCGTAACAGCCAGATTATGAAACTGCTCAGGAATATACTAACACTTACTACTTCTCAAGACTAGTAAATGCTTTAAAGAATAACTGTGGAAGGATCACAGGCAGTTACACAGTGTGCAAACAAATCTCCGAAAGTTTCAGGAAACATTGTCATTAATATTAGTGTTCTCTACCATCACTTGGATTGAAAGAGATACTAGACATCACTGAACACATTACTTAGAAAAATGCCTTCAACTATGAATTCACAGCACATACAGTAGCATCTTTGCATATGGTTTTAAAATACTGAAAGCATGAACAAATCCCTGTGGACTGTGTTTGGGGGTTTTGTTCATTTGATTTTGGTTTGGTTTTTTTCCCCAATCTGGCAGATGCAGACATATTGCTTAACAGATGCCAGTAAGAGGCACAGTTGGTAACGTTACCTTAAAACAGTAGCAGTGCAAGGTCTGTACAATAAGTGCATGCTACATACGACAGTTCAAGGAACTACTCTATGATATGAGCTATCTGATGTGCTTTGTATAATATGAAGACAAACATAAATTCAAAAAGTGGCCAAGTTTGAGCAGAGGAACCAGATTGCGTGGCCTCCAGAGGTCCCTTCCAGTGTAAATTATGATTCTAAAAACTCAGAAGCTGAACTGTTTTAATATTTGATAAATTAAAAAGGGGGTGGGGGGGAAGGAGGAACCTTCTTGAGCACATAGACCACTGACTGTAAAAGTAAGGTTGTAGCCCACCTGCAACAACAAAACTAGGCAACCACTGCGTGATACCAAGAGAAAGAATTTGATTTACAGGTTCAAAGAACAAATCTCACCAAGGCATCACTTGCCCTTGGATCATGCTTCTTACCTTTCTCTGTATTTTTTTCCTACTTTTAGTATGCATTATACAAGTCCAACACACAGTATTTTAAAAGGTTTATAAAGCATGGATTGACACAGTAGCTTAACCATTTTTTTTCTCTTGCCCCATTTTTCTTCTAAAGGGATGATTTTCTAAGTAACAGAATACAATTAATTTTACTTGTTCATCTGTAATGAAAGGATATCACGACCATGACCAATAATATAATGTCAATACTGTAACCCATTTACTCCCTCCTCTTAAATACACTATGAGAGTAAAACAGTACTAGCAAGTTTGCCCAGATATGAGCAGTAGCAAGACATACATTTTTAATAAACTATTTTTTCTTTTTCACTACAAATATGTATTAAATTAGCAAATATACATTAATTTCTCTACTTTTTCTAATTAAAAATTTCACTAATTATTTTTCTAAAGAAATAAAAAATTTTCTGAATTGAAAAAGCATTAAGTGGCAATAAAGAGCAAAATACACTTCGAACAGTGTATTCAAAACAGTGTTTAAGTGAATGACTGAAGGCACATGGAATACACCTCTTACATTTATATTATGAAAGAGATCAGACATTTGAGAACATAAACTTTTCAAAATCTGAAATTGCCATTTTTTAATAATAATTTTGAGGTTATTTTACAAAAATCAAGAATGCTTCCTACTTTTGTTCCATGCACTGTCTAAAAGCATGAATGCGTGCTTTAACAAATGTGAAGAAGGAATGCATTAAGAAAAAACTCTCCCAGGAAAAAAACAGCAAAAACATTTTCTTGTCTTCAAGCTGCAGTATGATTCTGGAGGGTTCATTGTTCCGGTCAGATAACAACCTCTTGGAAGAGATCATGATACTCCCAGAGATATTTCGACAGGTGCCAAAAACTTGAGGAAAAATACTATTACTTTCTTACATCCCTAACTGAATGTACTCTAATATTGTAGCTGTAAAAGATGCTTACAACAGAATTCTGTAATATCATTTCCATCAGAAAGCATTATACTCCTGGACTCAGTGTAGGAATCAGTACAGGACTGAAATAAACCTCCTCCTCTGGAAAACATTTTGCTCCAGCTACAGCAGGTTTGTTTTTAATACAGCTGGTCTGCAAAAGAGAAGTCCAATTCTCTCCTGTACAAAATACACTCCCCAACACCCCAAGTCCTCATCTGCTACAGCAGATAAGAAACACTATCTCCTTCCCATCTATATTTAATTCTCCAAATGAATTTCTAGTACTATACCAATATTCTTCTTGAATAAGCATCTCTCTTGGCTCCAGGTTACTATAAGCTATCACTGGGTCCTGTATAATGGTGGCTGCCTGATGAACGTAAATGTTTCCTTGTAGAAACGCCACATAAAATGCTACTGAAGAGGCAGCAGCTGTCGCGATTACATAGTTTAACTCTTTTACATGCTACACCATTTTTTACAAGAAAGGTATTTCTTGGGTTTTAGGCAGTTCTAGCAAGAGGATTGGAGGAAAGTCACCTTCCACAACTCCATCAAGAACTGAAGACACACATCAACTCTCATCCATGTCAATTACTCAACTCCCATTTTTCTCAACACCAGACCACTCAAAATATAAATATTTGAAATGTTTCATCCCAAACAGCTCTCACATGAAAGTATTCACTATAACTAAGACTCTGTCTAGACCAAACATCCAATGGCAGTTGCTGGTTTTCCCTATTGCACACTTGAAATGTATTAACAATCCAGGACACAAATATCTGAGGAGAAAGTTAATACATTGTAACTCAGAACTCAATGCATTTTCCCTCTTGACAAGGTGACCTTATCAGCAGTTTAAAGAGAATTTAATGCTCTAGTTTCATTCCCATAGACACATTTTCCTGTTTTTTTTTCTTACAGACCTACAAGAATACTAATGAAGTTAAACCGTACCAAATCAAATGTTTTGACCCTATGTTATCATATAAAGTGAGTCTTACAAACCAGTTACACTGGAGGGAAAAAAAAAAAAAAAAAGAATGGAGCTGACATCAGATTAGTCATAACTACACAACTAATGCTACTGCATTGCTGGCAGTAGCCATTATTATTTGGAGTTCACATTTTCCTCAGAGTTCAAAAATTCTAGCCTAAACATTTAATGAGAGTCTCATGCATTTTTTCCAGTCAGTCAAATGAAACACTTAAATTTTAGCTTCCCTTTGACAAATAGTTTTCAAGAAGAAAATATCACTTCATATTCAATACAAGGTAAATATTTTTCAAGAAATTTAACATTCTGAAGCACCTAAGTACATTTCATATACATTTCTCCTATATAATGTAAAAGACTATTTACATTAAAGAATGCTACTGAATGAAACACACTACAGAGCAACTGCTTGGACTGCACAGCAGCCAAAGCATTCTGCAGCTAAAGATCAAAATCCTAGCCACAAAACGACTGCAGTATGTAGGTTCTTTAAGCCCAGAAGCCAATATATAAACCACTCCTAAATTCTTTTGTACTTTAATCTGCCATCTTCATAACAGCCAGCGGGTTCCAGCCAGGCTAGAAATCCTAATGATTTGTCATAAGCACAGTATCAGTTCAAACACCTACTCAAGGTCATTTGCATTCTACTGTGTGGTCAAGGTACAAATGTTTCTTCCAAAAGAACTCTCTGATTTTGAAACAGAGTCAGTTCCAAATGGTTATCTCCGATATTTAACTTGTTACTATTTTCAGTCCATTTTTAGTGAATTTGTCTTATTCTCCTTTCGCATGTTTTGCTGTTGATGAAAAACAATGTTTACGGTGGGGAAAGGTGACTGCACAGAAAGCAATAGTAGCACAGAATACCACTGAAGGAATAAATTCTATATATTAAATTATCAGCATTTTAGGTATTACACCTAGAGGTGCCTATGCACTTTTAAATGGAAGATTACTATAGTAACAGCATTTTTATTAACTAGATTAACAAATAAAACACTTATTTCTGATAGTTGGGAATATTCAAACAAGATTATTTCTAAACGTTTGAGAAAAGACATAATGTCTGCTTGAGATTTAGAACAGAAAGATCTACACAGCATTTAAATTACATAATCATAGCGTTTGAAAGTCAACTGCCAGCCTTAACTAGAAAACCCCACAACGATTTCAGTTCTGAGTTATATAACACCTACCCATAAACAAAGCAGAACAAATAATTCTTGAAATGAAGTCCTATTCTGAGAATATTCAGATGCCTCCAATTTGACAATTCTATGTGCAATACCATGCAAGTCTTCCACATTATTTTATTTTTCCTCAGAAATACGTTCCACCATAGCTTTCAAATCTTAAAAACAAAATGTTGATAGAAACTGCCTAGATTTCACTGATAATAAAAGTAGAATCACTGCAGAGTTTAATACCAAGTATCAGGTGAACCAAACATTTTACTTGACAAGAACTATTACAGAAGCTCACCACAGTACCTTGTCTACATGGAAAATTAAATCCAGTTCACAGACATTTTCAAAACATTTGTCTAGGGTTTCCACAAACACCTGCAAAGAGCAAAAAAAAGCCAGAGGTCAAGCTTTAACAGAAACTCCATAGTTCTATTAGGTGTGAGGTTAACAAAAGTAAATACAGAAAAAAAACACTGGGCAGATATGAAGGCATTAAAAGCACGTACAGAAAATAAATGGTTAACATTATTATGGCAACAGTATGTTATCTCTAGAGGGCAAAACTGTACGCACAAGTCAGCGTATGTTATAACTGCTAAAATTCACACAGTTTTACACAACAGTCGCATCTTGAAAAAACAGTCACATCATCTGTGCTACAATTTTCTCAGCTGTGATTCAAAACATTCCTTCCATTTCATTAGAACCCAATTATTAAGCAAAAATCAGCTAGTTTTTTTCATTATTACTATTATTTTTAGCAATACATTGCAGGCATCTCCCAGTCAACCAGACTACCAACACCTCTGCCACACAGACACATGGGCAATGCAAACTGTCAGCATCACACAAGCTTTTCAGCATTATGGCTTCCAGCAACAGTACAGCAGCTTTCACCTGGTTTAGACATGCTGAATTCATTACAAACCAAGAAAAAAGGTAGCCATCTTAATGTTACACCTGCTAATCCTGTCAGGTATACCACCACATAAATTTATAAAAGTCTGTACCCAGGCAAATAAATTTTAGATTCAGGGAGGAGTTAAGCGCGCAAAGCAGAGAAGTCTAAGCAGCTGCTGAAGCCCAGCCACTGATGATCTCTGCTGGATATGGAGTGTAGGTTACCCTGCTCTGGGTAGTCCTGTAACAGGTTCCTTTGTCCTCCCGTTAGCCAGTTTTGGTACACTAAGAGCATCCCAACCCCGATTTAGGCCAGATAATGAAAAGATGACTGTACTTGTACTCCCAAAGCTCCTGATTGCCACTAACCTTATGCTTGTGGTAAGTGCCGACAGATTCCAGTTTTATAGAGTTATAAGCACAATTCCTTTTATGCAAGGGATAACTCCTACTGCTTAGATGTGTCAAGACCTCTAAGTCAAACATATGCTTGAGTTTGAGAACTTAGGGTCCTCAAAATTAAAAAGAATTTCTGTAAGAATTTATAGCTCATTTATAATGACTAGTAAATAGCTGCAACTTGTAGGAAATTTTAATCTCAGTTTTGTATGTTTCAAGGCCATTCTGTCACAATATGCCTCTAATATGTTGTCACTGTATGTAAATTTGGTTTTTTTCAACTTTAAACTCAAACCCTAAAGCAGCAATATGGAAGAAGTTAAACACCTGGTTTTGATCCATTCTCTTTCCAACATGGTTTATGAATCCCATCTTAGTCTTTGAGAGGAACCAGATTTCTAACTGCGTAGACCCAGAGAAATGGGAATGAGAAGGCATGTTTTACTGACAAAAATAAAGCGGATAAAAGGCATGCCTCTACAGACACATATATATGTCTACAGAATCAGTAAAACATGTCTACTTGACAGCAGCCATTTCCAGTTATCTAACTTAAGAAAGATTACTTTTACATCTGAATCACCAGTCTCAGATCCTGCTTACACTATAAAAGAGGATCACATGCCACTGTTGCTATTAGTACTATTACCAATCTGCATTTTAAAGTCAAACGACATCTAACTGATGTTCCCTACTTTAGAACACGGATTATTCTTTAATGCCAAAATACCAATTCATACCCTAAACTAGAAACATTTCCACAGGTAGACTCAAGACAGTAAGGTTCACCAACAACAGTTAACTAAGTAAACGAATACGCGTCTGTTAAATTATACTGAAGCTAGTGAAGCAGCTTTCTTTTTCCTTAAAGTAGTTGTTAATTTGTTGTGATGTCTTCTATAAAGAAGGGATGCAAGCAAACAAAAAAACTTAGATGTTGCACAGAACAAACCACACAGTTCACAACTGTGTGCAGCAAGACAAATGACCAGAGACGTTCTCTTACTTTCCTTGTACCTTAGCAGAATGTGGTTACAAGGACAGTGCTGTTTGATCTTAGCTGCAGGGAAAAGATTGGAAATAGAGTGTAAATGTAACCTTTATCCAAAGGTTTTAGTTACAAGAGCTAACATTTTTACACGGTTTTTGAAAGAGAAGAAAATAATCCTCACATACATCACCAAATTTGCACAAGAATTTACATACTCTTTGACATCCATCTAGTTCCTTGGAAAACCAAGGGACACATTAAAAACAAAAACTCAAAAATCCTCAAAAAAGGCCCCCACAGATCTGTGTATTTAGTAGCAGTATGTATGCCCACACATGGACAATGCCAAAGTTTTCTCTTTGTGACCTTCTTGCAGTAAGGAGGGCTTCCCCTAGCACAACACTTGATTCATAGTTATAACGGTTACTTTTAAACCTTTACCTGTTACATAGTGACAACACCACACACTGAATAAACTCACAAATACTTCTGCTTGCAATGCATGACCTGTAACATACACCAAACATTTCTTAATCCAATGGAAATCAGCTGGCACTGAGTATTCTTCACAGACATTTGTCACCAGCTAGGGATTTCTCATGAAGACTTCCTCAATTTTCCATTCATGATGGAGAGTTAATGCCAGCACTGACAATGTATATATCTCTTATGAATAACTGGTCTTTAAAAGAATTAGTCTAAAAGGTAAACTAGATTTTTTACACTAACATTCCTTGACCTACTTTAAGACACCTGCAGATAATCAATACGACAAATAAAATTAGAGACACTTCCGTCATAATTTTACTAGGGAGTCAACTGAATCACACACTATGGCAAGCAGTGATAGAATTTAAGTACTCCAGTAATTACTTCAGATGCTGCAGACTTGTAGATCAAAATTCGGGACACACACGTACACACAGTTCAAATGCACCTTGTGATGTTATTGGAAAAGAAACATAAATAGAGTCAAACAGCAGGAAAATCAGGATGTATCACAATGAAATACTAGCTCCCCCTTGTGCCTCATTTCTGACATCATAATCTTTTACAATTCAAAGAAAAACCTATGTACGTCTCCATGCAAATAAACAGGAAAAAAAAAAGTAAAAAACCCGCATCTTTCTTTTGTAGTAAATATACTTTAATAAAGCCAGATACACACCTGGAGAGTAAAGCCTATGAATCAAAACACCAAATTGTTATCAGACATATACAAGCCAGGAGCTCCCTATACTCAGTAGTATGTCAAAACATAAAACATCAAATTTACCATGAAGGGCTCACTTTTTAATTAGGCAAATAAGACAACAAAGGAATAAAACATACAACTAATATTGAGAAGATAATAAGGCTAGCAGAAAAATCAGAACACCTAATCAAGTAAATGCATCTGATGCTAAATAATGTCAAATACTAACAAAAGCAGGTACAAAAATGAAGTAAAAACAACAGGAGTAACTCATATCAAGAGTATCCCATCCTTTCTCCTAGATTAAACATCAGTGGTAAACCTTAAGACAGAATTAATTCAATCTGCCCATGGAGAGTCCTCTCTTTCACTGCTTTTGACTGTTCAAATGTTACTTGAGACTTCAAGTAGTTTAGAACATAATACTCTGACCACATAGCCAGTTCTCCATAGACAAGATGGGGTTTCTCTTCTGCTTTACAGGTCACCTTTAATACGTCATCATTCACATATCATTGCAAGCACACAGAATCAACTACAGTGTTTCCACAGCCTTTCTAACTGGGAAATCCTTGGAGCAGCCACTGCATTTTCCCACACTTGCACTGACATCCCAGTTTTCTTTCAATAATTCTTCTTTTTTAAACTATTCATAGATTATTCAGACAATGCCAAGATTACAGTGTAAGGGAAGGACTGTACAAGTCCTGCTGATTAGTCAAAACAGAAGTGTGCTAGGTCTTTCAGGCAGACCTACCAATAGACTTTTTGCATTACCAATAAAGCCTTTTAGGTCAAAATGTTCTTTTTCTTAATTCCTGCTCTTTACTCTCCACTCAACTCTAAAATAAACTAATAGTGTTAACTGAGAACTAGTTAGGGATTTTTCTGCTAAAACAGGTATGCCAGTCTTATGCCTCTCCCTTTTTAATTATCATCCTGACCAAAGATGCTTTTATGCTTTATCTTTAAGAACTAAGAAAAACATCTTTCACGAACTGGACTGCATTTCCCATATACATCTTACTGAAAAACATAATCTTGCAAGGCAACATACAACTTTTCATCAAAGACTGATCTCACAGATTTGGCTGTTTACTGAATCAACATGTCTTGGAAATACAGCAATGGGCTAAAATCCTCAAAAATGCTTAGAGCTGACATAGGTCTTTAGGTCCTTATGATAGTTAGGTACCATTGTAAACGTCACTTGATTTTTCCCCACATCAGTCTACAGCTAGTTACGTTTTTGTATATGTTTTATTTACATGCATTATAACCTTACATATATGGGCTAACAAGAAGAGTCTGAAATGGCTACCACTCATGACACAATCTACACTGAATCCAAAAGACTGCAAAACCTACCAAGCACAGCAAAAATGCTGACCTGTCTCCTATCCAATTAATCACAAACAATAAACAGAATCCTGTATCTATATTTTAAAAAAAGAGAGAAAATGGACAAAAATTAACAATATGAATCTGCCTGAGGTGTTCAAACACATCTAGTTTGTTTGTTTAAAACACATCTGAGGCAGAGTCTATGATTTGTAACACATACGATGCATTCATTAAGCCTGAGCCAAGCAGACTTACCTGTGAAACAGCTCAGACCCAACAGCGATAGAAGTGGCCTTCACAGAAGTATCTTAAGTATTCCAACAAAAATTTTATGCTGAAGAGACCTGCAGACTGTCATATGCAATCCCATCTACTATAGATTTATTCAGTTTAAAGACAGAAAACTCTTAAGTGCTGGACTGAGCTCTAGGTTCATTTCATCAGTTTATTTTCATGACATGATGAACTGGCCCTCTGCACAACTACTTAATTAAACAATTCACTACATGTACAATTCATAACAAACTCCATGTGGCTTACTTTTACCTGTGTTGCCTCTGAACTACAGCAAAGAAAGATGTATGAAAATTGTTCAACACTTTGCATCAAAAAAGCAGACAAAGCTTATTTGCTTGAGAAGATGTGTGTGTGTATATACTGCCAGCCTGGATTGGATGTGGGGTTGAGATGTAATAATAAACTTTCTGAGGGCGCTTTTCCAGTATTAGATACATTTAATTACGATTGCTGTTGCTAAGAGGATTAAACAGATCCTTCTTGTGAACCAGACTGGAAACAAAAAATGTTTAATTAATCTCTGTATGCTTTCCACCATGATCAAATGGTTGAATTACAATGATCTAGAGAAATGGGAACACTGAACAGCTGCAAGTGCTGTGGTGAAACTGTATTTATAAACAAAATCACACCGATCAGAAAAAAGTAAAGTATTTCTATAAATAGAAATAGCGTTTCTATTATTTCTGCTTCCTTCAAGTAATTACACTGGCATGTAATTAAACAGCAGGGTGTAATGGAAAAGACATGAAACAGACTGAGAGATTGAAATGCAAAGTAATTCTGGCACAAGAAGCAACACAATTTAGAGAGAAGTTTAAGATCTCCCTAACTCAGAGAGCTTGAGGGCTACAGAAATACGGGTAGTAGTAAGCTCAAGCAATTTGCTTCATCACCTTAAAGTAAAATTTAGGTTACACTTTGTAATTGGAAATAACTGGAAGCTGCTGATGTGACAATTTTAATACACTGTAATGAATAAAATCTTAGTTGAACTTGCTTAGTGGCCCTGTAAAATAGAACAGGTCAGATCGACTGACCTAGATAGTCTTTCCTATCCTTATTATCTTATTAAACATAAGATATTTATAATGTCCACTTTATCTGAAAAACATCCCTACGTCGCATAAAATACTAACAGTCTTCTCACTTCATAAATATTTTAGGACTTCCAAATAAGACCACACACTATGCAAGAAGCAACTAAACAACTCTACAACAAACTGCTAAGACAGGTAAGGCCATTGTACACCTCACTTGGTAACTGGCACTGTTCAGATACTGCAGAATGTTTCTGTGACCAAAGATGATATACGGATCTAGAGAAAGAGTTTCCTTCCCTGCCACCCACACAGCCACTCGGAAGGACAATTTGGATCTACTGTCCAGAAGAACACTAAACACTGAGGAGCTGTTCTGAACACTAATAGGTGACTATGAGAAGCTATCTAGCTCCAAGAAAGGTCTGCAGGGAATTGTGAGGCCTTGAAGGCTCACAGTGCTTTCTGCAGTGAAATAACTAATCAATACAGGCCATGTCCCGGGATTTTACTTAGGTAATACATCAGTGCTTTCGATGTGCAAGCTTTTGAAAGGCTTAACAGTGAATCATAAATACATATATATATATATATAAAAGATCCTTTTCATGTACAACATACATTACTTCATGGTGTGAAACTGGTTTCTGCCACGTAACTACACTAAAAATCATCAGTGAAATTGTTTATGTAAAAATTTTAAGTTGAAAAATCACTGATGTAGTCAGAATTCTCTTGACATAAGAGTGTTCATATTACCAGACACAATTTTTGCTGCTGAGTTGGTACAGACTTATTTAACGCTTTAAATCATACATGCTGCATTGGGAGCCTTGCAGAAGACACTGTATTTGAAGCATCAGTGATCTTGAACAGGCCACGTCTGCTCCACTGGGTTTGAGAAGCCTGTATCTTATTAATGTAATCTATAACTTCTAATGTCTTTGGGAAAGATAAACTGTAGCTGAATCAAGGAGCTGAATATATCGATCCTCACCAAGAGAACACTGCATGTTTAGGAGATAGTGATCCACATAACCTGCCTAGGCACAGGCCTGTGCTGCCCAAATTCCTTGGCTGCAGGACAAACTCAGCCAACTCAGTGCACCAGAGGAGCCTCCAGGCAGCTCCCACTTTGTACTGGTGATTACACAAACTGCACAGCCTTGCCTGTATCTCAAAGTGCAGCAACAAGTTCTCATGAGAACATTCTTTAGGAACAGAGTTGTTTTCTTGTGAGGAAATTATATAATAGCTCAAAGGTCCAAAAAAGGGAGAGCTTCTCCCCGTGGACAGGATCTGCCCTGCACAGCGCACTGTGGGAAAATCCACCCAGGCTCCATTGGATGCTACATGAACACAGGATGCCCAGCATCTGAAGGCATGTACGATTTACAATTGTTGGGGGAACCACAGCCATGTGATGAGCCCTCCAGATACACTGAGCCTGACTCTTGATAGCCGGTAATGGAGCAGGCATCAAAGTCACAATGAGGCCT
>Ga0181612_172446_pt1 | contig 20894 bp, 10 predicted proteins | sample HoacroProtozoa21_FD_119630 | JGI IMG/M metagenome (GOLD analysis project Ga0181612, IMG submission 119630) | Hoatzin crop microbial communities from Cojedes, Venezuel. Combined Assembly of Gp0051906, Gp0051904, Gp0051908
ATGTTTGACATAATAGTAAAAGAATTGATAAATAAAAGACTATGTTAGTGACACAGAAGCATGTTCACGTAATTACACAAATAATTTTTTGCTTTGTTTTAAGCATAGATGAACGAGCCACAAATTAGTATCACCTTCTTCTGGAAAGAGAGCAAACTGGGGCATCTGAAAGGTCAGGTTCCCACTCATCAGCAGGGTCATAAAACACATCAGCAGCTTTATTGCTATCATTACTCTGAAAAAATAAAGACAACATAGGTAAGGAGCAGGGTTAAACAGAATTAGAATGACAATAAAACATACAACATATTGATGAAGACATGTTCTACTACTAGTTTTGATGTTTTTTTTCTTTCCTTAGGATATGTGTAATCTAGAAGACAACTGGCTGCCAGCCAACTTGAGGTGTGTTTGAAAACAAACTAAAACAAGCTAAACCTTCAGTAAAGACACCTAGCTACCCAGCATCTGAGATACAGGAACACCAAGTATAAGACTGTTTCACAGCTTTCTCCACATGCCAGATTTATTAATATTCCTCTGTCACTCACTAGAAATACTTGCATATTACAGCGTTAAATCATAAAGGAGTTTTCCCTCAGTTTTCTCCTGGCATTTTTTTGCTGGCTTTTTTCCTTTTTGCACAAAATATTGAAAAATTTTTATTTCAGATATATAATCATATACAAAGAAGTAATTCTTTCAACTAAACATAGTTCTTTAATGAGATGCAATTATTTCCTAAGGTAGAAAAAAAAAAACCACGAACATCACGAAGCGTAAAAAGCCCTTGTATTTTTCCCTACCAGCACCTTCAGTGCTCTGACAGTTGTCTTCCTCTGCAAACTTCAAGTATCTTATTTATGCCAGAACATGATTTGCATTCAGAAATAGCAAGCATCCAAATATTTATTTGTATATTATTTGAAGCAATTTCTACTCATTTTTCAATACTGCTCCAGGCTAAACATAATAGAGATATTGGAATGAAAGTAATTTGTATAATCAGGAGAATCACAAATTCAAGCACAGAACAAATTTAGACAAGCTCTTCTTTTAATCTAAAACCTGGTCTTAAATACATATTTTTGTGTACTAATCAAAAAACCCACAAACTAGTATAGCATAAAATATAAGACCATTATGATTCTGCTGGATTGCTTTAGATCCTTACTTTATGTTAACCAGCTCTTTCTCAAGTCCAAGAGCTTTCCTTCCTTTACTCTTCCTTATTTCACTGCAGTTTAAACCAACTTCCAAATCATATGGCAAAAAACAAAAAAACAAATAAAATGCAGTGATCAGCCCTGGAGATTGGGAAATCCCAGAATACTCTATCACCACTGAAAAAAGGACAGTACTTTTAAGGGCCACCAAATCTGATAGGGTTTTTTTGTTTCAAATTTTTGTTTAAAGTAGTTCTGAGGCCTCTCAAGTCTTCAGCTGTAAAACACAGAAAAAAAATGCAATAGCATGCAATGTCTTTTCACCTGGAATCAATAAACTTATTTCTTATGACATTTCTCTAAGGAATTAAAAATTACCATTCTCCCAGCAAATAAGAGGTGATACTGTAATCTTAACTGTATTCAACAATTTGAAGTCATTGTCTACCATTATGTAATTACAAAGATTTTAGCTGATGGTTATAGGTTTTTTGGGGATAAAGAATCAAATGTAGGTGCTGTTCACGCTTCTCCCTTTCTTCTATTTTACATCCTCCTCTTCAACACAAAACATAGTGTGATATACTGCAAAATAAAGTACTGCACATTTAGAGAGGTGCAGTACAAAAATATGCAGTTTGTCTGATTAAAAGCAATGGAATTAGAAACAGAGATTAACGTGCACCTTAATTGTCAGTTTATTAAACAACAAATGATGAAAAATGCCTTTAAGAAGCTCCCATTGAAGAATCTGAAGCACATAGATAAAAGCAACCTGTAGCAAATTCACTGACCAGAACCAAAGAAAAATAGATAAGACATAGTAATGAAAATTCAAGTGATACCTTTAAAAAGTCAAGTTTTCCTCTAGAACAGATAAACAATTGAACAGCCCAAAGAACCACACCTAGTCTTTGTTTTACTACTTCACACTCTGTATACAAAGTGACCTGAATAAAGTTATTGATTTCTACTGTCCTTTCTGTGTGATGGACAAATGCGTGTACATGTGTTCTATAAAAATGATCATGCAGCTTGGTGTTTAAGATCAACATAAAAAAATCCCAATATTTCCCTCCTGTATGATTATCAAAATCTTATCTTTGACAATGGGTTTTCCTCAGTTGTTACTGACCTCATAGAGTTCTTTCATTGCTGCTAGTTTGCATTCAAATTTCTCCAGGCTCCAGAAAGTTGCTATTCCCAGTTTGATGTTACGAACCTGCACCTGAACAGAAGATACTGTTCCTGTTTTACCATCAGTTTTGTCGTGCCTAAGAAGTTGAGAAAGTTTAAAAAAAAAATAAATGAAAAATTAAGACAAAAACATTGTTTGTATTGCAAAAATAAACAAGATACTTGTGGATAGAATTATACAGAGAATAAAAACTTTATTACAAAAACATAGGAATTGCTTGCGGTGTCACGCATCTCAAAACATACATTAGTGTAGCCACTAAAATTATTTTTATGTAAAGGAAAAAAGGAATCCCTGCATTCAGAGACAGAAGTAGATACTAGCATACAAATTCCGGGCTGTCAAGAAGCTTAGGACCGAATATATGCTACAGAATTCTACTGGCAGAGTTCTTGTTGAAGGATTTGAAGAGGCATCTGATAAACACAGCAATACCTACACCTACCAGAGCGTCCTAGCTTACCCGCAGAGTTTCCTCTGCACCAGTGTATCTCTGCTCACATTAAGAACATCTGACCAATACAGGGCCACTTCTAGAATACAGGGCCACTTCTAGAATGCTCTTCAGCTACAGCTAGCAAGTAGCATGGCATAGCAAGAGATCTGAGGAGTTAAACAGCTGGTCTCAAGCACTTAATATCTGCTGTAGGCATGTTCTGAGGTTTTTACTTTGAACTACCTCTGTTGTAGTGCTGTGAACTGAACACCTCCCAGTCGCTAGCGCATATTCCCAGTTTAGTTTCGTCCGAAAGGAATGCGGTCAGTGTGATTTAGGACCACTTCAATATGCAAACCAAAGCAGGACAGACATGGCATCAGAAGATTCACCTCCAAAACACACTTGATCCAAAATTAATTGTCTGTAGACACACCTTTCAAGTCTCTATCTAAAATACAAATTTAAAATTCACATTTCAAACTAACAAGGCTAAACTACACACTTAACTAAAACTAGTTTGGAAAAGTGATTCGTCATGTTCAATTTAACAAAACTGTGAAAAGAAAAAACAAACAACTCACTACACATCCAGAATCCGCTCCCACAATTTATGTTTTTATATTATATATACCTCCTTATAATTAACTCAGATACTCACCTGTAGAAAACCGTGTTTTTCCCCAATTCATTACTAATGGTGTTGGCCTCTCTGATCATCACAGACAGCTTCAGAGAATTCCAGTTAAGTGGAACTAATAAAGAATATAGCACATAATGATTGAGCGGGTCAAACAATGTGATGCCACAACTTCAGCTTTGTTGAGGAAAAAGGAAAAAGAAAGAAACCACAAGCAAAAAAAACTTGAATGAAATTTGGCCAACAACTGTTCTGTAAATTCCCAATACGTTGGGAACAAAAAATGACCACCCCCCCCAGCCAAGATAACCCTTTATAAAAGGTGAGGTAAAGGGTTTTCAGAAATAGGGGCATAACACCAGACACTACATATTAGTTTCTATCTCAGATTAGTCTAAACAGAATCTATTCTGCTGCTCCAGTTTCCCCAACGAGTTCACACATAACCAGTTCAACCAGACAGGGGGGAAGAGCTTCTAAGTAATCAGGGTAAATACAGACTACTATATCCAGCTAACTGCCCTGACTATGATTACAACAGAGCTTTTCGCACTGTCTGATATGTACAGATTATGAATGGAAAGGATCACAGCAGCCAAAAGGCAGTTCTTGTTCAGAATCATTAGAGGAGCGTTAGAAAAAAAGAGAAAAATCTTCTGGATTCATATCCACTAAATCCTAGCCCACCAAGCAAAAGAGAAGTTAGTACTGCCCTTGCAACATTATGCATATACATACTAGTCATAGTTTTATTCCCACTTCCACGATTGTTCTGAAGGGTGTGTATTTCTTCAGCAATCTTCTGCTTCTCAGCTTCCAGAGCTTCAAGTATCTTTGCATGACGAATAGTATGATCTTCTAGAGCCTGGGGGAAGAAAAAAAACAACATCAAAATATCTTAAGGCTGGGGGTTTTTTAAGCGAAATTTTTTTGTTTTGTCATTATGGACTCTCAGAACAGAATGAAAATGATATTGGACATCTATCATATCAATATGAAACCCTTCATCTTCAAACTGACAGTTTTCTGGTTTTGCTTAGATATTGACATGCTTAAAATATAAAAACAAACAACACTGGAATTAAAAAGAAATAACTTAAAGTCATATTTATTGCAGCTGTCAGATATCTGTGAACACAAGCCAAAAACCAGTTATTACTTACATTAACACTTGGAGTCATAAGTTTTGGCACAGGCTATGGTCACTAAAGCTTGGTACATGAACAAAACAGTCCATGTTACATAAGAAAGAAGGTCAGCATTAGTCTGTCCCCAAATTTAATACAATATTATATTCAGAGTGTAAACAAAACATCTGTTCTTTCACATGAGATCATGTAGTAGAAAAAGCTTCAGAAACATTCCACTTACAATGATTTAAAAAAAATTCACAAAAACATGCACACGCAAACAAACCACAATTTATCACCTAAAAAGTTGTTTATTGTTTTTGTTTGTGGGTTTGTTTTTTGGGGGGTTTTGTTTGTTTATTTTAGTTACCTTCTTGGTAGCCAAGGTCTCCATTTCTAAACGCTTCTTATTGAAGTGTAGTTCTAGCTCAAGATTTTGCTTTGCCTTCTCTAGTTCCTGTATTTTAGTTGCAGCTTTTTGGTTATTCAGTTCTTGGACGTGCTTCTTACGAGATTCTTCTCTCTAATATAAAAAAGGACAGGTGCAAGGAGGTATATCACTTCTACAGTATTTCTGATCTATCCCTAAGGCAGATATTAAGATTTATTTTCACCTGAATACATTTAAAACACACAGCCCATGTGGACTACTGAGCCCAGTGTCAGCAATAAAAGGTTATATCCCAGTTCACAAACCTCACATTACATCTTCGATAACATGTTTAAGAAATAAGATACTCCATTATTATTGTGTTACCATGATGTACTGTTCTATGTAGACTTAGATATATTATAAAAGTATCAAAAAACTAACAACAAAGCAGCATGCAAACTTGGAAGCAAAAAAAAAAAAGTCATATTTATTAAAATACTTTAGTAATTTAAGAGTCTTACAGAATAAGTTAGATTTTGTTGGGATTTTTCTTTACATAAGTTACACCCTCATTAAATTCACACTGAATTAACATTTTAGTTCCTGGCTAATTCTATAAACCAAAATACCCAGAAAAATTCTGAAGGGTATACCTGCTTTATATCTTCTGGTGTTAGTAAGGCTGATTCTTCTTTTTTAAAACAATGAGGCTTAGCATTCCCTAAGACACTGTTAGAATATGCAAGACCAAAAAATCCCCACAACAAAAACCACCAAAAAAACCCCCCAAACAATCAAACAGAAACCCCCTACTACAGCTTCTGTTTTATTTTATTGCTATGTTTCATGTAATAATGCCATGACAACTTACCACCTCTGCTTCCAGTGATTTTATTTTGCTTTCATAAGCTTCTTTTTGTGAGGTGAGTTCTTGTTGAACCATCTCTTTTGCAATTCGGACACTTTGCATCATTTCTTCCTTGGCTTTGAGTCGTGCCTCTTCAATTTCTGATTCTAGCCTACAAGTGGAAGTATGATACATTTAGAATACTGTTTTTAATCTTTTGTAGGTTGCATAGAGATTATAATATTTTCTTCTAAAATGACAGGAGCCTCCAATTTTAACAGTAAAAATAATGACTTTTATACTTTATGCAGATATTTTTCATTTCATAGGGAAAATGTAGACACTGGTACAGACAGAATACATTCCAGAATTTTAAAGTCTACTTGATTTCCATATTTATTTTACTATGCACCTTTCAGAACATTAAATAACTGTGATAGAAACTGACTAAATCACATTAAGATGCAGAAAAGTAAATTTTAAGTCAATGAGTCTTGCGGCTTAACTCCCAGGGATGAAGCAAGTACAAGTAACACTTTACTATCTCTCAAATTCTCCACTGTCACAGAAGACTAAGGTTGTAACTGTGGGTTTGTCTCATTTTTCCACAGCATTTGCTTTTCAGGTTTTAAATCTCTCTAAAATATAAAAAGTCAGACTTATGTGCTTGGAGAGAAATGTAACAGAAGACATAGACTACTTTGAGGTCCTATGGAGATCAGTGTTTCTTTAATAGTGGTCTACATTCTTGACAACTGGACTAGATTTTTGTGATCACCTCTTAGAGGTAGACATTCATTTTGGCTAAGTCTGGGACTCTCATTTCCATTATAAATTGAGTTAACAGTAACCCTGCTATTTTCCAACTTTCCATTATTGTGAAATAATTAATAATATTAAGTTTCTTATTTCTTCAGGTTATTGCACGGTTGTATTAACAACTGAATTTTTACAACAAGAAGATACAATACTTACTGTGTTCTCTGTGCAATAAGCAGCTCATTCTTTGCAAATTCAAAGTCTTTTGGACAATCATGCGAAACCATAGTCCCACAAGACGGCCTTTTAACTTTCTGAACTTCTACTGGATGATTAAACCTGAAATAATGGTCTCCTCCAAGGACCACCCGATCACCCTGTTGGGAAAGGAGGGGGGGAAGTTTTTTTCTATAGTTTTAGGTCTATAAGCAAGTTTACAGTGCTTCATGTTTTAAGACATAACAGGTGAGGCTAGAAATCAAAGAGGAAGAGACAACTATTTACGGTTTCAGAGCCTTCTACGAAAACCTGCAGTCTGAAGTTGTAATATTAACATAGCTAAGAAATCCACACATATTATGTTTACCAAGTTAATTACTTACATGATGCAGAACTGTTGGGTCCAAAATGCATTTTCCATTCACATATGTCTTCGCTTCTTTCAGTGGAATAATACTTACTTCACCAACAGCATTTTTTATAACGCTGAAAACAAGAAACATTTGTGATATCAGTAGCTCATGTTAATTGCAAGCAATGTTTCCTAAAAGACTAAAATTGATGGTTTAGTGTCCTGTTGTGTTTCCACATGTGGATTGTCTTCATACTATTTATTTAAAATATACATAATTAATGACAACTTGTATTTTGGAAGAGAATCAATACTTAAATCTAAGAAGAACCCACTGCTGAAAAATTACTGCAATACCCTGTCATCTGAGCATTTCTTTGATAACACTTAATTTCTCAAGATACGCACATCTTTCATGTTTTTAATAGTTGATTAGTTAAATTTCTTCCAGCATTTTGTCTAGGATCAATTGCATGGTTCTTCTGGTTTTAAGTAAGAACTGTCAAGGCATTTCACTTTTAGTTAAACTTAATGTAACAGTTATCACACAACACCATCTGATCAGGTCGTTCTCCAGCATTTCTGCATGAATAGAAAATATTTGCTACACAAATGAAACAAAGAAATTGAATTAACTTGGTTAACAGATATCTAGAGGGAACAGAAGGAAGTTACCTTAATCATTGAACAGCACAACAGTTATCACTAAATAGTATTTTCCTGGTTACAAAACCCTATTTTGTTACTGCCAGAAGGAAGAGGGACTCCAAATGAAAAGGAAGGGTGAGAAAAAGTATTTCCTGCTCTCACTTCAAGTATAAAAAGAACACTACGTACCAATGGTCATCAGCAATTAGCACTCCGGAAAGCTGGATATCATGTTTTGAATTTGGTGTATACCTTCCAACTGTAGTTTCTCCTTCTTTGATCATATACAACAGCACCTCAGAAAGCTGAGGATCTTCATTAAGATTGACAAGGTTTGGTAAATGATTGTCCATTTTGATTGCAATTCCTGCTTTCTAGATAAGAGAGCTCAGCATAAAAAACAATTTACTTTGTGCATTCAAATATCCATATTAAGTTTTTCTAAGCAGTCACAATAGTCTGTCACAAGAATAGCATTAAGGAAACCAAACCTTACAACTATTCTAATTCTTCTGCGAGGCTTGCTGATGTTATATTTTTGTACTATCTCCTACAGAAAGTGAAAAAAGAAAATGTACCTGCAATTCTTTTATATCTTCTAATTTCCTCTTTTCTGCTTGTTCAAATTTTTCTTTCCAGGCCCTTTATAGATTAAGGGGAAAATAACACAACATGTTAGAAGAAAAATTACAGTATATAAATTTTACCATTTCTATTTTAAAGCAAGACATTAACAACTGCCTGACCTTTGCATTTCTGCCATGTCCCTCTCCTGCTGGTGCAGTTTTATCCTCAGAGATGTTATTTCCTGCAAATAACGTCTGTATTTTTCAGGATCAGTGTTCAGTGTGCTTTTCTGAGCTGCCTTCAGTTTTTCAATTTCAGCTTTCAATTCTACATTAGACAAACCAGACACACAGTACACAAAAAAAATGAAGACAAAAGAGTTTAGACATTTCAGTACAATACTAGAAAATTAATCCTGTAATTTAATTAAAAATGAAACACCTTTCCCCATTCCAGGTTCTCAAGCAGAGCCTAAGATATCATCTGAAACTTAGCACAAAAGAAAAGCTCGCAAAGAAGAGTGTTATTAAACAGAAGATATCCTAGGCTGTATTAGCCTATTTAACACGTGGTCAGAGTCAGCACAACAGATTATTAGTAGTAACAACTGTTATAGAGCAGTAAGTTAAATATGCACGCAAATGAAAAACCCTCTAAGACTGCAGGTGTCAACCTCACCTCTGATTAGCTTGGCATTCACATCTTCATTTACTTTAGCAATGTTGATGATGGAACAGGCTTGTTTTGCATAGCGAAGAGTGCTAAGTGTTTCTTCTGTACTGCTGGCAGCTGGACTTACTGTGGCAATCATAGCAGTTTGTGAATTTCCACCAAGACTCTCCTTTAACAACCTTCATTTGACAAGAGAGTAGAAGTCAATGCCTGGCCCCCACATTGAAATAAAAATTAAACTTCTTAATCTGAACAGATTAAATACAGAATATAGAGTCTTGCTACTTATTTGAGTGATTGTTAGCTACTTAAAATACAAACCAAGGTCCTGTTTATTCTTTACCTGATGCAACAGGCTAATTTCTTCCCTCCATAAGTCATTAGAGAGAGAGGGAGGGAGGGGAAGTGATGCTTCCTGATAGAAGAGGAATCCATAATCTGAGAAAGCCTTTACTTCTGCATAAAAAAAAATTCTGAAGTGTACATACCAAGTAAGGACAGATTCCCGGTAAGGAATGAAAGTTTTCTTTCCATTTTGGTATTGCTTAGAGAGTGCAGAAATAACCTTTCCAAGCGTTAACAGTGATTTATTGATACTCACACCCTCCTAAAGAAAGCAAAAATAAAAATAATTATAATGCAGTTGTGTTTTCTTGTGTTATTGACTATTGATTTAATTATGCTTATTCAATGTATGGTACAGCTAGTAATAAAAAAAAAAAAAGAAAAAAACTAAAAACAGTAAGATGGAAGAGCATCCTAGAATATCTTCATTTGGAAAGAACAGAGACCCTGGCTTTAAAATAAGCAGTGTTAAGAACCACCACACTTATAAAGGCAGCTTGAAAGAAAGCCTCTTATTAGAAACTGTTTACTTAAATCCCCAAAAAAGGGGCAAGCCCCAACTCCATCCAGTATCTGTTTCATGATTTGGGAAATCATGCGGACAGTTTTTCCTCATTCCTTTCTTTCTAAAGGATCATTAGGCATGCATAGCATGGAGAGTGCTGTTCTGAGCAAGATCTGGCCTGCCATACTGCGCAGCCGAAAGAGCTGCTTAGGGCCATCCACCCTCACTAGCAAAATGCTATGCAATACTTATAAGCGTAATGGCTACATATCCTTTCATAACTGCAGCTCCTCCCCAAGAGTCCTGGTAGGTGGGGATGCTTTGGAGTTCAGAGGTATCCTTTGGAGTCAATCCTTTTCTACAGATTTCCAGTCTTGGTTCACCTTCAGCCTTTCTCCAGTGGTCTGTGCTGTTGAGCAGCATTCACTGCCAGCTAGATCAATTAGATTTATGTGACTGGTAAGCCTACGATCACATTGTTCTTCATCCACAAATTCTACCTGGAAAAAAGGGAGAAGTTTGCATTCAAAACAAAATAAAAAGCCTGAGGACAAGCAGAAATTTAGCAAGCTCTTCACTTTAAATACATAAAAAATTGACACTTCCATTTACTTTTTGACAGGATACCTTCATCTACATCCCTTGAAGGAGACCAAGTTCAGACTTTTAACCGTAGTATCAATTGTTTCTGATTGAATAACTGTATAAGCATGAGCTGCACAAACAACAGATTAGCAAAATATGGGTTTGGGTCTGAACTTTGACTACTGTGGCTATCCAATACCCATGGAAATCAGTAAGCTGTTACTGACTTAGACCAATCAAGATCAGCTAAGTAGCCAGTGGAAAAGTCTCAGGATTAGTTCTGACAGTGAAAAGAAATAATCTAGTGGTGTGAATGGTGAGGGGAAGAAGGAAGGAGAAGATTAGGAAACTGGGCCAAAAAAATTAAACTAACCAAGAACAACAAAAAAAACACAAGGAAACAAGTTATTTGTGAATGTAGAAAACTGACAGTCTAGACTTCTGAGGAACTCTACCTATTTCACTTTTGTTTTCAAAATTAAGCCAAGTTTTGTCTCTCACACTTCTGTAAATCAGATGAGGCGTTGTAGTCCCTGTATCTTAGAGACACATGGATGAGAGAGGTATCCTGAAGCAAGGAGACATTTATTCAGTTAACTGCATCGAAATCAAGCAGAAACTGCATCTCCTACCACTGTCCCAGCTCATCACCTGCTGGGAACTCAGCACAGCTATCCACCTTGCACAGCCTAACCTTCTTAGAAGCTGTGTTGGCAGCAGTGTGAAAGTAGGTCTGGCTTAAATTTGGACTTCACTTACATCTCAAAACTCACACTCAAAGGCTTGGAACTACTCCTAGATTTGACAGTCTACACATTTATATTGCTTCTATAAATATATGTAGCACAAATATCCGAATCTACTCAAAGCAGGTAAAATAAACAAGTTTTGCTGTGTAGAAAGCCATGTCAAAATGCCCTGTGCTTTACTCATCTTCAAGTATATTCTCACAACAATGTTCTAGGTAGCACACAAAATGACTTTTACTACTCAATTTGAACTGATACAAACCACCCAGCAATACCTTGGTTTGCGTCATGATGAGGGTGAAGACAGAATGAGATCTAGAGCTCTTGTCGTTCATTACCGTAGCAGCTGTTGCTCTCTGCTTATTTCCCAGTTCAAGCCAACTCTGTAAGAGATAAAACTCAGGATGTGAAACCAAAACCTACTTTTGGTAGTTAACTGAAGATTAAAATGTTTGCACATCAAGTTATTAACACAAGTGATGACTACAAGACAAGGAAATGAAACTTAGGTTTAAGAGATAACCACATAAAGAGAGTGACATTTGCCTATATGCATCTACTTAGCTCCATTATATAGGACTAGACTTCATTATGCTTTTACAAACCCACCTGAAACATCATAGACTACTGGGCAGCCTGTAAAGCATTTTCTTCCCATCCATGGAATTTAGTTTTCATCAGTGAAGAAAGGAGCAAGTAGAAATATTTGTATTCCCTTTTAGTAACCAAATAACTCTTACCTGGATATCAGAGTAAGAACTGACAACATTCCTAAGGTGGGGGAAAAAGAAAAGTTTGGGTTCAGACCGTTTTCTTTCTACTGTTTTACCTGCTGCCTTAGTTCTGAAACATTTCGCCAGTTACAGACAAAATACAAATATACCACGAAAGTTCCAGTTGTCTTGAGACTTCCGCACATTTATTTCACTAATCAATACACTAAAGGAAACACGTCAAGCTGAGCTAGATATGGGTACGTATTTTTGTAAAATTAAATGATACCAACATCTTGCCTAATTTACTGGTGAGTACAAAGGCTTTCACAGAGCCTCAAGTTAATAACTAGCACACCCTTTCAGGGCTACAGCATACATCTATTAAAATGAGAACAGTTAAGACTTACACTGTCAGGCCTTCCACGTATGGTCCTAATACTGGATGTTCTCTTACACGAAGCTGGTGAGAATAATTTTAGAAGAAAAACTATTAGGAGTGCCTTAGTTAGACCTGGCACTCAGAAATACCTTAAAATTAAGAGAAAGTCTATCTACATCCATAGTACGATGTTTACCATCAGCAAAACTTAGCAAGAATCATCTGGAACAGTATTTTCAGGAAAATACCTACAACTTTATTTTTCCAGCTGCCCGAGAAAACACAGCAGACTGCACCAGACCACTGCTCACAGAGCTAACTACAAGAATATGTATCTTATGTAAGATATTTACATAAGAAAAAATCTTTTCTGCAACATAAACCTAATATGTTTCCAAGTTGAATAGCTTAGCTCAAAATCATTGACAAAACTCAGATGAAAGCACTCCTACTATGAACAAGACAGTAGAGTCTTTATTTCTATACAAATAGTCCACGTAAGTCCAAAGTTTAGGATAAAGGACTTATTTCAACAGCAAGTTGAATGTACTATATGTTGTTTATCATAAACTAAAACTCATAGTTTACACAGAAGTGGCCAGTATAGCATTCAATATATCAAAGTACAGAAAGTACATTTTCTTAAATCAAACATGATAAAGTCCTTCCCTACATCCCCTATTTAACACTAATTTCTTTGATTTATGGTTTTACATATTCTAACACACAAGCATTAAAAACTAGCTAAACTAGTTTAATTAGTGATCCTTAGCTAGTTAATCAGGCCACTGATTTATTTCCCACCTCCCCAGCTTCTTGGGAAACAAACAACAGAAAATAAAACAAAAAAGGAACTTCCCGACAGCCCCATGGCTCTCAGCAGTAAATAATCTAGGGCAAACAATCTGAAAGATATTATCCATCTTGGTGATAAGCTCTTACATGGTAGGAGTTTTCTGTAGCTGGGCAGTGCAAACACACACAGGAAACAAAGTGGGGGAAAAATTCTCACTTTGCAAATATTAACATTTTTTCATTAATATATAATGGACTGCAATCAGATACGTAGAGGCAGCGGCAAACAGGCATCTCAGTAGGTAAACGATACACAGGTATTTTCAGAATGTGAATGGACATTTTAGTAGTGCTGAGAACTGAGGAGACTGATGGATCAAACACAATGAAACAGATACTTCCCTCCCCCACACCCCCCCTAAACACCACTGGAAGCCTCCCAGCACTGTCATCCTTCCATTTTAGAACTCTCAAATCTAAATTACACGATTATAGTTCAAATTATATAGCACAGAAAACTTGTAATATAATCTAGATAAATATCTAAGAGACTTTTATAAAGGCTGATAAGATCATTTTCTTGTTGGAGATAAGGAGATATGTTAACAATTTTGAGAGATTCTGTGGAATAATTTTGTTTATTTCAACAAGATATTTTTTTTGCTTAGCATTTCTGAAGTGCCAAGCATTTTGCTTGAAGTCATAGAGAGATTTCTTTTTAACTTGATTCTCATTATCTACAACAATCTAAGGTACTTAGATAACAAAGCAATAATCACTTGTCATTTGTGCATTTTTGTTTACAGAATAGATGCCGCTACTTTGAGATTATGCATATACTTGTTCCTGTGAGCAACTTACTTGTTGTTTCTTCTGTCCGCTTTCAGCTTTAAAGACAAGCAAATCATGAATTTTCTCATTGTATACTTCAAAAAAGCTCATTTCAAGATGATACAAAAGCTAATAAAATTAATAAGAGAGTTATTAATATAGTAAAAAAATGTTTTTATCATCCTTTGTTCCAAAAATTAACCTAGAATACTAGAGCCTGCTATTCAATGTTATAGACATCTGTACTGAAGGGACTTTCCAATATAAATGATATCCTAAACCCAGGGATCTGCTATTGTCAAGAACACAGTTTATTGGAATTCCATCCGCAGCCATTCCCAGATGATCACTATCAAGTTTGAAAAAACAGGTATATACACCCATCTCAGAGGTTTCTGTGTTGGTTTTTTAGCATATGAAAACATAGTTCTGTTTGCACCTGAACTGATCTCATTCACTTAGGGATTGCACTTCTACAGCACAACACGTGTAACAGAAGGCATGCATTGATGTCAACATCCCAACATGGAACAGAATGACCTAACGGAAAGATAAGCCTTGATTCTACCTACAGCAATTAAAAAGTTTCACGAAAACACCTCCTTCCTCTGAAGGAGGATTTTTTTCTTTTTTAAATAAAATGGAATTTTCTTTAAGAGACAAGAAGATTGCAGCACAAAACCTTTAAAACACTGAAGTCAGAAATACAAGATTCAAGACAATTTGCAGCAACAGAACCACTTATTCACAACTCAAAAGCACAGGAATAACAAACATATCTAGCAGATCTGCATTTTTTAGAAGTTATACTCTATAGCCAAACTCAGTAATAAATAACCTTCCTAGATTTCTCAGCTTCTACCAAATCTACTGTAGGATCAGAATATTACATGTCCACTGGTATTAGGATTCAAAGTCAAGAATTCAAGCATAAAGCAATAAATAAATTTGGAACAGTTAAAATGGAAAGTTTGCCTGCATAAGCTTAACTGAATGTTAAGGTCTACGGACCTGCGCATCAGTCCTTACAGACATCAACAAACACACAGAGAAAAAGACCACAAAGAACAGGCTTTGTCACCACCATGTTTTGCATCAGATATTCCTTATCCAAGAAAGACTGTAAATGTAAGTTTCTAATCCTTTTCACAATTTTAAGAGACATTGAGAGTTTCTAACCACAAATTAGGATTTGTGTTATTACTATGGAAAGCTATGGGTGCACAACTCAAACCTCAGTCCCTGTACTGTAGTCAAGCTGGTTCCTCAGAAGTGATACTGTACCAGAAATTCAGTCTTAGAAACACCTTAGCAACAGTCAGAAAGAAAAATAAATATACCTGAGGAATTACCACAAACCCCCTGCATACCCGCATTCTCAGTTTGTGTTGTCTTCTTAAGACATGAAAGAAGTAGTTAAAAAAATTTTAAGAGTAATTGTGTCTCCAGTTACAATTATCTAAATTTACCATTACTACACCAATTAATTGGGGCAGAAACAGAACGTAACCCTTCATTAAAACACTCTGAAAAGGTTTACCACTTTCTGGTTTCTAAACCCATACATGTAGGACAGGAATTCAAATCAAAATACATTGTGATCAGATGAAACATTCCCACCTCCTCTCGGAAGACCACTCTTCCATACTGAGCTATGTATGACTAAAGATCTATTCTTAAATAGAGAAGGAAACAAAACGTTATTTACAATGAAAATTTTACAGTCTTAAAAAAATCCAGGTGGGGGTAATTTTTTTTTCTTTATTTCAGCAAGAACACTGAGCTTGAATAATAGAACACTATTAAAGTGTATTTTGCTTTGATATGTGACATTGTTTAAAGATAAATTTGGGGTTTTTGAGTTCTGTTTTATACACCTTCATTGAAAGTATAAAACCCACTAGGATTTCTTTTTACCCTTCCTTACATAAATCTTATATTGCAAGACATGTTACATAAAGGAAAGAATCCTATTCTAGCGATACATCAAAAACATCACGCCCATATTTCTCTTTTTACATTATTGTCATTAAGGAAGCAAAACAATGTTGATTTTTACTATTTAGGAAACCCTGTTAATCAGAGCTAGTAGCAAAAATACAATTTGAATCAGCAAAGGAAAACAGACATTAATACATGGATCAGCACTAAGATAGAAAATGAAAGAATGAAACAGATATCAACAGAGCGAAACGCATCAGTTTCCTCACAACTCAACGTAAGGTCAATAGCATAAGCATACCACCTGTTGCTTGTCCATTTGTGCTATATGAGTGAAAAGATCTTCACAAAGTCTTGGAATTATTCCTCGGTCTTCATCAAATCCCATCATCCTGTAGTTACAAAAAAACTGCCGGTTCAGTTCTGTAACCCTCTATAGCCAGTTTTAATATTAATTGTATAGCTCTAAAGTTGAAATGCCATATGCTTCTAAGTTATAGAAGTGATAAGTGACAGAAATAAGCCTGATCTAAGTTGGTGCTTGTTTGAGTGGGGAGTTGGACAATATGGCGTCCAGAAGTCTTTTCTAATTAATCCATTCAAAAATGGGTTGAAAAACCTAAGACAAAAACCCTACAGCAACTGAAGAAGAAGTTGTACTATAAACAGTAAACCTACAGAAGTTTGATATATTGACATGCAGGTATTTTATATTCTCTGCACACTGCCAGTGTAGTAACCTAAGCCCCTCTCCACCTCTGGTGTGATTTTTTCCTGTCTAGTTCTGCCACTGCAGAACACCAGTGTACCGGACTAATTCCTAGCGATGCACACAGCTGCACAACAGAGTTGTCAGCAGAAGTTTGTTGTGTACATTTGACCTGAGGATACAGTTATTACTGATATTAATTTCAGCCTTACTTAAAATACAAAAGAGTGAAGATAAGTAATTGTTTACGTGAAAATGTAGGAAAAGAAAACAAGAACAAAACCCAAACAAACAACAAACCTACAAATAGGATAACAACTGCAGTAAACCTGCATATCTTTCTTTCAGGCCAACGTAAACAAACATTATAAGCAAAAACTAAGTTCCCACTTAAAAAGGAAAATCCTACCTCTGTATAAGTTCCATATCTATTATAAATTGAATAGAAACATTTCTACATATATACACTACATATATAAAAGTTTATAGCACCTCATGGGAATTATAAAGGTCATAGAATAGATTTTAATAGATTCATGGTCAGAAAAAAACCAGTTTACTAGGCATGCTATTGAAAAATATATACAAGGTATACAAAATTGGCTATAAACCCTCAAAATGTTATCTGTCTGGGATTTCTTTGTGTAGTTGTGTAAAGATTAGATTTCAAGTAAGCAGTGCTACAGACATCTGGATTCATTTTTTTATTCAAAGTTCTGAAACAGTCAGGACCATAATTAAAATGATTTCTTAAAGGTCGTGTCCAAAAAACATCACATACTTTAGAACACACAACTCCACACACAAAGTAACAAACGGTGGTGAACAACAACACCAGGAGAGTCTAAGAAATTCTCAGCATTAATAAAGGTTTTTCTTCACTAAAAATCTCTGGAAAGAGCTTTTATTTTCTTCACTTCTCTTTTCATGACTTTCCATTGCATAACAATTGGCTCCTACAGAATTTTACCAATTATCATTAGGAACTTACGTGTATGATTTTCCAGAACCAGTCTGCCCATAAGCAAAAAGACAAGTGTTATATCCCTCAAAAGCTCTTTCTAGGAGCGGCACTGCCAAAGTTTTATATACCACTGCTTGGCTTGCAAAATTAGGATGACACTTGTCAAAAGACCAGAAAGAGAAGTCATAGCTGAAGCTGTAAACTTGGTTTGTGGCTGTATTTCGTACAGTTGTCTCTGAACCACTCATGGAGATTACAGGGAATGAGTCTTCAATTTTCTCTCTGAATGGAAGCAGGGGAACAAAAAAATTGAAAAGCATAAACTACATGCTTTAAGTTAGTAATTTCAATCAATTGCCTTACAGAAAATAAAAAGTTTGGTAATCATTGATAAAAAAACCTGTTTGATGACCATACAAAGTATTCAAGCTCAAAATACTTCACCTAATGAATACGTAAAAAATAGTCCCAATTGCCTATAAAATGCATTCAACCCCTTAATAAAATCTTTATCTTGATGCTACATGAAATATCAGCCGATTTCAAAGAACGTATTGTCTCCTTATTGGGTCAATGATTAAACAAATAAAGAAATACAAAGCACTAATCAACATACACTGTAAGAGCTACTATTAGCATCAGAAATAAGTCCAGGATACAAACCTGTTACTGAAAGGCCGTACACGCACAGCTACAACCACTTTGCTGTTTTCCACTTTGAAAACATCTTTCTCAGTGCTATTGCTCTCAGCGCTATTGCTCTCAGCTAGAGTTTCTGTGGTCTCTTTTGTTTTTGAACTTCTCACCACAGCGGGAGAGCTGAAGACACTAGGTGTTTTTTTGGCTAAAATCTGAAGATGAGGTGTTCGTTTATTTGAAGAAGGCAGAGATGGTTGATCCTGAGAAGTGCTGTTCTTTGGTGTAAGCTTCAGTCCTTCGGTTGAACCTTTTGTTGGAGTCCTCGGCCTTTCCAAACTGTTCTGTTTTATAATGAAGTGTTGTAACCTTTGCTTTCCAGCTAGCTTATTCATATTGCCTTTTTCACTCAGTTGTTCTCCTGACATCCTATTAATATATTTTGAGGTAACTAATTGTTGTGATTTAGGGACTTGATTTTGAAATTTCGTGTCGGCAGCGCCTGTCCTGTATTTTAAATGCACGCATCTATCATTTTCACACAGACCATCAACAAAGCCAAAGGAATCCTTGCTGTTCAGGTTACACTGCAACTTTGAGCTTGACTGACCCTCAGCTAACTTCAAGCTTGGTTTAACAGCATGGGTATCATTATTATTAATATTTGGTGGAAATGCAATCTTGTAATTTCCTTGTGCAGCAGAGTCATTATTTTCTATTCCAGGCACAGTATTCTGATTAATTTTACTCTTCTCTATGGAACCTGTCCTCACACGCCTCTGCAGAGTAAGTCTTTTCTCTGTTTGTGTGTTTTCCATGCCCTGCATTGCATTCACATGCAATTTTGCACTACTGGACGCTGATTTTTTGCTTGCTCCAGCTCTTCTTTGGAGCGTTAATCTGCCTTCGGGTTTAAATGTAGTTGATGTGTCACCTACTTTTTTACAGGCTGAAATCACATAGGTCCTATTTACTTCCTCGGTCCTATTCTGAGAACATGAAAGCAGACTATTCTCCCCTTCTCCCGACACCTGTGATTTCAGTTGCTGCCCAGATGCTTTGCTGCTGGTAAAGGTATTCTCTGAAGAACTCTTCTGCAAAGTGGTAGTACACTGTGCCTCAGAGGGACTTCTTGCAGGAACTGTATAAATAGGCATTTTGTCTTCCAGCAAATTAACATCAGGTTTTTAGCAAGTACCACGCCTTTCCTAAAAGATTATTTCTAGTTGCTTCTTCTTACGGAATCTGGGGAGACAAAGTAAAAATTTTTTATGACACTCATGTCCCATACCAGTTATGTTTCAGTACATGGGGAGTTCCTTTACAGATACTGCAGTATATTCCCAAACACTGATAACAATTAGTACCCTGTTTCACCTCCAGTACTTAAAAACAAAAAAAGTCATTATTTTATATTCGAACAACTGCTTCCTCCAGTAATAGACTATTTGATTCCATTTACAGAGTTCTATGATTAGTTTCAGAAAGTAAACAAAATGTCATGAAGCAGCACCACTTAGTACAAAGAATGATCTAACTATTTCGCAACAAAAATCACCACGGACATTTCTTCTAGGTGATCTACCACGATACCCAAGGAAAGGGAATTCAAGATTGTGCCTCTATTCACTCACAACTATTTATGCTCATAGTGTTTCACAACTAACAGACTCCAAAAGAACAACAAAATTGATGTTGAATAGGAAATCTGTGAACACAGAAAGCAGATTTGTTTCAGGATTTTGATATATAGCGTAATATAAAAGCCCCTATCAAAATAGGACAGTTAATAAAGATGACCATTACAATATGTTTGGACATTAATTTAGTTCACTACAGTATATACATGCATAGCGAAACAAAGAGATACCTAGCCTAGCAGACAGAAAAAAAAACACACTGTGAAATGTATTCCACATGGTTTCTACATGTAAATATTTAGAAAGCTGTATATACCCAATCTGATGGAAAAGCATGCTTTCGCTGTTGCATATGTATCACAGTTATCAGGTTGTTACAGGTCTAACATCACTGCCCACTGCAGACTTGCCACCTGCAATTCATTTGCTACTAAAACTCAACAAGTAACCTGCCTTAGATCCTTCAAAAATTGCACATATTATTAACAAAAGCAGCATATGGTCAGGGGAAAAAAAAAAAAAAGGAAAGCAAGATGAGAACAAGTGATGTAGAAGCAACCATTTAACCATTGCTCCAAAAGAATGTGCTTTTAATACTACACTTTCAAGTCACAGCTTTTGGCGTATTCTCAGAATTCGTGCCATCACGTCCACTTCTACACGTGTCACGGCTGCCCAAAGTTTTCCTAGCTCAAAAGCCGTGAGGAAAGCTTCAAGAATTTCAAACCAGAGCGTATTTATTGCCCAATCCAGTTTGATACAGGAAACAATTCACGTTACACGAGTTGTAAAACACACATTTCGTAGCTCCATCTAGCAGTCAATAAATACAAACGGTTGTAAACCATGAATTGCTTTAGTGTTTTCTGAAAAGTCCCTTTTTTCCGTTCAGTTTTAAAATAACCAGTTTCAGAACAGCTCTCTCTTCCCGTTGCTAGAGCTGTGCCGTGCAAACATTCACAAAGCTTTTCTGTAGAAAAACTTGATCTCCCCATTAAAAGCTCCTTCATCCTAAAGCGCGGTTCAAGACTTGCCAGGAGTACGCTTGTTCCTCACTTATAACTGATTACAAACACCGACCGGAGGTGAAAC
>Ga0181612_148319_pt1 | contig 20892 bp, 14 predicted proteins | sample HoacroProtozoa21_FD_119630 | JGI IMG/M metagenome (GOLD analysis project Ga0181612, IMG submission 119630) | Hoatzin crop microbial communities from Cojedes, Venezuel. Combined Assembly of Gp0051906, Gp0051904, Gp0051908
CCACCACCTTGAATGGCCTTGGCGGCTTGACGCACCATGTTGCCAGCATTCATTCCCTCGGTCACCAAGTCTTGGCTGAGCAGCACGGTGAGCATGGGTTTATCATTCATTTCGGTGGCTGCGAGAAAGGCTGTTCGCTCGGTGCATTGAGCTTTGATGGCAAATGCTACGCGTCGTACTAAGTCGGGCAGTCGCTCACCGCGCATTCTAATCACTGTCACGTCTGAAGGCGTTTTGGTGGCCTCGTTGATTAGTTGATTGGCCATGATAACAGCCCGCTCTTGCATCAGTTCATCGGCCTGATGGCGTAACTCTTGATTTTCGTCAAAGGTCTTTTTTAACGCGGCAACCACGTCGGGTGCATTGTTGAGTGTGGCGCGTATCTGGTTGATAGTGTCGTTGGCGGTATCAATTATCTGTTCAACTTGTTCTGCTGTCACTGCCTCGATGCGTCGTATGCCAGCAGCAATGCTACTCTCGCTCAAAATACGCACCATACCTATATTGCCCGTATTGGCTACATGAGTGCCACCACACAACTCTACCGATGGGCCATATTTAATGACTCGCACGTGGTCACCATATTTCTCACCAAACAATGCCATAGCCCCCATGCGTTTGGCTTCATCGATAGGCATTTCGCGATACTCTTGGCAAGGTATAGCTTCTCTAATCATTGCATTGGCAATATGTTCTACTTGTCTTATTTCGTCTAGTGTCACTTTGCGGAAGTGAGAGAAGTCAAAACGCAATGAGTGTGGGTCAACGTATGAGCCTTTTTGCTCCACGTGGTTTCCAAGCACTTGACGCAGGGCGGCATGTAGCAGGTGAGTTGCTGTGTGATTGCACTCGGTAGCCCGACGCGCTTTCACATCTATTGCGGCATGCAATGGTGCTGTTGGGTCGCTAGGCAATGTGTTAGTGATGTGTACGGGAAGATTATTCTCTCGCTTGGTGTCGGTGACTTCAATAACCTCATTGCCACACGTCAAGGTGCCATGATCGCCTACTTGTCCGCCCATCTCGGCATAGAATGGTGTGCGTGATAGCACGATTTGGTAAAAACTCTTGTTCTTTTGAGTCACCTTGCGGTATCGCAAAATTTCGGTATCACATTCAGTCAAATCATAGCCCACAAATTCGGTGACGCCGTCTTGTAGCTCTGTCCAATCCGTAGTTTGCTTAGCAGCTGCATGGCGTGCCCGTTGCTTTTGTTTTTGCATTTCTGCATCAAATTCAGACTCATTAACAGTCAATCCTTGCTCTCTGGCAATGAGTTGCGTGAGGTCGAGAGGAAATCCGTAGGTATCATAGAGTGTGAACGCTTCGGTGCCGTTAATCTCGGTTTTGCCCATTGTGCGAGCATCTGCCATCACTTTATCAAGCAATTTCATGCCTGTTGCTAATGTGCGTAAAAAGGCTTCTTCTTCCTCGCGAGTGACATTCTTGATGAGGTTGGCCTGAGCTGGTAACTCAGGATAGGCTTCGCCCATTTGGCCAATCAGCGTATCGATGAGTTGGTACATGAACGCTTGTTTCATGCCTAGGAATGTGTATCCATAGCGTACTGCTCGGCGCAAAATGCGGCGAATCACGTAGCCTGCCTTAGCATTGCTAGGCAGTTGTCCGTCGGCTATCGAGAATGCAATGGTGCGCACGTGGTCGGCTATCACACGCATAGCAATGTCCACCTGCTGGTCACCTGTGCCGTAACGCTTGCCACACAATTGGCTAATAGCACTAATGAGTGGTTGGAATGCATCGGTATCGTAGTTGGACGTCTTGCCTTGTAACACCATGCATAGGCGCTCTAACCCCATGCCTGTGTCGATAACACGATGTGGCAGTGGCTCAAGTGAACCATCTGCCTTGCGGTTATATTGCATAAATACGAGATTCCAAATCTCAATCACGCGAGGATTGTCCTTGTTTACCAGTTCTGCTCCTGGTATGGTTGCCTTTTCCTCGTCGCTACGCAAATCAATATGTATTTCAGAGCAAGGTCCGCAGGGACCAGTATCGCCCATTTCCCAGAAATTGTCGTGTTTATTGCCATTGAGAATGTGGTCTTTAGGTAAATGTGCTTCCCAATAGCTTGCAGCCTCATTATCGCGCTCTAGCCCATCGCTTGCACTGCCCTCAAAAACAGTAGCATATAGACAAGAGGCATCTATCTTGAGTACATCGACTAGGAATTCCCATGCCCAGTCGATAGCTTCATGCTTAAAGTAATCGCCAAACGACCAATTGCCTAACATCTCAAACATAGTGTGGTGATAGGTGTCGTGACCGACCTCCTCGAGGTCGTTGTGCTTACCACTGACGCGAAGACACTTTTGACTATCGGCAACACGTTGCCACTGTGCCTGCTTGTTGCCCAATATAATGTCTTTGAACTGGTTCATACCAGCGTTGGTGAACATCAGTGTGGGGTCATCTTTGATAACCATTGGGGCAGAGGGTACAATATGATGTGCCTTACCCTCGAAATAGTGTTTAAATGCTTCGCGAATCTGATTGGATGTCAACATATCGTTTTATCTTAATGAATTATAAATCTTAAACTTTTCTTGGAAACTTTAGACTTTTGGTTTATCTTTGTCAGATTCAAAGACAAGACAACAACCAATTGTCTTGCAAAGATACTCATTTCACCCAAGTTGTGCAACACTATGCAAGAACTAGATAAAAAATTCTATAAAATCGGAGATGTGGCCAAAATACTAAATATCCCAGAATCCACCCTGCGATATTGGGAAACCCAGTTCACGATTATCAAGCCACGGCGCAATGCCAAGAACATTCGATTCTATACCCCCTCTGACATTGAAACGATTCGCAAAATCCATTATTTGGTTAAGCAAAAAGGGCTCAAGTTAGATGCTGCACAAGCTCAGTTGCGACACAATCGTGATGGGGTGGACAAACGGTTTGAGGCGGTGGAGCAATTAAAGAACATTCGGGCCCAATTAATACAGTTCCAACAAGCATTAGAAACCCTGTCACCATCTGGCAGTGTCAAGCATGATGGTTAAATCATAGTGTGATGACTCTAGTGCCTTAAACCATTTTTGCGAAAAGCTAATTCTTTGACAATTATAAAAATATTAATAATTTTTTAACAATGAAAGCATTAAACACCGACAAAGCCCCAGCAGCTATAGGGCCATATAGTCAAGCTATTTGTACTGGTAACCTCATCTTTGTTTCAGGACAGCTACCCATCGACCCAGCTACGGGACAATTTCCAGAAGGTGGCGTTAAGGAACAAACGCGCCAAAGCCTACTCAATGCACAAGCTATTTTACAAAGCGAAGGACTAGATTTAAACCATGTGGTGAAAACTACTGTGTTGTTAGCCGATATCGCAGATTTTGCAGCAATGAATGAAGTGTATGCCGAATTCTTCTCACAGCCATTCCCCGCTCGGAGTGCATTTGCTGTGCGCAATCTGCCAAAAAATGCGCTAGTCGAGATAGAGATGATAGCAGAGCTATAATAGTTATCAATGTGTGCAATAGGTGACATAAATAAGCACTAATTTTTGAAAAAGCGACTGATATAATGGAAAAGACAACCAAAATAGTGCTTACGGGTGGGCCATGTGCTGGAAAAACAACAGCTATGGCACGAATTATTGAGCATTTTACTGGATTGGGATATCAGGTGTTTGCTATTCCTGAAGTACCAACGATGTTTAGTAGTGCTGGAGTTGATTATTTAACTTCCAATAAATCCTTATTCTTTCAAGCCGAGCAATCAACTTTAGCACTACAGCTCGATCTAGAAGACCACTTTACTCGGATGGCATCGCAGTGTGATAAACCTGTGCTCATAGTGTGCGATCGTGGCACAATGGATATTTCGGCATACGTGTCGCCAGAAGTGTGGCAAGCGCTTAATGATGAGTTAGGGACCAATACTATCAAATTGCGTGATGCACGCTATGACGCTGTTTTGCACATGGTTACAGCGGCAGCAGGGGCCGAGCAGTTCTACACCAACGAGAACAATAAATTTCGTAGCGAAGATGTAGAGCTAGCTCGTGAACTGGACCGTAAAGTGCTCACAGCATGGACTGGGCATCCGCATCTGCGTGTAGTGGGAAATCAAATGGATTTTGACGACAAACTCAGACAAGTGCTTAGCGAAATCTCACATGTGTTGGGCGCTCCTAATCCTATTGAAGTAGAGCGGAAATTTATTGTTAAAGTCATCGGTAAAATTCCTGACTATACCGAAAGCGAAATCACTCAAACCTATCTTTTAAGCGACCCAGGCACTGAAATGCGAGTGCGCAAGCGTGGCTGGCAAGGCAGTTATGTCTATTTTCAGACTATCAAGCGAGCTGTGAGCGAGGGTAAACAGATCGAAACTGAGCGACGAATTACGGCTCAGCAATATGTGGACCTCTTGCAGTTAGCTGATCCCAGCCGCAAGAGCATCAGCAAGATGCGCAAATGTTTCGTTTGGAAAAATCAATATTTTGAACTCGATACCTACATTGAGCCAAATTTAGGCTTGCAGATTCTAGAGCTTGAAGGGGTGGACATCAACAAACCTGTAGAATTTCCACCATTTTTAGAGGTGGTAGAGGATATCACAGGCAACGAGCACTATTTCAACTACCAACTATCTAAGCGCTAAATAATCAGTGTTAAGGTGGATATAACAAAAACTATAGGCCATGATTGCTTCTTTCAAGCATGCGTGGCCTATAGTTTTGATTACATACACTTGAACCACAAGGGCAAGTGCATCAATTTGTCTTGTATTTATAGATATCTACTAGTTTCATGTCAAACACGAGTACCGAATAGGGGCGTATCACCGAGCTCACCGAGCTACTACCATAGCCTTGCTCGTAAGGTATTATTATAGTACAGCTATCTCCTACATGCATGTGAGTGAGTGCTATCATCCAGCCTTCAATATTGTTGTTCACTTTTGAACGGTATATACTATCGGCAGGTGAAGTTTTGGTATATGACGAGTCAAATGGCGTATCATTGTATAAGCGACCACGATACTTCACATCCACGGTAGATGTGATAAGCGGTTTGAGATTATTACGGGTAGTTGTCGTGTCGTTGTGCCACCGCATAAGCACTTGTGCTGATGGATCCCACGATGGTATTATGGTAGTGTAGTTACCCGAAGTCGCCTGTTGGGCGTACCAATCATCGTTAGTGTTGCGCCAATCCTTATATTCGTCCCACACGGTTTTCCCTAGACATGAGCTTAGCACTATCATTATAGCCGCAAGGCAGATATTCAATAATTTATTCATCTGTGTTCTTTAAAACCAATATAATGATTTTTACTCTTTACACATTTATACTTGTGTGAGTTAGCTGAGCTTGCGTAGCAACGTCTTAAGGCTGCATTGTTGCTCAATAATTGTTGGCAATTGATCAATGGGCACTCGCTGTTGCTCCATGCTGTCACGGTCACGCAAGGTTACAGTATTGTCTTCTAACGTTTGACCATCTACAGTGATGCAATAGGGCGTACCGATGGCATCTTGGCGGCGATAACGCTTGCCCACACTATCCTTGTCCTCATAATGGCATGCGACATCAAACTTGAGCAAATCCACAATTTCATGAGCCTTCTCGGGAAGTCCATCTTTTTTGACTAATGGTAACACGGCACATTTCACTGGGGCTAGAGCTTTGGGTAGATGTAGCACCACACGTCCATCGTTGTCTTGCAATTCCTGCTCCTCATAGCTGCTACACAATACTGACAAGAACATACGGTCTACGCCTATAGATGTTTCAATCACATAGGGAGTATAGCTCTCGCCAATTTCTGGATCGAAATACTGTATTTTTTTACCTGAAAATTTAGCATGCTGACTCAAGTCAAAGTCGGTGCGACTATGAATGCCTTCCACCTCCTTAAAACCAAATGGCATCTTGAATTCAATATCGGTAGCAGCATTGGCATAATGGGCAAGCTTTTCATGATCGTGGAATCGATACTTCTCATTTCCGAGCCCCAAGGCTTGATGCCAGCGCAGGCGAGTTTGACGCCAATAGTCAAACCATTTAAGTTCTTCTCCTGGACGCACAAAGAATTGCATCTCCATTTGCTCAAATTCTCGCATCCGGAAGATAAATTGACGTGCTACAATCTCGTTGCGGAATGCTTTGCCGATTTGTGCAATGCCAAATGGAATGCGCATGCGACCTGTCTTTTGCACATTCAAGAAGTTTACAAAAATGCCTTGTGCGGTCTCAGGACGCAGATACACATCCATCGTTGAGTCACTACTACTACCCATCTGAGTCTTGAACATCAAGTTAAACTGACGCACGTCAGTCCAATTTTTGGTGCCACTTACAGGGTCCACGATTCCCTCATCTACAATAATCTGCTTGAGTTCAGCTAGATCACCCGCTTTCATCGCTTGTTCATAGCGTGCGTGCAAGGCATCACGCTTTTGTTGATGCTCAAGCACCCTAGTATTAGTTTGACGAAACATCGCTTCATCAAACTGGTCTCCAAAACGTTTTGCAGCTTTGGACACCTCTTTGTCTATCTTCTCATCTATCTTGGCTATCGCATCTTCTATCAACACGTCGGCTCGATAACGCTTTTTGCTATCACGATTGTCAATCAATGGGTCGTTAAACGCATCTACATGCCCAGATGCCTTCCACACGGTTGGGTGCATAAAAATAGCGCTATCAATGCCCACGATATTTTCGTGCAGCAATGTCATGGCTTCCCACCAATATCGCTTGATGTTGTTTTTTAGTTCTACACCATGTTCGCCATAGTCATACACGGCTCCTAATCCGTCATATATCTCACTAGATGGGAACACAAAACCATACTCTTTGGCATGTGACACTATTTTTTTAAACACTTCTTCTTGCTTTGCCATATTGTTGTTATCGTTGATTGATTTCTAGTTGATTTATTCTTATTGCAATTGGCATCAATTGCCACTGCCATATTATAGAGATACGTCTCCATTGTGAGCCACAAAGTTACCTTTTTTTTATCAACCGTCAAGTACTATTTACTAAAAATCCGATATCTGCAGTGTCGTTTTTACTAAAATTAATGTTTCATAATCATTCAACTACGCTACTCAGCAGGATTATCACCTAAAACACATAAGCACGGCTCTTATAGAAAAGCCGTGCTATGAATAGGAATAGAAAAAAGTATCGAGTAGTACTAACTAAACGTGACGGGCAACTCTGATGCGTGCATCTACAGCAGTGATATGCTCATTAGTGGCTAACAGAGGATTGATATCCATCTCTTGAATTTCAGGAGCATAGTGTAGCATGGTGCTAATGCGGCAGATGATATCGGCATAAAGATCACAATTAATACCAGCTTTGCCACGCACGCCTTGCAGAATTTTGTATCCTTTAAGGGAGCATATCATAGATTTTGCTTCTTCTTTTGAAATGGGGGCTAGTGCACAAGCCACGTCCTTGAGTACTTCCACAAAGATACCACCCAATCCACATAATACATTGTGGCCAAAGCGTGGCTCGTATTTTGCTCCAATAAATAGTTCAGTGCCACTAATCATCTTTTGCACCATTACAGCAGTAGCATCAGGAATTTGCATCATGCGGTCAAATTCATTTGCCAATTGCTTGTCATCCTGTATGTTGAGCGTAACACCACCCACATCGCTTTTGTGTACAGGTCCCACCACTTTTACTACAACGGGATACCCCATTTTTCTAGCTTCATTGATCAACTCAGCACAATCTGCAGAAACAGCCTCGGGTACTACTGGAATACTTGCTGCTTGCAATAGCGCACGCACTTGCTGTGGGGCTAAATAACCATCAGTGTTGACGCTATCTATAATAGCGCGCACAGCAGCTTGGTTGACCTCAGAAGATAAAGCATCGATAGACGCTGGTTTGGGAGTGTCGATAACGCGAATTAGTGCTTCTGCCAGATCTACTTCGTCTGCAAAATTAACATGTCCCCGACCAATAAACTCCTTGACTTCTCGTCCAGCTGTATTGAGGCAGGGTAGTACGGGGAAGATGGGTTTACGACAGGTGAGCATCTTCTCATGTAGCACAGCGTAGGCTTCATCACAGGGTACAAGGCCAGGGGTGCCAAATATCACAACTATAGCATCGGCAGCATCAAAGTGTTGCTCGCAAAAGTCGATAGCTATGCCTAGATGCTCTGGGGTGCCAGTGGCAAGAATATCAATGGGGTTAGCTACCGAAGATCCAGGATAAAGTTGTGCCTTAAGCGTTTCGCCAATCTTAGCATCTAGCATAGGCACATTCATCTTACCCTTAGAAAGGGCATCAGTAAGCATCACACCAGGACCGCCAGCATGGGTAACAATGGCTACGTTGCGCCCTGAGAGAGAGGGTAAAGTGAGCACACAACCCGTGGTAGTGAGTTGCTCACGCGAATAACAACGTACGATACCAGCTTTGCGGAACAATGCATCAACGGCCGTGTCACTTGAGGCAATAGCACCTGTATGCGACGAAGCTGCTCGGCTACCACTCTCGCTACTACCTGCCTTAACGGCTGCTATACGACATCCTTTGTTGATAAGTGAACGCGCATGTTTTAACATTCGTTCGGGATGAGCAATATTTTCGATATATAGGAGTTTGACCTTGGAATCATGTTCGGGGTCAAAATGCTCGTCCATATATTGCAGTACATCTTCGATGCCAATTTGCTTGCCGTTACCAATCGACCAAACTGAATTAAATTGCAACCCTTTGATAACTGCAGACTCTAGGATAAACACAGCAGTAGCACCTGAACCGCTAATAAAATCAACACCTTGTGGATTGAGCGCAGGAATTGGTTTGGTGAACACACTATGATGATTGTTGGTGAGCAGGCCGATGCAATTAGGGCCGATGAGTGCAGCATCATATTTTTCGCAAGTGTCTAAGATATGTTGCTCAAGTAATAGGCCCTCATGAGTCTCTTCGCCAAAGCCAGCCGATATAATAATGAAAGCACGCACGCCTTTGTTGGCAGCTAAATAGTCCACATAGTCGGGACAAAATTTGGCAGCTACGACCAATATGGCAAGATCGGTGTCTGGTAAGTCCTCGACTTGATGGCACACAGGTATGCCTTGCACGACATCTTCTTTGGGATTAACAATGTGTAACGGTCCTTGAAAGCCGCCTTGTTTAAGGTTTCTAACGATGGCACCACCTGGCTTTTGTTCGTTGTTGCTACCGCCAATAACAACGATGCTACGTGGATTCAAAAGTTGCTGATTAATCATACGCTATTAATTATGATTGATTTAGTGAAAGGTTAATAGTAATTATTTATGCAAAACTACAAAAAAAATTTGTATTGTAGCTTAAATTGATGTAATTTTGTCTCATAATACTTTTAATCTTCACGACTAATACAGTTAAACCAAGAAAACATGAGAAAATTACTATTAGGAGATGAAGCCATAGCCCAAGGTGCGCTTGACGCGGGGCTAAGTGGCGTGTATGCCTATCCTGGTACTCCTTCGACAGAAATCACGGAATATATCCAAAACTCTCCTTTGGCAATCCAGCGCAATGTGCATCGCAAGTGGAGCACAAACGAGAAAACCGCGATGGAGGCTGCGTTGGGTATGTCGTTTATGGGTAAGCGAGCACTAGTGTGCATGAAACATGTGGGGCTGAATGTATGTGCTGACCCATTTGTCAACTCAGGAATGACTGGAGTAAATGGAGGACTTGTGGTACTAGTAGCCGATGATCCATCAATGCATTCATCACAGGACGAGCAGGATAGCCGTTTCTATGGCAAGTTTGCAATGATTCCAACATTTGAGCCAAGCAATCAACAAGAGGCGTATGACATGATAGGTAAAGCATTCGATTTTTCGGAAGAGGTGTGCTTGCCCGTGCTTATGCGTGTGACTACACGTATGGCGCATAGTCGTGCTGTCGTAGAAGTGAAAGAAACGGCCCGAGCTGAAAATGAGTTAAACTATAATGCACAGGCTAGTAATTGGGTGCTCTTGCCTGCCAATGCTCGCAAACGCAACATTGTGGTGACTGGGCAGCAAGCTAAGCTAGAACAGATGGCTTGTGAGAGTGTCTATAATCGCTATGAAGATGGCAAAGACCACACAATTGGAATTATTGCTACAGGTATCGCCTATAATTACTTGATGGAGTGCTATCCAGATGGATGCCCTTATCCAGTACTTAAAATTAGTCAATACCCGATGCCCAAACAGTTGATTCGCCACATGACTGAGGAGTGTGATGCAGTGCTGATTGCAGAAGAGGGACAACCCTTTGTTGAAGATATGGTGCGTGGCGTGATGCCAGGTAATACGATTATCAAAGGTCGCTTGACGGGTGAGTTGCCTCGCACTGGTGAATTGAGTCCAGATGCTTTGAAGCAAGCACTAGGCATAGCACCTAGCAAGGGTTACGATAGCTGTGAAGATGTGGCACCACGCCCCCCTGCATTGTGTCAAGGTTGTGGTCACCGAGATGTGTATGCAGCACTTAATGAAGTGCTTAAGGGCTATCCCAATGCTCGTGTTTTTGGTGACATTGGTTGCTACACACTGGGTTTCTTACCACCTTACAGGGCAATTCATTCATGTGTAGATATGGGGGCAAGCATCACGATGGCTAAGGGAGCCGCTGACGCAGGTCAATGGCCAGCTGTTGCTATTATTGGAGATTCTACTTTCACGCATTCTGGAATGACAGGGTTGCTTGATGCTATCAATGAAAACGCTAACATCACCGTCATTATCAGTGACAATCTAACTACCGCTATGACAGGCGGTCAGGATTCTGCAGGCACCAATAAGTTTGAAGCTATTTGTCGAGGCCTAGGATTAGACAACGAACACTTGAAAGTGGTGGTACCTATTCCCAAAAATATGCCAGAAATCACACAAATCATTCGAGATGAAATTGAACATCGAGGAGTGAGTGTGATTATCCCACGGCGAGAATGTATGCAAACATTACAACGTCATCTCAAACAAAAGAAAGCTCAGGAGGCAAAAAAATGAAAACCGATATTATTTTGTGCGGAGTGGGAGGGCAAGGAATTCTCTCAATCGCAACAGTAATTGGCGAAGCCGCCATGCATGAAAATCTATATATCAAACAAGCTGAGGTGCATGGTATGTCGCAGCGTGGTGGTGATGTGCAGAGTAATTTGCGCATTAGTAGTGAGCCTATTAGTAGTGACCTCATTGCTTATGGCACTGCCGATGTGATTATATCGATGGAACCAATGGAGGCTTTGCGTTATCTGCCTTACTTGAACAAAGAGAGCGGATGGATTATAACATCGAGCAAACCTTTTGTAAATATTCCAAACTATCCAGATCTTGATACGGTGATAACTGACCTTAAAAAGGTGAAAAATGTGATTATCATTGATATCGAGCAGTTAGCCAAAGACAATGGCATACCTCGTTCAGCTAACGTAATCTTGCTAGGAGCAGCCCAAAAGGCCATAGGCATTGAGTATGACAAGTTAGAAAATGCCTTGCGTCGTGTGTTTGGGCGCAAAGGAGACGCTGTGGTAGAAGCCAATATCAAGGCACTTGCTATCGGGAAGGAGGCACAGAGATGAAACCAACACCTATTGACCAACAGATTATTGACCGTGCCATCGAGGAGTATGGTATTCAAAATTATGCTAATGCCACTATCCGCGAAGTGAAATCTATTGCGGAACGGGCTGAACGTGAATCAGGAGTTGAGTTCATCAAAATGGAGATGGGCATACCAGGGTTGCCTGCTGCAAAAGTGGGTGTAGAGGCGCAAATCAATGCATTACAAAAGGGTGTAGCTAGTCTCTATCCAGCTATTGCTGGAGAGCCCATGCTCAAACAAGCCGCCTCTCGCTTTGTCAAGGCTTTTATTGATGTGGATGTATCAGCTGAAGCTTGTGTGCCCACAGTAGGATCTATGCAGGGAACCTTTGCCACATTACTCACTATGACGCAGACCAATAAGCAGAAAGATAAGGTGCTGTTTATTGACCCAGGGTTCCCTGTTCAGAAACTGCAATTGCAGATCCAAGCCGTACCGTTTGAAACATTCGATATCTATGAGTATCGCGGTGACAAATTGCGTAACAAGCTAGATGAATATATGAGCAAAGGCGATGTGTGTGCCTTGGTTTATAGTAACCCCAATAATCCTGCGTGGATTTGTTTGACCGACAAAGAATTAAAGGACATCGGCGAATTGGCCACCAAATATGATGTAGTGGTGCTTGAAGACCTTGCTTATTTTGCAATGGACTTTCGTCTAGATATTTCTAAACCATTTCAGCCACCATTCCAACCATCAGTCGCTAAATATACTGACAACTATATTTTGCACATCAGTGGTAGCAAGGCCTTTAGCTATGCTGGTGAGCGCATTGCTGTAGCATGCATCAGCGATAAAATTTATAATCGAGTATATCCCGATTTGGCGGCACGTTACGATGGACTCCCATTTGGCAAAGTGTTTGTGACTCGCATGCTTTATGCCCTATCATCGGGCACTAGTCACAGCGCACAATATGCTTTAGCTGCTATAATGGATGCCGCGAGCAACGGTGAATATCATTTCAGAGATGATGTGATAGAATACGGCAAGCGTGCTCATCGGCTGAAAGAAATTTTCACTCGCCATAATTTTAGGATTGTTTATGCTAAGGATGGCAATGAACCTATTGCCGATGGATTTTATTTCACTATCGGTTATGGCAATATGACAAGTGGTGAGTTAGCTCATGAGCTAATGTATTATGGGGTAAGTGCTATATGCTTGGCAACTACGGGTTCATGGCAGCAAGGTTTGCGCGTGTGCACTTCATTTATCAAAGAACACCAATACGAAGAACTCGACAAACGAATGGCTATCTTTGCAGAAAATCATCCTCTAGCATAAAAATATAATTCACTAGCGTTTGTAGTAGAATTTAAGTGTGCTCTAGAGACATTTTTTAACGATGCAGGAAACCAATCTAGGTGGAATCCTGCATCGTATTTTATGGAGAAAGTCAGAGGCCATTAAGAAACGCTAAGGTAATCTATGTCGGCTAGCATCTTTGATGAGCCATTCACTGATTTGCCATGCTCGCATTTGCTGATTGGAATAAGCATTAGCCACACCCGATATTGCCTCATTGCTGTAGCGATGAGCCGAAGTAATAGGATATCGTAGGATGCTGTGCCCTAATCCCTTCCAACGATATTGATTGGCACCCATAATATCGAGTAGCGTGGGATAAATATCAACTTGACCAATAACGGGTTCATAGCACATTGTGGTGTCGGTGCCTACAATAATAGCGGGAATGCTCCAATCTCGCATTTCGTAACGTCGCCCCTCGGCATTCGCCAAATAAAATTCAGTGTGGTCTGATAGGATGGCAACCACAGTTCGTGTCCCAATCTCAGATGCTGCCAAACCATCTAAAAAGGCTCCAACGCAACTATCCATCACATTCACGCAATTGAGATACACACGTGCTTCACTTGTTAGTGTGTCACTTGCCGTAATCCAAGAGTCTCGCACTTTTCCTTCATAATAGGGCGCATGCATGGTCATCGTAACCATTTCGAGAAAAAAGGGCTCCCGTAGGTGAGGTAATAGGTGTCCAGCATAATCACTCAATGCAGCATCTTCTACGCCACAATGCTTAGTAAGCAACCCTGATTGTTGCAGGTGGTCGCGTGTATATAGTGTTTCAAAGCCATAGGTGTGTGCTGTGATATTTTGATTCCAATTTGCACTAGGCGTGCAGATGATAGCTCTGCAATCATACCCTTTTAAAGCCTTAGCTAGTGAAGGGTAGGGGCCATGAGCGTAATTTACCGCTACGGCCTCATCGCGAAGTGGCAGCAAACCAGTATTATAGATGAAATAGGCATCACTCGACCTACCATGACTGGTTTGGAACAACATGTGAGGAGCATAGATAACACCTGACTGATGCACTAGGCGATTTAAATTGGGTGTCACCTCGTGGCCACTTAACGTCATGCCAATAGGCCAAGTGTGCAACGACTCAACGACTATCACCACCAGATTACGTGGTGCTCTAATGGTATCGGCATATCGATTATCAGAGTAATGTGGGCATTGTTCGGCCAAAAATTGGTTTACAATCTCACGTTGTGTAGGGGTTGGCCCCTCATTGCGTAGCCACCAGCTCACCGATTGTATCCAGTAGGGCAGTAGTCCATTGTCAATATAATAAGTTCGATTACTAAAGTTGTGGCTCAATCGATAGCGCAGACTATCTCCACCCGTGTGCCAATAACCCAAGCAAGCAAATAGAGCACATAAAGTAATGGTAATCAAAAAATTGATGACAGCGTATTTAAAATGGATCCGATTGTAATGAGACAGCACACGTTTAAGCATCACCATAGCACCGATTAAAAACAACAAGGTGGATACTATTATTAGTCCATCAATAGGCTTCATCAATGCTATTGCGTTCTGCAGTAGTGTACTATTCACGTTGCCCGTCATTGTTAGGCTTTGCAGAGGCATCAAATCGCTATATTCTCGCAAATAACATAGTTGCATCACGCTCCATACCGTTAGCAGTATGATAGGCAGAACAACAAGCCATTTCCATTTTCTGCCTAATAGCCAAAATGGGGATAACAATAATAATGCATTAGCTAGCACAATTGCTACTTGTCGGCCTGTTATCGTGATGCCTTGAGCGATGCTATCACTGTTAGATTGCAACTCACATTCAGCCACAATAGCCAAACATGGAATCGCCACAGCCACTACAAGCAGTAGCATCAATAGCCAATCTAGGCACCAACGATTTAGGCTTTTTGATTTTGTAGCGTGCATCATATAATGTGTTCACAATGTCACCTCATTTATAGCCCTTTTGGCCTCCGCTCTTTTGCCTATCACATTTTTGATTAGGTGTGGTTATAGCTGACTAAGCAATTGAATGGTTTCTGTAGGGTTATCTGCCGAGAAGATGTAACTGCCAGCCACAAGGATATTAGCTCCAGCTAGAGCTAACAACTGTCCCGTCTGGAGGTTTACGCCACCATCAATTTCAATTTCAGCATGTGAACCTGATGTGGATATGAGTTGTTGTAGTGCTTTTAATTTGTTCAGAGTTTGGGTGATAAATTGTTGCCCACCAAATCCAGGATTAACAGACATAAGCAACACCAAATCCACCTCAGTAATGATATCTTGAAGAAGAACGATAGGGGTTGCAGGATTAAGAGCCACCCCAGCTTTCATCCCTGCATTGTGAATTTGTTGTATGGTACGATTGAGATGAGGACATGCCTCTTGATGAACTGTGAGGATATGTGCACCACAATCTCGAAATTGACTAATAAACTTTTGTGGTTCCACTATCATCAAGTGAACATCTAGCGCCTTGTTGCAAAGGGGCTGGACACATTTGATGATAGGAAAGCCGAACGAGATGTTGGGGACAAACACTCCATCCATCACATCGAGATGCAACATAGAAGCGCAACTATTGTTAATCATGTTGATATCGCGTTCTAGATTGCCAAAATCGGCTGATAGTAGTGATGGTGAGATTTTCATTGAATTGATTAAGCTTGATGTTGATCTTGCGATTGTGAAGGATGTTTCTTAACTGCTTGATAGCCTAAATAGACTATAATCATGCCAAATAAGGCATAACCAGCCCATGTTAGATAGGCATTATAGTGCTCTAGTTGTTGTAGCAGTTGTTCTTCAGGAAAATGTAAACTGAGCCAATAGCCTAGGGCTGCTAGCACAACATTCCAAATGCCTGCACCTAGCACTGTGAATAGGGCAAATTTGCCAAAATTCATGCGAGCTAATCCTGCTGGGATAGAAATTAATTGCCTAATGGCTGGAATGAGGCGTCCTAGAAAGGTGGAAATAGCTCCATGCTTTGCAAAATAGTTTTCGGCGTGCTGTACCTTATCGGCATCAATTAAACACATGTGGCCAATTCGGCTATTGGCAAACTTATAGACTATAGGGCGTCCAATGAGCAATGCTAACACATAGTTGATAGCAGCTCCCAGTAATGCGCCGATAGTGGCAACTATTACTATCGTTACTATGTTTAAATCACCATTGCGTGCTGCAAAATAGGCTGCTGGCGGAATGACGACTTCACTGGGGAATGGTATAAATGAGCTCTCTATAGTCATCAGAGTCAATATAGTAGTATAGGTGAGATGTTCCTTATACCAATTATAAATTGACACAATGTCGTGAGGTAAAAACACCAAAATTCCAACCACTAGAGCTAGCAGCAACAATACAATGACAATAAGTTGAATAGTATCTCTTTTCATTTTGGGATTAAACTACGGGGGAAATGTTCATTGTTCATATTCCCCCGTAATGTGTTTTTATTGGTTGGTTATCGAGTTAGGGGTGAGTAATCTCTGCTATAGCGAAGCATCTGTTCGATATAGCCTTCTCCGTAACTGACCTTCACATCGGTAATATTGCCTTTTGCATCGAGTATGGGTGTATACATTGGATTAACAAAGCCTTTATAAGGAGCGATATTTAGTTTCTCGTAACGTGCCAAGATTTCTTGATGTATTGTTGGATCCACTTTCACGCCATAGGTTTCTACCAGCTGACGACCTGCCTCATAATCACCTTCGCTCTTGATGCGTTGCACTTCAGCCAGCAATTCGCCAAACAAATTACGCAATTTTTGATAGTCGTTGATGCGCACATAGGTTTTCCCATCGCGTTTTACATATTCAATCACATTATCGGCCTTGCCATGCTGATAACACCACTCGCTGATAAACTTACGGTTACGCATGTGGCTCTCTTCTATATCTTTGCCTGGCTCAATGCGAGTGAGTTGAGTCATCAGTCCGTTCATGATATATTTATAGTATTCAGCCTTGTAGGTGTCAGGGTCTTTAAAAATACCTAGCTCAATCAACTTAGAATCGGCAAGATAATAAAGGGCAAATAAGTCGGCACGCCCTTCTTCTAGAGTCGAGCCATACGCCTTGAGTGCGTCTTGGTCCACGCCAGGTAGTAGTTGTCCACTAGCGTGTCCAAGACACTCGTGTAGGTCGGTGTGAAGTTTATCTGCGAGCGTAAGATATTTTTTCATCAAGTCAACCTCAGTGGCACTATAAGCAAACTCATCGTTAAAGCCGTTGCCACTAGCCACTTCATCATAAGCATCGGTGATATTCTCTAGGGTGACACTCTTGCTGCCATGCATGGCGCGAATCCAGTTGCTATTGGGCAAATTGATACCAATAGGAGTTGACGGGTAGCTGTCACCTGCCAAAATAGCTGCAGTGATAACTTTGGCACTCACACCTTTGACATTCTTCTTCTTGAAACGCTCGTCAACAGGAGAATTACTTTCAAAGTATTGAGCGTTCTCACTGATAAGACGCGTTCGGCGAGAAGCATCTTGATTGCGGAAGTTAACCATTGCTTCCCACGAGCCCGTCATGCCCAATGGGTCACCATAACTTTCTATAAAGCCATTGATAAAGTCCACATCGCTCGAAGTCTCTTGAGCCCACAAGATGCTATAGATATCAAAGGTTTTGAGGTCACCTGTCTTATAGTATTTGATGAGTTCATTGATATAAGCGCGCTGAGCATTATTCTCGGCTACACTAGACGCCTTATCAAGCCAATAAACAATTTTTTCGATAGCTGGACTATAGAGCCCACCTATCTTATAAGGTAACTCAACGACCTTGCCGTTTTGTTTCACCACCTTGGTATTCAGTCCCCACGAAATAGGTGTGGCATCGGTAGTATCTTTCAAAGCATTATAATAATCCTCAACTTCTTGCTGAGTAACACCCTCATACATATTGTTAGCACTAGTCAGAATAAGGTCTTGGCCATCGGCTTGATTTACGCGCTTAGCCATAAAGGTTGGATCAAAAATTACCCTATCTAGCACGGCCATCACAGCGCTTAACTGCTGTGGATTATCTACGAAGTGCAACGCCCCAATTGGCAGTGCCTTGAACTGGCGTTCAAAAAAAGTTTGTGAGAACTCAGGGGTAAATTTATCCATACCATAGTGATGGTGGATGCCATTGCCAAACCACACTTGCTTGAGGTATTTCAAGAAACCCTGATAGTCCTTGTCGTTAGTATCTCCTTTGTAGTTGAGGTAAATTGCCTCAAGTGTCTGACGAACCATTAGGTTATATTTGCAATTCTGGTCAAACAAGATGTCTCGACCTTGCAAAGCAGCCTCGGTGAGATAATAAACCAACTGCTTTTGTTGCAGGGACAAGTCATCAAAGCCTGGCACTTGGTAGCGTAGTACCTCAATGTCGGCAAATCGGTCAACGCTATAGTTAAAATTGGTGGTAGTCTGTGCCATAGCGGTTGTTGCTAATGCCGCAGCGGTAGCGGCGATAAGTAGTTTTTTCATTATTAATAATCGTTGAAGTTCTATGTGAGTGTTACATTTTTATTCTACATACAAGACTAGCCCCTTGAGATATTCCCCTTCGGGGTGATAGATATTGATAGGGTGGTCGGCTGGCTGCGAAAGCTGATGCAGTATGCGCACCCGACGCTGCGCTTGACTAGCTGCGCTGAACACTGCTAGGCGAAATTGTTCTCGGCTGATAGCTTGTGAGCATGAAAATGTGAACAGAATGCCTCCAGCAGCAATTTTCTCAAATGCTCGAGTGTTGATGCGGCGGTAACCCACTAAGGCATTGCGCACTGCACTGCGATGCTTCGCGAAGGCTGGTGGGTCGAGCACAATCAAATCATAAGTTCCAGTTGGCATATCATCAAGAAACTTGAAACCATCAGCATCAAATGCTTCGTGCCGCAAGTCTTCTGGCGGAAAATTGAGCGCCACATTATCATTGGTGAGTTTTACCGCCTTGGCAGAGCTATCTACCGAGTGCACAAGTGTTGCTCCGCCTCGCAAGGCATATACCGAGAATCCACCAGTGTAGCAAAACATGTTGAGCACACGTCTCTGATGGCTATAGCGCTGTAGCAGATACCGATTTTCTCGTTGGTCAACAAAGAAACCCGTTTTTTGCCCTCGCAACCAATCAACATGAAACTGCAATCCATTCTCGATGGCGATATCTGTCTCATAGCCTCCCACGATATATTCGTTCACCGAGTCTAAATGAGCCTGATAGGGTAGGGTGGTATCGCTCTTGTAATACACATTACGCACCACTTCATTAGGCAGTTGAGTTAAGGCCTGTGCAATCGTTTGGCGGCAATGATGCATGCCTGGCGAATGGGCTTGCATCACTGCCGTGTTGCCATATAGGTCCACAACAAGACCTGGCAGAAAATCGCCTTCGCCATGTACCAATCGCAAAGCGTTGTTATCTGCGCGCAACAATCCCAATTGCATTCGCAAGCGGTAGGCAGCCAGCAATCGCTGGGCAAAGAAATGCTCGTCGATGGCAGTCGAATCGAAACTCAACATCCGCACAGCGATACTACCCAATTGGTAATGTCCATTACCCACCAATTGGTGGTCATGAGTGTAAACGCTCACCACATCGCCTTCTTGGATACTAGGGTCAACATGGTCAAGAGCACCTGAAAACACCCAAGGATGAAATCGCCTTAACGATTGTTCCTTGCCTCGCTTAAGCGTGATGGTTTTGTAGGTCATACCACAAGATTATTTAAAGAAGAATCGATAGATGTCATTACCATTGGCAAACAGTAGCAGAGCAATTAGAAATGCCATGCCGATAAGTTGAGCTTTCTCCAAGAATTTATCACTAGGCTTGCGCCCCGTGATGATCTCATAGAGTAAAAACATCACATGACCACCATCGAGTGCTGGAATTGGTAAGATGTTCATCACAGCCAATATAATCGATAGGAATGCGGTAATATTCCAAAAATCTATCCAACTCCATGATGGGGGAAAAATGCTACCAATAGCTCCAAAGCCTCCTAAACTTTTGGCTCCCTGTGGAGTGAAAACAAGTTTTAGTTGTTTCACATAGTCCACCATCTTGGTCCATCCCATTTCAATACCTCTAGGGATAGATTGTAACAAGCTATAAGTCTTGGTAGTGGTCTTGTAAATCTTGGTAGGGTCGGTGAGCAGGATGCCCAATTTGCCATCATCATCGATGGGTACATTGCTAGCTGTCATGATGTTACCATCTCGCTCATAGGTTAGTGTCACGTTCTGACCCTTATATTTCAACAGCGCGGCCGTGAACTCACTATAGCTAGGTGTGGTGTCATTCATCACAGCCAGCAAGCGGTCACCACTTTGCAAGCCAGCTTTTTCGCCTCCCATGCGAGGCTGTGTCTGTGACACGACCACTGGTAGTCGATAGGCCATAAACGTGTTGCCAGCTTCGGCGTCTTGGTTGGCTCTGAATATAAAATCCTTAGGTAAAGCTATCGCCACCGTGTCGCGGTGGTTGCGCAACACGGTTACCTCGTCGGCCGTGAGCATCGCCTGCAGGTCGCTAGCATTGTAGTAGCTTAGCGGTTTGCCATCAGCGGTTAAGGGAATATCGCCATCTGCAAAGCCAACCTTATGGGCAGCTTCACAATATTCCATACCCTCGGTAGCATCGACAAAGTTGACAAACTGCTCCCCGATGGCATACACAATGCCTGCATAGATGGCTATCGCTAGCAAAAAGTTAAATAGCACACCACCTATCATGATCAATAATCGTTGCCATGCAGGTTTGCTGCGGAACTCCCAAGATTTCTGAGGTTGGGCCATTTGTTCGGTGTTCATGCTCTCATCAATCATACCTGATATCGAGCAGTATCCACCTAGTGGCAACCACCCAATGCCATACTCAGTGGCTCGCCACGAAGTTTTATCCTCGTTCTCATCAGTTTCGGTCGCTTGCGCCATTTCACTACCATGTGAGAACCATTTGAG
>Ga0181612_166581_pt1 | contig 20892 bp, 19 predicted proteins | sample HoacroProtozoa21_FD_119630 | JGI IMG/M metagenome (GOLD analysis project Ga0181612, IMG submission 119630) | Hoatzin crop microbial communities from Cojedes, Venezuel. Combined Assembly of Gp0051906, Gp0051904, Gp0051908
GAGAAATCCCCCGGCAGCCTGAAGCTCGGGCCCGCAGCCTCACTTAGGTGTGCATGCAGGGAGCCAGGTGCTGTGTCAGAGCTCTGCTCCTACAGGAATGCTGCAAAACGGGGTCCGAGATGACGAAACTTGTTGCAGTTGTAGTTCCTACTCTTTGGCAATCATGTTCGATGGTATAGACTTTAAAGCCCTGATCCTCTCTCATGTGGTGTTTCTATAACGCTCAGCACAGCAAGGAAGGATGAACTTGCTAAAAAGTTCAATAAAAATCTGACTCCCCATAAGCTAGGCTTCAGGGGCTCAAGGAATTGCCAGCACTATGTGCTCAGAGTCCGTCAGGTCTCAGAAAGGCTTGAAATTATCTTGAAAATCATGAAAAAAAAAAAACAAACCCGAAATGCAGGGGACTTTTTATTTGCTTTTTGATTTTGGAGCCCAGAACATAATAAGCACATCACGTTTAGAGCTCTCTTCTACCATACCACGAAGACTAGAAACGTGTGGGCTAGCATCTCTATAAAGAAGAAATGGGCTGGCGTTTATTTTTTGTATATTAAAAGCAAGAGTTCAAAGAAACAGCAGGATTACAAGAGCTCAGGCTTTAAGAGAACCTGCAAGCATTGCTGGAAATATTCACAATAACGTTACCAGGCTTGGTACTTTCGTACTCTTCCTCCAAGGCCAACAGCCTCCACTCACAGCTGAGGATCTCCTTCTCTACAGAAAAAGGGTTAAACAGTGGAAAGCAGAGACCAACAAGCTTGTAAAACACATAGCAAACAAGCAGGCTAATACCACTCAGCTGGTGTTGCAACGCCCCAGAATCATACTGGATAATGAATATATTAGCCACTCCTCAGCATCTGCCAATTCCAAAGGTTTGTTCCAGCCAGTCAGAGCCAGAAATAGCACATCTCAAACAAACAACAGGAGCGGCACATGCTGGAAATCAAGCAGCAGTAGAGTGAAGAGCTAAAGCACGTGCTTAACTCTGATGAACTGGAACGCACACATGCTTAAAAAGTTAAGCATGGGATTAAATATTTTGCTGGATTGGGACCAGATGAATTCTGTAGTTAGTTTATTGTTATCATTACTATGATCATCATCACTACTGAACAGAGAACAGTCCACGTTAAAGCCAGCTAACCTTTTTCACAATAATGTTTTCCTGCAATTTATCCCGAATATACTGGCATTTATACATTTCAAGTTAAAGATTCAAAAGAGTAAGATCACCGACTATCCGACTTGTTAAGACAAAGCAGAGCAGGTCTAGCTGCTACTCTGCACTCCAGGAATGGTTTTAATAGTCTACCGTACCTTAAGAAAATGGTGCTAAACACTCAATGATGGAGCAGAACATGCAACAAGTAAACACTAGCAGGAATATTTGGATATGCAGAGCAGCAGAACGAAGGGAGTTCAGGCATTCCTATCTTGTTTGTTTTTAAACACAATGTTCCTGCTGTAAATAGATGGTTAAGAGCAGATGTTGACATTTATAACTCTTTTTTTAAAATTTGAAATACTAATACTGGATAATATTACAAAAGACAAGAGGATAGTGCTCCTTCAGAGAGATTTATTCTTTACTTTTTTTAAACCGACGGGCATTTCAGATGTTCAGGAACTGTGACTGTAACACATCTGTATTTTTATTTAATTACCTTTTTCCTAAATGAGATTACAACATGGCATGTGGTGTCTTTCAAACCAAACACCTGTAGTCAGAATTAGAAGCTTCACAACCAGCACTGCTTAAGTTCCCAGGGGTTGGGGAGGTGGTGGGGAATTGTTCAGCTCAGACTCAGGGAGAGCTGGCAACCTCATCAGCAGTGTTATCAAGGCCTCTCCAGATCTGAATAGCTTTCCTGTCTGCGCATTTTTATATGTATGTACATATATTTATTTATTCATTTTATTTTAAGGCTAGTTCCAACAGGAAAAAAGTAATAGAACAGTGAGAATTTCCTGTGACAGTATAACCAGGGGAAAAAAAAAGCTCCCATTAAATAAAATAAACCTAGACAAAGCCTTATGTGAAACAGAAATAAGGCTGAGATGCCCCAGGTGCACCATGGGTCAACTGTCCTTCTTACAGCTCAGCGCTGGAAACGTGCCCAGCTTTTGTAAAAGGTCCCAGAGCCACGGTAGAAGGCTCAAGATGTTGCCTGGCCTTGGGCTACACACTTGGCTGCCACAGAGGCAGCGACCTTTGTTCCTAACACAGGGCTGGATTATTAGTTTTTTTGGTTTTCACCAGAGTTGTTCTTTCTCACAGGAAAAAGAACTGCTTGGCAGTTGGGGTTTGCAGCCTGACACTTTGGCATCCAATTTTTTTTTTCAGGCAAAACTCTATTTAAAAAATGGATTTAAGCTCATTGTTCATACTGGTTTTTCATGGCTGGCAGCTTCAGGAGACTGTGGGCTGGAATAAAGCTGCAGTGCTCTATCAGTATACATTTGATCCTACCCTGCACTGGACAGGACCAGAGAGAGGGCACTGTCGACCCCACGTACAATGACAGGCTTCTCCACTGAACACTCCATCAAGAATAAAAGAGTGGAATCAGATGCGGACCCACGATATCGCTCTGTCTTTTCTCATAAACCAGCTCATTTTCTGCAGGTCCCCCAAATGATCTACCAACTGGCAATGATTTCTGGACAGAAGACCCAAAAGTGGAATTGCATAATGCTGGTCTCACCACTTGCCACCTTGCTTTTTAAGCCTTTAACCTTCATTTTAGTGGACGATGGAGCAATGAAAGGGTCCTGTATGAGAAGTATGGAGTAGGGAGTGGAATCCACTCCTCCGCATTTTTCCAGAAGCAAGCAAAACTCGTCAACCTTCTCCAGGATCAGTGCTTGTTCCATGTCACAGGGGTAACAACAGAGCAGTGACAAGAGACACATGGTACTATTAATGCTTTTTTTTTTTAAATTATTGTCATTATTTTGTACCACCATAGCATCTGTGGATTCCTTTTGTGGGACAGTAACCCACAGCGACAGGCACCATGAACAGCCAGCACAAACAGATGATTCCTGAACCAGGGAGTCTTCACTCCAAGCCAAAAGCCGACAGACGATGTTATAGCCAAGCGGAGTCCATGGAAACCACCAAAGTTCACGTAGTCATCACAGAGCTAGCACACCACCAGCCTCACTGCTGGGAAGGTTTTATAGCTATCTTAGAAAAGGAGTTCTACTAAGAAACTGGGAAGAGAGTAATGAATCTGCCTTAACAGCACAGGAAAACACGTGAGGGTGCTTTCAAGTTTTAAAAACTGGGCAGTAGAGTGGCACAGTGGGCTTATCAGAGGCCAAAACTGACATCCTAACCACCAACGAAAAGTACTATATTGGGTGGAGAAAGGCCATGAAAGACCTTGGGAGCAAAGTCAAGCAGATTATGCTTGATACGATCAAGAGCAGAGACTCGCAAGAGACATGCAGAGAGAAGGGTGATGGGCAGGCGAGGCAAATGATCTCTTTTGCAGAATAAAGAACATGCATGAGCTGGATGAGATTGTATTTGCCGAGGCCAGGATTATTAATGTTGTACTAGTTACTGAGGAGCATGACAATGACAGTCGGAGTAAGCGTGCGAGCCATGCAGGGGGACAGAAGTGGCAGCATTTTAGAGAGGCTACGCAGAAACAAGAGTTCAACACCACCTGGAAGCATGAACCAAGTGAGACATCTGAGGGAAAGATAATGTCCGCGGGTCCGAGTGACAGGCGGGCTCGTAATACTGTCCACGGTGCTTAGAAAGCACAGATCTATGGAGAAGAGCCTCAGTGTAGGCACACTGAGTATTAGCTGCCAGCCGGTCATCTGCAAGGGGCCATCGGGGGACAGCAACACTGCTGAAACAGGAGACATGTGGTGTAAGCAGGTAGATCTCCATGGCATCAGAACAGTGACAGAAGCTGAATTTGGGTTTGCAAAGAAAATTACCAAGAGATATGGTGTACAAAATTAAAGGACGATGACCAAAAGTGAGTCCCTTTGAGCATCAAAGGAATATTGGGGAGCACCTGTTTCCACTTCTGCTTCCTTTACATACGGATAAATTGCTCCCTCCCAAGAGGGCTCGTCTCTAGTGCTCGTAAAAATATTCCCAAAAAAGTAGCTCTGTTCTCTCCAACCTTCAGCCCTTGCTTTTCAGCTGAAATTAAGCAATGGAAAACAGGACAACTTTTCCAGCAAACGTGACTTTACAGCACAAGCCTCATCACTCCTCCCTTCTTCTCTTCTCATAATAAGAGTATTTTTGTTTGTTTAAATCGGAAAAACAAACAAAGGAATACATTCCATAATACATGCCCCTATCCCTCAACCACAGAAACACTCCTAAAACACGAGGTTTACAGCTTGCTGCTTCAGAACTCCCTTTCATGTCAGAACCCACATTGAAACCTTGGCAGGGCAAAGCGCCTGAACCAGTGCCCGCTCCCTGCTGCCACCCCAAACTTCCGACTCTTTCCCTCTTCCCAAATACCGCCTCATCCTCCAAAAAGTCCCCCATGGAGGAACAAACCAAAGTTTCACTTTGGCTTTACATAAATTAAGAAGTGGAGCCATCACCTGCCATCAACCCGCTCCTTTTGCGAGTTGCGAAAGTCTCACTGACGTGCAAGCAGCAATTACAAGGTTGGTGCCGAAGGCAGATACTGCACGCGCCAAGACAGGCATGTTATCATATGTACAATTACCAGCGACCTGCTGCACAGCTCCCCTAACTCTCACAATGTTTTGGCAGCAGTCATTGTGTCCAGTTCCACTTCAAAGCTACTTCTGTACTTTCAGAATCACGGTAAGTGCCTTAATTATTACGTGTTTCCAGTATGTTTTTAATCATAATCATTAAGGGATTGAACATAACCCACTGAGATACCGAAGTGTAAACACGAGCAAGAATTATTCCAACCTCTTCACTGGTTTCAGGTAATGATCGCACTATATATTTAAAGCTGCTGCTCGGTTTATGATGGTCTGGTTTAGAATCACATAATCCTGGGTGTTTCTGGTTAAGGCCAACTAAAGGTTAAGCTCTGTAAAGGAGAGGAAAGCATGTTTTAAAATTATTTTAAAAGCTTTTAGTTATTTAAAGTCGATGACTGTGACCTGTTAAGAACGGGCAAAGATGAAGACATCTGCCTTATGATATTCCAGAGTAAACAGATCCACTACAGAACTATAAGACAACTTCAAGCTGGAATTTCAGTTTCATTTACAGTAGATATGCCACTGGCACTTCTCAGTGGAGAAATGGTCATGTTGGCTTTAACCAAGCTAACAGGAGTGCCAGAAGCACTCTAAACACAGCAGCCCAGCACTCCCAGATGTGCTCATATTTGCCCTAGTTTTCAAGCTATGAGTGGGAGAGGAAGGGAGAGCTTGTCATTAAGGCATGACTTTGAAAGGCCCTCTAAGGCCATCAGTCAGTGCCACGCTCATCAAACCTCCCATGTAATACAGAGTAACCTCCATTACACTCCATCCCTCATAAGCAAAGTATCCGGGGTGCAGTTTTTCCCATGTAATTTTGTAGTTACCGGCCACTTTTCTGGCCACTGAGCTGACATGGCTAGGCTACGCGCAGATAAACCCTGCATGCTGAGAGCCCACCTCCAGCTCGCCTGCGTGCCCGACTGCAGCCCAGCACAGCGCGCAGTCACCCCACGCGGGGACGAGTTCTTGTTCTGGGACTGTCCCAAACGTAACCTGTCCTATAGCAGGGACCCACAGCCTCCCAAAGCCTTCAAATCAGCTTGAGGGCTTAAACACAGGAAAGGGCTACCCAAGTGCTTGCTGATGTGCGGTAAATGTCTGTATACACCACTTCATGCACAACAAGTATGAATTTGAGCCAGTTGAGATGTTTTGCCTTGAAAGTTAGGGTAAGATAAAACACTTGCCATGGACGCAAGCTAACCCTAAGCTACAATCTTCCCTGAGCAAAACTGTCTGAATTGTTTCCATCAGGAGGCATGTTTTGTTCAGGGTTTTGTTGTTCCACTAATATCTTGTTTATGTTTTAAAAAATATTTTTGCCTGCTTTTCAGTGAAATACCAGAAATGGAAAATTATTGTTGACGTGGTTTTAAAACCTCATGATTTTTATTTTATTTATCTTGGTAAAATATAAAGGAACTATCTGGCCACTGGAGAGTCTGAAGTAAATACAACATTTGCAAAATACCTTCTGAAAACTTTTTGATGACCTTCCACCAGAGCTCTTCCAGTTTATCCTTGGCTCTGACGTGGAGCTCCTGGGTGACCTTGTGACACTATTTTCTGTGCCACCATTCCCTATTTGTTGAGATAATAGGAATTCTAGTCTCCAAATAAGTGATTTTTCATCAGAAAAAATGACAGTATATCAGATTGAAGGTTACTGCAGAAGTATATCGGCTTTGAATAACTACAGCTTTTCTGGCAAATATTTCTCCAGTTCAAGATGGAGATTCCAGTGAAAAGCAAACAAAAAAGCACTCATCATAATGATAATAGTAATAATAACAACCCCAAAACAGGCTATTTCAAACTACACCAAGGCTTTGTTTTTTTACAAGCTATCTGGCATAAATAACAGGCCAAGCTTTGATCATGGCCGCAAAGGTGGATTTTCATTGAAAGCGCGCTACCACCACCCACCATTCATGCCCAACCATCTAAAATGTAAAAAAAAATCGTTCGGCACGCATGGCAAACAGGCTGCCGCCCGCTTTCATGGGCGCAGTCCAAGGCATGTCCCAAGCTGCCGCACGAAGCTGGCAGCAGTGCAGCGGGCTCCCGTCAGCCCCGCTGCCCATCGGCCATCTGTGCCCACAGCTGGAGACGGGGCGAAAGAAAGGCTCTGCCCTGTTCCCAGAGGATGGGTTCAACCTCTTCCCCCAACTGAAAAGAGCTAAGCCAGGCTCACAGTCTTCAATTCATAAGTGTTCATCTATGAAATCAGATTCCCACCCCTCTCTGCTAAGAATCTGCTATTTCAACCAAGCACAAGATGTCAGGATTTTTGCCAACATGAGCACAGCTGTCAAAATCTCATCCTTGGAAAGAATCCCAGATAGACACATGTTTTACCCCAGCCAAAATGGTCAAACTTTGCAGAGAAACATCCAGAGAGGAAAAAGGTTCCATATTGTCACTGCAATAGCTTGGGATTGCTCACAGCCAGACAACTGGGATGCAGTGTTTTAATAGCTGAACCATTCAAAGCAACAGGCATCTTGCTATTGACAGCAATAAGAACAGATTCAGTGCCCTTGGCACAAGATTATCAAAAGCAGCGTTGCAGGAAAGGAAATAAGCTTGTTTGGATTTGGGAGACAACAAATAAAGGGGAAAATACGCCTGCAATTTTCTGTTTCTATAGTATGTTTTTCTAAATATCTTCAGCACTTTTGCCTGGTGTTTCCAATGGCAGTCTGAGAAGTCTTGGGTTTATATTGTCCTTGGGTTCACGTTCTTTCAAGCCTACCTGGAAATCCAAGCCTAAGAGCCTTGACTAGACTTGTCATCGGTGCATGGGGGAGGATGCAGAAAGCTTTCTCCCTGGATTATCCCAGGGACTAGAGACAGGCACAGCCCCGCAGCCCTCCTGGGCACTGCCACAAGCAAACCTCCACGGAGGGCAAGGAGTAGGAGGCACCGAGGCTGCAGCCCCGCTGACAGCACAGACCTCTCGCGTTCTGTGTTCGGTGGGGACTTTGGGAGGAGGATCCCTAGCCTGGAGTTTTGCAGCTTCCCATTGCGAACGCATGCTGTCCAGCCTGAATCGAGCGAGATTCCCAATCCCCTGAGCAGGCGAGCATCAACCTATTTCTTCTGATCTGTGAAGAGGACAAGTGATTTTGCTCAGGTCACATACAGGGGCAGTGGCAAAGCTAGCAGAGCTCCAGCAACTCCTCGATCCTGAGGATCTTGAACTTCGTGCAAATGGGACCTGTACGTGTTGCCTTTCTTAGCATGGCCCAATTTGCGTGCAAGCAGCAGTGAGCCGGCAAGAGGTGAACTCCTACAGCTGAAGGGGTAGGGAGGGGAGGTGGCATCAGAAACAGCAATTATTATCCTCTTTACTGGAAAACGTGTATCAAAATGGCCAAATTTACTAGCTGTTCCAGATCTTTACGGGATTTATGAGGCTTAAGAAAAAAATTTACTAGGAAGACATAAAACTTCAGTGGTTTAAAATGGAAATGTTTGCAAGGGACTTGGGATCAGCTGGTTTCAATTGCAGCCCTGTCTGAAGCAGGGGAGGGCTTCACTTCAGGGCTGAGGACCTCAAACCTCTCCTGACCTGACCCTCCAACGACAGCTAGAGATTAAAGCTGACTAGAGAGCCGGTGCTCCATCACTGGGAGGAGCTGTGGTACCCAGATAAAGGAAAAACACAGATAATGGAGATGACGAGGAGCACACAGCAGAGATGCTCAAGTTTTCTTGTGCAAAATAGCCTAGTCCTGCAGAGCCAGGCCTGAGCTCGAGCTAATAGTATCTGGTGAATCTAAACTGCTTCCTGCTCCTGCACCGCCCACCCCAGCACTCCTGGTTCTGCACGGCTGATTAAATTGCACAGAAAGCTAAACCGGAGCCGGCTTCCTGCATTTACGCCCTGCTGGGAGCAATACAACCGGATCTCCTGGCACGCAGAGCTCTGGGGAGTTCAAGGCAGGGACACCTGCGCGGCTCCCCAGTTTAGTCCCAGTGCTGTTGGCGCAGGACTGGTTCTCAGCAGAAGCACGTGAACATCTCTGTCTCCTGCTCCTTGTTTTCCCTCTTTTCACAGGGAAACCCCTCCTGGTTCTGACAAAGCGCGCTGCCCCACACTCTGCCTCTGTGTTCACAGAGGCAATCCCAAATCTAAACTTTGCGAAGACATCTTATCTCCAGGCTGAATTAGACCCAGTGCAAAACAGAAACTGAATTCCCCTCCAAGTATAACAGACAGGACAACAAAACACTTGGAAAATGTTGTTTTTCCCATATCAGAAACCCGAAACCACATTACACACATCTCTTAATGAGGGTAATAAGCTTTAAGTTAACAGCCTCTGAATTGAGCTCATCATCCACTTAGAGTAATATTCCCTTCAGTGCCTTGTAGGGCATGTTGGGATAGGTTGGCCAACATTTAACACCTTTGCATTTGCCAGCATTTGTTCCTGGCTCTGGAACAAACACAAACCACGCGGACGATTTCCAAAGGGTATCGGAGGGGGGCGGGGAGCTGATGCAGACGCTGCCGATGAGCTCATTGCAGCCCTCACACCCCTCCTCACCTTGCAGGATGCTTCGTTACAGCGGGCTCTTGTGGGACTCGCACCCAGCAGCTCACAACCGCTCCGCTGGCAATCAGATTTGGTGCAAGCTGGAAGGTGCGTGGGGTTCCTTCCACCTCTCTCCTCCCCCTGAATCAGCGGAGAGTATCTCCCTTCCTTCTTCCTCTTATTTCATCTTCTGTCCCACAGACCAGGCGTATAGCTGCCTGGCTCACCTGGCTGGCAGATACTCACTGAAAATAGCCAGGCCATTCCCAGTTCATAATCCTTTTCACTGGGACTGCCTTTAATCCTCTGTAATTGAAAATACCAAATGCTGCATTCTAAGATACAGGAAACTTCTTTTACGTAAAGCCCTAGAGACTACAACATGAGTACTGCTATCGATACAGGCTTTCCCACGGAGGACCAGCTCACCTGCCCAAGTTCCTGCCTTCACGCTGGCTCACGCTTGCCAGTGCCACATCACACTGTGTGCTTGTCAACATCCAGTGCTGCTGTCTGAAGAGATGGAGTTTTACATAATTCTGCTTAGGCACCGTTTATGTCTTGAAATGTGAGTTTTGGCTTGCTTTCCCTAGCTTGCAAATTACTTACAGCGCTTACTTGTGTACCGAAGTTCAGAAAATCCTCTTGATCTCCTTCAGACATCCAACTTCATGGCTTGTCCTGATAGCATCTTGCAGGAGGGAAGTCCACAAATTCACCTTGCTCTGTATAAAGACATATTTACTTCTCAGAATTAACACCAGCATTATCTCTGTAAGATCTCTCACCAGACAAGCATGATTATGAACCTGAAATCTGAAATGATTCTGGACCTGAAATCTGTTTACTCAGGTAGTTTCACTTAGAAATTAGGTTTTGAAACACAGAAACGAACTTCTCAGTCTACTTACAGAAGTTACAAGCATCTCGCCAGTTGAGCTCATGCCTTGATCAAGATTTCTACAGAACTAGCCAAACATAGTGCCTCAAAATGTGTAAGCATGGGTTTTGACAAAGAAAGGCAAATTTGAGTCTAGCTTGGCATCCACTGAATTATGTTTTCTGCATCAGCAGCACCAATGTGAACTATTGTCTGGAAAGACAGACAATTCTGGCTCTTATCTACTAGCTCAAGACACGGCACCAGGTTTATGCAGTTTATTCCCAAGCAACCCAGTTCAGCACACGTCAAGCTGTAGCTGTGGTCCTGCTGTAGTTTCTGCAAGAAAGTAAATGGCTAAAGGGTGTCTGCCAAGCCTCGATCTTTCAAGATTCTCTTTCTCCAGGACTCCCATTCCCTCCTCCCTGTCCACGATTTCAAAAAGGAAGTTTACCATTACTGACACAGTATTACAATTAGCTCTAAATCATCTGCAATGCAGTGAACTGTAAACTGCTTTTCGTTACGCGAAGCCCCAAATCAATCAAGGTCCATTGTCTTCAGTGCATAACAGGGCATCCCATGGTCCAAGAAACTTCTCACCAATATTTTTTTCATTTCCCCAGTAATATGGAAACAGGCTTTGATTTTTTTGCCCACATTTGACTATATTCATATTTCTTTGATAAATTCTTTACACGAATACATTTCAGCCAGCAGATTGCTTCCACTCTCTCTTCACATTGATTATTGACTGAAGCGCCAGACGTGATCCATGACCTGTGCTGCACGACTGCTCTCGTAAGTCACACAGAGCTGCTTCTGTTCCCGGCTTGCAAGAGTGATAGCATACACTTGAAAGAAAGGTTTCAGTAGCGCACAGGCAACCATTTGACTTTTTACAAGGGCATGTAGGGATAGGATGAGGGATAATAGCTTTACACTTAAAGAGAGGAGATTTAGATTAGATAGAAGGAAGAAATTCTTTGTTCTGAGGGTGGTGAGGCCCTGGCGCCGGTTGCCCAGAGAAGCTGTGGCTGCCCCCTCCCTGGCAGTGTTCAAGGCCAGGTTGCACAGGACTCTGAGCAACCTGGTCTGGTGGAAGGTGTCCCTGCCCAGGGCCGGGGGTTGGAACCAGATGAGCTTTAAGGTCCCTTCCAAACCATTCTGTGATTCTGTGATTTTCATTAGTATTGCTGATTAATTTATCTTCTTTTGCATGAATTTCCATAAAAAGAAAACTAATGGTGATATGAATAAACTGGATAAGGAATAAACGTGACTATAGAAGTTTTGGTCCTTAATCTCATTAATATCTTCCAGTGAAAACACTCACACTATTTGCGCTGATTTCCTCACATGGTAAATCCAGCTTAACAACAGAGCTCAATGTGAATTTCTGGTTTTTACTCAAATATGTTTTTAATTCTATTGTTTCCACACTTAAAAATTAGAGAGCTATTCCCTGCTAAAGCATTTATACATATTTATGTTTAACTGACTATAAAATACTGATAACTTCTTTATCTGTCAAATACTGCATTCATGAATAGGGATGTATTCAGCTATATGAAAGACTTGGGAGTTCAGAATTTTAAAAATTAAATGCACTTTTATAACCAAATTTAGCCTTTTTTAACTGTTCTGTATTTACCTGTATATTTTTCAGACCATTAACTAAATTGCCCATGCTTTAGCCAATTAATTAATGAGCAATGTTATTAGGAAGTAAAAGCAATTTTCCAGAAACTCGAGAAACTGTGAACACTGAAATAACAATTCAAAATAAATCAACCAACTTCAGACTCCTCTCTTAGTATTTGTAAATACACAGGATTGTAAACATTTTCTCCAGTATTCTTCTTTCTCCCTTTACCTCCAGCTCAAATGGATTTGTAGCTTGGGTCGCTGTAATATACTGCACTCCAATGCATTTTGCCTGAAATTTCCAGTAGGGAACACAGCTCTTTTTTGGCTTTCTACAGGCATCAACTACTAAGTCTTTCAGGCCTCTCTTTAAATCTCAGCCTTTAATACTGCCAGATATCACAGCACATATATATATATTTACTACTACAGCTCACTTGAACCAACCAAAAATACAACATGACAATATGGCATTGCCACTCTGGAGAACAGGCTGCTACAAAGCAGATGTACTTGGCCTTGACATTAATTGTTGATATTTTCCAAATTTTTCAAGATCACCAGGACATACATATAGAGGGGAAAAAAATAAGAAGGGAAGAGAAAGAGGGACTGTTTTTAAATTGAGACAAATCCTTCTTCGGATGTCATTCAGGGGATACCTGGTTTCACTGGTCAAGCACAGTTGTCTAATCTAACTTTGAAACCATTGTTTGCCCCTTAAAACATCTTGGTTGTACGAGACTAGACATGAGTCTTTAGGAGGCTGGCAGGGTGAAGAAAGGAAGAGAAGGAGGGAGACAGAAAGTCAACAGATCAATAAAAGCACTTTAGGATAATGGCTCTACCTCGAGCGGCCCAGGTCTGGACTCCAGGCCAGCCCCAGCACTGCCAGGAAATGTGCATTTGCGTGAATGAAACGTTAAATCCACAGTGTCATGCAGAAGGTGACGTTCTGGTTCTGTCCCCATCCCAGTTTAGGGATGCATTTCCCTTCCTGCTCACCCCTGATCACACCCGGCAGTCAGCAGGACACAGTCAGGGAGCCTGGCCAAATTGGAGACATGGGTTTGCTGCTTTTTGGAAAGAAACATAGTAAAGGAAAGCATTAGGACAGAGTGGAGTGAAAAGACAGGGGTACAGAGGTGTAGACACATTGGCTCCCATCTGTCCCCCTTCTTTTTTTCATGCTGGGCAGTTGCAGGGAAGTAACAAAATGCCTGAGTCAAGTCAGAGCTGATCTTCCAGGAGTCAGCGCCAATACACTGCATCTGGGCACCATCTCCAAAAGGTTTCCCAACTTGATGGAATTTTATTACAGTAAGGGCCCCATCTACTGCCAAAAATTTGCAGTGAAGCAAACCACATATTTAAACATCTTTTGTTTCATTAAAACACTTTCATTAAATAACTCCTAACCATTCCACTCCACTTTCCATCTCTCACCCTCACCCCCACATGAGAGAGCATCCATGAGCAAGAGCCAGCTTCACCAAGAACACCCACTATGCACAAGTCAAAAAAGGCCTCCCTGCTTTTTATACTGCTTCAGAGAGTCCACCCATCATGGTGGCCCACAAATAAAAAAAAAAAAAAAAAAACTGTCCCCACCCCTGCACCCCAGACATACTACATGAGGAACTGGTAAGCAGCAAACAAGAAGTGGATTTCCCATCCATGCTGTGTAGCCAGCCAGTCAGGCAAGGGCAGGCTGCCCATGGACAAGGAAACACAAAAAGTCATGTAAAGAAGTTTATTGTACACATACAACCTGCAGTTAAAAGGGCCAAAGTTTGCTTCCATACAGTCTAAAGCTTTGAATTGCTCAGGAGTTTTTAAAAACATATTTGAAATCCATAATCGTATGACTGTGGCACAAAATCAGGTGTTGGAAGCAGAACAACTGGGACCTGAGTACACAAAGCAGTTAATCCAAATGGAACAGAATATATACATACACTAAAATAAGGTGGTTAACTATGGGGTGTGGGTCACTCTCAAGTTTTAACTTCTACAGTTGAAGCTACTCTGGGACTAGGGCATTATTTTAGAAGCTATCAATATTTTTCACGGGAATTTTTTATCCCCCATTAGCACAACAAAAACAGTCACACAAGTGGACGGCCCTACAGCCTGACACCCAGACCCTCTGCTAGGTGCCATCACTCCTGTACAAAGGACCTTCACTCACCACAAGGCACAAGAGCCCGCAGGAAGCGAGCAGTGAATTCCTGCGACAGAGCTGCCCACACACTGCCTGCCTGAAAAGAAAGCAGCAGCTCTGTTTCTCCCAGACCGGGCAAGGGAAGCACAACAAAACAAGAAGAAACTGTAATAAGACAAAGATCAAAGATTGTTTCTCTTTAATTACCCTCTCTCAATATCTTTGCTCATCAGCTGGAACTCCCTGTTGCTTTTTTAAAGTAAACAGAACAGTGAGGTTTTAATACTGACCCACCTCACTTCTTTGGTCTAATTGCTGAAACTGGCCATAAATTGTCCATTTTGTGACATTCTGAATGGCCTCATTTATCCTGGACAGGACACATCTGTTTTCGTGTGCGCGCACACGCACAGGCACGCTTACACAAACACAACCCTCTCTCCTGCCGCAGCACAGTTGAGAGTTGGCTGGTGTTGAGGTCCCTGAGGCTGAAGTGAAATAAAGCACTCAGAGGGAAATGGCATGTAAACATGGCTCTTCTGTTTGCCTGCATGGAAAACGTTCCCTTCAGACGATGCTGGTGAATGAATCCTGTGAGAAAGGCCCTGCTCGCGTGCAGGTTGGGAGCAAGCTTGCTTGCAACCAGGCAGAGGGAAATGCTGCAAAATGCATCTGTACTTTTTCCTCTCTGAGCAAACAGAGCCAGCTTCCTACCAGCCCGAGCAAGCAGCAAGAGGAGAGCGCAGCCAGCCAGGGGAACACACGCTGCTGAACCACGCGATGCCATTCCAGATCCTTAGCCCGTGTTTCAGACATGAAAGAAATCTCATTTCACACGTCATGTGAACCTGACATCAGACTAAATGAAGGAAAGATCTAACCAGCCAGTCTAGCTTCTTTTCTTCCTCTCATAAAACTGAGTAACATGTAAGTAATACTTTCATCACGGTTACTGCAACTGCTTTAGATGTAACATTCAATAAGTAGACTATTTAATTTTAATCAGCGATTTATCTCACACACATAGGTCCCAACTTGTTGCACACTTAACACCTATGCTATTTCTTTTAAATCAAACTCCACTATTTTTCATCAACACACTGATGACAGACATCGAAGAGCGGGAGAAATTCCTCTCTCTGTGTAACACGCACTTTTCTGACAAACGCCAAGACTAGGAGCATTCATCTGAGGCGATGGCCTTGGCTCTCTGGCTCGGTGGGGACATGGCAGCCCAAGCCCCTTCTGGGGCCAGTGATGTCTGCCCGGGGCAACTCAGAGCCTCCTCCACCCTCGCTGGCCCTACCATGCTCCCGCTGAAGGCAGCGCAAACGGCTGCGATCCGGGCAAGCGCAAAAATTCAGCGGGGAAGACGTTCAGACGTACAATTCACACAGTACCATCCATCAACACAAAAAGCAGAATTTCTCAAGAACTCTAACAGCACTAAACATTCAGGGGGTTTTAAGGGGTTTTGTCTTTGGTTTTCGAGAGGATTTTTTTTTCTTCATTCCTGGTGGGAAAGTTTATGCCTTTAATTCTATAACTATAAACTAAATAATATATCAGTTTTTTTCTGTCAGGCATGGCAATGGTACCGAATGTATGCAAAGTTTCCACTAAAGGTTTTTGTAACTTAATTTTCCTCTAGAGATTAGAGGAAGCCAGATATTCTGTTTCTTGCTGGAACTTGGCTGGTAGCCACACTGCGCTCCCTTTCCATGTCATCCATCCCCAGCCCCCAGCACTGTTAATCAGACGGCTGTATCTTCCCTATATTTCTCCTGTCAAGCTATTAAGGGGATACAGAAGAGAGAAAGAAGAGAATCAGCTGAGATATAAACCAGCCCAGCTCCCAGAGTGCCTCTGCCCCTTCTCAAGGTTGAGCTCGCTGTATTACTACACACACTCCTGTCAAAGCAAAGGAGAAGCGAGTTTTCCCGTGCCGAGAGTAAATGGCTGAAGTTTATTTCCCAAATGAAGAGGGACAGGCAGAAATTCTTCTGCACAGAGCCATGACAGACCTGTAAAAACACGGAACTGCAGCGCAGAGAGGGAGCAAAATCTCAGATCGTGGGCTACATGCTCAGTATATAGCAGTTTGGCCACATCATGCCCCTGCCTGCATCAGGGGAAAGCACGGTGCTGACGGGGAGCTCTGTGCCGCTTGATAGTGGAGGGTTATCACAGCTCCATGAGTTCTGGCAGCTTCCTTTGGTAGGGAATTCCTGGCACGTGCTCAGCAGTGATGGGAGGTGGCTGGTTGGAGAAAAAGCTTTATGAGGTTCACAAAGAACCCCCAGATCCAAGTCAGACTTAGGGCTGAAAACACTGATTTTATCGCATCCCTGACTCCTCCTTTGCCTTTGGAGCACAACAGAAACGCTTGGTCCAGCACTCCCAACGTCTATGGAGAGCTTTGCCTCCCATGGAAATGTTCCTAGGGGACCCTTTCTTCACTACAAGACAAAACGAACTCCCACTTCTGCATATCTTAGGACTTTGAAAATAGTTGGATCCCAACACTTCTGGCTGGGTCCGCCTCCCATTCTTGTACATATCAATAAATGAGAGGAAAAGACTCACTAACATGGCTCCAACACATCAGAAACAAGAACTGTTGCACACTTTTGGCCTACGCTATCTATTTATAATGAACCAGGTAGCAAACTAATCAAGAACACCACAAAAAAGCTTCATTTTTGTAGTATTTTGAGAATTTCTGACTGCATCAGAGACCAAGCCCTGCGAGCAACACACTGCACAAATATTTTACTGATTTCACTTCAGGCAGGTCCACTTTGCTGTCCAGGGCTCCCTTTTTAAAAAGTACTTAGAGAGGCTTTTAAGAGACACTCAGTGAGCTGTGAGCTCTCGAGAACCTCAGCTGTTGTGGAAAATGGAATTTAGCTATAAAAAAAGACTTACTTGGGTAATCCCTAAATTCCTGTGAAACCGAAATGTTCACGTACTAGATAAACATCTGTGGATAAGCATGATGGCATGATGGGTCACTGGACAGATTTTTTTCCAGATACAGAGAGAGGAAAATGAAATTAATTTACCAATACCTAAGTTCCTTCTACAGGCAAAGCATTTACTCATTTCAAAAAGATTCTCAGATTAAGGAAGGAGCTGATGACTTCTCAAAGCACCTTAATGCAGTGTTTGCTCTAGCCATCCCCTCTCTGGGTAAGTTTGAGCTGATTTCTTGGTTTTAAACCTGCTAATAAAATATCAGTTCCTCCTCTTTGGGATTTTTGTTTGCTTTTGTACTTAGAAAAGGAAGAAATAAAAGACATTTCTATAATAAGTAACACTGCTCGGGAACGTTTAACACATATGCAGCTTGTGTTCCTAGATGAATGTTTGACTGCAAAACATCCATGTGAAAGGAGGTGAGAAAGAACACAGCAACGCGTGTGCATGCCTGGAACAGCGAGCACACCTCCATGCCAGGCGTGTGAGTAGGAAAGGTGCAACTGAGTTCTTATCACACCTTTCTATATTCCACAGTGACACAGCCTTCCCCCGTTCAAAAACACCTACTTGAGCATCCTCCCCAGCCACGCTGCCCTTGCCGCAACCTTTTGTCTTTGACTCACCTCTCCTTCCTTTATCTCTGGTCTATAACCATTATCTCCATCAGCATAACTCCTTAAGATACACCTAGACATCATTTCACCAATGAATGCATTTCACACAACATTAGTCATATTGTACTGTGGATAATTTTTATGATATTGCTCTGCCTCTCCTTGGTACATTGTTACAGTTTAATTTGTACATATTCTGCTGCTGATGTAGTGTCACTCAGCTGTAACGGGAGAGAGCATGATGGTTCTGTATTATTGCAACACATTATTCCTTAAAAAAAAAAAAAAAAAAGGAAAAAAAAGAGCAAGAGAGGCTTTTTCTTAAGAGTAAGCCTGCTTGCTTTCCAGGATTAGTTAGTTGTAGATAGGCCTGCCTGCAGGGTCAGAAAAGAGCCAGATCCCAACTTTGCCCAGCAGAAAGGATTTAGATTCAGGGTTACATCTCGGGCCTGTTACATAAATAAGCATATGTTGCAAAACTGTGTCTTGCACCAATTTTTCACGAAGTTCAGGGTAAGGGTTTCATATCTGCAGCAATTCCTTAGACCCCTTCTAGCTACTTGACTTCACCAGACGAACTAATACCAGCTATCTGCTTGCCTCCCAAATGGTGACACCCATTTTGTGGTTAGAGTTTAACGCTATAGATCAGTTTTCAGACCCAGGCATCGGTTTTATATTTAGACATGCAGAACAGCACTGCTAAAGCCTGTCAACTGTGCTAGGTATTCAACAGCCGATATCAGCATCTACAGAAAGAGCTGGCCACACTATTTTCAGTGCTTCTGCTCAGTGATCAAGTTTCCCATATGGAAACGGTTTGCAAAAATAAGGGATTACTTGGAACGACACTGGGCTAACCCTGCTGAGTATCTGCTTTTCTTCTTCTTAGTTCTACAGCATGGAACTTTACCGCTGGTATTTTGGACAGTGACCATGAGGTCATAAGACTGAGTGAGTGACTGAGACTCCCTCGACTCTTTGTTTACCTCTGGAAGACAAAACAATTGATCGTTTCATCTAATAACCAAGAATTTTGTTTAATTATTTAAAAAAACTGATTTATTTTTAAAGGAGCAAAGTTTGTTCCACATATTTGAACACTGCCTGACCGAGTACTTTCCCCTGAGTAATGACACCTCACTCTTGTTTCCAGCCTATCATAGTTGTAAACCTTCTTTTTTTATTTTCCTATTGATTTTAATCTAAGAATTATAAAAATGTTTCTTGCCCTACAGATTTACTCTTCCAAGCTGAGCACATTAAGCAGACATGACTGGCTGTTACTGTACCATAAGTAGTTATTTGGCTCTGAAGATAAAATAATCTGAGTTTCTAAAGAAGAGCTAATCTTTTGGGCTGAGATCCCTGAAAGCATTTCAGTACCTTGAAGGTCTTGGGTGTTCACCTTCCTGAGCTGTTATGAAATAGTCGTGTTCTTGTGCGTTGACCGAATGCCAGTGCAAGGAGTGCCCACCTCTGCTCTATTTCAGCCTCCTATTCTGAGAGATTAATTCACTATCTTAAGCCTCCACCATTTCCTTTAAGTAAAGTGGGGGTTTTTCCTCTTCTCTGAGGACCTGTCATGATGAAAGACCTTGGCATACTTAATATGCTTTGCGTGCCCTAATCCTGTAATACAGGCAGATGCAAGGAGAAACTATGATGGAACAATCTTCTACTTTTATTCCTCCTCAGATTCTCTAAACACACTCATTCACTAAAACTGCCCTCAGAGGAGGGGAAACACGGTCTTCCCAAAGTCTTCCCCAAATCTCTCCCGTGAACTGCTCCATCAGACAAATCTTTAGAAAGGGATTTAAAGGGGGCAGAGAGATTAAGCTCTGTAGCTGCAACACCTGCAGCATCCGCCTGCACAGGGCTCACGACACCACTATGACATCCCCCACCTGATCTGTTTATATTGGGGCTACATTCACCCGGGTCAGATTTGCCTAGAATCATTTATGTATTTGTTTAGACATGGACTAATATACTCTACCTGTTTACACTGTTTTATAACTGAAGAACCTATTTATGAACTGTAATATCAGTTAAGATCAGCAAAGTTTTGGCATGAGAGAGCAGGTAAGCTAGAGCTAAGAGGTGACACATGGGCTAACACGATCTTCTCATAAGGTTACAAGGTGTAGACAGTGATTCTGCAAACTACATGGTTTTCAGGCCTAAACTTGAAATATTACAGAATATAATGAGTAATTCTGGAATACAGCACTTCGATGCTGTGGAGAAAATTACCCAACATTATCCTACTCTACACTGTACCAAGAGAAAACCATACTGTAAGGTTAAAAAGTCTCAAATTCTATCTATGGGGAGATGATTGAAAGAAAAACAGTTTGTGAAGATGCAAATAATTAATCCATGTCAGACTAGAAAATTGATTCCTACTCCTAATATTATTCATTCTAATCTTACAGGAACCAATTATTTCAGTAGATTCATACAACTAGAGCACATATCCCTGACACGTAAATATACACGTGGCTTCTCTAGACAATTGTGCCATTTGGAGACCAAGCCTGTGATCTTCCTGCTGCCTAGTCCTAGGTAGAACCCCTGCCTCATTTTAAGTGGAGTCCAGGAAACAAGGTCAGATATCAGAAGACTGAAGGTTTCTTCCCGATGCACATGACATTCTACCACATAAGAATGAACCCAGGCCATGCCGAAATCAAGGTGTTAAAACGTCCAGAAGCACTCAGCCCATGTAGAAATTCTTACCATGCTTTGCTCCTGTGAATCAATCCTTTCAATTAACGTAGCTGGGGGATGCAGTGATGTTTTTGTTTGCAATTACAGCTTTAAATTAGGATCAGAGGCAGCTACACCCCTACCACACCGACAGTCCTGAGAGGTTCACAGTTTTCAGAGAACACACTTCTGAAATAAACCCATCCATTTTCTATTAAAAATATAATAAAACATCATAGGAAAATGACTTAGACCTTAATATAAGAAAAAGACTCAAGGAATCTTACTGTTTGTTCTTCATTTTGTTTTTAGGCATCAAGCCAGCAAGGTCTTCTTCCCTATGGTGGCCTCCCCTATGGACTCTCCATGGTCACATCTTGCATTCAAGTGAGTGGGCACCAGGCCAGGTCAAAGCTGACTCTGTCACAAGAGGAAAGGAAAATATGCATCTATTTAGTTACCATCCTATATTTCTGACTTCTTGTTCAATGTGAAGTTTTGCTCAATATGAAGCTTGTGCCATAGACAAGTTTTGTTAGGGTTTTTTTGATCAACACTTCCAAGAATCACAGAATCACAGAATAGTAGGGGTTGGAAGGGACC